>Ga0196977_1000397_pt1 | contig 23391 bp, 12 predicted proteins | sample S3v_1013CmetaG_FD_148634 | JGI IMG/M metagenome (GOLD analysis project Ga0196977, IMG submission 148634) | Soil microbial communities from Anza Borrego desert, Southern California, United States - S3+v_10-13C | ecosystem: Environmental > Terrestrial > Soil > Desert | place: USA: California...
GGCCTGCTCGTCAAGAGCTTCTGGCGCGCGCAGGGCATCGACCCCGGCTTCGAGGTCGAGAGGGGCTTGGCGATGTCGCTCAACCCCGGCCTGCTCGGCTACGACGAGGAGCGCGGCCGGGACTTCTTCCGCCGGCTCGGCGAGCGCGTCGCGTCGCTCCCCGGCGTCGAGTCCGTCTCGTTCGCGCGCTACCTGCCGCTCGGCGACAGCTCCAGCTCGACCGGCCCCGTCTACGCCGACGGGCAAGCCCCGCCGCCGCCCGGCGAGGGGCTGAGCGTCCTCTACAACGTCGTCGCCGACGGGCACTTCGAGACGATGGGGATGGCCCTGCTTGAGGGGCGCGACTTCGACGAGGGCGACCGCCCCGACGGCCGGCGCGTCTGCGTCGTCAATCAGGCTCTGGCCGAGCGCCTGTGGCCGGGCGAGCCGGCCGTGGGCAAGCTCGTGCGCGTCGGCGGCGGGCAGCCGCGCGAGGTCGTCGGCGTCGTCAGGACGGGGCGCTACCGCACGCTCGGCGAAAGCCCGCGGCCGATGATGTACCTCTCGCTGAATCAGAGCTTCGACGCGAGCATGGTGATGGTGGTGAGGACGAAGGGCGAGCCGGAGGAGATGGTCAGGGCGGTGCGCGGCGAGGTGCAGGCGCTCGACCCGCAGCTGCCCGTCTACGCGGTGCGGACGCTGCGCCAGCACATGTCTTGGGCGCTGTGGGGGACGCGCATCGCGGCCACGCTCTCGCTCGCGGTGGGGCTGCTCGCGCTCTTTCTGGCGGCGACGGGCCTCTACAGCCTGATGGCCTACACGGTCAGCCGCCGCACGCACGAGATCGGCATCCGGATGGCTCTGGGCGCGCAGGCGCGCGACGTGCTCCGGCTCGTCGCGGGGCAGGGGCTGGCGCTCGCGGCGGTCGGCGTCGCGGTCGGCCTGCTGGCCGCGCTCGCCGTCACGCGCGTGCTCTCCAGCCTCCTCTTCGGCGTCTCCTCCAGCGACCTCTTCACCTTCGCCGCCATCTCGCTGCTGCTCGCGGCGGTCGCCCTCCTCGCCTGCTACGTGCCGGCGCGCCGCGCCACGAAGGTCGACCCGATGGAAGCGCTACGCTACGAATGATGAAGTCAGAGTGCAGAATGCAGAAGTAAAGACGGAGTGGTTTTCATTCCGCATTCCGCGCTCTGCATTCTGCACTCTCTGAGGTGACTTATGGGAACGTTGTGGCAGGACGTGCGGTACGGGGCGCGGATGATGTGGAAGCGGCCGGGGTTCACGGCCGTGGCGGTGCTGACGCTGGGCGTGAGCATCGGGATCAACACGGCGGTCTTCAGCGTCGTCTACGCGGCGCTGATGCGGCCGCTGCCGTTCGCCTCGGCCGAACGCCTGTTCGTCGCCGCGGCCGAGAACAAGCGCGGCGGCGCGGCCGACGTGCGCGGCGTGGCCCCGGCCGACTTCGTCGATTGGCGCGCCCGGAGCCGCTCGTTCGACGGGCTGGCGGCCTACACCGGCGGCGGCCTCACGCTCGCCGCGGGCGACGTGCCCGAGTCCGTCTCCGGCGTGCGCGTCTCGGAAGATTTCTTCTCGATGCTGGGGACGCCGGCGGCGCTCGGGCGGGCGTTCACGGCCGAGGAGTTCGGCGCGGGGCCGGGCCGGGCCGTCGTCCTCAGCCACCGCCTGTGGCAGCGGCGCTTCGGCGGCGACCCGCGCGTCCTCGGCACGCAGTTGCCGCTCGTCGGCGGCGCGAGCGCGACCGTGGTCGGCGTCATGCCGGAAGACTTCAGGTACCCGTCCTACGCCGAGGTCTGGACGCCCCTGCCGCGCGAGTCGGGCGAGCTGCGCCAGCGCATGAGCCGCTACTTCACGGTCGTCGGGCGCGTGCGCGAGGGCCTGACGCCGGGGCAGGCGCAGGACGAGTTGGGCGCGGTCGCGGCCGGCCTCGCCGCCGAATACCCGCAGACGAACGCCGAGTGGGGCGTGCGCCTCATCCCCCTGCGCGAGACGCTGGTGGGCCGCGCCCGCCCGGCGCTTCTGATCCTGCTCGGCGCGGTCGGCTTCGTGCTTTTGATCGCGTGCGCCAACGTGGCGAACCTGCTGCTCGCGCGCTCGACGGCGCGGGCGCGCGAGGTGGCGATTCGGGCGGCGCTCGGGGCGACGCGCTGGCGCGTGGTGCGGCAACTGCTCGTCGAGAGCGTCCTGCTGGCCGCGCTGGGCGGCGCGCTCGGCGTCTTCCTCGCGCTCTGGGGCGTGGACGCGCTGCTCGCGCTCGTGCCCGAAGACCTGCGCTTCGCGCGGCTCGACGAGGCGAGGGTGGACGGCGCGGTGCTGGCGTTCACGGCCGGCGTCTCGCTCGCCGTGGGCGTGCTCGTCGGCTTGCTGCCCGGCCTGAAAGTTTCGCGGCCCGACCTCAACGAGACGCTCAAGGAGGCGGGGCGCGGCACGACCTCCGAGGGGCGCTTGAAGCGCACGCGCGCCGCGCTCGTCGTCGCCGAGGTCGCCGTCACGCTGGTGCTCCTCGTCGGCGCGGGCCTGCTCGTCCGCAGCTTCGCGCGCTTGCAGCGGGTCGAGCTGGGCTTCGACCCCGCGCGGCTCCTGACCTTCTCCGTCTCGCCCAACCACCTCTTCGGGCAGACCGAGCGGCGCGCGGCCTACTACCGCGAGATGCGGGAGCGTCTGGCCGCGCTCCCCGGCGTCAGCGGCGTGGCGACGAGTTCGAGCCTGCCGCTCGACTGGGTCCTGAACTTCTCTTACGAAGTCGAAGGCCGGCCCGCGCGACCCGGCGACGACCCGCAGGCCGATTACAACTCGGTCAGCCCGAACTACTTCGACGTGATGGGCATCCCGCTGCTGCGGGGCCGCGCCTTCGACGAGCGCGACGCCGCGGGCGCGCCCGGCGTCGCCCTCATCAATCAGGCGATGGCGCGGCGCGTCTTCGCGGGCGAAGACCCGGTCGGCCGGCGCCTGACCGTCGCGTACCTTGAGGAGCGCGTGACGCTGGAGATCGTCGGCGTCGTCGCCGACTCGAAGCAGACCGTGGGCGAGGAGACCAACATCCAAATCTACGACTGCGCGCTGCAACGCCCGTGGCTCTCTTCGGCCTTCCTCGTCCGCACCGAGGGCGACCCTCTGGCGCTCGCGCCCGCGGCGCAGAAGGCGGTGCGCGAGGTGGACAGGAACCGCGTGGCCGCGGGCGTCAGGACGATGGAGCAACTGCTCTCGGAGTCGGTGGCGCAGCCGCGCTTCTACACGCAACTGCTGACGCTCTTCGCGGGCGTCGCGCTGCTCTTGGCGGCCGTCGGCGTCTACGGCGTGATGAGCTACGCCGTGACGCAGCGCACCCACGAGATCGGCGTCCGCATCGCGCTCGGGGCCGGGCGGGGCGACGTGATCAGGATGATCGTCGGGCAGGGGATGCTTTTGGCCGCGGGCGGGCTGGCCTGCGGACTCGCCGCCTCCTTCGCCCTGACGCGCGTCATGTCGAAGCTGCTCTACGGCGTCTCGGCCACCGACCCGGCGACCTTCGCCGGCGTCACGCTCCTGCTCGCCTTCGTCGCCCTCCTCGCCTGCTACATCCCGGCGCGGCGCGCGACGAAGGTAGACCCGATGGAAGCGCTGCGCTACGAATGATGAATGCAGAGTGCGGAATGCAGAATGAAAGACAAGTTCTTCAGTTCTGCATTCTGCACTCTGACTTCTGCACTCTCAGCGAGGTGATGCTATGAGGACTCTGTTGCAAGACCTGCGCTTCGCGGCGCGCGTGTTGTGGAAAAGCCCGGGCGTGACGGCCGTGGCCGTCGTCGCGCTGACGCTCGGCATCGGGGCGAACACGGCCATCTTCAGCGTCGTCAACGGCGTGCTGCTCAGGCCGCTGCCTTACCCGGAGCCGGAGCGGCTCGTGCTGGTCAACGAGCACAGCGAGCGCGTGCCGCAGATGTCGGTCGCTTACCCGAACTTCGTGGACTGGCGCGCGCAGCAGACCGTCTTCGAGCAGATGGCCGCGACGCAGTCGCAGAGCTACAACCTCTCGGGCGCGGGCGAGGCCGAGCGGCTCCCGGGGCGCAACGTCTCGCCGGAGTTCTTCGCCGCGCTCGGCGTCTCGCCGGCGCTCGGCCGCGTCTTCACGGAGGAGGAGAACGCGCCGGGCCGCGAGCGCGTCGCCGTCATCAGCCACGGGCTGTGGCAGCGGCGCTTCGGCGGCGACGCGGGCATCCTCGGCCGCGCCGTCACGCTCAACGGCCAGCCGTTCACGGTCGTCGGCGTGCTCCCGCAGGGCTTCCGCTACAGCTCGCCGGCCGACGTCTACGTGCCCATCAACTCGGCCATCGACGACACGATGCGGGCGAGCCGCAGCTACCACCCCGGCATCTTCGTGCTCGCGCGCTTGAAGCAGGGCGTGACGGTGGAGCGCGCGCGCGAGGAGATGAAGACGGTCGCCGCGCGGCTCACGGCGCAGTACCCGGAGTCGAACACCGGCAACGGCGTCTACCTCCAGCCCCTGAGCGAGTTCTTCGTCGGCCAGATTCGCCCGTCGCTGCTCATCCTGCTGGCGGCCGTCGGCCTCGTGCTTTTGATCGCGTGCGCCAACGTGGCGAACCTGCTGCTGGCGCGGGCCGCGGCGCGCTCGCGCGAGATCGCGATCCGCACGGCGCTCGGCGCGAGCCGCCCGCGCATCGTCCGCCAACTGCTGACCGAGAGCGTCACGCTCGCGCTCGTCGGCGGCGGCTGCGGTCTGCTTCTGGCGCTGTGGGGCGTGGACGCCCTGCGCTCGCTGGCCGCGGGCAACCTGCCGCCGACGGCCGAGGTCGGGCTGGACTCGAACGTCCTGCTCTTCACGTTCGGCGTCTCGCTGCTGACGGGCGTCGCCTTCGGCCTCGCGCCCGCGCTGCAAGCCTCGCGGGCGGACTTGAGCACCTCGCTGAAGGAGGGCGGGCGCAGCCAGACGGGCGGGGTCGCGCGGCAGAGGATGCGCAGCGCCCTCGTCGTCGCCGAGGTGGCGCTCTCGCTGCTCCTGCTCATCGGCGCGGGGCTGATGCTCAAGAGCTTCTCCCTGCTGCGGCAGGCCGAGACCGGCTTCGACCCGCGGAACCTCCTGACGATGCAGGTCTCGCGCGCGGTCGGCGAGGGCCAGTCGGCGGCGGGCGCGGCCCGCTTCTTCGACGACTTGCGCGAGCGGCTGCTTGCCACGCCGGGCGTCACGGCCGCGGCCTACTCGATGGGGCTGCCGAGGCTCGGCGCGCCGGACACCTCCGTCTTCGTCGCGGGCCAGCCGATGCCGGAGCCGGGCAAGGCCCCGCAGGTTCTCTTCTACGTGACCAGCCCCGGCTACCTCGAAGCGCTGGGCATCCCGCTCCTGCGCGGGCGCTTCTTCGACGAGCGCGACGACGTGAACGCGCAGCTCGTCGGCGTCGTCGACGAGGTCTTCGCGCGCGCCATCTTCCCGGGCGAGGACGCGGTGGGCAAGCGGCTCAGGGGTTACGCGCCGGGGATGCCCGACATGGAGATCGTCGGCGTCGTCGGGCAGGTCAGCCAGTCCGGCCCCGACGCGCCGCAGCCGGTGCGGCCGCAGCTCTACTACGCCTTCAGGCAGGTTCCCGAGAAGTACCTGCCCGACTTCATGGGCGACGTGACGGTGACGGTGCGGACGGCCGGCGACCCTTCGCCGGTGGTCGCGGCGGCGCGGCGCGAGGCGCGCGCGCTCGACCCGGCGCAGCCGCTCTACAGCGTCGTCACGATGGAGGAGGTGATGGCGCAGTCGGTCGCGACGCAGAAGCTCTCGACGCTGCTGCTCGGCCTCTTCGCCGGGGTGGCGCTGCTCTTGGCGGCCGTCGGCCTCTACGGCGTGATGAGCTACACGGTGACGCAGCGCACCCACGAGATCGGCGTGCGCGTCGCGCTCGGGGCCGGGCGGCGCGACATCCTGCGGATGGTCGTCGGGCAGGGGATGCTTTTGACGGCCGCCGGGATCGCGGTCGGGCTGCTCGGGGCCTTCGCGCTGACGCGGCTGATGGCGAGCCTGCTCTACGGCGTCTCGGCCACCGACCCGCTCGTCTTCGCCGGCCTCTCGCTGATGCTGGCGGCCGTCGCGCTCGCGGCCAACTACTTCCCGGCGCGCCGCGCGACGCGGGTCGACCCGATGGAGGCGCTTCGCTACGAGTAGTCAGTAGACAGTAGTCGGTGGCCGGCAGGCCCCGCGCTACGAACGCTGACGCCGTCGTTTTGGCTGCTCGACAAACCACGCTCTTCTACTGTCTACTGACTACTGTCTACCGACTACTTGAATGTTATGCCCCGCGTACTGATCGCCGACGACCAGCCAGCCGTGATCGAGGCCCTGCGCCTTCTGTTGAAGGGCGAGGGCTACGAGATCAAGACCGTCGCCTCGCCCGAGGACGTGGCCGAAGCCCTCTCGCGCCAGCCCTTCGACGTGGCGCTCATCGACCTCAACTACACGCGCGACACCACGTCGGGGCAGGAGGGCTTAGACCTGCTCGCCCGGATGCAGGCGATCGACGCGACGCTGCCCGTCGTCGTGATGACGGCGTGGGGCAGCGTCGAGCTGGCGGTCGAGGCGATGCACCGCGGCGCGCGCGACTTCGTGCAGAAGCCGTGGGACAACGCGCGGCTCCTGACCATCCTGCGCACGCAGGCCGAGCTGGCGCGCGCGCTCCGGCAGGGCGCGCGGCTCGAAGCCGAGAACCGCATCCTCCGCACCGAGACGCAGGCCGGCCGCCCGCTCCTCATCGCCGAGTCGGCGGCCATGCAGCCCGTCCTCGACCTGCTCTCGCGCGTCGGCCCGTCGGACGCCAACGTCCTCATCACGGGCGAGAACGGGACGGGCAAGGAGGTCATCGCGAGGACGCTGCACGCGCTCTCGCCCCGCGCCGCGAAGCCGATGGTGACGGTCAACGCCGGCGCCCTCTCGGAGGGCACCTTCGAGTCGGAGCTGTTCGGCCACGTCCGCGGCGCCTTCACCGACGCGAAGTCCGACCGCGTCGGCCGCTTCGAGCTGGCCGACGGCGGCACGCTCTTCCTCGACGAGATCGCCAACGTGCCGCCGAACCTCCAGCCGAAACTGCTGCGGGTTCTGGAGACGGGCGAGTTCGAGCGCGTCGGCTCGTCGCAGACGCGCCGCACGGACGTGCGCGTGCTCTCGGCCACCAACGCCCTTTTGCAGGACGAGGTGACGGCCGGGCGCTTCCGGCAGGACTTGCTCTTCCGCCTCAACACCGTCGAGATTCACCTGCCGCCCCTGCGCGAGCGGCCCGAGGACATCCCGGCGCTGGCCGAGCACTTCCTGCGCGTCTCCGGGCAGCGCTACCGCAAGCCGCTGCGCGGCTTCGACGCGGCGGCCACGTCGGCGCTGCGCGCCTACGCGTGGCCGGGCAACGTGCGCGAGCTCGACCACGTCGTGCAGCGCGCCGTCCTGATGGCGCAGGGGCCGGAGGTGCGGGCGGTTGACCTCGGCCTCCAACCCGTGCGAGAAATGGGCGGTGAGCGGCGGCTCGAAGAGATGAGCCTCGAAGAGGTCGAACGGCTGCTGATTCAGAAGGCCCTCAAGCGCTTCGGCGGCAACGTCAGTCAGGCGGCCGAGGTCTTGGGCCTGAGCCGCAGCGCGCTCTACCGCCGCATGCAGAAATATGAACTCTGAAGGGCGAGTGAAGGAGGCGGTCGGGGTCGCGACGCGCGACGCCGAGACGCCCGCGCACGCCGCGCCTTCGAGGCCGCCCGCGCCCCCGCCCCGGCCCCCCGCGCCGAGGTTCCGCCCCCTGCCGAAGCGCGAGCGCCTCAGCCACGAGCGGCGCGTGCTGGTGATGGCGCTCGTCGCGGGCGCGCCGGCCGTGATCGTCGCGCTCGCCCTCCTCTGGTCGCGCGGCTACACGCCGAAAGTCCTCTGGACGCTCACCACCATCATCGTCTCCTTCTGGCTCGGCTTCTCGTTCGCCGCGCAGGGGCGCGTCGTGCGCCCCCTGCAGACGGTCTCGAACCTGCTGGCCGCCTTGCGCGAGGGCGACTACAGCTTCCGCGCGCGCGGCGGGCGCGGCGACGACGCCCTGAGCGAAGTCATCCGCGAGATCAACGCGCTCAGCGAGACGATGCGCGAGCAGCGGCTCGGCGCGCTCGAAGCGACGGCGCTGCTGCGGACGGTGATGAGCGAGATCGAGGTGGCCGTCTTCGCCTTCGACCCGGAGGCGCGCCTCCGCCTCGTCAACCGCGCCGGCGAGCGCCTGCTCGCGCAGCCCTCCGAGCGCCTGCTCGCGCGCACGGCCGAAGAGGTCGGGCTCGCCGACATCCTGCGCGTGGCCGACGACGGCACGCCGCACACGCTGACGCGCGCCTTCCCCGGCGACGACGGGCAGGTGCGCCGCTGGGGCGTGCGCAGCAGCAGCTTCCGCGAGCGCGGCGTCGCGCACCAGCTGCTCGTCATCGGCGACCTGAGCCAGCCTTTGCGCGAGGAGGAGCTGAAGGCGTGGCAGCGGATCGTGCGCGTGCTCGGCCACGAGCTGAACAACTCGCTGGCGCCGATCAAGTCCATCGCCGGCAGCCTCGCCAGCCTGCTCACGCGCACGCCGCAGCCCGACGACTGGCGCGAGGACATGCAGCGCGGCCTGATGGTCGTCTCGTCGCGCGCCGAGAGCTTGAGCCGCTTCATGGAGTCCTACGCGCGGCTGGCGCGGCTGCCGCCGCCGAGGCCGAGGGAGGTCAACTTGGGCGCGCTCGCGCGGAGGGTGGCGGGGCTGGAGACGCGCGTGGCCGTCGAGGTCGCCGACGGCGGGGAGGTCTCCGTGCGCGCCGACGGCGACCAGCTCGAACAGCTCCTCATCAACCTCGTGCGCAACGCGGCGGACGCCTCGCTCGTCACGGGCGGGCGCGTCCGCGTCGGCTGGCGGAGGGAGAACGACCACGTCGAGATTCGCGTCGAGGACGAGGGGCGGGGCATCGCCAACCCGGCCAACCTCTTCGTGCCCTTCTTCACCACGAAGCCCGGCGGGTCGGGGATCGGCCTCGTCCTCTGCCGCCAGATCGCCGAGGCGCACGGCGGCACGCTCACGCTGGAGAACCGGCGCGCGGGGCCGGGCTGCGAGGCCCGGCTGCGGCTGCCGCGATAAAAAGTTTCGGGTTCCGGGTTCCGCGTCCCGGGTTCGCGGCCCCGCCTTTCAGGTTCGCGCCGCGGGCCGCCTGCGACCCGAGACTCGGGACTCAAGTTTCCTTCTGGGGGCTGTGATGATTGAACTACGCAACGTGGAAAAATTCTACGAGACGGGCGCGGGGCGCACCTACGTGCTGCGGCGCATCGACCTCGACGTGCGCGAGGGCGAGTTCGTCTCGATCATGGGGCCGTCGGGGTCGGGCAAGACGACGCTGCTGAGCATCCTCGGGATGCTCGACAGCGCGTGGAAGGGCGAGTATTACCTGATGGGCGAGGCCGTCCACAAGTTGAAGCCGCAGGATCGCGTCGCGCTGCACAAGCGCTACGTCGGCTTCGTCTTCCAGAGCTACCACCTGATCGACAGCCTGACGGTGCGCGAGAACATCGAAGTGCCGCTCTCCTACCGCGACGTGAAGCGGGCCGAGGCGCAGGCGCTCGTCGCCGACATCCTCGACCGCTTCCAGATCGTCGGCAAGAAAGACCTCTTCCCCAACCAGCTCTCCGGCGGCCAGCAGCAACTCGTCGCCATCGCCCGCGCCGTCGTCGCCGGCCCCAAGCTCATCCTCGCCGACGAGCCGACGGGGAACCTCCATTCGAGTCAGGGCAAAGAGATCATGGAGCTCTTCAAGCGGCTCAACGACGAGGGCACGACCATCATTCAGGTCACACACTCCGAGGTTAACGCCACCTACGGCCACCGCGTCGTCCAACTCTCCGACGGCTGGATCGTCAGGGAGTAAAAAAGTTCCGGGCAAAGTCCCTCAAGCCCGCGCGAATTCACCCGCCCGGCGACAAACAGAAAGGGCGGCCCTCCGGCCGCCCCGCGACTTTGACCGAGCGCCCCTGCCGCAGCCCCCGCAACGCCCCTTCGGGCGGGAATGACGCGAAAATGGGTTCCGAGATTTTAGGAATCTCGGAACCCATTTACGAACTGGCTGCCGGACTAGGATTCGAACCTAGAAAACCTGATCCAGAGTCAGGCGTGATACCATTTCACCATCCGGCAAAAGTCTCGTCGGGCGGACGCGGAGTCCGCGGTCTTACCCTTAGACGACCTCCCGACAAGGTGTGTATTGAATTTACGGATGGCGGCGGCGGTTGTCAACCGGCGCGCGGGCCGCCGGAGGTCGCCGGCATTGGCGCTTGCTTCGGCCAGCCGCGGGGCGCAAAATGCGTGTCGAGATTCGCGCGCGGCCGGTCGGCCTGAAGGGCTTTCGGGCGGCGCGGACGCCCTAACCAACACCCTTCCCGGATCGCGAGAGCCGCATGAGCGAAACCGAGACCCACCAGAAGTCTGCCCCGCCGGGCGACGAGCGCCTGCGACGCGCCGTCGCCGAATACGAAGCGCGCCTGAACGAGTTCGCCGACCTCGCCGCGCGCGTCCGCCACGAGATCAACAACCCCCTGACCGGACTCATCGGGCAGGCGCAACTGCTCCTGCGCGAGGAGCTGAGCGACTCGGCACGCCGCCGCGTCCAGACCATCGAGCACCTCGCCACGCGCATCCGCGACACCGTCGCCGAACTGCGCACCGTCCAACGCCCCAACCCCGAAGAAAACATCGCCGACCCGCCCGACCACGCGCCGCCGCGCCACTGAAAAGGCCGCCCGCGCAGTACGCTTGAGCGCCGCCGCGGGCCCGGACGAAAAGACCCCCCGAACCTCTGAAGGGTTCGGAGGGTCTCGTTCGTTGACGAGGAGGCTTAACCTACCGCGCGGCCAACTCCTCCTCGCCCTCTTCGACGAGGTAGGGCGTGACCGCGGGGGCGGGCGCGGCGTCGGCGTCGGCGGCGAGGATGGACTGCACGACGGGGAGCGAGAGCGTGCGCGCCTTCCGGATGCCGGGGACGTTTTTGCCTTTGGCGTAGACGGCGTGGCGGCCGTGCTCTTTGTACCACTCGGCGAGGTTGGCCGTCTTGTGCATCTCCTCGATGATCTGCCGCCAGCCGACGCCGGTGTTGTAGGCGCAGAAGGAGATTTCGCCCTCCTGCGTGCCGTACGGGATGACGCACATCTCGGTGCGGCGGAAGTCGTAGTTGAACAAGTCCTGAAACCACATCCCCTCGACGCAGAGCACGCGCCACGCGTCCGAGGGGTCAGCGGACTTCTGCGACTTCATGCGGTCGTTGCGGTCGGAGTTCGAGCTGGTCGAGGAGGGCTTGAAGAGGTTGATGATCTGCGAGACGGGGAAGCCCTCGGGGGCGCGCGAGGCGTCGAAGTTGCGCATGATCGCCATCGCGAGCTGCGCCATCGTCAGCCGCTTGCCGCGCGCCGTGTCGGTGATGACCGACACGTCCTTCATGAACTGCTCGTAGTCGAAGAACTCGAAGAGCGAGCGGAACTCGCCCGTGTGGCGGTTCGTGACGAGCAGCGTGAAGATGCCGCAGTTCGGGTGGCAGTTGCAGGACGACCAGCCCCACGGCGCGTCCGCCCCTTGCAGCATGTCCATTACGGAGGTGAAGGCCGAGTAGGACGAGAGCGGGAACCAGTCGCGCAGAGGCTTGATGCGGCCGCCGAGCTGGCTGTCGAGGTCGTGAGCCATGCCGGCGAGCGTGTAGCGCTGCTGGAGGCGGACGTGGTCGGGCACGTCCTCGTCGCGCCCCGTAAAGGAGACGGGCTGGAAGGCGATGGTCTGCACCTTGTCGATGTTCTTCGCCGCGAACTCGACGATCTGGCCGATGGCGTCGTTGTTGATGGTGTTGACGATGGTCGTGACCAGAGTGACCTTGATGCCGACCTCGGCCAGATTCTCGATAGCGCGCAGCTTCACGTCGAAGAGGTTGCCGACGCCGCGGTGCTTGTTCTTCTCCTCCGACACGCCGTCGAACTGCAAGTAGACGCCGTGCATGCCGGCCTCTTTGGCCTGCCGGCAGAACTCGATGTCCTCGGCGAAGCGGATGCCGTTGGTCGCGGCCAGAATCCGGTAGAAGCCGATCTTCTTGGCGTAGGCGACCGATTCGAGGAAGGTCGGCGAGATGGTCGGCTCGCCGCCCGAGAAGAGGATGATGATCTGGCGGCGCGGCTTGAAGGAGACGGCGCGGTCGAGGATGGCTTTGGTGTCCTCGAACGTCGGCTCGTGGACGTAGCCGACTTGGTTGGCGTCCATGAAGCACGGGTTGCACATCATGTTGCAGCGGTTCGTCAGGTCAACCGTCAGAACCGCGCCGCGGCCGAACTTGATGTCCGAGGTGCCGTGCCTGTGGACGTGCGAGTCCTCGGCCGCGCGGAAGTCGCGGCCGAAGAAGAGCGACTCGACGCGCTCCAGAAAGCGCGCGTCGGTGGCGAGCGTGTCCTTGAACTCGCCGTGGACGGCGCAGGTCTTGCGCATGAAGACCTGCCCGCCCTCCTCGTAGATTTCGGCCTTCAGCTCGCCGGGGTGGGCGTGCATGAGGGTTTCGAGCGTCGTCTCGCCGGAGATGACGGCCTCGCGCACCTCCTTGACGCAGCGCGGGCACAGGGAGTCGGTCTCGCGCGGGAAGCCGAGCGGCGGCGCGGTGCGCTCGTAGGATTTCAGGAGCGGCCCCGGCGCCCACTTCGGCCGCACGGCCTCGCCTTCGGGCAGTCGCGTGTTGACGGACTGGAACGCCTTCCACGCCACGTCCGACAACCCCGACACCAGCTTCGAGGCCCTCACGCCGCTGAACCGGGGCTTACCCGTCTCGCCGCGGCGGAACTGATCGCTGAACAAGACTCTTCTCTCCTTTTTATGACGAAGGGACTGGCCGCGCGGGGCCATCTGCCGGAACCCGCCCGAGCGCCGCCGCGGGAACTCCGGAGGGCGCGGCCGGGGCGCACTCAGACAGCCGCGATGATAAACGTATCTCCAATTAATCGCAAGACGTTACGGCCCGCGGCCGGCGCCCGAATCCGGGTTGACAGGGGGCGGCCCGCAATCGTATAAGCCACCTGTCGCGGAGCCTTGCGCCGGGAGAGAAGAGGCCTTCCTCACTTTCCAGACCTCAGTCCTTCATTCATCCGTCTGCAACTCGCGGGAGTCTCCACCCGGGCCGGGCGCGTCAGCCTTTTCACACCGGCCCGATCCCCTCGCCGGGAGCATTCGCGGGAGAAACGTCATGCCGCCACCACCTTACCTCGAAATAGCCGACCTCCTCCGAGACGGGAAAGTGATCCCGTTCCTCGGGGCCGGAGTGAACTTCGGGACGCGCCAGCCGCCCGACGCGCTGTGGGATGAGCGGTCGTCACACTTCCTGCCCAGCGGGCCGGAACTCTCCAGATATCTGGCCCGCCGCATCAGCTTCCCGTCCGACCAGCCGCACGACCTCGACGACCTCGCGAAGGTGGCAGCCTACTTCGTCGAAACCAGCGCCCGCGTGCGCCTGCGCGAGCGCTTGCAGGACATCTTCGTCAGGGAGTACACGCCGTCGAGCGTCCACCTCCACCTCGCCGACATCGCCCGCAAGTCCGAGGCCGAGATCGCCGAACAGCCGGAGGGCCGGAAGGAGCCGGGGACGCCGCTGCTGGTCGTCACGACCAACTACGACGACCTTTTGGAGCAGGCGTTCAACGCGCTCGGCCGGCCCTACGACCTCGTCATCTACCCGACCGACCGCAAGGACATCGCGGCCTCCGTCCTGTGGTGGCCGCACGGCGCGGGCGAGCCGGAGGCCGTCGCCCCCAACCAACTCTGCATAGACCTGAAGAACACGAACGTGATCTACAAAATGCACGGCTCGGTCGACCGCGGGCGGCGCAACCTCGACAGTTTCGTCATTACCGAAGACGACTACATAGACTTCCTCTCGCGGATGACGACGCAAGGCGGGGCCGTCCCGGCGCAGTTCATGCGCTACTTCCGCGCCCGCCACTTTCTCTTCCTCGGCTACGGTCTGGGCGACTGGAACCTGCGCGTGGTGCTGCGGAACCTGAGGAATATTCTGCCGCCGGAGGACGCCGGCGCCGGCGGCGAGACGGCCGCCGCGCCGCGCCCGCTGTCGCCCGCCGACGATCAGGAGTTGACCTCGTGGGCGATCCAGTTCCGCCCCACCGATCTGGAGAAGGAGTTGTGGAGGGCGCGCAAGGTCAAGATTTACGACCAAGACATCAACGCGTTCGTCCGCGGCCTGCGCGAGGAGGTGCAGTGATGACAGCTTCGGGCGAGCGCGACGACTGCCCCTACAGGGGGCTCCAGCCTTACACCGAGCGCGACCGGAAGTATTTCTTCGGCCGCGAGCGCGACCGCGAGATCATCATCTCGAACCTCTTCGCCTCCTCGCTGACGGTCTTTTACGGCGCGAGCGGCGTCGGCAAAAGCTCCGTGCTGTTGGCGGGCGTCGTGCCCGAGTTGAAGACTACGCCCCGCCTCGCCGTGGTCGTCTTCCGCGACTGGCAGGACGCGGCCTTCGAGGCCGGGCTGCGCGCGGAGGTGCTGCGCGCGGTCGGCGAGGCCGCGGGCCGCGAGGTGCAGGTCGAACCGGGGCTGGAGTTCGATGAGTTCCTGCACGCCTGCATCAAGGCTTTCCGCGGCGAACTCTTCTTCGTCCTCGACCAGTTCGAGGAGTACTTCCTCTACCACCCGATCTCGCCGCAGACCGAGGGGTTCGACGCCGCCTTCGCGCGCGCCGTCAACCGGCAGGAGATCGGGGCCAACTTCCTGCTCTCGATGCGCGACGACGGGCTGAGCCGGCTCGACCGCTTCCGCAAGCGGATTCCGAACCTGCTCAACAACATGCTGCGCCTCGAACACCTCGACCGCGCCGCGGCCGTCGAGGCCATCCGCAGGCCGCTGGAGAAGTACAACGAGTTGCGCGAGGAGGGTAGCCCGCGGATGCGCGTCGAGGACGAGTTGGTCGGCGCGCTGCTCGAAGACTTGGGGGCGGGGAAGGTGACGCTCAACCTGACGGGGCAGGGGAAGGTCTGGCCCGCGGCGCGCGACGGGCGGCCCGCGTTCATCGAGACGCCCTTCCTGCAAGTCGTCCTGACGCGCCTGTGGGAGGAGGAGCACGCCGCCGAACACCCCGACCCGGGCTCGCGCGCTCTGCGCCTGCAAACCTACGAAAGACTGGGGCGCGCGACCACCATCGTCCGCACGCACCTCGACAAGGTGATGGAGACGGAGCGGCTCCGCCCGCACCGCGACACGGCGGCCGCGCTCTTCCACTACCTCGTCACGCCCGGCGGCCAGAAGATCGCTCACACGCCCGCCGACCTCTCCTCCTACGCCCGGCTCCCGCGCCACGAAGTCGAAGGCGTCCTCAACGCGCTGAGTCACCCCGAGGTGCGCGTCCTGCGCCCGGTCGCGCCGCCGCCCGACCAGCCCGGCGCGCTACGTTACGAAATCTTCCACGACGTGCTCGCCCCCGCCATCCTCGACTGGCGCGCGCGCCACATGCAGAAAGTCACCGAGGAAGAGGCCGCGCGGAAGGTGGAAGAGGAGCGCCGCGAAGCCCGGCGCGTGGCCGAGGAGAAGCAGCGCCAACTCGAACAGGCCACCGCCCTCGCCGCCGCCGAGCGACAGCGCGCCGAGGCCGAGGAGCGCCTGCGCCTCAGCCAGACCCGCGCCGCGCGCCGCTTCCGCTGGGCCACCCTCGGCCTCGCCGTCCTCTTCCTGCTCACCCTCGCCACCAGCGTTTACGCCCTCTACACCCGGGACGAGGCGCTGAGGTCGAAGGATGAGGCCGAGGGCGCGCGCAACGTAGCGCTGCTGGCAAAGGCTGAGGCCGATCAGGCGAAGGGCGAGGCGCTCAAGGCGGGCGGCGAAGCCGTCGCCGCCCGCGAGGCGGAGAGTAAAGAGCGGCAACGCGCCGAACAGAAAGCCGACGAAGCGGAGCGCGAGCGCCAGCGCGCCGAGCAGCAGGCGGCCAAAGCCGAGCAGAGCGCGCGCGCCGCGCTGGAGGCGAAGAACCGCGAGTCGGCCGAGCGGGCGCGCGCCGAGCGCGAGCGCCAGCGCGCCGAAGACCGTGCGGCGGAGGCGCAGCGGGAAAGGGATCGGGCCGCGGAGGCCGAAAGTCAGGCCCTCGCCAGCGCGCAGGAGGCGACGCGGCAGAAGGAAGTCGCCGAGATGGTGAGCCAGACGGACGCCCTCTACCGCGAGGCTTTCTGGCTCTCGCGCAATGAGGCCCAGAAGGAGGAGGCCGTCAGCAAATTCCAACAGGCGCTGGGCGTCTACCGCAAGCTGAGTTATCAGCGCGCCGTGGTAGACACGCTCCTCAATATCGGCGGCGTCTACCTCGATCTGGACAAGGCCGAACCGGCCGAGAAATCTTTTATGGAGGCCGTGGAAAATTCTAAAGACGCCGCCGAGCGCGCCGCCACCTTCACCCTCATCGGCGGCGTCTACAACAAGGCGCGCGGCAAGTCGGGCAAAGCGGCAGCCGAAAAAGCTGCCGGGTATTACCAGAAGGCCGGCGAGCTGTTCAAATCCCTCGACGACAAGCAGGGACAGGCCGGGGTGTTGCTCAACCTAAGCGAGATGCACATGAGCGACTTCGCCCAAGCGCCGGATGAGCAGGGGGCGGAACACGTCAACCGAGCGGTGGCGAAACTGAGAGAGGCCGCCGCGCTCTACCGCCAGATGGCCGACCACAAAGGGGAGGCCCTAGCGCTGTTCAGGGCCGGCGAAGCTATGGTCAAGCTGTGGTTACCCAGACCGGGTGAAGACCCGAGCACGATCAGTTATTTCAAGGAGGCGCGGTCGGCCTATCGTAAGGCCGGCGACCGTGAAGGCGAGGCCAACTCGCTTGAAAGGCTGAGCCAAGTCAGCAGCACAGTAGGCCAGAGACAGGATGCCATCACCTACCTGCAAGAGCTGGTCGAACTTCACCGGGCCGGCGCTAACCCGGCGGGCGAGGCCCGAGCGCTTGAGAGCCTCGCCGACTACTTCGGGCCGGAGCCGGAGGAGGGGCAGGACGGCCGAAAGAGCGTCGAGCTCTTGCTGCGGGCCGTGCAACTCTACCGGGCGGGAGGCGAGCGCAAGGAAGCAGCCTCCGCTTTGGATGCGCTCGGCTCGGTCTACAGGAGGATGGAGCTGTACGGCGAGGCCGCGCGGGCTTGGGAAGAGTCGGTCAACGAGTACGGGCAAATCGGCGACCGGCCTGAAGAAATCAGACTGACGACCAGACTCGCGCAACTCGCCCTCACGGTCGGCGACCGGCAGAAGGCCAAGTCGTACGTCGAAAAGAGCGTCCTCCTCGTCTCGCAGTTGAAATCAGACCTGTTCATGGATGACAGGCTGGTTGATATCGGCGATGTGTACCTCGGCCTGCGAGAGCCGGAAACCGCAGCCGGGTTTTTCGAGCAGGCCGCTAATGCTACCAGAGAGTATTGGGGGGAGGGGTCGGGAGCCCCGGTCCGGTTTGCGGGGTACACATACCGGCGCATCGGGACGGCTTACAGCAAGCACAACATGCCGGACAAGGCCCTCCTTCACTTCATCACGGCAATCGGGCTATTCCAGAAGGCCGGGGCGAAGGATGAGGAAGTCAGCACACTGATGCTGATCGGGGAGATTCACCTAAATCAGAAGAACTACGGCCGGGCCGTCGAAAGCTTCGAGCGGGCGGCACAGATTTATCACACGCAGGAGGACGTAACGGGACAGGCCGCGGCGCTCGCCGGCCTCGTCAGCGCATACCGCGCGATGGGCGACAGCAAAAAGGCGGACGAATACGAAGAGCGGGCGCGTTCCCTGCTAAAGCCTCCGCAAAGTGACAAACGCTGACCGGCAGCGCCTCACGGCCCGGCAGCCACGCCGAGCGGAGCCGAGCTTCGGACAGCTCGCCGCACTCCCGCGCGCCCGTTTGCCACGGCGGAGAGTCAGTGGCTACTATCGCGCGTGAGCGTATGTTGATTCATCCGACAGCAGCCATCAGCCCGGGCGCGGAACTGGGGGCGGGTGTGCGCGTGGGGCCGTACGCGGTCGTCGAGGACGGCGTACAGGTCGGCGAGGACTGCGAGCTCGGGGCGCACGCGGTCGTCAGGAGGTTCACGACGCTGGGGGCGCGCAACCGCGTCGCCGAGCACGCGGTGCTGGGGGGCGAGCCGCAGGACGTGAAGTTCAAGGGCGAGCCGAGCGCGCTGGTCATCGGGGACGACAACCTGATCCGGGAGTTCGTGACGATTCACAGGGCGAGCGGGGAGGGCGGGGTGACGCGGGTGGGGAGCCGGAATTTTTTGATGGTGGGCGCGCACGTGGCGCACAACTGCGAGGTGGGCGACGACAACGTCTTCGCGAACGGGGCGGCTCTGGCGGGGCACGTCACGGTGGAGGATCACGTCTTTCTGTCTTCGAACGTCGGGGCGCACCAGTTCGTCAGGTTCGGGCGGTTCGCGATGGTGGGCGGGAAGTCGAAGGTGGTGCAGGACGTGCTGCCGTTCTTCACGACGGACGGGAACCCTGCGCGCGTGCGCGGCCTCAACGTCATCGGCCTGCGGCGCGGCGGCTTCTCGCCGGCCGAGCGCGGGGCCTTGAAGCGCGCCTACCAACTGCTCTTCCGCGCGCGGCTGCCTCTGGCGACCGCGCTGGCGGCGCTCGAAGAGATGGATGACGCGAACGCCTCGCACCTCGCCGCCTTCATCCGCGGCTCGCGGCGCGGCTTCACGCGCGCCGAGCGCGACGAGGCCGGCGGCGCGGAGGGCGGCGCGCTCTTTAAGATTTCTTAACCAAATCAGTTTCGAGCCGCGAGTTCCGAGTTGAGGCCGGCCCCGCGCCCGGACGCCAAAGCTCAAGGCCGAGCCGCGAACGCGGAACCCGAAACTCGCAACTCTTTTATGAGCGGAGCGAATAAAAGCTGGACGGTGGCGGAGCTGGCCGAGCTGGTCGGGGGGCGCGCGGCGGGCGACGGCCGGGCGGTCGTCGAGCGCGTGGCGGCGATTGCCGGCGCGGGCGCGGGCGACGTGGTCTTCGCCGAGGAGGCGCGCCGGCTCGCGGAGGCTCTGGCTTCGGGCGCGTCGTGCGTGGTCGTGCCTTCGGGGACGGAGGTCGGGGGGCGCACGGCGATTGAGGCGGCGCGGCCGAAGCTGGCCTTCGCGCTCATCGCCGAAGTCCTGCACCCGCCGCGAAAACTCCCCGCGCACATCCACCCGACGGCGGCCGTCGCGGAGGGCGCGCGCCTCGACGAAGAGGTTTACGTCGGCGCCGGGGTGGTCGTCGGCGAGGGGGCGCGCGTCGGGGCCGGGACGCAGCTCCGCGCGCACTGCGTCGTCGGCCGGAACGTCACCGTCGGGCGCGGCTGCGTGCTCCACCCGCACGTCGTACTTTACGAGGGCGTGAGCGTCGGCGACCGCGTCGTGCTGCACGCGGGCGTCGTCGTCGGCGCGGACGGCTTCGGCTACGTGCGCGACGAGGCGGGCGCTTATCATAAGTTTCCGCAGATCGGCACGGTCGTGATCGGCGACGACGTGGAGCTGGGCGCGGGGACGTGCGTCGACCGCGCGGCGCTCGGCGTGACGCGCGTCGGGCGCGGGACGAAGATTGATAACCTCGTGCAGGTCGGGCACAACGTCGAGATCGGCGAGCGCGTCGTCATCGCGGCGCAGACCGGCATCTCCGGCAGCACCGTCATCGAGTCGGATGCCGTCATCGGCGGGCAGGTCGGGATGGGCGACCACGCCCGCGTCGAGCGCGGCGCGGTGATCGGGTCGAAGGCCGGCATCCTGCCGGGCAAGGTCGTCCGCGCCGGGGCGGTCATGTGGGGCGTCCCCGTCCGCCCGCTCGACGAGTACAAACGCCTCAACGCCCTCTGGGGGCGCCTCCCGCAGATGCGCGCCGACCTCGAAGAACTCAAGCGACAGGTGCGCGAGCTGACCGCGCGGCTGGAAGGGGGGAAGGAGTAGACAGTAGACAGTAGTCAGTAGCCAGTAGTCAGTAGAAAAACCTTTCGCCAGCGAGCGTTGAGGGCTATCACTTCAACGCTCGCTGGCGAATGCGCTTCTACTGGCTACTGACTACTGGCTACTGACTACTGTCTACCGTCTACTCCTTCCCATCCTCTGACGGCGCGCAGCACCGCCGCGGCGGCCCGCTCGGAGGCGCCGCCTTCGCCGAGGCGGGCGGTGGCTTCACGCAGACGCGCGCGGACTCGGCGGTTCTCTTCGGGGCCGAGCAGGGCGTCGAGTTCGAGCGCGAGCCGTCGGCCGGTGAAGTCGTCTTGGATCAACTCGGGCGCGAGGCGCTCGCCGGCGATGAGGTTGATGAGGCCGTAGTGCTCGACGCTGATGAGGCGGCCGAGCGTGTGCCAGTTGAGCGCCGACTCCTTGTAGACGACGACGAGCGGCGTCTGAAGCAGCGCCGCTTCGAGCGTCGCCGTGCCGCTGCACACGGCGGCCGCGTCGGAGGCGGCCAGCGCCTCGCGCGTCTCGCCGCGCGTCACGACCAAACTGGCGCCGGCCGCCGCGAAGTCGGAGGCTCGGACGATGCGCTCAGCCTCGGCGCGGTCGCGGCTCTCGGCAAGGGCGACGACGAACTGCGCGCCCGGCCGCCGGCGCGACAGGCGCGAGGCCGCGTCGAGCATGAGCGGGAGGTGCCGCTCCAGCTCCTTGCGGCGGCTGCCGGGCAGCAGGGCGACGAGCGGGCGCGCGGCGTCGAGCCGGTGGCGCGCGCGGAACTCGGCGGGCGCGAGGCGGGGCCTGACCTCGCCCGCGAGCGGGTGGCCGACGAACTCGGCGTGCGGGACGCCGCGCCGCGCGTACCAGCCGGCCTCGAAGGGCAGGATGGTGAGCATCAAGTCCACGTCGCGGCGCACCTGCCGGACGCGGTGCGCGCGCCACGCCCAGAGCTGCGGGCTGATGTAGTAGATGACGCGCAGCCCGCGCCGGCGGAGCGCGCGCGCGAGCGGGAGGTTGAAGTCGGGCCAGTCGACGAGGACAACGGCCGCGGGCCGGCGCTCGACGGCGGCGCGCTTGAGGGCGCGGTAGGCCGAGAGGAAGCGCGGCAGAGCGCGCGCGACCTCGACCAGCCCCATGATGGCGAGGTCTTCGTCGCGCACGACCGGCTCGACGCCGGCCGCGCGCATCCGCGCCCCGGCCGCGCCGAAGAACTCGAAGGCCGTCGCGGGCGCGCGCTCGCGCAGCGCCGCGACCAGCGCCGCCGCGTGCGTGTCGCCCGACTCCTCGCCCGCCACCAGCATCAGGCGCAGGCGCTTGCTCGGCCCCGTAGTCACGCGCGTGATATTACCAAGCGGGCGGCGCGGGCGGCAGCGGCGGGAACAAATATTCGGCAAGGGGTGAAGGCCGTGAATCGTGAATCTAAAAGACGCGTTGAGGGCCGCCGTTGCCTGAAACATTCCGGTAACGGCGGCCCTCAACGCGTCCCCTACGGTTTACGACACACGCTTTCACTTCTCGTCAGGGCAGGGCTTCGACGTTGAGATAGAACTTGAAGGAGCCGGTCTGCTGGAGGCCGAAGAGCATGCGGATGTCCAGCTCCGCGCCGGGCGCGAGGGGGCTGGCGAGGGGCACGGAGAGGGTCGAGTTGAAGCCGCCGCCGTTGGGTTGCGAGGGCGGCTGCTCCAGCACCGTCCCCGTCGCCGTGACGTTGCTCGTGCCCGACCCGCACGGCGCGCGGTCTACCGTGACGACCACGTTCGACGACGTGCGCGCGCGCAGGTCGGCGTAGCCCGCGGGGACGGGGAAGGTCGAGATGTCGGCGATGCGTACGCGCAGCCGCGTCACGGGCTGGCCCGTGTTGTTAACGATGGTGCGGCGGAAGTCGAGCGTGCCGAAGGTGGAGTTGTTGGCCGGGTCGGAGGTGAAGTCGCGCACGCGGTTCGGCGGCGACGCCCCGCCGACGCAGGGGTCTATGAAGTTAACGGCGATGGTGTCGCGCTTGACGGGCGAGGAGAGGTTCTCCGGCCCCGGCGCGCCGAGCCGCTGGCCGCCGCCGGCCGCCGTGCCGCTGGTGTCCACGAAGTAGAAGTCGGCCGCGTTGTTGTTCGTGTCCTTCGGCAGCCCGGCGGTCGGGCACGCGCCGCCCTGCGTGGTGCTGCCGCCCTTGCCGCAGAAGTCGCGCACCCACGCGTAGTCAATCGAGAAGCCGACGATGGTGGGCAGCCCCGCGCCCTCCCGCAACTGCGGGTCGCCCGTCGCGGTCGTCCCCACCGAATCGAGGCGCGTCGCGGCGGTGAAGGTCGTCGTCGAGTTGAAGAGGCCGAGGCCGTCGTTCTCCGGGATGTTGGTGGTGTAGGTGGCGTCGGGCGTGGTCGGCCCCGCGCCGCCGGGGTAGGAGGCGAGCGAGTAGCCGAGCGAGTTGGCGCACAGGAAGTGGCCGCGCGCCGGGATGGTCGTGCCGTTCGGGATGACGCAGCGCGCGCCGGCCGTCGTGGACGAGGCGACGACGGCGTAGCCCGTCCCCGACGAGGCCGTGACGACGTGCGCCGCGTCGGTGTTGTTGTAGATTTCGATGAACTCGTCGTTGGCGCCGCCGGGGCCGCGGTAGCGGAACTCGCTGATGAGGAGTTGGCCGGCGGTGGCGGGCGCGGGCGGGGCGGCCGCCTCGAAGTCGTAGATGGTGGTGTCGGGGCCGACGCCGATGGTGAAGGCGTCCACGTTGCCGATGAAGTCGTCCCACGCGCCCGCGCCGAAGCCGGCCACGACGCGGATGCCGCCGAGGCCGGAGTTCGAGTTGATGATGCGCGCGTTCGGGTGCGTCTGCCGGTAGAACCTGAGCGTGGTGAGCGGCGGGCCGAACGTGCCGGCGCTCACCGCCCACCAGCCGCCGTTGAAAGCATCCCACGTCTGCCACTGGCCCGGCGTGACGCAGCCGGGGTTCGCGCCGCACTGGTTCGGGATCGTGACGCTCGGGTCAACCGTCGGGTAGGTGCCGTTCTGGTAGACCGGCTCGAAGAAGAGCTGGTCGTCGCCGGAGGCGATGTTGAAGAGGCCGTCGTTGTTGTTATCAATGTTGAGGATGAGGTAGGGCGTCTGCCCGCCGCTGCCGCCGCCCTGCGCGTAGGTGCTGTAGGAGAGCGCCGTCAACTCGTTCGAGGCGGGCGGCGTCGGGCTGGGGTTGGGGAGCGCGGTGAGGTTGTAGTTAGGCTGGCGCATCTCGGCGGCGTTGTCGCCGTCGGAGCCGACGCGCAGCTCGACGCTGCCCGTGCCGAGCGGCGGCGTGCCGGGGCCGTTGACGAACTCGACCGTGGGCGCGGGGCTGGGCGAGGCCGTCGTCACGACGGTGTTGGGCTGCCAGCCTTCGAGGTGGCCGGGGTAGACGAAGAGCGTGGTCGTCACGGCGTAGACGACGACGGCCGAGGCGAAGAGCGCGGCCGACGCGGCCGGGAGCAGCGAGGCGGGTCGTTTGAGGTTCATGG
>Ga0196977_1000399_pt1 | contig 23127 bp, 17 predicted proteins | sample S3v_1013CmetaG_FD_148634 | JGI IMG/M metagenome (GOLD analysis project Ga0196977, IMG submission 148634) | Soil microbial communities from Anza Borrego desert, Southern California, United States - S3+v_10-13C | ecosystem: Environmental > Terrestrial > Soil > Desert | place: USA: California...
CGGACTGCACGAGCATCGCGGGGGTGGGGCTGGGGCTGGTTCTGGGCACGGGGGGCGCGGGGGGCGCGGGAACGCCGATCGGGGTGATCGCGCTCGTGCTCGCCGTCATCGGGCTCTTTCTCACGTTCGCGGTGACGGCCTTCTGGCTGAGCCGCTTCAAGCGATGCCCCTCGAACCGCATCCTCGTGGTGTTCGGCAAGACGGGGCAGCAGTCGGCGCGGTGCTATCACGGCGGCGGGCGCATGGTGTGGCCGATCGTCCAGGACTACGCCTTCCTGAGCCTCGAGCCGCTGGTGATCGACATCCCGCTGGAGGGCGCCCTCTCGCTCAACAACATCCGGGTGAACGTGCCCGCGACGTTCACGGTCGGCATCTCGACCGACCCGGTGCTGATGAACAACGCGGCCGAGCGCCTGCTCGGCCTGCCGCCCCAGGCGATCCGCGAGCAGGCGCAGGACATCATCCTGGGACAGCTGCGTCTGGTGATCGCGACGCTCTCGATCGAGGAGATCAACACCGACCGCGAGAAGTTCATGGGCCTGATCAACGAGAACGTCGCCCAGGAGATCAACAAGGTCGGCCTGACGCTGATCAACGTGAACATCCGCGACATCACGGACGAGTCGGGCTACATCGTCGCCATCGGGCAGCGGGCCGCGGCGGAGGCGATCAACCGCGCGAAGGTGGAGGTCAGCCAGCAGGACCGCGAGGGGGCGATCGGCGAGGCCAAGGCGGTCCGCGAGCGGAACGTCCGCGTCGCCGAGGAGCGGGCGCTCTCCGACCAGGGCCAGAAGCAGGCCGAGCAGCAGAAGCGCGTCGCGATCGCGGCGTACGAGGCGCAGGCGATCATCGGCGAGGTGGAGAGCAAGCGCGACCTCGAGATCGCCAGCGCCGAGCGCGAGGCCGAGACCGTGGCGGCCCGGAAGAATGCCGAGCAGGAGCAGCGCATCCGCGTGGCCGAGGCCGAAGCCCGCGCCGTCGACGGCGAGAACACCTCCGCCGCGACCGTCGCCGAGAGCAACGCCAAGCTCGCCGAGATCCGGGCCGAGGCCAAGCGCCGCGCGGACGTGGCGTCCGCCAAAGCCCAGGAGGCGATCATGATCGCCGAGCGCGAGCAGGAGCTCGCCCGGCTCGCCAAAACCGAGCTTGCCCCCCAGGAGATCGAGAAGAAGCGCATCGAGATCGCCGCCGAGGCCGAGGCGGAGAAGAAGCGCCGCGAGGCCCGCGGCGAGGCGGACGCGATCCTGGCCCGCTACATGGCGGAGGCCGAGGGCATCCAGAAGGTGCTGGAGGCCAAGGCCGAGGGCTACCGGCAGCTCGTGGCCGCGTGCGCCGAGAACCCGCAGGTCGCGCCGACGCTGCTCCTCATCGAGCAGCTGCCCCAGCTCGTCGCCGAGCAGGTCAAGGCGGTGCAGAATCTCAAGATCGACAAGATCACGGTGTGGGACTCCGGGCGAGGCAATTCGCTGCTCGACGGCAAGGGCACGCGCGGCACGACCGCCGACTTCCTGAGCGGGCTGATCGGCTCGCTCCCGCCGGTGCACGAGCTGGCCAAGCAGGCGGGCATCGAGCTGCCCGGGGCGCTCGGCAAGATCCGCGACGGCGTGCAGAACGGGGACGTGATCGGGTGAGGGCGGAGCACCGCGGCAGAGGTCGTCTCTACGCATGCGCCCTCGCCGTCGACGCCTTCATCACTCCTCGAAGTACGCCTCCGGCTCCTCGGGCAGCTCCGCCAGCTCGCGCTCGCTCCATCCCACCGCCTCGGCGCTCGCGGCCTGCTCCGGCTCATCGGTCGAGACGGTCACCTCGTCACGCCGCCGGGCGCGCACCACCAGCCGGATCGGCACCTCGGCGTACGGCAGCTCCTCGCGGAAGCGGTTCATCAGGAACCGCTCGTAGTTGGGCGTGAAGAGGTCAGGCTTGTTGACGACCAGAGCGATCGTCGGCGGATTGGTGCGGACTTGCGCGACGTAGTACACGCGGACCTGGAGCCCCAAGCGGTTCGACGGGCCCCGGGTCTCAATAATTCCCCGCACCAGCCGGTTGAGCTTGCCCGTGGAGACGCGCTCGCTGGCCTGCCCGAAGAGCTCGAAGCACAGGTCGAGCACGCCCCGCAGGTTCAGCCCCGTCGCGGCGCTCATGATGGCGATGGGGGCGAAGGCGAGGCCCTTGAGCTCCTTGCGCAGGTAGTCCTCGTAGTCCTCGGCGCCGAGCGCGTAGCCCTTCGAGTTCTTGCGATCCGCGACGAGGTCCCACTTGTTGACGGCGATGACGACCGGCTTGTAGGCCTTCTGGGCGAGCATGGCGAGCTGCTCGTCCACCTGGCTGATCTCGGTGGTGGCGTCGAGGAGCAGGATGATGACGTCCGACCGCTCGATGGCGCGCTTGGCGCGGTCGAACGCGTACCACTCGATCGCGCCCTGGAAGCTCTTCTTCTTGCGCAGGCCCGCCGTGTCGATGAGCATCACGCTCCGGCCGTCGTACTCAATCATCACGTCCACCGCGTCGCGTGTGGTGCCCGCGATCTCCGAGACGATGACGCGCGGCTCGCCCGCCAGGGCGTTCACCAGCGAGCTCTTGCCCGCGTTGCGCTTGCCGATGATCGCGATCCGCAGGTCTGCGTGCGGACGCTCCGCCTCCGGCGTCTCGGGCAGCATCTCCCAGAGCGCGTCCAGGAAGTCGCGCCGGAAGTAGTTGCTCTTGGAGCTGACCATCAGCGGATCGCCGAACCCCAGGGCGCTCAGCTCGTGCGCGTGCGCCTCCCACTTCGGCCCGTCCACCTTCGTCGCGACGATGCGCACCTGCTGATTCGGGGGAGCGGCCGGGCTCTCGCGCGGCTGAAGCCCGCCGCTCCTCGGCGCTCGCGGCTGATGAACGCCGCCCCGCCCGGGGCCGAAGCGGCCCGTGCGGAGCATCTGCGCGATCTGCTCGTCGTCGCGGGTGATGCCCGCCTGCGCGTCCACCGCGAAGAGGATCACGTCGGCGGTCGCGACCGCGTTGGCGATCTGCTGCTCGATGTCCGCCCGCAGCGATCCGAGGTCCTCGCCCACCTCGTCGTAGCGCTCCCCCTCGGCGGTGTAGATCCCGTATCCCCCGGTGTCGGTCACCTCCGCGGGCTTCACGGGGCCGGCCCCGTCGGGGGATTCCAGTTCCACCACCACGGCGACCCGGTCGCGGGTCACGCCCGGCGTCGGGTCCACGATCGCGACTTTGTCGCGGGCGATGAGGTTCAGCAGCGAGCTCTTGCCGACATTGGGCCGGCCGACGATGGCGACGCGGGGGACGGGCATGGGGGATCGTAGGTACGGGCCGCGCCCTCCCCGCCCGGCGGATCGATTAGGCTTCGACAGCGTATGGAGCAAGCCGCCCCCGCCCCAGCTGGAATGCTCTCCGACGGCCAGGCCCGGCGCCTCGCCTGGCTTGTCGCCGCGCTCTGGCTCGCCATGCGCCTGCCCTGGATGGGGCGGTCGATCTGGTACGACGAGTGGCTGCGGACCAGGCAGTGGCTCACCGGGCACACGGCCGAGCTGGCGATCCTCCACGACGTGCACAACCCCCTCTACAACGCCTTCATGTACGTGTGGATCCGCGTGTTCGGCGACTCGCCCGAGGCGATCCGGACGCCGGGGGTGCTCGCCGGGGCGATCGCCACGTACGCGCTGGGCCGGTGGGCCTGGGGCGGGGTCAGCCGCGGAGCGGCGCTCGCGGCGTGCGCGATCGTCGCGGTCAGCCCGATGCACGTCCGCGCCTGTGTCGAGGCGAAGAACGTCTCGTTCGTCGTGGCCTTCTGCACCCTCGCGGCGGTCGCCGCCGCCCGCCTGGCAGAGCGGCCGGCATGGCGCCGGGCCGCGGCGCTCGGCGCGGCGGGCGCACTTGCGCTGTGGACATCCTTCCTCGGGTTCCTGGTCCTGCTGCCGCTGTGGGGGTGGCTCGTGGCGAGCGCTTTCCGGCGGGGCGATCGGCGCGCCGTGGCGGGCGCGATGGCGGCGCTCGGTCTGGCGGTGCTCCTCGCCGCCCCCATCCTTATCTACAAGGCCGAGCACGCCGAGGAGCTCGCGCGCAACTACCTGGAGCCGTTCAATCCGACGCAGGTCTGGGTCCTCGTGACCGTCTGGCTTTCGGGCCTCGTCGGCGCCGTCCCCGAGTTTCGCTACCAGATCGGCCTGTCCCTCCTGGTTGCGGCCGCCCTCGCGGCGCCCCTGGTGCTGGGGTGGCGGGCCGTGCGCCGGGCGCCTGGGGGCGGGGCAATCGTCGCGGCGTTTGCGGGCCCCATCGGCGTCATGGCGGTGGCCTCCGCTGTCCAGCTCGCGCGTCACGGGCCCGACCCCGAGCAGCACATCTACCAGGCCCGGAACCTGGCGATGGTGCTCCCCACCTTCGCGATGCTCGTCGGCGCGGGGCTGATGGCGATGCCGAAGGGGGCCGCGCGCCGCGCGCTCGGGCCGCTGCTCGTCGGGATCGGCGCGGCCGGCACGGTGATGATGTTCACCGTGCACCGCTACCGGGCCACGACGGGGCCCGCCGCTGCGCCCTGGCCGCGCCTTGTGGAGATGATGCGCCAGGATTCCGGGGGCGAGCCGCGGATCCTGGTGGCCCGGCAGAGCGCGTTCGAATCGGCCTACTACGACCCGGACCTCCAGTTCGTCCACACCGGGTACAAGCCGCTCGTCCCGCGCGAGGTGCTCGGGCTCGCGCGCGAGCGGGGGGTGCGCCACGTGTACGTCTTCGATCAACTGCAGTGGGGGCGCGCCATGGGCGACGAGTATTACCGCCTCTTGAAGACCCGCCTGCGCCTGCGCCCGATGTTTGAGAAGGGAGTCATCCGGTTGTGGAAGGTCGAGGCGACCAAGCTCCCCTGGGAGTAGACCCCGAGCGCCGCGGCGCGCGGCTCTTTCTAGACTGGGGCCGTGAGCGCTTCGCCTCGGATCCCGGTGATCGTTGGGCCGACCGCCGGCGGGAAAACCGCCCTCGCGGTCGAAGTCGCGCTCGAGTTCGAGCGGCGCGGGTGCGGACGCGGGGAGGTGATCTCCGCGGACGCCTTCCAGGTCTACCGCGCCATGGACATCGGGACCGGCAAGGCCACCGCGCACGAACGCCGCGGCGTCGTTCACCACTGCATCGACGTCCTGGAGCCGGATGATCCCGCGCCGTTCACCGTGGCGAGATGGCTCCAGCTCACCGAGGCCGCCGCGCGCCAGATCCGCGCGCGAGGGGGCGTCCCGATCATCGCGGGCGGCACGCACCTCTACGTCAAGAGCTTTCTCGAGGGCATGTTCGAAGGACCCGGCGCCGACGAGCGCGTGCGCGAGCAGCTCCGCAGCATGAGCCCCGCGGCCCGGCGCGAGGAGCTGGAGCGCGTGGACCCTGTCGCCGCCGCCAGAATCCATCCGAACGACGAGCGCCGCACGATCCGCGCCATCGAGGTCTACCGGCTCACCGGCACGCCCATGAGCGACCACCAAACCCAGTGGGACCGGGACCCGCGCCCCGACGCGGTCCTGGTGGGCCTCGATTGGGAGCCGGGCGCGATCAACCGCAGGATCAACGCCCGGGTGCGCGAGATGGTCGAGCGCGGCCTCGTCGAGGAAGTGCGCGCCCTGTGGCAGTCCGGCCGCCTCGGGCCCCAGGCGACCGAAGCGCTCGGGTACAAGCAGGTCGTGGCATGGCTGGACGCCGGAGCGGACGAGGCCGGTCTGACGGACACACTCGAGCAGATCAAAATCGAGACCCGCCGGTATGCAAAGAACCAGAGAACCTGGCTGCGTCGACTGCGTAAAATCACCGGAGCGGTCTGGCTCAGGCCCGCCGGGCAGTCTCTGGGGGAAATGACGCAAACTGTTGTCGCTGCTGCCCTTCTGGCGACTGAACGCCCGTAGGAACCGCCGGTTCACGCCGGGAGCGCCGGCGGACACCGACCCGCCCGCCCGCGCCTGCGGCCTCGCCGGATTGCCCTGGCCGGGCTTGACAGTCGCCCCTGAGGGCGGTTTCCTCCCCCGCCGCTGGAGCGGCAGCACGGGAGGGCCGAGGATCGGCTGTCGGGGAGGGGACGGAGGCGTATGGCCAAGAAGGCGAGCAAAAAGACGACGAAAAAGGCCGGCACATCGGGTGCAGGCACGGCCACGAAGGAGCCTTCGGCCCAGTCCGGCGGCAGGTCGCGCGCCGGCGGGCGGCGCCCTGGGACCGGGTACAAGGCAGGTTCGGCCGCGGGCAAACAACTGGTGATCGTGGAAAGCCCGTCCAAGGCCCGGACCATCAACAAGTATCTCGGCCCCGAGTACGTCGTGCTCGCCAGCGTCGGGCATGTGCGCGACCTCCCGTCCAAGGCGAAGAAGGGCGAGAAGAGCCCCGTGCCTGGGGTGAACCTCGAGAAGGATTTCGCCCCCACCTATGAGGTCGTCGAGGGCAAGGCGCAGCTGATCAAAGACCTGAAGCGTGCCGCCAAGGACGCCGTCGAGTCCGGCGGGGAGGTCTGGTTCGCAACCGACTTGGACCGGGAGGGCGAGGCGATCGCCTGGCACCTCGCGCAGGAGCTGGGCATCCCGAGCGGGCAGGCCAAGCGCGTCATCTTCCCCGCCATCACCAAGAGCGAGATCGAGCGGGCGTTCAGTCACCCCCACCCGATCGACGAGGACCGGGTGAACGCCCAGCAGGCCCGGCGCATCCTCGACCGCATTGTGGGCTACCAGGTCTCGCCGCTGCTCTGGAAAAAGGTGGCCCGCGGCCTGAGCGCCGGGCGCGTCCAGTCGGTGGCGGTGCGGCTGGTGGTGGAGCGCGAGCGGGAGATCCGCAAGTTCGTGCCCGATGAGTACTGGGATATCGACGCCGTCTTCGCGCTCGGCGCCGCCGAGGCCGCGAAGCTCGGGCTGGCGTGGCGGGCCCTCCTCGCCGAGCGCGACGAGAAGGGGAACCCACCGACGGTGAAGAGCCAGAACGCGTGGCTCGCCGAGCGCGGCGTGTTCCGGGCCTCGCTCGTCGAGATCGGCGGCGAGAAGCTGGAGCTTCGGGCCCCGAGCGCAAGCGCGGGCGATCGCCCGGCGGACCTCACCGAGCGCGTGCGCCGGATCGCCGAGGCGGCCGGGCTGAAGGACGTCAAGATCTCGACGCGCGAAGACCCCGCGGGCAAGGGCCCTGCGCGCTTCGTGCGAACGGTTTCCGGCGTCGTCGACCCAGGGACGCCGTACGCCGTCACCTCGATCGAGACCAAGCGCACGACCAGCCGCCCCGCGCCCCCCTACATCACCTCAACGCTCCAGCAGGCCGGATCAACGCGCCTGGGCTTCGCGGCGCAGCGCACGATGAGGGCCGCGCAGCAGCTCTACGAGGGCGTCGAGATCCCCGGCGAGGGCCCGGTCGGCCTCATCACCTACATGCGCACCGACTCCACGCACCTCTCGGCCGACGCGCTCATCATGGCCCGCGACTACATCCAGCGGACCTTCGGGGACAAGTACCTGCCCGAGAAGCCCAATTTCTTCGCCTCGAGCAACAAGGCGGCCCAGGAGGCGCATGAGGCGATCCGGCCGACGAGCCTGGACTACCCGCCGAACCGCGTGAAGAACGCGCTCAGCCCGGACCAGTTCCGGCTCTACCAGATCATCTGGGAGCGGTTCGTGGCCTGCCAGATGACGCCGGCGCAGTGGGACGCGACGACCGTGACAATTGTGGGAGGGAGCGGGGCCGCGAGACAGCGAGGCGGTGAGACAGGGGTGGGGCCTCTGACCTTCCGCGCGACCGGGCGCGTGCTGGTCTTCGACGGCTTCTACCGCGTCAGCGGCGTTCCCGCGTCGGCCGACGAGGCCACCATGCCGAAGCTCGCCGAGAGGCAGCAGGTCGCACCGGTGGCGATCGAGCCGAAGCAGAAATTCACCAGCCCACCCGCGCGATACACGGAAGCCTCGCTCATCAAGACGCTCGAGAGCGAGGGGATCGGGCGCCCCTCGACCTATGCCTCCATCATCGGAGTGATCCAGAACCGCAAGTACGTCGAGCTGATCAACCGCGCGTTCTACGCGACCGACCTGGGCGAGGTCGTCACCGACAAGCTGGTCGAGGCGTTCCCCGAGATCATGGACGTCGGGTACACGCGCGAGATGGAGTCGGAGCTCGACAAGGTGGAGGAGGAGCACCTCGACTGGATCGAGATGCTGCACCGCTTCTACGGCCCCTTCAAGGCCGATCTCGAGCGGGCCCACGACGAGCTCTCCCACGCCAAGGCGGAGGTCGTGCCCGCGCCCCCGGAGTTCAAGTGCGAGAAGTGCGGCGCCGGCCTGGTGTACCGCTTCGGCAAGAACGGGCGGTTCCTCTCCTGCTCCCGCTACCCCGATTGCGACTACGCCGCCCCGGTGGACCGCGAGGGCCGGCCCCGCACGGTCGACGTGGTGAACGTGCGCTGCCCCAAGACCGGCCGCCCGATGGCCCGGCGCACGGGCCGCTTCGGGCCCTTCCTCGCGACGATCCTCCCCGAGGGCGCGAAGCAGGACGAGGGCCTCATCCTCAACATCGACAAGAAGGGCTTCGTGACCGCCCCGTCGCAGCCGCCGGTCAAGACGGACATCCCGTGCGAGACCTGCGAGAAGGCGGGGCGCTCGGGCAAGCTGAACCTGCGCACGGGGGTTCGCGGCCCGTGGCTCGGGTGCGAGCTCTTCCCCAAATGCCGCGGACGCGGCAAGTGGGCGGCCCTCCCCGAGGAGAAGAAGGCCGAGCTCGAGGCCGCCCTCGCGCGCAACGACCGCGAGCACCCGATCCCGATCATCACCACGCTCGACGGCCGGCCGCTGACCGACAAGTCGGGCAAGCCGCTCAAGGAAGCGCCGACGATCGACCAGCTCGTGCTCGGCTCGATGGCGGACGCCGAACGGCTCATGCGGGGCGGAGTAGGGGCGGTGGCGTAGCGGCCCGGGCGACGCTCTCGCACCATGGATTGCCGACCACACAATCGGCGTTGCCTTCCCCGGTCCACCGATGGGTCTTGATCGCGCCCGGCGATGTCGTCACACTGTGCCCTGAGGCTCGCTCCGAGCCGGACGCACCCTTGCCGGAGGTCAGCCATGCGCTGTGTCCGCCGAGTCCACCGCCTCGCACTGCATGCATCCATCGCGCTCGCAGGGTCTGCGCAGACAGCCGCGGCCCAGTGCTCCTCCGACAAGCTGAGCTACCCGGGGTCGCAGAGCTTTCCACCCATTTTCGGAGGGGCGGTGGCGATCGGGGGCGACGTCGCGGCGGTCGGCGCCCCCCAGCACGCCGAGGGCGACGAGATTCGAGGCGGGGCCTTCGCGTTCAGGCGCGCAGCGCCTCACTCGTGGCCGTTCGAGCAGAAGCTCGTGGCGTCCGACGGCGCCGCGTTCGATTCGTTCGGCTCGTCAGTCGCCGCGGCCGCGGACGTGGTGATCGTCAGCGCACCCAGCGCGGACGCCGCCGGCACGGGTTCCGGTGCGGCGTATGTGTTCCGCTTCGATGGATCGGGCTGGTCGCAGGAGCAGAAGCTTGTGCCCGACGACGGCGCCCCCGGCGATGGATTCGGACGCCCCGCGCTGTCGGGCTCGGGCGACCTCGCGGTCGTGGCCGCCGCGGGCGCCGACCCCCAGGGGAGCAGCTCCGGCGCGGCGTACGTCTTCCGCTTCAGCGCGGGTCAGTGGGTGCAGGAGCAGAAGCTTGTGCCGAGTCTCGCCGCCGACGACATGTATTTCGGCTGGGGCGTCGCCACTGACGGGCAGCGCATCGCCGTGGGCGCCGCGGGGTACGACACCTTCTCCGGGGCCGTGTTCATCTTCGAGCACGCCGCCGGCGCGTGGGTCCAGACGCATGTGCTGCTCAGCCCCAGCCCGGAGCATTTCGAGGTCTTCGGGAGCGCACTGGCGCTCGACGGCGATCGCCTGCTCGTCGGGGCGCCCGGGGACAGCGGCGGCGGTCCGACGCAGGGCGGTGCCGCCTATGTCCTGGGGTTCGATCGAGGCAGCGGAGACTGGCTGGTGCAGGCCAAGCTCGAGCCCGCCGGCAGGCGGGAGCTCGATAACTACGGCTCGACGGTCGCCATCTCCGGCGACACTGCATTGCTCGGCAAGAATCCTCACGACCCGACCGCCGCGGCCCCGCCCGCCGTCTTTGTGAATGACGGCGCGTGGAGCCAGCGGGGCGAGCTCCGCAGCTCGTTCGGCTCGGCCGACGCCATCTACGGCGGGCCGGTCGCCTTGTCCGGGGGCGCGGCGATCGTGGGGAGCCGGCTCTCGTTCGACAACGAGGAGCTCCCCGGCGCCGCGTTCGTCTTCAACGTCGGCGCGTGCCTGTGCGCCGCCGATTTCGGCGGCGACGGCGTGGTGAACACGATGGATGTGGCCGCGTTCCTGAACGCCTGGGTCGCCGACCATCCCGGGGCGGATGTGCTCCGCGACGGCAGCGTGGACACGCGAGATGTCGCGGCCTTCTTGAACCTGTGGGTTGCCGGCTGCTGAGGCCCGGCGGCGCCGCCGCTCGCGCTCGCCGCAGAGTAAGTCCTCGCTCGGCCTGCGCCGCTACTTGGTGTCGGCCCTGAGACGGCGCGTCCACTCGACGAGCCCGGCCAGGAGCTTGCGGATGAGCTCCCTCGACTTCTCGTCGGTCAGGCCGCCCTGGCTGTCAAACCGTTCTGCGGCGTTGGCGATCATCACTTCAGGCTGATTGATCGGGAACATGTTGAGGAAGACCATGATCTGCCGCAGGTGATACTGGGCCCGGGCGCTGCCGAGCATGCCGACCGACGCCCCCATGACCGCCGCCGGCTTCCCGCTCCACGCGCTGTCGCCGTGCGGCCGCGAGGCCCAGTCGATCGCGTTCTTGAGCACGCCGGGGACGGAGTAGTTGTACTCGGGCGTCACGAAGAGCACCGCGTCCGCCGCACGGATGCGCCGCTTGAGATCGACCACCTTCTCCGGCGGGCGCTGCTCGAGGTCCTCGCTGAAGCCGGGCAGCCCGTCGATCTCGAAGATCTCCATCGTCGCGCCTTCGGGCAGGAGCCCCGCCGCGGCCCGCAGCGCGCTCCGGTTGTACGACTGCTTGCGCAAGCTCCCCGCGATACCGAGGATCGTGACGGGTTGGCTCATGATGGGCTCCTTGGCTGTGCGGCGTGCCCCGCCGGTGCGGCGTCCCTGAGAAGTGCATCCAGGTCGAGTGCGCGCGTGAACATCTCGATCCCCCCATCGGCGCTCCGCGGCCAAGCCCCGCGCGGGCGGTCGCGGTACAGCTCGACCCCGTTCTCGTCGGGGTCGCGCAGGTACAGCGCCTCGCTCACGCCATGGTCCGACGCGCCGTCCAGAGCGATGCCCGCCGCCACCACGCGGCGGAGCGCGTCCGCGAGCGCCGCCCGGTCGGGGTAGAGGATCGCCAGGTGATAGAGCCCGGTGCTGCCCGGCGGCGGCGGCACGCCCCCGAGGCTCTCCCATGTGTTGAGGCCGATGTGGTGGTGATACCCGCCCGCCGCGACGAACGCCGCGTGTCGGCCGTACCGCTGCATCAGCTCGAACCCCAGCACTCCGCAGTAGAAGCCGAGCGAACGCTCGAGATCGGACACCCGGAGGTGAACGTGGCCGATCCGGGTGTCGGGGTGGACAGACGCCATGTGTCGCATAATACGTGATGTCGCGACGCCCGCAGCGAATCTCGCGCAGCCGCGCACATCGAATGAAATCTCACTCACGCATGAGCACGCGCCCTGCACCGTGATTCGCACGCGGCCGGCGTGGGTCTTGCGTTCCCGCCCGGTCGTGCAAACGGGCTTGGAATGCCATTGACCGCGCGTGCGTTCGCCTCAAAGGTTCTGTTGACTGAAGCAACGGACGGGGAGGCGCTCGGCCTCTCCCAAGGAGCGCAACGATGAAACGCATTCTTCTTCTCGCTTCCTGTGTCGTCTCCATCGCAGCCATCGGATGCCAGAACGACGGGTCCGACAGGCTCGGCTGGTTCGAGGATGACCAGGCCGAGCCCGCCGCGTCGGAGGGGAAGGACGTTGCCTCGCTTGTGCGTGGTTGGCCGCAGGCCTCTCGCGAGGCGGCGCAGGCGATGGCGGACAAGTACGGACCGCCGGATGAAGCCACGCCGACGATGCTCGTGTGGCACGACAGCGGCGACTGGGACAAGAGTGTCGTGTACAACGAGGAGGTCGACCACAACTTCCCGTCGCCGCACAAGGATGTGCTGGAGCAGTCCATCGCCTTCGACGCCTCGCCGGAAAGCTTCGACGATCTCGCGAAGTTCGACGGGAGCGTCGTGCTCGAGCGGACCAAGGGCGAGATCTCCGCCACCTGCCACAAGGAGGAGGCGAATTTCCTCGCGATCAATCTGGCCAACGACGTGGCGACCGGCCAGCGCAGCGTGGAGGACGCGCGCGCCTACCTCGCCCGCGCGATGCGCGACTTCATGCAGAGCGGCACGGTCGACCCCTACATGCAGGGGCTGCAATTCCGGACCGTCGCGGCGGCGCAGGCGGGCGATCCCGATCAGCGGGCGTCCGTGCTCGCCGGCGCCGAGCCCGACCGCTGATGTTGTCGGGGAGGGCCGCCGCCCGGGCCCCGGGCGGCGGCGACCCTCTGAAAGGAGGCGCGGGCATGCAGGCCACGCAGCACCTGTTCGCAGACACGCTCGCCAAGTCCGACGAGTGGGTGCAAGAGCTCGCCCGAATCGGTGGTTTCAGCTCGCCCGAGCAGGCCTACTCGGCGCTGCACGCCGTGCTGCCGACGCTCCGGGACAGGCTCACCGTTGAGGAGGCGGCGCAGCTCGCCTCGCACCTCCCGATCCTGATCCGGGGGGTGTACTACGAGGGCTGGCGCCCCGCGGCGGTGCCGGAGCGGCGGCGCTCGCAGCAGGATTTCCTGGCCGCCATCGCCGACCGGCTCGGCAACAGCGCCCTGGATCCCGAACGGGCCTGCCGCGCCGTCTTCGAGCAGCTCGAGCGCCGGATCGCGCCCGGTGAGGTGGAAGAGGTCAAGCACATGATGCACCACCGGCTCCGCGATTTCTGGCCTCTGTGATCCCGCGGTCCCGGCGGATCGTTCCGTCTCAGGCGAAGCCGGAGTGCCCGCCCCCTTCGGGCGGCAGCGGCACGCGAGCGCCGAATCCGCCCGCGCTGTTGCGCCGGAGGCCGAGCGCCACGAGCGCCAGCGCCGCCACCGGCCGGAAGGGCCAGCGTGCCGAGACTCGGAGCGGAGCCGCTTCGGCTGAATCCACCCGCGCCGAGACGAGCTCGACACCATCTTTCTTCCATCGCGCGAGCACCTGCGCCAGGTCATCGCTGAGAGGCGACCGCTCGTCCCGCACGAGGAGCGCTCTCTCCATGCCGCGGGAGCGGAGCAGCCGCCCCGAAGGGAAGTCTTGCGGAAAGACGATCCAGCGGTTGTCGAACCAGCCGGGTCCCGGGCCGCGCCCCGAGCCGCGCCGGTTGGCGTCGAGCATGAATGCGGGCGGGGCGTCGGCGCGGACGCGCGCCCTCTCCAGCATTGGCGCCGCGAGCTGCAGCGCCGTGATGATCGGGCGCACCTCGACCGCCGCGCGCTCGCCGTGGCTCCCATTGAAGAGCGGCACGGGCCGGTAGTCGCGCCCGGCGAGGGCGAGCGCGTGCCACACCGAATCGGGTCCCGGCAGGTCGAGCACGAAGGCGGTGCGGCCATCGGCCGCGCGGGCCCACGGCTGGTCGGGGAGTGGCCGCTCCTCCGGCGCTCCCACGGCCTGCCCGGCGGGCATCTGCGTGAAGAGCACCGGCTTGGCCCACGGAGAGAAAGCCGCGTCGGGCGGCGCCCAGATCTCAAACAGCCGCTGCCGTTCGTCCATGCGTGTGCTCCCTGTGGGCTTGCGTCGCGTCGCGCGTCTCGACGAGCACGGCGATGTCCTGAGAGCGGGCGTCGATCAGCGGGCGCGGCGCGATCCTTCCGTACGCACCGCACGCGGCGCCGTCGATCACGAACACGCCGATGCACGGGTAGCGCGGGCCCTCCGGCGTATCGATGTGGAGCGCCTCGAAACGACGCTGCGCGACCCACCAGCTCGGCCGGCGGCGGGCGGCGCGCCGGATGCGCCGCCAGTCCCGGTCCCCGACGACCCCCCGGATGCCGATGCCCTCGCCCACGCGCCCGAGCGCCGGCTTGTAGACCCACTCCTCCGCCGCGCGGCGATCGACGGCGCGCGGGTCGCGCGTCTCGGGGAGCAGGGCGCGCCACGCCTCCATCGGCGTGCCGAGCCGGTCCCACACCAGCGGGAACCGCTTGCTCTGTGTGAGCAGCGAGGACGGAGGATTCGTCTGCGGCGTGCGCGCGTCAAAGAAGCGGCGCCACTCCGCAGAGCGCGCCAGGTTGGGCAGCCACTCGGCGGGGTAGAAGCGGACGAGCGCGTCGAGCGGCAGGGGCGCGCCGCGCCTGACCGCCGCCGCTCGCCCGCGCGCCCATGCAAGCTGATCGGGCGCCAGCAGGTGAGCGTTCGCGCCCGCGCCGGTGAAATGGCGGGCCAGGTGGGTCATCACCTGGCGGTCGTCGGTGTACGCCGTGGCGTGCACAAGACCGATCTCGCGCCCGCCGCTGTGCCGGAGCACCGCCACCACCAAGGCCGCGCCGGGATCACCCGCGGGCGCGCACCCCGGATACCGCTCGGCCATCGCCCGCCCCAGGCCGGCCGCCTCGATGAAGCCCCCGGGCACGTCGCTGTTGACCTCAGAGATGCGCCAGCCCTCGGGCGTGAGATGGAAGTCGAAGCGCAGGCAGCGCGGCGCCGCGCGGGCGGGCGGAGGAGAGTTTCGCAGCGCGGCGGCGATGCGCCGGGGCAGGCCGAGCGGCCGATGCAGCCCCGGGCGCGCAAGGAGCTCCGCCTCCGCCGCGAGGGCTTCCGCCGCGAGCTGCTCGGCGCAGGCCGCCAGGTGCTCCCACTCTACAGGCCCGAGCACGACGGGGTAGCGGGCGATGACCTCGACGTCCTCGCACTGCGGATCCAGCTTGCCGCAATCAAAGATGACATGCGCCCGCAGGGCCCCATACTCCCGCGCCGAGAGCGAGGCCGGGCAGCGCCACGGCGCTCTCATGCCCACCACCCCAGGCTGACGATGTACGCCCCCGCTCCGAGGAGGTACATGGCGCCGGGAAGCGCGCCGAGCGCGACGATGGAGGCCGGCCCCCGGCGCGCGATCGCGTGGTGCATGCGCCCGATGACGGCCTCCAGCAGCACGAGACCGAGCACCGGCCACGCGGTCGCGAGCCAATCGTCGATCGCGCCGCGCGCCGAGATCCAGTCGCCCGCGACCGCCCGCCCGGCGATGCCGCCCGCGCCGATCAGGAATGCGCCCAGCCGGATCCCCGCCGCCGGATCTCGATCGACGGTCGCGAGGTCGGTGGTGCCCGCGAGGAAATCCACGATGATCCAGGCCGCGTACACCGTGCCGGTGGAGAGCAGGGCGCAGAAGACGACCACCCACCAGCCCGGCCCGTCGCCGATGTTCGCCCCCGCGAAGGCCAGCATGATTCCGAGCAGCGCCCCGAGCGTCGCGCTCCCGGCTCCCCGGTTGCGGCGCTCGATGACGTCGTCGTGCGGGCGCAGCCCCAGCATGGGCGTGAAGGCGATCGCGATTGCCAGCCAGGCCATGCCGAGCGCCATGTAGAAGGACGTGTAGGCGGCGCTGTCGCGCACATCGTGAGCGGCGAACGCCAGCAGCACCGCCAGGAGAACCCCCGCCGCCAGAGGCGGCCCGGCGTACAGCGCCCATCGCGACCCGTGCGGGCACAGCAGCCGAGTGCGCGACGCCGCACGCCTGTACCAGAGCACCCACCGGGCGATGGCGATCAGCGAGGCAACCAGGAGTGCGACCACTTCGTCGGGTGACACGCGACCAGCGTACTCGAACGCGGGCCGCCCCGGCGCCTCCCGCGAGCGCCGGGCCCTCCGCATGCCCGGCCCTAGAATCGCCCATGAGCCGGCGCGTCGTCGTGACAGGAATGGGATGGATCACGCCCCTGGGCCACGACGTGGACACCGCCTGGAGCCGGCTGCTCGCCGGCGAGAACGCCATCGGGCCCGTGACCCGCTACGACGCCTCGAGCTTCGCCACCAATTTCGCGGCGGAGGTCAAGGGCTTCGAGCTCAGGGCCCACCTCGACGACCCCGCCCTCGTCGAGCGGCACCGGCACGCCGGGATCGGCACCCGCATGGCGCTCGCGGCCGGCGCGCAGGCCTGGCGCCAGGCCGGGCTCGGTGAGCCGGGCCGCAGGCCCGAGGGGGTGGAGCCCCGCAGGATCGGCATGTATCTGGGCGCGGGCGAGGGCTCACTCGATTACGAGAACTTCTGGGCCGCGAACCTCGCGGGCTGGGACCGCCAGAGGCGCGAGCTCGACTCGGCCGAGTGGGCGCGTGCGGCCTACGCGCGGATGAGCCCAGTCCGCGAGCTCGAGCAGGAGCCCAACGCCGCCCTCTCCCATCTCGCCTCCGCCTTCGGCTGCCGCGGGCCGGCCTTCAACTGCATGACCGCCTGCGCCGCGAGCACGCAGGCGATCGGCGAGGCGTTCGAGCTCATCCGGCGCGGCGACGCCGACATGATGCTCGCGGGCGGCGCCCACTCCATGATCCACGCGCTGGGCATGACCGGCTTCATCCGACTCACCGCGATGAGCAAGCGCCGCGAGAGCCCCCAGTCCGCGGCGCGGCCCTTCGACCAGACGCGCGACGGGTTCGTCATGGGCGAGGGGGCCGGGATCGTCGTGCTCGAGAGCCTGGAAAGCGCCGAGCGCCGCGGCGCCGCGCCCATCGCCGAGCTCGCCGGCTACGGCTCCTCCGCCGACGCCTTCCGCATCACCGACATGCACCCCGACGGCAAGGGCCCGCTCACCGCGATGCTCGGAGCGCTCCGCCAGGCCGGGATCAACCCGCGCGAGCCGCGGGAGAACGGGCGCCCCCCGGTGGACTACATCTCCGCCCACGGGACGGGCACCAAAGAGAACGACTCGATCGAGACCCGCGCGATCAAGCACGCGTTCGGCGCCCAGGCCGGGCGCTTGGCCGTGAGCTCGATCAAATCGATGATGGGCCACCTGATCCAGGCCGCGGGCGTGGTCGAGTTCATCACCTGCGTGCAGGCGATCCGCACCGGCATGCTCCCGCCGACGGTCAACCTCGAGCACCCCGACCCCGAGCTCGACCTGGACTACGTCCCCAACCGCGCCCGCGACCTCAGCGCGGCCGGCGGGGTGGACGTATGCCTCTCCAACAGCTTCGGGTTCGGCGGCCAGAACGACACCGTGGTGGTGCGCCGGTTCGCGTAGAGCCTCACAGACGGCGAACGCCCCGGGCCCGCAGGCAGCCCGCGAGAACCGGCGGGCGTCGGCGTCTGTTTTATGTGCGGGGCGCTGCGCGGCCGATGACGGCCCGGGAGGTTCGGCGACATGGCACTCGCGGCGATCACGCGCGTCATCGGCACCTCGCTCACGCTGGCCGTGGCGGGCGGGGCGTGCGTGCTCGGCTACCAGTTCCTCCGGGCCGGGGCCGCGGCGGAGATCTATCGCACCCGCCTTACCCAACTCGCCGACGAGTATGAGGGCCTGCGGACCACGTACAACCAGGCCGTGCGGAAGACGGCGGTGACCGAGCTGGCCGTTAAGGATGGCAAGCTGAGCGTGCTCGTCGTCGCCGACGGCGGCGTGCTGCGAGAGATCGAGACCCCCTACGACCCCAGCGCCGAGATCTACGTGGACTACATCGTGCGCGAGGGCCGCCTGTGGATCCGGCGCGTGTTCGACGCGAAGACCCCGCCCAGCCAGGGCGTCATCATCGACCCCCACTTCGCCGCCGTCGCCTGGGGTCAGGAGGACGCCGGCGCCGAGGTGGGCAAGGCGGTGTACCGGGCGTTGGGAGAGGGCCGGTGGGTCGTGAGCGTGACCGGCGGCGGTTCGCTGGGCCTGGTGAAGGTCGCCGACGACGCCGGCGTGGACCTGGAGCGGGCCCCCGCCGTCCAGGATTTCGCCGCCGTGACGGTCGAGGCCGACCGCGACGTCGAATCGATCGGCCTGGCGGAGATCTGGGAGCGGCTGCTCACCGATTGAGCCGGCCGCCCGCCCGCTGTCCGGCCCGCCAGGAGCAAGCGTCCCGAGCGATCGATCGCTCGCTCGGCCGCTCCTGTGTGCTCCCCCGTTCGGGCTCCGGACACGACCCCTCGCGCGAGCCATGCGCCCACGCGATGGACGCGCCGAGGGGCGGCGGGCGTCGCGCCGGCGCTCCATATAGTTCGCCCCACCGGAAGGAAGGCTGCCATGAGCGAGACCGCGCGGAAATCGATGGACGACATCATGTCCCTCTGCAAGCGCAGGGGCTTCGTCTACCAGGCCAGCGAGATCTACGGCGGCATCAACGGCTTCTGGGACTACGGCCCCCTCGGCGCCCAGCTCAAGAAGAACCTGCGCGACGCCTGGTGGGAGGACATGATCATGAACCCCTGCTGGGGGCGCAGCGGGCCGAGCGGGGAGCGTGTGCGCTGCGTACCCGTCGAGACGTGCATCATCCAGCATCCGAAGGTGTGGGAGGCGAGCGGGCATGTGGGTGGGTTCAACGATCCTCGTGTCGATTGCAAGGAGACGAAGCAGCGCTATCGCTACGACCATGTCTTCGTTGTCAAGGAAATCGTCGACACGGGGACGAGTCCCATGTTTGCCTTCGTACCCGATGACGATTCTGAAGTTCAGGCCTACAAGAAGTTGGCGAAGTACCTCAAGTCGGAGGTGCCGCTTACCAATTCTCACGTGAAGCCGCTCACCGAGATACCCGTATCGGAGTTTCATCGCATTCACGCTCCTCATGCGAAGGAGCGAGGAACGCTGACGGAGCCGCGCCAGTTCAACCTGATGTTTCACACGTATGCGGGTGCTACAGCAACAGAAGACGACAAGGTCTATCTACGCCCCGAGACCGCCCAGGGCATCTTCGTCCAGTTCAAGAACGTCGTCGACACGACCCGTGTGCGCGTCCCCTTCGGCATCGGCAACACCGGCAAGAGCTTCCGCAACGAGATCACCCCGCGCAATTTCACGTTCCGCTCGCGCGAGTTCGAGCAGGCCGAGCTCGAGTTCTTCTGCCACCCCGACGATTCGCACGCTTGGTACGAGTTCTGGCGAGACTTCCGCATGGAATGGTGGCAGTCCATCGGCCTTGCCGGCGAGAACCTCGTCCTGCGCGAGCACGAGAAGGACGAGCTCAGCCACTACTCGACCGGCACCAGCGACGTCGAGTACCGGTTCCCCTTCACCGCCCCGGGCTTCGGCGAGCTCGAGGGCATCGCCCACCGCGGCGACTACGACCTCCGCCAGCACGCCCAGCACTCCGGCGCCAAGCTCGAGTACTTCGACTCCGACCGGGGCGAGCTGCTGCCCAACGGCTCGCGCAAGGGCGAGCGCTACCTGCCGCACTGCATCGAGCCCGCCGCGGGCCTCGACCGCGGCGCCCTCGCCCTCATCTGCGAGGCCTACACCCGCGACGAGTCCCGCCCGAGCCCCGAGATCATGAAGTTCCACCCCCGCGTCGCCCCGATCAAGGCCGCGGTCTTCCCGCTGGTGAACAAGGACGGCATGCCCGAGGTGGCCGAGCGCCTGCACGCCGAGCTGCACAAGCGCTTCGGGCGCGCCGGCCTCATCGAGACCGACGCCAAGCAATCGATCGGCAAGCGCTACGCCCGCATGGACGAGGCCGGCTGCCCCTACTGCTTCACCATCGACGGCGACACCCTCAAGGACCAGACCGTGACGGTGCGCGACCGCGACACCGGCGGCCAGCAGCGCATCGCGCTCGACAAGGTCGGCCAGTTCCTCGCCGACGCGCTCGGCGGATGAGGCGCCGGCTCATCGCCGAGCACACACGGAGCGCGACGGAAGAGCGCGCGTATTTCTCTCCTCTGCACGCCCTCTGCGCATTTCCTGGTGAGTGCTTTTTCAGCGGCCGATCGGCGGTTCTCGCAAGAGGTGAGCGCGCGCAAAGCGATTCGACCGCCCAACTTGCGCGGCGAGCGGCGACTCCCGCGAGAACCGGGAAAACCCCGCGACGCATGCCCGCGTAGCGCAGGCGGAGGGCCGCGTCGCGGGCGCGCCTCTGACGTGTTGTCCCGAATGCACGGAATGAGGGCCGAGCCGCGCCAGGAGCGGGGGCCGGCCGGCGGCAGCGCCGGATGCCTGCTGCCGCGGCCCATCCGGAGGAACCAGATGCGACGCAGATCGGAGCGGATCCTGGTGGGGGCGTACGTCGCCGCCTGGAGCGCCCTTGCGCTCGGCGGCGCGTGGGCCCAGCAGAACGTGTGGCCCGTCGCGCAGCCCGAGCCGCCGGCCGAGCCCGGCGCCGCCCCCGAGTTCACCCTCAAAGATCTCGAAGGCGCTGAGACGAGCCTGGCGGGCCTCCGGGCCGAGGGCCGCATCGTGGTGCTCGAGTGGTTCGACCCCCGCTGCGACTGGGTGGAAACCTATCACCAAGCCTCCGCGACGATCAAGGACGTGCGCGCGGAGTTCCCGGCCGTGCGCTGGGCGGCGATCTATTCGAGCATCCCGCCCGAGGGCGCGGACGCCGCGGCCCTGAACCGGCAGGCGAAGAAGGAATGGGCCATCGAGTACCCGATCCTGCTCGACCCGGGCGCGAAGGTCGCCGCGCAGTATGGCGCCGAGCGAGCGCCCTTCGTCGTCGTCATCTCGGGAGCGGGGCGGGTGATCTACAAGGGCCCGATCGACGATTCCGCGGCCCCGGGGGAGCCCGGTGCGCAGAACTACCTGCGCAGCGCGCTGCGCGCCGCCACGCGTGGCGAGACGCCCGCCGTCACCAGCGCGGCCGCGCCCGGCTGCCGGCTCAGAGCCCCCGAGGAGACCACGACCGAAGGGCGCGCGTGACGCCGCGCCCACTCCGGCGCCCGGGCCGGCCCGCGTAGGGTTTCCCGTGCACGCCGCTCCGATCCACCGCCTCGTCCTGCTCCCCGGCCTCGGCGCGGATTCGCGCCTGTTCGACCTGTTGCGCCCGAGCATCCCCGATCTCCACGTCCCCCCGTGGCTGGAGCCCCGGGATGCCGAGCCGCTCCCGGCATACGCCGCGCGCCTCGCCGAGGCCGTGCGTGGCCCGGCGGGAGACTTCGTGCTCGGCGGCGCGTCCTTCGGCGGCATGCTCGCGCTCGAGATGGCCCCGCTCCTGCGCCCGCGCGCCGTGGCCCTGATCGGGAGCGCCTACTCCGGGCGGGAGGTGCGCCCCTGGCTGCGCCTGCTCGAGCGCGTCGGCCATCCGCTGCCCACGAGCATGATCGACGCCGGGCGCGCGATCACGCCGCTGCTCGCCCCGCTCTTCAGCTCCGCCGCGAATGTGGACATGGGCCTCTTCCTCGACATGCTCCGCCAGACGCCGACCGAGTTCCTCCGCTGGGCGGGGCGGGCGATCATGCGCTGGCGCTGGGAGCAGGAGCCGGCCTGCCCCGTGTACCGGATCCACGGCACGGCGGACCTTGTCATCACGCCCCCGCGCGCCGACGGAGTGCGCTGGGTGAAGGGCGGCGGGCACGTGCTCAGCATGAGCCACCCGCGCGAGACCGCCGAGTTCCTGCGCGAGGCGCTCGGCGCCCGGCCGGCGCGCCGGAGCGAGGCCGCGGGCGCATAAAAGGCGAGCGGCCGCCGGGGCATGCGGAGAACCCCTGCGGCCGCTCTCGTGGAGAAGTCAGCGACCTGCGCCCGGGCGGGCGTCATCGTCCCTGCGTGATCAGCTCGCGGGCCTTCTGCTCGATGAGCCCGGCCGCGCCCCCGAGGTTGGCCAGGGCGATGAACGTGTACCCCTCGTCGAGGTACATCGAAAGATCGGCGCTGATGCCGCTGAAGCCGCCGCTGTGTCCCACGACCAGCCCGGCGGGCGTCGGGAAGACACCGAACCCGAGGCCGTAGTTGGGCGAGCCGAGGTCGGGGTACGCGCGCCAAAGCTGCCCGAGCGACGCCCTCGACACGATCCTGCCCGATCGCAAGGCCCGGTCGAACTTCAGGAGATCCGGTGCGGTCGAGTACCCGCCCCCCGCCGGCCCGCCCTTCACCACGTGCTGGTGGAGGTTGTTGCGATACTCGACCGGGTCGGCGCCCGGGATGGGCTCGTAGCCGACGGCGAGGTTCTTGTTCACGCGATCGGTCTCGAAGAACCCGGTGTCGGTCATGCCCGCCGGTCCGGTGATGTGCTCGCGCACGTACTCGTCGTAGCTCTGGCCGCTGACGTGCTCGACGACCGCCCCCGCGATGAGCATCCCGGTGTTGCTGTACCGCGACTGCGTGCCCGGCTCGAACGCCAGCGTCTCCGCCGCCACCACCGGCTTCCAGTCGTCAACGGACCGATAGAGCGCGCGGCTGGCGCGGTCCCACTCCTCGGTGAAGAAGCTTCCCAGGCCGCTCGTGTGAGTCAGCAGGTGCCTCACCGTGACCCTGGACTTGTCGACACCGGGAAGCCAGTCCTCGCTGAGGTGCATGGATATCGGATCGTCGAGCGAGAGCTTGCCCGACTCGACGAGCTGCATCACGGCGATCCCGGTCATCATCTTGTTCATCGAGCCGAGATTGAACTTGGTGTCCATGGTGACCGGTACGTCGAAGTCCCGGTTGGCCAGCCCCACGGCGCGGCTCGCCAGCACCTCGCCATCCTTGGCGAGGAGAACGGTGCCGCTGAACCTCTCCGCGCCGGCGAGGCGATCCACGTATGCCCCCAACCGCTCGGCGATCTCGCCCTCGGTCAGCCGCGCGGCGCGGGGCTGATCGCTCGGCGGGCGCGCCGGCGCGAAAGAGATCCCGGTGATCCGGTGCGGCTCGGCCTCCTCGACGTCAACGACGATCGCGCGCCAGCTCTCGAGCAGCTCACTGCGGACGATGAGCACCGCGTGCGTGTCCGGCTCCGGCGGCTCGTAGCTGCGGGCGGCATGCACCTCGATCGCGCCGTTGCTCCGCCCCGCCTCGCCGATGATCGCGACGTGCTGCTCCAGGGGGACCTGCGCCAGAAAATCCGGGGCGAGCGCTCCTCGCAGGTACTCGCGCCGGCGGGACGCGTCGTCCGCGTTGAGCAGCTCGGCCAGCCCGAGCGCCCGGCGGTATGCGGGCGTCTGCGGGATCACCGTCGAGTCCGTGTAAGGCTTCGGCGCCGGCTGGGCCCGCGCAGGGG
>Ga0196977_1000400_pt1 | contig 23117 bp, 21 predicted proteins | sample S3v_1013CmetaG_FD_148634 | JGI IMG/M metagenome (GOLD analysis project Ga0196977, IMG submission 148634) | Soil microbial communities from Anza Borrego desert, Southern California, United States - S3+v_10-13C | ecosystem: Environmental > Terrestrial > Soil > Desert | place: USA: California...
GTTTTGCCGCCGAAATTTCGAATGACACCTGCCGAGGCTTGCGGTTGCGCGAATTAACTTACCTTCCAAAACTCGCCACGATGCGCTCGTAGATCTTGCGCGTCACGCGCACGTCTCGGAGGTTGTAGTCGCGAATCTTTTCCAAGTCGCCCGCTTGATAGAGGTCAAACACTTTGCTGCCTTCGACCTCGGCGGTCTTGCTCGATTCGATTCCCAGCGCCCACGCAACGTCGTCGAGACTCACATTGCGCCGCGCACCGAGCCACCAACGATGCATCGTGTCGAATACGCCACGCACGTTGTAATCGGCGAGGTTCACAAACGGACGCACTTGAATCTCGTGCACCAAACAACGCTGGAAGATAAATGGCAGGTCAAAACCGAGGATGTTGTGGCCGACGAGCTCGTCGCAGTCGCAGTCGAAGTCTTTCAGCAGCGCGAGAAAGTCGAGCAGCGCTCGTTTTTCCGGTTGCTCGAACCCGTCGCGATCGATGCCAAAGACGTGTTCGCTCTCCGTGGGACCAAGACCGGGAAACTCCAGGCCGGGAATCGGACCGACGTGGACGGCAATCGAGAGGATACGTCCGGAGACCGCGCTCAACGAGCCGAGCGCGTAACAACGTTCTTCTTCAGCCGCGATGTCTTCGAGGTAGCGCTGCTGTTGTTCGACGCGCATGTTGCCGAGACGCATTTGACGTTCGAGTTGCGGGCCGACGCGTTCGCGAAAATCGGCTAGCGTGAGTGTTTCGATGTCGAAGGTGAAGGCGCGCGGGACTTGTGGGTCGGCGTTTTGATGTTCGCGGTATTTTTCTATCGTTGTTGCTCGATATTCCGCAACAACGAACTGCACTTTATCCTGGAAGCTTTCCAGTTTTCCCCGAACCGCCCACAAACCCGGCTTTAATGGCGGTTGAGTCTTAGCTACTTCATCCCAGATCCGCAGAAAGATCGATCCGGTCGCGTTGCGAGCAGAAACATCATAGTAGACGCGCCCTTGTTGAGTACGGCGCTCGCGCACGGAAGTAACAAGCAGAATCAGCCACAGCTCCTCACCATGAGGGATCTCGGGAATAGGAACGTTAGCTCTCACTATCTAAACCATCCGATTTTGCCGGTCAGCATGAGGCCGATCATCTTGTAATCGCCTAGCAGTGACCAGAGCGGGTATTTGAAAGTTGCGGGCCGGTTCTTTTCAATCAGGAAGTGTGCGAGCCAGGCGAAACCGTAGCCGGGAATAAAACCCAGCACGAACAGCCACCAACGTCCGGTCGCGATGAAGTAAATCACAAGCACAACACCGATGGTCGTTCCGATCAGGTGCAGCACGCGCGTGCCGGGGCGGCTGTGTTCGGCTACGTAAAAGGGCCAGAACTCCGAGAATGATCGATAGCGTTCTTCGCTCATGAAAACAGTTGCGAAAAGGTTTCGTTGCTGGCCGGTTCGACCTGGACCAGGGCGAGGTTTTCTTCAACGTGTTCGACTCGACTCATACCGACGAGTGCGGTCGCAACACCCGGCGCTGAGCGGACGAATTGAATCGCTGTTTGCGCGTCTGTGGCGAGCGAGCCGAGCGCGATGCGAATGTGATCCGGCAGTTTCCATGCTAAGCGCGCTTGCAATAGCGAAGCACTGGCGATGGCCGTCATTCCCGAGCGTTCGGCTTGTTCGGCAACGTCGATTCCTTCGACCATCGCAAGGTTCACGGGCAGTTGAATAAACCGAAAGCCGTGGTTTTCGCCGGCGACTTGATGCGCCAGCTCAACCATTCGCTCGAGTGAGTGATACTCAGGCGAGTTCGGCGCGACTCGAAAACCGTTCCATGTCGCCGCGCCATAGTATCTCAACTTGCCGGCACGGCGGTTCTGTTCGAGACGCTCAAACGCGCTTTGGAGACGATGATAGAACTCCGCTTCGGAGACGTACCCCAACTGCGATTCGGGATTGTGAATGTAATAGACGTCCACGGCATCGACGCCCAGATTTTTCAGGGATTGATCCAACTGATTTTGCAGGTACGCAGGCGTCATGCAGTGACTGCCGCCGACAAAATCGTCAAAACTAGCAATGCCGGGTTTGACGAACGTCTCTTCGATGTACGCGCGCACATCCCACGCCGGCGCGCCGTCAAACGGCAGGTATCCGCCTTTCGTGCACAATACCAGTTCGTCGCGCGTGAAGCCGTGGTCGTTGAAGAGTGTCTTTAGCGCCTCGCCTATCGAGCGTTCGCTACGTTGAAAGCGATAGTTCGCGGCGCTGTCGATCACGTTGACTCCGAGTTGGACAGCACGTACGACCGCGTCGCGATAACGAGCGTCCGTGTCTTCGTCAGGGTTGCCGAGGTACGTGCCGATGCCGATCGAGGACAAGTGCAAACCGTCGTGCGAACGAAAATGATCTCGCGCGGCGCGTCCGGCGAAGCGCTGAACGTAGCGTGCGGTGCCTTCCGGTGTGGCATGACTTGCGTGTGACATTTCCGCGGATGGTAGCACGGCTTTGTAATCGACACTTAGTAGTTGTTAACTTGTGCGCATGTCGCTGGACATCCCTAATGAAGCACTCGACGAGATCTCGTCGCAAGCGGCGAAGCTCGTCGCCGAATACTTCGCGCACGTTGCCGAGCGTCCGGTAATGGCGCCCAATCACGCCGGTAAAACAAAGTCGCTGGTAAACGTAGATCTGCCGGTGGAAGGCCGGCCGCTCGAGCAACTGCTCGACGAGTGTCGCACGGTGATGGATCTCAGCCGTCACAACGGCCATCCGCGTTTCTTTGGTTACGTCGCATCGCCCTCGACGCCGGTCGGCGCGTATGCCGATCTGATTGCTTCCGCGCTGAATGCGAATATCACTTGCTGGCGTTCGGGACCGTCGGGTACGGAGATCGAGCAACTGGTCGTGCGCTGGCTTGGTTCGCTGATTGGTTACGACAACAACGCGAAGGGTTTGCTAACGAGTGGCGGCTCGATGGCAAACATGATTGCACTCTTGATCGCTAGCCGTCGTTTCAACGCGGCGGAGACATCGCGGAAAGGACTTTGGAATGCTGGTTCACCGATGACGATCTACGCGTCGGAGGAAGTGCACATGTCGATCCCGAAGGCAGCGGACACTCTTGGACTCGGGCGAGACAATGTTCGGACGGTCACCTGTGATGAGAGACATCGCATGCGTGTAGACGAGCTAAGACAAACGATCAAACAGGACCTGCGCCAAGGGTTCAGGCCTGTGTGTGTAGTGGGGAGTGCCGGAACGGTGAATACGGGAGCGGTGGACCCACTGACAAACATTGCTGAAGTTGCTTCTGAGTTCAACCTCTGGTTGCACGTCGACGGCGCTTACGGCGCGCCCGGAGCGATGGACCAAACGAAAAAAGATTTGTTCGCGGGACTCGAACGCGCGGACTCAGTTTCACTCGATCCGCACAAGTGGCTTTACGTTCCCGTCGATGCGGGTTGTTTGTTGTTTCGTGATTCGGCAACGGCTGCGAACCCGTTCAGCACCGCCGACGCCGATTACATCAAAGTACACGGGCTCGCAGAGGACGCGGCATTCGCTTACTGGGATTACGGCGTCGAACTATCGCGGCGTTTTCGCGCGCTGAAAGTCTGGCTGACGCTCGGTTACTACGGCGCGCGGCGCATCGCAGACGCAGTCAGCAAAGATATCTCGCTCGCCGCCTATCTCGGCGAACTGGTTTCAAACGCGGAGGATTTCGAACTGCTGGCGCCGGTGGAATTGAGCATCTGTTGTTTCCGTTACGTGCCCAAAAACACACACGAGTGCGACTTAAATGCCTTAAACGAGAGGATCATGAGCGCGGTGCAAAAAGGCGGGCGCGCGTACCTGTCGAACGCCACCGTGAACGGAAAGTTTGCCTTGCGTGCCTGCATAACAAACTTTCGCACGACGAAGGCCGATATCGAGGAAACATTGGAAGTTATTCGCCACGCCGCCAAAACAATCAATGAGTAATTACGATCAGGAACTCAACGTCGCGATCGATCTGGCGCGCGAAGCTGGCAAGACGATTCTTGCGCAGTACGAGAAACCGCTGCGCGTCGAACAGAAGAGTCACGATCACGACGTCGAACCCGTCACGCAAGCGGATCGCATTGCGAACGAACTAATCGTCAACGGCCTGAAAGCCGCCTTTCCGAGCGACGGCATACTCGCCGAAGAGTCAGTCGATACTGAACGACGCCTCAGCAAGTCGCGCGTGTGGATGGTCGATCCACTCGACGGGACGAACGGCTTCATCGACGGCAACGGCGACTTCGCCGTGCAGATCGGTTTGGTGAAAGACGGCGAACCGGTCGTCTCCGTTGTTTATGTGCCGCTGTCGCGTGTGCTGTATCGCGCCGTTATCGGGAATGGCAGTTGGATTGAACACCCGCAACGCGAAACCGAACGCGCCGGCGTTTCCGATCGGCAAACCTTCGCGACGATGCGTCTCGCAGCCAGCAGATCGCATCGCAGTTCACGCATGAATAAAGTCGTGCAGCGGTTTGGTTTTCGCAAAGAAGTCCAACGCGGTTCGGTCGGGATCAAGGTCGGACTGCTCGTCGAACAAGAATGCGACGTTTACATTCATCTTTCGCCGCGTACGAAGCAATGGGACACCTGCGCGCCGCAGTTGATCCTGACGGAAGCGGGCGGACGAATGACCGACCTGTTTGGTCAGCCCTTGCACTACAACGTCAGAGACGTGAACAATCGCAACGGTCTCGTCGCGAGCAACGGCGCTTCGCACCAGGTGATTATCGAAACTCTCGCGCCGCTGCTGGCGGAATTCGGGCGAAAAGCGGTTTAATCTCCTGCGTTCCCCATGCGTCAGAAACCTTTTCTCACCTATTTCGCGATCTGCGCCGTGCCTCTGTTGCTTCTCGCGGCGCTCAATTATTGGAACGGCATCCGCTCTGTCGACACCACGGTAAAACCGATCGTGCAGGCCGATCTGAACTCTTTCACCGCCGGCATCAATCAGTTGCTGGACGATCAAGGCAACTCGCTACTGAAACTCGCGCTGGCACCGCAAAACCAATCTGCGGTTCACGCTTCGGGATACCTGAAAAACCTCACGATCTACGATCGGAACCACCAGCTGATTCGGTCTGAACCAGGCGCGCGGCTACCGATTCCCGACGACCGCGTCTGGACCACTCAGGGCAACGTCTTGTTGGAACGAATGGTCGAAAGCGGTCCGAACAAGGGGACCCTTGAATTCTCCGTGCCGATTCACAATGAAAGCGGACTTGGAAACGAGGGCGCGATCGTTGCCATAGTCGATCTGCAACAGTTGTTCGCGACCTCCACTCGCCTTTCGAACACAACCGCGACGAGCAACACGCACGGAATGTTGGTTGTCGTTCGCGACGGCTCGGGAAACGTGATCTACCAGTCTGACTCGCCGGTGGCCTATGTGTCGGGCGTGACTGCTTCGGCGCCGATTCCGCGGTTGAACGTCAACGTCGCGGTGACACGCAGCACCGAAGAATTCGTCTCGAGCGCGCATCGCTGGGGCATTGCTGGATTCGTGCTCGCGTTGCTGCTGGCGCTGCCCGCGGCGTTCCTGCTGAACAACTACGTGCAAAAACGTACGCGTGGCATTGCACGGGTAACCGAAGACTTGTCGGCCATCGCAAAAGGCGAACTGGACCGCCGCATCGTGCTTCAGTCAAGTGACGATGCGCGCGCCCTCGCCGACAACATCAACGTCATGACGGAACAGATGCGCGCCCAGGTCGCGCGAGAGGCGGAGTCGCGGCAGTTTGACTCGTTCGTCAGAATCTCCGCCATGCTGACTCACGACCTGAAAAACGCGATCGAGGGTTTGTCGTTAACGGTCAGCAACATGGAACGGCACTTCGATAACGAACAGTTTCGCATCGATGCGATGAAGGGGCTGACCAACGCGACTGACAAACTGAAAGCGATCGTCGCGCGGCTCAGCCGTCCCGTCAGCAGCCTGAGCGGCGAACATAAGCGTCCCACGAAAACCGATCTCGTTCCGATTCTGAAACGCACGATCGCCATGACCGCCGAACCCGTGCGCGGTCAGCACACGATTCAAACGAGCTTGCCAGACAGTCTTTTCGCTCTGGCCGACGCTGCGCGAATCGAAGAAGTCATCGAAAACCTGCTTCTCAATGCGATCGAAGCGATGGAAGGCAAAAGCGGCACGCTCAGAGTCGAGGCTGGCGAGGACGCGAACGGCGCGCCGACGTTCTCCGTTAGCGACACTGGACCGGGCATGACCCCGACGTTCATCGAGAAACGTCTCTTCCGCCCGTTTGCCACCACGAAGAAAAACGGCATCGGGCTCGGTCTTTACACTTGCCGCGAGGTGATTCGCGCCACTGGCGGCACGATTGACGTGCAATCAGTCGAAGGCGCTGGAACGACCTTTCGCGTCGTGCTACCATCCACTTCACAACGACAGGCGTAACCGGAAGGAAGCGGCAACACCTTTTTCATGCATACCGTTACGCGCATACTGGTTCAATTTGAACACGCCGAAGGCGTTGGCTAATTTTAGCCCGGGGTTGGAGTAAAGCGACAACCTCGGGACGGCGCATAAAAAGAAGAGATGAAAACCCTGAAAGGGTTTCTTCCGGAACAAACCCTTTCAGGGTTTCTACGGCTCTTGATTTCTGTTCCCAGGGTTCTCGCAAGCTCGACCCTGGGCTGAAATTAGCCAACGCCTTCGGCGTGTTCAAACTGAACCAGTACCGGTTACGCGGATCCTCTTGCACTACCTGCCCAGGAGTTCGCTGCCAATAAGTGTGCGGTGGAGTCCCTTAAGTCTTGGAATGCGATTCGAGAATGAGCACGCAAACACAGGTAAAAGGTAAGGTGCTTGTCGTCGACGACGACGAATCAATACGCAGCGGGTTGTACTGGGCGCTGACGTCCGATTATCACGTCTTACAGGCAGCGTCACGCGAAGAAGCGTGCGCGTTCATCCACGATCAGGACATCGACGTCGTTGTCAGCGATCTTCATTTGCCGCCATTGGTTAACGACATCGTAGAAGGTTTGGCGTTGATCGATGTGGCTCGAAATCAGGATCCCCCGCTGCAAGTGGTCGTGATTACGGGCAGTGATTCGAAGCGTGCCGCGTTGGAAGCGGTGAAGCACGGCGCTTACGGCTTCTTTGAAAAGCCACTCGACTCGGCCGAGTTGCTGCACATCGTCAACCAGGCGTCGCGGATGCGACAGTTGGAGATCGAGAACCGGCGTTTGCGTGACGAATTGGCACGGCCGCCCGGGTTTTCGCACCTGCTCGGCAGCAGCGGGCCGCTGGAGCGTGTTTTGAAACAGGCGCGATCGGTAGCGGCTACGAGTGCCACAGTTTTGTTGACGGGTGAGAACGGCACGGGCAAGGAGATGCTGGCCCGTGCGATTCATCAGGAGAGTCCACGCGCGAATGGGCCGTTTGTGGCTGTCAGTTGCGCTGCGTTGCCGGAGACGTTGATCGAGTCGGAACTGTTTGGACACGAGCGTGGCGCGTTTACGTCGGCAATCCAATCGCGCAAAGGCCGTTTTGAACTGGCGAACGGCGGAACGCTGTTTCTCGATGAAATCGGCGAGCTGAGTGCGGCCGTGCAGGTGAAATTACTGCGTGTGTTGCAGGAACGTGAGTTTGAGCGTGTCGGCGGAACGAGAACGTTGACGGTTGATATTCGTTTGATCGCCGCGAGCAATCGCGACCTGGAGAAGGAAGTCAAAGAAGGGCGTTTCCGGCAGGATCTGTTCTTCCGTTTGAACGTTGTGCCCCTCGCGTTGCCGCCTTTGCGCGATCGTCCGGAGGACATTCCGTTACTGGCCGCGCACTTTGCGGCGAAAGCAGCAGAGAAACACGGACAACCGTCGCCGGAACTCGCGCCCGAACTGATTGAAGTGCTTCAGGAGTATGAATGGCCGGGCAACGTGCGCGAGCTTGAGAACCTGATCGAACGTCTCGTGGTGCTAAGCACTGGCTCGTCGCTGGGTATCGAGTTTGTCCCGGAAAAGATGTTGCGCGTGTTGCCGGGAACGAGCACTACGGATGAGTCCACGTTCGAAGGCGCGGTGGCCGCGTTGAAGAGAAAGATGATCGTTAGCGCATTGCAGTCGGAAGGTAACAAGGTCGCGGCGGCGAAGAAATTGGGCATCAGCAGATCCTACCTGCACCGCCTCATCAATGAATTCGACATCAAGTCTGTATAATCTCCGGGTAATGGCAAGTCTGCAACAACGCTTACCGGAGAACGTGCCCGGGGACTTCTTCGTCGACTCTACCTGTATCGATTGTGACACGTGCAGCCAGCTCGCGCCCGGGATCTTTCGCGATCACGGCGACCAGTGCAGCGTTCACCACCAGCCGGAAACCGAAGCTGAAACAAAACGCGCGATGATGGCGCTCGTCGCGTGTCCGACCGGATCGATTGGGTCTGTCGAACGGCACAACGCGCATCTCGGTATTGACGCGTTTCCGTTGTTGCTCGACGAGAATGTTTACTTCTGCGGTTACACGTCAGAATCAAGCTTTGGTGCATGGAGTTATTTGATTACTCGCCCTGAAAGCGAAGGCGGAAACGTTCTGATCGACTCGCCCCGGTTTGCGACGCAACTGCGCAAACGAATCGAAGCATTCGGCGGCGTCCGCACGATGCTGCTGACGCACAAAGACGACGTCGCAGACCACAAACTGTTTCGCGAGAGGTTCAACTGCGACCGTGTGATGCACGAAGACGACGGCGCAGCGCGCCTGGGCGCGGAAGTGATAATTCGCGGTACGGAACCGTTTCAACTAGATCCTGAGATTTCGGTGATCCCCACGCCCGGACACACGCGCGGGCACGTCGTTTATCTTTACCGCAACAAATTTCTATTCACCGGCGATCACCTGGCCTGGTCGCCGAACCGGCAAACCCTGACGGCTTTTCGCAGCGTCGCCTGGTATTCGTGGCCCGAACAGATCCGCTCGATGGAAAAGCTTTTGGATTACGAGTTTGAGTGGGTACTCCCCGGGCACGGAGATATGCATCACGCCGATGTTCGCACCATGCACAACGAGCTGGAATGTTGTGTGGCGTGGATGAAAACTAGATAACCCAAAGAGGCAAACAAATGACTCGAAACCAGAAGATAGCCCTCGGTTGTGGTGGTGCGGGATGTTTGGGATTGATCGTGGTCGCGATTGCTGGTGGTTTGATTTATTACTTCGCGTCTCAGAAGGCGGCTCAGTATCGCGCTGCCGCACGCAATTACAATTTCAACGTCAACCGGAACAGCAATTCAAACTCAAATAACCGTGCAAATGACAACTCGTCCGACTCAAGTTCCAGCTCGAGCTCGTCGCTTTCATCCCTGTCAGACGACGACAAGCACAAGCTCTACTACGCCGCCACCTTCACAGGCGATTCCGAACTCCTCAATCGCGTCAGCATCAAGATGGGATTAGTCAATGAAGACTTAACCCCGCGAGAGGGCTACCAGGAGTTTATGACCGGGCACGGTGCCTGGGCCTTTCGGAACCTTGATTTCATTCGTTCGATAAGCACGCAGGAAAAAGCCAGAGCCTACGTCGACGAGCATCTCGAGTAAACAATGCAAGCGTCTCGCATTCGCAACTTTTCAATCATCGCGCACATCGACCACGGCAAGTCGACACTCGCCGATCGTCTGCTTGAACTCACGGGTGCGTTGTCCGAACGCGAGATGGAAAACCAGGTGCTCGACGACATGGACCTTGAACGCGAACGTGGCATCACGATCAAAGCCCATGCAGTCAGACTTGATTACAAAGCGCAGGACGGTCAAACCTACGAACTGAACCTGATCGACACACCCGGTCACGTCGATTTCTCGTACGAAGTGTCGCGCTCGCTTTCGGCCTGTGAAGGCGCGTTGCTGATTGTCGACGCTTCACAAGGCGTCGAGGCGCAAACACTCGCGAACACGTACCTCGCGATCGAAAACAATCTCGAACTGATCCCCGTCATCAATAAGATCGACTTGCCTGGCGCGGAACCCGAAAAAGCAATCGAACAGATCGAACACTTCATCGGCCTCGAAACTCATAACGCGATTCTTACCAGCGCCAAAACCGGCCAGGGTGTTGCTGACGTGCTCGAAGCAATCGTGCGTGACATTCCGTCACCCAAAGGTAATCCTGACGCACCGCTCAAAGCGTTGATCTTCGACTCGTGGTACGACTCGTATCGCGGCGTCATCGTTCTTTTTCGCGTGATCGACGGCACGATACGGCCGGGAATGAAGATTCGCTTTTTCAACGCGAATCGCGACCACCAGGTGGAGACGCTCGGCGTAAATCGTCCCACACCGACGCCGATCGATCACTTGAGTGTTGGCGAAGTGGGATTTCTGACCGCATCGATCAAGACGGTGGCTGACGTGCAGATCGGCGACACGATTACGGAAGCTGCGCGGCCCACAAAAGAACCGTTTCCGGGTTTTCAGGAGATCAAGCCGATGGTGTTTGCCGGTTTGTATCCGGTGGACACGAACCAGTACGAAGAGTTGCGCGACGCGCTCGATAAGCTGCGTTTGAACGATGCGTCGTTCTTTTACGAGCCGGAATCGTCGACGGCGTTGGGCTTCGGGTTCCGCTGCGGCTTTCTCGGTTTGCTGCACATGGAGATCGTGCAGGAGCGTTTGGAACGCGAGTTTAATCTCGACCTGATCACGACCGCGCCGGGCGTGCGTTACACCGTGACGACGACTGACGGACAGGTCACCGAGATCGATTCGCCGGCTAAAATGCCTGACCCGGGCCGGATCACGAAGATTGAAGAACCAGTGATTCGCGCCGTAATTCTGACGCCTGACGAACATCTCGGCGGCATCCTGCCGTTACTGGAAGAGAAGCGCGGGATTCAAAAAGGTTTCGAGTACATCGCGGCGAATCGCGTGATGCTGACGTATGAACTGCCGCTGAACGAGATCGTGCTCGACTTTTACGATCGCCTGAAATCCGTTTCGCGCGGGTATGCGTCGTTGGATTACAACCTCGCGGGATATTGGGAAAGCGATTTGGTGAAACTGGACGTGCTGGTGGCGGGCGAACCGGTCGATGCATTGTCGTTGATCCTGCATCGCAGCACGGCGCAGCCGAAGGGCCGGGCGCTGACGGAAAAGATGAAGCAGTTGATCCCGCGGCAACTGTTTGAAGTACCGATACAGGCGGCGATTGGCAACAAAGTGATCGCGCGTGAGACGGTGAAGGCGCTCGGCAAGAACGTGATCGCGAAGTGTTACGGCGGCGACATCACACGTAAACGGAAGTTGCTGGAGAAGCAGAAGGAAGGCAAAAAGCGGATGAAGAAAGTCGGGCGCGTGGAGATTCCGCAAGAGGCGTTTCTGGCTGTTTTGAAAGTAAACGAATAGGCCACAAAGAGGTACAAGAAGCACAAAGCATGGGCCGAGTGGAAGATGAGTTGTTGCTTTGTTGCGCGCGCACGGAAGCGTCGCCGGAAGTCGCCGCGAGGATACGCGCGCTCGCAGCCTCGGACATCGAGTGGAATTATCTAGTAGCTCTCGCCAAGCGGCACTCAATTATCCCGCTTCTGTATCGTCAGCTTGAGCGCCACGCATCAGAGTTAGTTCCCTCGGCCGATCTCGCCAAACTAAAACTCCAATACCAGGAGAACCACGCCCGCAACATCATTCTCACTGACGAACTCATCCGGTTAATCAAGCTGCTTAGCGACGCCGGTATCGAAGCCATTCCTTACAAAGGCCCGGCACTCGCACTGTTCGCTTATGGCAACCTGGCATTACGCCGGTTCGTCGATCTCGATGTGATCGTTAAGAAAGCCGACGTGCTGCGCGCGCGCGATCTACTGCTTGCGGAAGGCTACGTTCCCGGGAAATCACTCACGCTCGCGCAACAAGAATTACTCCTGCGCACGCAACACAACCTGCAGTTTTCACGTGACAACCGCCGCCTCCTGCTCGAACTGCACTGGGAAGTCGCGCCACACCTCTTCGCCTCCTCAGTGCAGGAGAACGAACTGTGGCAAAACCTGACCACTATCAACATCAACGGTACGGAACTAAAAACCCTTGTCGCCGACGACCTCTTGTTTTCACTTTGTGTTCACGGCTCGCGCCACTTGTGGGAACGCCTCGGCTGGATTTGCGACATCTCCGAACTAATCTCGCGTCACCAGTTAAACTGGACGGCACTCCTGCAACGAGCCGCGAAAACCGACAGCGAGCGGATGTTCTTACTGGGTCTGCACCTCGCGCAAAAACTTCTCGGCACTAACTTGCCGCCCGAAGTTCAGCAACGTTGCGACTCTGACCCGCGCCTCCATTCACTCGCCGTCAACGTGATCCGGCACCTCTTCAGTGGTCCAACGCACGTTCCGGCAACGTCAACCGAGATCTTCAAATACAACATCGGCGTGCGAAAGAGTCTCGCAGCCCGCGCGCGCTACTTCGCCTACATGCTGCGCCCGACAGACAGCGACTTCGGTAGTCGTTCTCTTCCGCCGGGCTTCGGTTTCGCTTACTACCTGATCCGCCCTTTTCGCCTCCTTTTCAAAACCAAAACAACAGGTACTGGTTCAGTTTGAATACGCCGAAGGCGTTCGCTAATTCCAGCCCAATGGTTGGAGCCTTGAGACAACCTTGGGTCGAACCACCGACAGTTCCATCAACCCTGAAAGGGTTTACAACGCCGCAAGCGAAACCCTTTTCAGGGTTGATATCTCTTATCTCCTGAGTTCCCAGGGTTGAAGCAACCATGGGCTGAAATTAGCAAACGCCTTCAGCGTAATTCAAACTGAACCAGTACGAAACAACATGAATGTTTGACGGATTTTTAACGCCGTGCTAGTTTCAGCAGCGTCAAGGCGGGTACCCGCTGAAGAGCCCTGCAGAAAAATCAAGGACCGACACCGTGAAGCCTATTGTTTACCGTGACTACGCGAGGACTGCCACATTGCTGGTCTTAGCGCTCCTCGTTTCGTTCACGATCGTGCGGTCCCAACAACCGGCGACACACCCGCAAGATGCAAAGGCTCCGGCCAAAGAAGTCACCGCACAAGAGAAGAAAGCTCCGAACAAACCCGGGTTTGTGTGGACGATAAAAACGCGGCCGATCCTCAATCTTTCGCTGAAAGCAGAAAAGGCGAAAATGTCAGAGGTGGCCCAGGCGCTGTCGGAGAAACTCAAGATTCCGGTGTTTCTTGGTCCAGAGCGCCAGAAGGAAGTGATCTCGATTGAGTTTAGCGAGCTGACTCTCGAGCCGGCGCTGCAACTGATGTCGCCCACAGTCTACGTCGATTACGAACTCGACACCGGTTCGATGAACCCCCCGAAGCCGCTCGGAATCTTCTTTTACGATACGAACCAAGGCGAACCGCCACTTACGGCAGTGGTTACAGGAACCAATCAGTCGATGCTGATTGAGGGCAACACCGAAGACGGAGTTGAACCAACCACTGACGAGGAAAAGCAGAAACTCGAAGAACAACCGCTGCGCGTTCGTTACGAAAACGCTCTTTTGACGGTTAAGGCCAAGCAACAACCGTTGCCGGTCGTACTGCTGAAGATTGGTGAAGAACTCGGTATTCCAGTCGACATTCAGAATGAGCGGCTGGATCCGATTGACGCCAATATCTCAAAACTTCCGATCGAGGATGTAGCGCGTCAGCTTTCGCCCCACATAAAGCTTTATTATCGAGCTGACCTCACGCGCGCTGAAAAGCGCGCTTTGCGGCTGGTCCTGGCTGAACCGCCAAAGACCACGCAGGGACCGTGAAGTAGTTGAATTCTGTTAAGGCGGCTTCCTGGTCCGAATTTTCGGTTGCCATGAAGTCGTTTAAGAACATATATTAACAACACCACTGACTGCAGGAGGCAGCTAACTTTGGCTAAGCAAAACGACATTATCAACGAAGAGAACTCGGGTCTGAAAAATGCAAACGGCGCCGGTGAACTGAAAGACAAAAAGGCGTTTGTTGAACCAGCGATCTCTGTTCCCGTCGATGTGCTTGAGGCGACCACTTTCTTTCAGGTAGCAAGCAGCGGCGGGACCAACTAACACAACAAGCATTCCGGTTGCATGAACGTTATTCAGGTCCTTGACCGACCGGCCTCGCAGAGTTTTTATGCGGTCGCCGGTCGGTTGTTATTTGTTCAGAGCCTAGATCTCGAACTGGCCACACTAATCGAACGGCTCTTTGCCGGGTGGCAACTTACGCCAGTCTCTTTCCCGGATCGAAACCCCGACATAAAGATCACTTTCGAGCGCGGCGACCTGCCGCATGTTCCCGCGGGTTTGAGTGAGTTTGAAGTTGCTGAAGGTGGGCGTTGTTACAGCGTGGGCGACGAGTACTATCTGGTATTAACCAATTCGTTGTTGCACCTTAAAACCGAGGACACCTTTACCCTGGGACCGCAGGCGTCTCGCCTGCAACTCGCGCCAGCGTCTACTACCGCTGCAGGCAGGCGAGACGCCTGCGGTCCCAGGGTAAGCGGGCATATATGGGTGAGCAACACACATGACTCTACACACGCCGAACTCGCGCGCGTAACGTCTTTTGCGGTATGTGCCGCGTTGCGGCGCTTTGGAATGTTCGAATTGCACGCCGCGGGCGTGGTGATGCCGGAAACCGAAGCCGGTGTTTTGATCGTTGGACCATCCGGGAGCGGCAAGTCAACATTGACGTCGCAACTGGCGCGCGCGGGTTGGGGTTATCTTTCAGACGACGAACTGTTGCTGAGTTTGAACGGCGAAGCAGTCGAGGCGCGAGGGTTTCGCAGTTTCTTTGCGCTTGCACCCGCCGGTTTACCCAAAGCGAAGGGCACTTTGAAAACGTGCTTTGAACCTGCAGGCGTGTTTGCCGCGCCACGCGCAACAAGCGTCGCACCAAAATTTCTGCTGTTCACAGCGATCGGCGGCGGGAGCGAAACTCGATGCCGCGAGCTGACGCAAGCGGACACGATGTCGCGGTTGATCAGGGCATGTCCGTGGGCCACCTATGACACGGCGATCGCTGGTCCAAACCTCGCCCTACTGTCGCGGCTGGCGCGTAAGGCGAAAGGTTTCGACCTCATGGCCGGGACGGACCTGCTCGAACCCGACCTAGCTTCTCGAATCGTCAGCTCCGTCTGCCGCTAAAACACTAATGGAAACTGCCGGCCACTTCAGTGACGATTATGGTCCACGCCGTTTGAGCGTGGAGTTGGCCAACATTTGCAATCTTCATTGCAGCTACTGCTTTCGTTCTGAAGACAATCTCTACAGCCATCAAGCGGAGTTCTTTTCACTCGAACTGCTGCGGCGGATACTCGACGAAGCGCGCACAGCCGCGCAGATCACGCGCGTCAGCTTCACCGGCGGCGAGCCAACGCTTCATCCGAAGTTTTTCCAAATACTCGAGACCGTCGGTGAATGCGGTTTGCAGGCCAGCTTTGTCACCAATGGCTGGCACTTTGAACGCACCTGGCCTGCGTTAACCGCTAACCGAAAAGCGGTTTCGCATGTTGCGTTCAGTCTCGACGGCGTCGATCGCGAGACGCACGATCGCTGGCGCGGCAACGGCTCGTTCGATCGTTTGATTCGCGCGTTTTCGCGTTGCTATTTCGCGCAGTTGCCGTTTGCGATAAAGATCCTGGTGCGACGAGATCTCGTGGACCAACTGGAACGGATCGCAATCTTCGCGGCGCGTCTAGGCGCGGCCGCGCTGAACTTTGTTCACGTCATGCCGACTTCCAGCCAGTTTGAAAACGACGTGGCACTAACTCGCGAGGAGCAACGCGCGGCGGAAGAGGAAATCGCGATTCTCGCACGCATCTTCAAGATGAAAATCGGCATCGACGTGGGCTACTACAACATCGACGAACAACGCGCGCCGTGTTCGCCTTTGGCCGGAACGAGTATGAACGTCGATTATCGCGGCAGGCTCTCGTTGTGCTGCAATCTCTCGGGATTTCGCGGCGCTGCCGCCGAATCAGACCTCGTAGCCGATCTAAACGTGGAGTCGTTTTCCTCAGCCCTCGCGAAACTGCGCGCGCTCGCCTCCGCGCAACTGGAAAAACGAAAGTCGGCGCTCGTGGCGTTGCGCTCCAAAGGCGTCACACCGGATCTCTACACCGGATCGCCATGTCTGTTTTGTCTCCAAAGTTATGGCAAGATCCCCTGGCGTAATGGCGCTCACTGATTTGAGAGGCTGGATGCCGGTCGACGCCGTCGTGAAGAATGGCCGTCCGGGGCTGGCATGGATGGACATGACGGACGTGAGTCTCGCCGAACCGTTTTTCCAACAGACGATCGACAAACTAAAAGCCGAACACCCCGATCGCCAGGAACTGTTCACCGAATTCGACACGCTAATCCAACTCGAAAACACTTTCGACAGCGTTTCGCCGTCCGGCTTTATCTTCCACTCCTCGCGCTGCGGTTCGACACTGCTTGCCAACGCATGCCGTGCGATTGAAGGCGCGATCGTGCTTTCCGAACCGCCGGCCGTCGACAAACTCGTCGCGCGTTTCATTACTGACGTAGATCAGCACCGCACGAAAGAAGCGCTCTATTCGATCTTCCTGCGCGCCGTGGTCAGCGCTCTCGGCCAAAAACGCAGCGGCGACGAGAGTCATCTGTTCGTGAAGTTTGCTGGTTGCAGCGTTTCGCAAATCGAACGCATTCGCCGCATCTGGCCAAACGTGCCATGGGTGTTTCTCTATCGCGACCCGGTTGAAACAATCGTCTCAAACATGCAGAACCTTCCGCCGTGGCTTCAGGACGAGGACCATCGTGTACTCGCGTCGATCACCGGCACGTCGTCCGAGGAAGTCGCCGGGATGAACGCGGAAGAACTCTGCGCGCGCTCGATCGGCAGCTTCTTTTCAGTAGCTCATCGTGTTGCAAACGATCGCGCCTTGTTGCTTAATTACACCCAACTTTCGTTGACTGAAATCGCCAACGTGTTGAAGTTTTTCGGTGTCGAACCGGCGCCTGCCGAAATGGAAATCATCGCGCGGCAAACACAAAAATATTCAAAAGCAGCTTCCGGCGAACGTGCTTTCGTCGCCGACACCGAGGCTAAACAACTGGCCGCGACCGATCTCGTGCGCGAGATGGCGGCAACGTGGGCCACGGGCTCTTATCAACTACTCGAACAGAAACGACTGGGAAGCAATGATCATGGACGCAACTAAACTAAACATCGACAAAAACGTCGTAGTCACCGATTTTGACGGCGGCGAGGGCATACTGGTGGATTTAAATACAAAGCGCTACTACCAACTCAACGAAACCGCGATGCTTGTCTGGCGCGGCCTCGAACAAGGTAAGAGCATTAACGAGATCGTCGACGATGTTACGGCCAGTTATGAAGTCGAACCGGATCGAGCCCATACAAGCGTGCAACGTTTGCTGGACAGTTTCCAGACTTACAAACTCGTCAGCGCGAAACAATGACTCGCCTGTACCTCAAGTACGCGGTTCTCACGGTCGCAATCTTCGTCCCGCTCATCTGGGCCTTCGTCAATATCCAAAATGTTTATCCCGTTGCTACCTGGAACGTGATGATGGCCGGCGGCCTGCTTGAACGCGGCCGCAGTTATTGGATATTGCGTGGCGAGACAGTTTCCGGAGAGACCATCGACATTCGTCCCATGAGTCTCACGAATGCGATGTACGCCCGCACCTGGACCATGGTCAATGCGACCGTCGATAACCAGAGTTTCAAACTTCCCAATCCCTATCCCGCGAACGCAGAGCTAATGAAACAAGCTGGTGGACTTGAACACCTACCGCCGGGCGCGCGTGTTCCTGACCTGCTGCGCGCGTGGGGCGATCTCTACAACGAACGGCTCCCGGCCTCATCTCCGCAACGTCTGAAGGCGATCCGGCTTGACATGTATCGCTGGGAAGGCGGCGACTTCGCAAACTACGACAAGTTCATCGAATCGTGGCGCCAAGATTTATAGAGGCAATTGAAAATCGCGTCGTTCCTGCAAGCGCCTTTGCCTTGGGGGTTGCGCGGGTCGCGGTTCATGCGACGTTTCTGATTTCAGTTCTCATCGCTTCTTTCTCCGCATTAGGCCGTCTTCCCATCACCATTCTGCGTCCGACGGGCGCGATGAGGCTGCTGCCGTGGGGTTTTTACGAGCAACTGCTAACGCCAACCGGAATGATGATTTTGAAGTTGGCCATGGTCGTGTCGCTCGTGGCCGGCATGCTTGGATTTTTCACACCGATTTCCATCAAGTCCTCTTTCGTGCTGGTGGTGTTTTACCAGGGCCTTTTGCGCAGTTTTGGTCATTTCAATCACGACGAAATGCTCGGCATTTACTGTCTCGCAGTGCTGGCGTTCACGCCTTGTGGCGATGAGTTTTCATTAGACAAACGGCTCCGAAGGAACAGAAAAGACCGTCCCGCCTTTGCTTACGCTTACCCGATCCTGCTGATGCAGTTGCTAATGGCATGGGTCTATTTCAGTTCCGCGCTGGTCAAGTTGCGGGTGGCTGGACTGACGTATCTCAGTCAAAACAATCTTCCGGCACTGGCCATTTACCACTCGCTCGACAATCTGCACGACACCAGTTTTCGCGTAGCGTTCTGGTTGCCGCAAATAAAAAGTTACCTGCCGATTTTCGTGGCGCTGGTGTTGCTATGGGAGTTCTTCTTTCCGCTGGCGGTTTTCTTTCCGCGACTGCGTTGGTTGATTCTTGGCGGCGGTGTGGCGTTTCACCTCTCGACGCTGTTTATTATGAACATCTTTTTCCCTCATCAACTCGCTTTGTATCTGCTGTTCGTTAACTGGGACCGCTTTTCAAAGCCACGTCCAGATGCGGCATTGAACCGCGCAAGTGCGGTCCTTACGTGAGCTAGCGTCTGTTAAATTTCGTTGACTGCTTTCAAAAAAGCATGCTACGTTTCCACGCCACACTGAACATCGTGGGCCCACCTAAAAGGAGATTACAGGCATGTCTAAGTCATTTAGGGTTTCACTTGTCTGCACCGGTTTGCTAGCGATGATGCTGGGTATATCGCAGGCAGCGGCAGGACAACTAATCATCTCGGAGTTCCGCGTCCGTGGTCCGAATGGCGCAAACGACGAGTTCGTCGAAATTTACAACAACAGTGGCGCTGACCATACTGTGGCGGGTGGCGGAACGGGTTATGCCGTGGCCGCTTCAAATGGCGTTGCTCGTTGCGTTATTCCAAACGGCACAGTAATTCCCAACCGAGGCCATTACCTTTGTGTGAATAGCGTTGGCTATAGTCTCGCATCCTATCCGGCTGGTAACGGAACCACCGCGACCGGTGATGCAACCTATACGACTGACATTCCCGACAACGCTGGTATCGCAATCTTCAATACCAGTATCGCGGGTGATTTCACACTTGCTAATCGTCTCGACGCAGTCGGTTCAACCTCGGAAGCAAACACGCTTTACAAAGAAGGCACGGGCTATCCCGCGCTGACTCCGTTTTCGATCGATTACGCCTTTTACCGCGACAATTGCGGCAAGTCCGGTTCCATTACCACTTTCGGTGCTTGCACCATCGACACCCCCAAAGATACCAACAACAACGCCGCCGATTTCATCTTTGTCGACACCAACGGCACGTCGGCCGGCGCAGGCCAACGCCTGGGCGCACCTGGACCAGAGAACCTGAGTTCGCCGATCCAGCGAAATGCGTCTTTCACAGTGAATTTCCTCGATCCTTGCGTCGGTGGAGCGTCACCTCCGAATCGCGTTCGCGATTTCACGTCGGATCCGGCGAACAACTCAACGTTTGGTACGTTGGATCTTCGCAGAACCGTCACTAACAACACCGGTGGCAACGTTACGCGCATACGTTGGCGCGTAATCGATCTCACCACGTTCCCGGCGCCCAGCGGCATCGCCGACCTGCGCCCGCGAACTTCGACGGCTGTTGTGGTAACAGTGGACCGTGCGCCGTGTGGCAGCGGCACAAGCAACGTGACCGTTCAGGGAACGACCCTCGAGCAACCTCCGTCACAGCCAAACGGCGGCGGATTCAATTCCTCGATGTCGTCCGGCACAGTCACTCTCGCGACCCCGCTCGCTAACGGGGCATCACTCGACGTTCGTTTCCTGCTTGGCATTCAGCAAACGGGAAGCTTTAAGTTCTATATCAACGTTGAAGCCCTTCCGTAAGCCAGTACCCGTTGTGAAAACAAGAAAGGGAGAGGTGCAATGCGCCCTCTTCCTTTCTTTGTTTGTATTTGCCTGTGCCCTGGTCTTTGGCGGCGCACACGCTACTAGCGGCCAACAGAAGCTCTCTCGGTCTGAAGAAGCACTGGTCCAGGGTTCCAAGACTGCGATCCTGTCCACTGGCATCTCTGAAGAGTATTTTCAAACTCATTTCAAACTTCTAAAAGTCGTAGACCAGCCGGCCGACCGGCGCGTCACCTGGCAGTTCTCAATTAACGAACACAACGTAGTCATAAACGACTCCATCGGTTACTACACCGAAGGAACGAAACGAATTGATACCCACAGTGTCGCGAAAGCGTTGGGCCAAACAACGGAGATTCAACGCACCCTTTCTCGCACCCGCGCTTTAAAAATTCTGCAATCCTGCATCGGTAATTTCGACAATCCTACAGTTCACTATGGTCCGGTAAATGGACAGGCACAGCTAGTAATGGTCGCCTATAAACGAGCCCGGGTGGAAAGCAAGAGCGAACGCGAAGAGGAACGTGAACGCGAGCGAGAGAATCGCGAAAAGCAGAAGGCCACGGCTGCGGGCACAGACCTGATCGAATCCGAAGAAGATGAAGGTAAGTCTCCGCCGCTTATTCTGGGGGCTGTAAATCTGCAAACCGGCAAGTGCACCAAAGGTGCTGCGGTAATCGCGCCGTAGTTCCTGAACACTCCCAATTAATTAGAGCAAAACCCATGACCAGCAAAAACCAAAATCCCCTAGTGACGTCGCTCTGCGTCGTTCTACTGTCGCTGCTCGTAAGTGGCAGCAGCACTGCGCAGCAAAACCAAATCCAATCAAAACGAGTGGTGAGTGTCACCAGGAGCGTCGTGAACGTGAAAACGCTCGCGGCGAATGCTGCCGTGACCTCCTCCACCGCCCTCTCGAGCAAGAGTAAGAAAGCAAGTGTGGTCCAACAACCTCCCGAATTTCAGGCGATCCCGGCGCCGCGTTCGATAACGGAAGTAGAGACGCCGGGTGAAACATTAAAGAGCAATCAATTCAGCGCACTGGACGTTGGCGGACCCTTGGTTCCCTCTCCCGGTCCCGCACAAAACTTCCAGGGCGCAGTTGACGAAGCGCTCGGTGGTGGACCATCAGGATCGTTCACCATTCCACCCGACACGACCGGAGCGGTCGGTCCCGACAAAGTAATGACGATGCTGAACAACAACGTCGTCATCCAGGACAAAGCAACAGGCTCGCAGTTGAGCCTTGTGAGCCTGACTGCGTTCTGGACCTCCACCGGAGCGACCGGAGTGTTCGATCCGCGCGTCGTTTACGATCCGTACAACAACCGTTGGGTCGTCGCGGCAACTTCAAATGCGCAGAGTGCGAACTCGTCAGTGCTCGTCGGCGTTTCCAACAGTCCCGACCCGGAAGGCACCTTTACATTGTTCCGTTTCATCGTCGGCTGTGCTGCGGGATCACCCGGATGCAACGCGGGCGGTGGATGGGCCGACTTCCCGATGCTCGGCTTCAACAAGAACTGGGTCGCCGTGGGTTGGAACCAGTTCACAATCAACACGAACGCCTTCACAGACGGACGCATGCTCGTGGTTGACTATCCGGCGCTGCGCGGCGGCACTGCCGCGGGTACGATCTTCACCGGAGCGTCAGCAGCAATCGGCGGCTTCTGTATGCATCCGGCCACGACATTTTCGACTACGGAAGAGACGCTCTACATCCCGACGCACATCAGCAGCGGCGGCGCGACGTACCGCATGCATAGCCTGACCGGCACGCCTGCAGCGCCGACGTTCAACGTCGACCCGGCGAATCGGACTCGTCCGGGCGGCGGCTGGACGCAACCCGGCGGCGATAACGCGCCGCAGCAGTGCGTTCCCGGTATCGGCGCGCCAACACAAACGTGCCCGGCGACGATTCGACGCCTCGAGGCCGCTGACGCTTTTATTCGTTCCAACGTCGTCTTTCGTAACGGAAAGATCTACTACCCGCAAAGCATTGCGCTGCCCACGGGCGGCCTGACGATCAATTCACGCTTCGTCGCACAATGGACGGCGTTGAATACGGACGGCACTGTCTTCGACGGCGGACGCGTTGAAGATGCAACTGCGACGATCAACAACGGTGGCAAGCACTACGCGTATCCGAGTCTCGCAGTTAACAAAAACAACGACGTATTGTTCGGCTTCACGGAATTTGAGTCGGATGATTACGCCGATGCCGGTTATGCGTTTCGTCTCGGCACTGACGCCGCGGGCACGATGCGGGATCCGGTGATCTACAAAGAGGGCGAAGACTACTATCAAAAGACTTTCAGCGGCACGCGTAACCGTTGGGGCGATTACAGTCACACGGTTGTCGATCCGGTGAACGATCGCGATCTATGGACCGTGCAGGAATATCCGATGCTGCGCGTGGGCACGACAGGACAAGGCGCCAACGATTCGCGTTGGGGAACGTGGTGGGCCAAGGTAGCCGCCCCGGCTGGAGCGGGCGATCTGCTGATCAGTGAGTTTCGGTTACGTGGTCCGAGTGGTGCGAATGACGAGTTTGTTGAGATCTACAATCCCAACAACGCCGATTTCACCGTTACGACGGCCGATGGATCCGCGGGCTACTCGCTGGTCGCGTCGGACGGCGTTACCCGGTTCACGATTCCGAATGGAACCGTAATCCCTGCGAAGGGACATTTCCTCGGCACAAACAGCGTCGCCTATTCGCTTTCGCTCAACGCAACTGCCGACGTGACGTACACCACCGACATTCCGGACAACGCCGGCATCGCGCTGTTTTCAACCGCAACCACGGCGAATTTCGGGCTAGGAACGCGGATCGACGCGGCCGGCTCAACCTCGGAAGCAAACACGCTCTACAAGGAAGGCGCCGGATATCCGGCGTTAACACCGTTCTCGATCAACTACTCGTTCTATCGCAGCTTCTGTCCGCTCAATGT
>Ga0196977_1000401_pt1 | contig 23114 bp, 19 predicted proteins | sample S3v_1013CmetaG_FD_148634 | JGI IMG/M metagenome (GOLD analysis project Ga0196977, IMG submission 148634) | Soil microbial communities from Anza Borrego desert, Southern California, United States - S3+v_10-13C | ecosystem: Environmental > Terrestrial > Soil > Desert | place: USA: California...
GTCCTGCACGAAGCGGACGGTCTTCATGTTGGTGCGCATCTTGTCGGGGGCCATGCCGCCGGGGATGACGACGGCGTCGAAGTCCGCGGCGCGCGCGTCCGTCGTGGTCGCGTCGGCCTGCACGGAGACCTTCATCTGCTTGCCGGTGTACTTCTCGTTGGTGCGCGAGCCGAGCACGGTCACCTCGGCCCCGGCGCGTTCGAGCGCCGCGCGCGGGATCGCGAACTCGCTGTCCTCGACGTGGTTTTCGATGAGAATCGCCACTTTCTTCGTCTCTGCCATGGTTCTACTCCTTGAAGCTCCTCGGTCGGTGGTTTTCCGAAGAAAAGAGGGCAAGGTTCATGCCAGCACGCGCCGCAGCAAAAGCGCGCCCGCCGAGCAAAAATCGCCCGCAAACCCGTACAGGCCGTGAGTGATTTAAAGACAAAAAGCGGGGGCCCGGCCGTGAGGGCGGGCGGGCAGGCGGGGGGCAAAAGTGAAGAGGGCGAAAGGCAAACTTCAAAAGGCGAAGGCGAAAGGACGAGGCCGCGCCGGCTTTCGTCTCCCGCCTTCGCCTTCCGAATTTTGCCTTTCGCCTTCTCGCCGCCCTCCCTCACGGTCGGGCCTCTATCCCTTTAAACCGCGGGGCGCAACAGGCCGCGGAAGATGCCCTGCACGACGACCTTCGAGGCGTGCAGCCGGATGGGGGCGTGCTGCGAGTTGGCGGGGCGCAGCTCGACCTCCTGACCGAAGCGGTGGAGGCGCTTCAGGGTGGCGCGCGCGCCGTCCACGAGGGCGACGACGATCTCGCCGTCGCGCGCCTCCGTCCGGTTCTCGATGAGCGCGATGTCGCCGTCGCAGATGTGCTCGTCGATCATCGAGTCGCCCGTCACGCGCAGGGCGTAGACGCGGTGCGGCCGCACGCGCCCGAGCAGGAAGCGCGGGACGGCGATGGTCTCGCGGTCTTCGGCCGTGTCGAGGGGGGCGCCGGCCGCGATGCGCCCGAGCAAAGGCACCTCACAGGTCGAGTCCACGTCCACCTCCTCCTGCTGCACGCTCAGGCCGAAGGCGCCGTCGGCGCGCTGGCGCGAGATGAGGCCGCGCCGCTCCAGCGCCTCGATGTGCTTGGCGATGGTCGCCTTCGAAGAGACCCCGAAGTGGCGCGCGATCTGCGCGTACGAAGGCTCGTAGCCGTGGCGCTCGATGAAGCGCACGATGTATTCGAGAATCTCCCGCTGGCGCTGCGTGCGTGGCTGCATAGCTGTGCCGACTCCTTAGCTCACGAGCATCGTCTGTCTTGGCGCGGGGGGGTTGGCCGAACCGAAGGCTGCGCGATTGTAGGGCGAGCCGCCCGGAGCGTCAAGATAAAGCCCCGCAAAACCACGCGGAAACATCAAAAACCACCCCGGAGAGCGCCGTAAAATTTGCACCCCGCGCTAAGTTCAACAAATTGCCCCGACGCTCTTTGCGTTGGCCCAACATTTCTATTGATTTAGGGAGCACCAATTAGTTAATCTCCGCCCGCGTCGCGATAGTCCACCAGCTCTCTTGTCCCAACTTAATCGCGCCGCCCTCAGCAGTAAGACAGACACACGAATCCCGGGCCGCCCGTCCCACCTCTCGCGGCGGCCCGAAAACACACGCACTGGGGCTGACACCCTAGAACAGCGACAGCACGCCCCACGCCGGATTCAGCGCCGCCTCGAACGCTGAATCCGAAGCCACGGCGGTCGTCTGAACATCCCCCCGCGGCTTGGGGAGTCTCCCTCCGGCCGGCGATGCCGGTTGATATGTCGCCGTTCACCGTTGAGGTCGCGGAGGGTGGGCGGAGGCGGCGTAATAATTCGGAGTGTGGGTGTCTCCGGCAAACGCATTCGTAGCGGGAAGGAGAGTCAGCGCGGCTGCGGGGAAGAGGTTCCTTGAGGTTTCACGATGTTCTCCAAAAGGTGAGGCCGCGGGATTTCCGAGTGGCAAGGTAATTCGAGCCTGACCATGCGTAGCGCGGTTGCTCGCGCGCCGGCAGAAGAGAAACGAGGAAAGGGATGAGTGGGACGGGTAGGCCCACCATCCCCGGGCACGCCCGCCTGTAATCCGGGAGGGCTGTGCCACGGGGCCGCCGCGGGAAGGTGGGCCTGCGGCGGCCTTAGATATTAAAAGGGTGACGGGCGTCGGGGAAGAAGCGAGTCGCTTTTAACCCGACGCCCGTCACCCTTTTCCTACTTCACCGAATAGCGGGCGAGGGTGTTGGGGAAGACGATGACGCCGGTGAGGACATCGGCCATCTGCACCTTGTTGCTGCCGGTGAGGAGTTCTTTGGCCTTGATGCCGTAGAGAGCTTCGTTCAGGTTGTTGTCGGGGTTGATGACGGCGCCTTTGAGTTCGAGGCCGGCGAAGAGGCCCTTGCTGCGCGAGTAGGAGAGGATGCCGGCGTCGAGCGTGAGGTTCGTCGTCGCGCTGGCCGCGCGGCCGACGGGGCCGGCCGCCGCGCTCGCCTCGCCGCCCATCTCGAACTTGTCTTCGAGCAGCCCGCGCACCGCGTCCTCGTTCATAAAGAGCAGCACGAAGTCGGTCTTCGACGCGCCGATTTGCAGGCCGATGCTGGCCCCGCCCAGCTTGAAGAAGGCGGGCGCGCTCCAGCCGCCCGTGACGCGGCGGCTGATGAGGCCGCTGCCGCCCCGCCCGCCCACGACGAAGCCGGCCTTCAGGACGCCGGGGAAGACGGCCACGGCCTCGGCACGGTCGAGCAGTTCCTTCGGGATCGAGTTGTCGGGCGCGTCCATGATCTGGTCGAAGACGCGGGCCGCGTCGGCCGCCTTCTTCGAGGCGTCCTTCTGCTGCTTCGGGCTGGCGGACGCTTCGGGGCGCACGGCCCGGCGCTGCCGCTCGGCCTGCGCCGGCGCGGCGGAGGGGAGGGACAGGGCCGCGCACGCGGCCGCGAGGGCAAGCTTGAGGAACGAAAGCTTCATGAAGAATCTCCTTAAAAAGAGGGTGGTCGGTAATCGGGAGGAAGACGTTCGCCGATGAATCTTCATGGCACCAGCTTCGGAGTCGGCGGCGCGGAGCCTGCCGGCCACCGGCCGCCGACTACCGACTACCCGTCCTTTGCCTCCTCGTCCTCTGCCTCACCGAGTAGCGGCTGAGCTGGAGCGGGAGGGCGCGCACGGCCGGGGGGACGGTCGCGTCTTCGAGGCCCGCGACGAGTTCGTTCGCCTTGCGGCCGTAGAAGGCTTCGTTGAGGTCATTGTCCGGCGTGATGGCGACGCCCTTGAGCGAGGCCCCGAGGAAGATGCCCTTGCTGCGCGAGTAGGTCAGGATGCCGGCGTCGAGCGTCGGGTTGGTGCTCGCGCCGACGGCGCGGCCGACCGGGCCGGCCGCGACCTCGACCTCGCCGCCGACCTCGAACTTGTCCTCCATCAGCCCCTTCAGCGCCGCCTCGTTCATAAAGAGCAGCACGTAGTCGGTCTTCGAGCCGCCGATCTGTGCGCCGAAGCTGCCGCCCGTCATGTTGTAGAAGACGGGCGCCGCCCACTGCCGGCGGGGCGTGCGGCGGCTGATGACGCAGTCGCCTTTGCGCCCGCCGACGATGAAGGCGGCCTTCAGGACGCCGGGGCAGACGGCCACGGCCTCGGCCCCCTCGATCAGCTCGCGCGGGATGGCGCGCTCGGGCACGGACATCACCTCGCGGAAGACGCGCGCCGCGTCGTTCGAGTGGCGCGCCGCGTCCTTCGCGCGCTGCGGAGTCCGCCGCGCCTCGGGCTTCGTCTGCGCCGACGCCGCCGCGCCGGCCGCGCACGCCGCCGACGCCAGCGCCAGCAGGCAGACAGTGCGCCGCAGCCGCGAAAAATACATGCTTCCCCTCCTAAGAGATGACGAACGCGGAATGATGAATGCGGAATTAGTGTTCAGTTGTCAGTCAGACAAACATCGATGAATGACGAATGATAACTCGCCTTTCATTCATCATTCATCATCCCGCATTCATCACTCCCCCTCACTGTTTTGACGAGTAGTGCGCGACGATGCGCTCGCGGATTTGCTCGGGCGTGAGCTTGTCTTCCTTCTCCATCTTGTAGGCCATCAGCGCCTCGTCGATGCAGACGGCGCAGTGGGCCGCGTGGTCGTCCACGAAGCAACTGTGGAGGCTCTTGTGGCCGAAGCCCTTGTCGCAGTGGCAGTAGCAGGGCAGCTGCGCGATGGTGCGCGGAATCTGCCGGACGGCCTCGTAGCCGAGCCGCTGCTTGCCCGTGAACTTCTCGGGCGCGAGCGTCGCCGGCAGCAGCTTCAGTTCCGACGCGCTGGTGACGAAGGCGGGCACCTCGCCCGTCACGTCGTGCGTGTGGCCGTGGTCGTCGCGCGTCGCGCCGCCGCGCACGGGCTGATCCGCGGGGGTCGTTTTGGAGGCCGCCTGCCGCTGCGGCTGCGCCGCCGGTTTGCGGGCCGCGCCGTGTTCGTCCGTGGCCGCGCACCCGCAAGTGATGACGCCGACAACGAACGCGGTGAGTATCGCACTACGCCTCATTCATAACTCCTTCCTTGCGCTCCATTATTACAGAAAACCGACGGCGACGGACAAGGGGGGCGGGGTTGTAAAGACCGCGGCCTTCGCCCCCCGCCTTTATCCTTCCGCTCCCCTCACACGTGCCTACCCTTGCGCCACGCGCGGGCGGGCGGCTCGGGCGAGGTCAGGGTGCTGTGCTCGATGAGGCCGCAGATGCTGCCCTCCTCCTCGCCGCGCTCGTCCCACTCCCGCAGCGTACGCGCGAGCTCCGAGCGGTAGCGGCGCAACTCCGACAGGCGGCGGTCGAGTTCTTCGAGCTTGCGCCGCGCCGCCTCGCGGACGTGGCGGCACGGCAGGCGGCCGCCGGCGCTCTCGGCCAGAATCTCCCCGATCTCGTCGAGCGTGAAGCCGACGGCCTGCGCCCGCTTGATGAAGGCGAGGCGTTCGAGCACCTCCTCGTCGTAGACGCGGTAGTTGCCGCCCGTGCGGCGGGGCCGCCCTAACAGGCCGCGCCGCTCGTAGAAGCGCAGCGTCTCGACGCCGACGCCCGAAGCCTTCGCCACCTCGCCGATGCGCAGCCCGCGCCCCGCGGCCCGCGTCTCTAACGCTTTCGACATGCCGACATTGTAACCCCTGAAGCCGGCCGGCGGGAGCGGCGGGCGGGGTGATGACCGAACCGCGGGCGGCGGCGGCGGGGTGCGGGTTTACGTCAACGACGGCGCTGACGTAACGCGTCCCCGCCCGCCCCCGCCCGCGGTTCGGTCGGAAGCCCGCGGCGCCGTCAGTTCGACTCCGCGTTGTGCGGGGCGTCGAGGTAGGCTTCGATGGTCTTGTAAATCTCGTCGTCCATGAAGATGTTGAGCTTCTGGTAGGAGCGCGAGAGTTCTTCGGAGGTCTGGAAGCGGAGCGCGCCGCGGTAGCGCTCGAAGAATTCGAGCAGCGTGGCGCGCAGCAGCGTCAGCTCGCGCACCACCTCCTTCAGCTCGTAGCCCTGCTTCCAGCGCTGGCGGCCGTGCTCGGCGCCCTGCTGGAGCATGCGGCCCCCGGGCTGGTCTTCGGCGAGCGCGCGCCGCAGCTCCTCGACGATCTGCGGGACGTGATCGACGAGCTGGAGGTAGGAGAGCCTCTCGTCGGATTTAACGCGGCGGTCGGCGGTGACCTTCTCGGCCCAGTCGCGCACGATGAGTTCGTGGCCGTTCTGGAGGAGACGACTCAGTTCAGCGGACATCACGGGGGAACCTCTTCTCGACGGATCGGGAGACGGCCGGGCGTTCGGCGGCGGGGAGAAGGCCGCCTTCGGGGGCGCACGGCGGGCGCGAGTATAAGTCAAGCGGGCGCGGCGGGCAACCGATTTGACCGGCGGGCCGGAAGAGTGCGACGATGCGGCGAATCAATCCCCCTTTGGACGCTCTTATCGAAAGGTGAACCGGAGATGGCACAGGAGAACAACCGCGAATTCGTCACGCAGGAGGAGACCGGCGAGGCCGCGCCGGTCGATCAGGTCGAGGGGCGCGTCGAGGCCGAGATGAAGCGCATCGAGGGCAGCGCCCGCGAGGCCGTCGGACAGGGCCTCAACGACGCGCAGGTCGAGCGCAAGGGGCGCGAACTCCGCGAGGAGGGCGAGCGCGAGCGCGAGGAGGAGAGGAAGCAGGGGAGCAGGGGCTAGAGGGCCACGGGCCGGAGACTTGTTAAAGCGAAGGGGTCGTTGACCTGCTCCCCGTCACCGGGAATCGGTCAACGACCCCTTCCTGTTTTTACAAGTCTCTAGCCCCGGCTGTTCAGTCGCCGCTCGCCTTGCCCGTCGCCTCCTCGATGGCGGCGAGCATCATGGCGGGGCTTTTGTCGGGGCTGAAGCCGATGAAGCGCTTGACGATCTTGCCGTCCTTGATGATGAAGGTCTGCGGGATGTTGCCGCGGCCGGCCATCAACTCCTGCGCCACGTCGGCGCGGCCCCAGCCGAGCTTGTAGTTGATCTTGTACTCGCGCGCGAAGTCGCGCACCTTCTCCTCGTCGGTCTGCGGGTTTTCGAGCGTGAGGCCGACGACCTCCACGCCCTTCGGCCCGAACTCCTTGCTGATCTCGACGAGGTGCGGAATCTCGTAGCGGCACGGGCCGCACCAAGTGGCCCAGATGTCGAGCACCAGCACCTTGTCCTTGAAGTCGGCGAGGCGGAACGCCGGGCCGTCGAGCGGCTGAATCTCCGCGTTGAGCGCCTGCTCGGAGATGGGGACGGCGCTGGGCGCGCCCGCCGGCTGCGACTGCGCGGGCTGCGAGCCGCGCTGCTGCGTGATGGTGACGGACGGGCGGCCGGGCGCGTTCGCGTTTGCGTTCGCGCCGGCGTTCGCGTCGCGCGCGGCGTCGTCCGAGGTGCAGCCCGGCGCGCACAGCGCGACGCCGCATAAGACGAGCGCCGCGACCGGCGCCCACGACCGTCCCGGCTTCTCTGTTCTATTCATCGAAATCAAACCTCTTAAAATCATTCCCTTCACCCACAGATGAAACCTTATTCCGCGCCCTTCGCGCAACCCGCGGCGCGTAAAACTTTAGTTTCGAGTTTCAAGTGTCGAGTTCGCGGCTCAAGCTTGAGCTTTAGCATTCAAGTCCGAAATTGCCTTAACTCGAAACTCGTAACCCGAAACTTCATTGCCCGGCGCGCACGAGGCGGAAGCCGAGTTGGGGGCTGCGGAAGTCTCTGGCGACCCAGCGGCGCGAGGTGACGGCGATGGGTTCGTCATCGTCGTCGGCGCGGTTCGCGTAAGAGCCACCGCGGACGACGACCTTGCCGCGGTCTTCGGGGCTGAGCTGCGTGCGGTTGTTGCCTTCGTACGTGCGCGCCTCGGAACTCGTCCACTCCCACGCGTTGCCGAGCATGTCTTCGACGCCCTGCGGCGTCCGCCCCGAGGGGAAAGAGCCGACGGGCCGCAGGCCCCGCCCCGAGAGGTTGGCGCGCCCGTCGGGCCGCCCCGAGCCCCACGGGTAGGTGCGCGTCGGGTCGCCGCCGCGCGCCGCGAACTCCCACTCCTCCTCGGTCGGCAGGCGGTACTCCACGCCGTCGCGCCGCGAGCGCCACGCGGCGAAGGCGACGGCGTCGCGGTGGCTGACGTTGACGACGGGCAACTGCTCCTCGCCCGCGCGCGGCTGGTCGCCGTCCCACACGTCGGGCGGCGGCGGGTGGCCCGTCTCTTTAACGAAGGCGGCGTATTCGGCGTTGGTCACCTCGGTGCGATCCATCCGGAAGGGGCGGACGCTGACGGCGTGCGCGGGCCACTGGTTGTACATCCAGAGCAGGAAGTTGGCGCGCGTGCGCCGGGCCTCGTCGGTGATCTCGGGCACGTCGTCGCGCCCCACGCGGAACGCGCCACCGGAGAGCGCGACCAAGTCGGGGCGCGCCGTCGCGGGCGTCGGCTGCGGGCCGGCCCCGGCGTTGGCGTTCGCGTCCGCGGTGTTGGCGTTCGTCGCCGCGTTGGCGTTGACGTTCGCGTTGACGACGCCGCCGTTATTCACGTCGGCCGCGACGCGGTCTCTGAAAAAGTAGTAGGCCAGCCCGCCCGCCCCGGCGAGCAGGGCCAGCAGCAGGACGACGCCCCCGATGACGAGCGGCAGTTTTGACGAACCGCCGCCCGCGATGTGGGCGGCCACTGATATCGGGGACGCCCCCTCCGGCCGCACTACGGGGTGAGGCGTGGCGGCAGGGAGACGCCGCGCTTCGGCCTCTCTCCGCGCGCGCTCCTCCGCCTCGTGCCGCTCTCGCAACTCGGCCTCGCGTCGCGCGCGCTCTTCGGCCTCGCGCCGGGCCTGCTCCTCGGCCTCGCGCCGCCGGTGCGCCTCTTCCTCCGCGCGGCGGCGGGCCTCTTCCTCGGCGCGCGCCTGCGCTTCCCGTTCGAGGCGGCTGCGCTCCTCGGCGGCGCGGAGGTCTTCGGCGGCGCGCGGGTCTTCGGGGGTCGGAGGCGGCGGGGCGGCCCAGCCGGAGAGAGGCGTGGTGGCCGCGCGGTCGCGGGCGAAGGGCTGCGCGAGCACGGTCTCCTCGGACTCGTGCGGGGCGGTGTCGGCGGCCCCGGCGGGCGGCGCGGCGGCGGGCAGCAGATCGGTGGGCGCCTCTTCGGCGGAGGGCGGCGTGGTGGCGCGGCCCGCGGCGTCCGGCCCCGCGCCGGGCGCGATCACGCCGGGGACGGTCTTGAGCGCTTCGAGGTCGGCCGGCTGGTGCGCGGTCGCGAAGCCCGGCGGCGCGGACGGCGACGCCGCGCCGGCCGGCGTGATCGGGATGGTGTTGACCGACGGCGCGCCGTTCGGGCCGCCGACCGCGGCGCGCAGCTCGCCCATGAACTCCTCGACCGTCTGGGGGCGCCGCGCCGGGTCTTTTTCGAGCGCGTGGCAGACGGCGCGCTCGACCGCGGCCGGCACCTCGATGCCGCGCTCGCTCAGAGGGACGGGCGGCAGCGTGAGGTGCTTGTTCATGATGACCGGGATGCTCGCGCCGCGGAACGGCACCTCGCCAGCGAGCATCTGGTAGAGGATGACGCCCAAGCTGTAGATGTCGGCGCGCACGTCTATGTCGTCGTCCGACCACTGCTCGGGGGCCATGTAGAAGGGCGACCCCATCATGCCCTGCGTCTGCGCGGCGACGAACGAGCCGAGCAGCTCGCCCGACTTGATCTTCGCCAGCCCGAAGTCCAAGACCTTGACGCCCTCCTGCGGCGGCAGGTCGGGGCGGATGAGGATGTTGAGGGGCTTGAGGTCGCGGTGGACGATGCCGAGGCGGTGCGCGGCCGAGACGCCGGCGCAGACCGCGAGCATCAGCTCGACCGCGCGGGCCGTCGGCAGTCGCTTCTCGGCCGCGAGCAGGTCGTGGAGCGAGAAGCCCTCGACGAACTCCATGACGAGGAAGGGCGTGGTGCCGTTGATGATGCCGTAGTCGGTGACGTTGATGGTGTTGGGGTGGCGGATGGCGGCGGCGGCCATCGCCTCCTGCCGGAAGCGCGTGGTCAGAGAGGGGTCATTGCCGACGAGGTCGGGGAGGATGACCTTGACGGCGTGCGCCGTCTTGAGGAAGACGTGGCGGGCCTTGAAGACCATCCCCATGCCGCCCTGCCCGAGCTTCTTCTCCAGCTGGTAGCGGCCGTCGAGGACGGGTTCGCCGTGGATGGAGAATTTCAGAAGGTCACCGTCGCTCGGACAGTGGTTGAGTTGGTCTGAGAAGCAGCGGTGACAGGCCGGACACTCTTTCATGTGATGGGTTCGGCGACGCGCGCACTGACCATGCTCGGCGAAAAGGACTCGACCCCGCGGGAACGTCGCGCCGAAAATTCTAACAAAGGCAGAGGCCGGAGGCTAGAGACTAGCGGCTTGTCGAAGAGGGCGCCGGGCGCAGGGCGCCGCGCGCCGGGGGAGACAGGCTCTTAACCCGGCGCGCGGCGCCCTGCGCCCGGCGCCCTCTTTAACTAAGCCTCCGGCCCCTAGTCTCTGACTCGCGGCGGCGGGCTGCTGCTGACGGAGGTGACGCGCTGCATGTCCTCTTTGGCCTGATCGGCGGCCGAGCGGATGCCGGAGAGGCGGAGGCGGAACTCGTCCGGGTTCGACGCGCCGCGCAGCGCCTCCTCCATCGTGATGAGGCCCGACTCGTGGAGGTTGAAGAGCGACTGGTCGAAGGTCTGCATCCCGTACTGCGAGGTTCCGGCGGCGATGGCGTCTCTGATCTGCGAGGTCTTCTCCTCGTTGATGACGTAGTCGCGGATGAGCGCGGTCGAGACCATCACCTCGACGGCGGGGACGCGCCCCGCGCCCGCGGCCGAGCGCACGAGGCGCTGCGAGACGACGGCGCGGAGGATGCCGGCGAGCTGGATGCGGACGGACTTTTGCAGGTGCGGCTCGAAGGAGGAGACGATGCGGCGGATGGTCTCGGTGGCGTCGAGCGTGTGCAGCGTCGAGAGGACGAGGTGGCCGGTCTCGGCGGCGGTCAGAGCCGTCTCGATGGTCTCGTGGTCGCGCATCTCGCCGACGAGGATCACGTCCGGGTCTTGGCGCAGGGCGCCGCGCAGCGCCTCGGCGAACGAGCGCGTGTCCACGTCCACCTCGCGCTGCGTGACGAAGGACTTCTTGTCGCGGTGGAGGAACTCGATGGGGTCTTCGATGGTGATGATGTGGCCACCGCGCGTCGCGTTCATGTAGTCGATCATGGCCGCCAGCGTCGTGGACTTGCCCGACCCGGTCGTGCCGGTGACGAGGATGAGGCCGCGCTGCTCGTCGGAAATCTTCTCGATGACGGGCGGCAGCCCCAGCTCCGCCAGCGAGCGCACCTTGTCGGGGATGACGCGCAAGACCATCCCGACCGAGCCGCGCTGCTGGAAGACGTTGGCGCGGAAGCGGCCGAGCCCCGAGACGCCGTAGGCGATGTCGGCCTCGTTCATCTCCTTGAAGCGCTGCTTCTGGCGGTTCGACATCATCGAGAAGGCCATGTCGAGCGTGTCCTCCTGCGTCAGTCGCGGCGCGTCGATGATGGGGCGCAGCTCGCCGCCGATGCGCATGTAGGGCTGCGAGCCGGCCTTGACGTGGAGGTCGGACGCGCCGAACTGCGTGGCGGCGCGCAACAGGTCGTCGATTTTGACTGGCATGGGCGGAGTCTTAAAGCCTCTTCGGAAACGGCCGGACGCGGGAAAGGGTTTTCGGAATGTGCGGTCGGAGAAACCGGGCGGCCGCCAACGGGCGCGGCCCGTGTGTGTTCGGGTGATGCGTTAGGAACGAGGACGCCGCTTCAGAGGGGCAATTTCGGCGGGGGCGCCGGGGAAGATTAGGCCCCGCGGCGCCTTTAGCATTCTAGCCGCCCGCTTCCGCGCCGGTCAATAACGAAAAGGCCGCGCCTCGCGAATCGTCAAGGGCCGACGGAAAAGACGCGTCGGGGGCCGCCGGCTTAAACCCGCCAAGCCCGGCGGCCCCAATCCTTACTACGATTTACGGTTCAAGAGGCGCGGCCTTCGCCTACTCGGTGAGCGTGACGTGGATGGCGTCGCGGGTGTCGGCGGAGGCGGATTGCGAGGCGACGCGGGTGGCCTCGCGGCCCTGCGCGCCGTTGAAACCGTTGCCCTCGGCCGGCTTCTGCTCGCGGACGTAGGTGAGCCAGTCGCCGGGCGCGCGCCGCTCGCCCGAGGTGATCTCGAAGAAGAGCTGCTGGATGCGGGCCGTGATGGGGCCGCGCCTGCCCTCGCCGACCGGGATGCGGTCGACGCTCCGGATGGGCGTGACCTCGGCGGCCGTGCCGGTGAAGAAGATTTCGTCGGCGAGGTAGAGGGCGGCGCGCTGGATGGCCGACTCGACGAGCGGTATCTCCAGCTCGCGGCAGAGTTCGATGACGCTGTCGCGCGTGATGCCGGGCAGGATCGAGGAGGCCAGAGGCGGCGTCACCACCTTGCCGTCGTGGACGAGGAAGATGTTCTCGCCGGAGCCCTCGGAGACGTAGCCGCGGTCGTCGAGCGCGATGCCCTCGGCGTAGCCGTTGATGATGGCCTCCATCTTGATGAGCTGCGAGTTCATGTAGTTCGCGCCGGCCTTCGCCATCGCCGGCATCGAGTTCGGCGTCAGCCGGTTCCAGCTCGACACGCAGACGTCCACGCCCTGCTCGATGGCCGCCTCGCCCAGATACTTGCCCCAGTCCCACGCGCCGATGTAGCAGGACATCGGGTTCGGGAACGGGTTGACGCCGAAGGCCGGGTGCTCCTCGTCGAGCGAGCGGAACATGATGGGCCGCAGGTAGCACTGCTCAAGCCCGCTGCGCGCGACTAGAGAGGCGGCCGCCGCGCACAGCTGTTCGAGCGAGAGCGTGTGGTTCATGCGGTAGATCTTCGCCGAGTTGAGCAGGCGCTGCATGTGCTCGCGCAGGCGGAAGACGGCGGGGCCGCGCTTCGTCTTGTAGCAGCGGATGCCCTCGAAGACGCTCGAACCGTAGTGCAGCACGTGCGACATGACGTGGACGCGCGCGTCGTCCCAGGGGATAAACTCGCCGTCCTTCCAGACCTCCGGCGCGATGGTCGGCGTCTTCACGTCCTTCTTCCTCACGTCGTCGTTGAACATGGCTTCGGCTCCTGACGATAAAATCTACACTCCGGCGCGACTCGGGCGAGGAGCGATCGGGCCTGTCGCGGGGTGCGGGGACGGCCTTAAATGCGGACTCGGAAACGTCTTCCCCGGGCTGTTCGGGCGCGAATTAATCAGGCCACGAACATACCTTAAACCCGAGCCGCTTGGCAAGGTAACAGCCCGTCGTGCAGAATCGCTCACGGCTTAATAAACTGTGAAAGAGGCACGAACTCCGGAAGGGCTTCGCCCGAGATGAAGCACCGCGCACAGACCCGCGCCGCCGCGCTCGCGCTCACGGCCGCGGCCGCCTGCGCGGCGCTCGCAGGTTGCCGCATGAACGAGAACACACAGACGCCGAACGCGCCCGCCCCGTCGCCCGCGCGCGGGGGCGGCCCGGCGGCCCCGCTCCGCCCCGTCACCATCGACATGCACGCCGACACCGTGCAGTTCATCGTGGACGAGGGCGCGGACATCAACGTCCGCCGCGAGGACACGCACCTCGACGCCGAGAGGATGCGCGAGGGCGGACTCGACGCGCAGTTCTTCTCCATCTGGGTCGAGCCGAACCTCTACGGCTTCGGGGGCGCCGGGGCCGTCGCGCGCGCCGACGAGCAGGTCAACGCCGTCCGCGCGCTGGCCGAACGCCGGCCCGACCTGTGGACGCTGGCGGGGACGGCCGCCGACATCCGCCGCGCCGCCGCCGAGGGGAAACTGGCCGCGCTGATGGGGCTCGAAGGCGGCTACGCGATTGACGGGAAGCTGGAGAACGTCGGCCGCTACTACGGGCTGGGCGTGCGCTACATGTCGCCCACGTGGTCGTACAGCCTGCCGTGGGCCGGCTCGTCGGGCGACGCCGAGGGGCGCACGCGCGGGCTCTCGGAGTTCGGCCGCGAGGTGGTGCGCGAGATGAACCGCCTCGGCATGATGGTTGACGTGTCGCACGTCTCCGACCCGACCTTCTGGGACATCGTCGAGACCTCCTCGAAGCCCGTCATCGCCACCCACTCGAACGCGCGCGCCATCGTCGCCGAGCCGCGCAACCTGACCGACGACATGATCCGCGCCGTCGCGCGCACGGGCGGCGTCGTCTGCGTCGTCTTCTACCCGGCCTTCGTCGAGCCGGGCTGGCAGGCGAAGAAGGAGGCCGTGGACGCCGAGATCGCCGCGCTGGTCAAAGAGGCCGCCGGCAGGGCCACGGGCCGCGGCTCGTTCCGGCGCATCGCCCGCGACCGCGTGCGCGAGCGCGAGTATTTAAAGCGCCTCCCGCCGGTCACGGCCGCGCGCGTCGCCGACCACGTCGACCACATCGTCCGCCTCGTCGGCGTCGAGCACGTCGGCCTCGGCTCGGACTTCGACGGCATACAGGCCGTCCCCTCAGACCTCGCCTCGGTCGCGCACTTCCCCAACCTCTCGGCCGAGCTGCGCCGCCGCGGCTACCGCGACGAGGAGATCGAGAAGATTCTCGGCGGCAACATCCTGCGCGTTATGGAAGAAGTGGAAAAGAGATGAGCGAGGGGGGGCGTCCGAGGATCGGGGTTCACGCGCCGATTGCCGGCGGGTTGTCGAACGCTTTGTTGAAGGCGCGGGCGCTCGGCTGCGACGCGGTGCAAATCTTCTCGCGCAACCCGCGCGGCTGGCAGGCGCGCCCGCTCGCGGCCGAGGAGGTCGAGACGTTCAGGCGCGCCCGGCGCGAGACGGGCATCTCGCCCGTCGTCATCCACGCCAACTACCTCGTCAACCTCGCCGCCGCCGACGAGACCGTCCGGGCCAAGTCCGTCGCCTCGTTCCGCGAGGAGGTCGAGCGCGGCGTCGCGCTCGGCGCCGACTACCTCGTCGTGCACCCCGGCAGCGCCCGCGGCGCCTGCGAACCGGACGCGCTCCGCACCTGCGCCGAGAGCCTCAGGGCGGCCTGCGCGGGCCTTGAGCTGCGGGGCTTCCGCATCCTTCTGGAGAACACGGCCGGGCAGGGCGAGTGCATCGGCCACCGCTTCGAGCACCTGCGCGAGATCATCGCCGGGTGCCCGGATTTGAACCTCGGCGTCTGCCTCGACACGGCCCACGCCTTCACCGCCGGTTACGACCTCCGCGACGAAGACGGGCTGTCGGCCGCGCTCGACTCGCTCGACGCCAACGCCGGCCTTGCGAACGTCCGCGCCGTCCACTTCAACGACTCGAAGGCCGCCTACAACTCCCGCGTCGACCGCCACTACCACCTCGGCCTCGGCCACATCGGCGCGGAGGCGCTCGCCCGCGTCGCCTCGCACCCGAAACTCGCCCACGCCGCCTTCCTTCTCGAAACCCCGCAGGACGAACTCGGCGACGACGCGCGCAACCTCGCCGCGCTGCGCTCGTACCTCGACGGCGCGGCCGTCGCCGCCGCGCAGGCGTGAGCGACTTCGGTCAACGGCCGTTTACCGTTAAGGCGGGCGGGAGCCGGAGGGGTCTTGATGGACGAAAAGTATTTCGCCGAGAAGATCGAGGAGAAGTGGCGGAGGTTGTGGGAGGAGTCGGGCGCCTTCGAGGCCGGGCGCGACCCGGCGCGCGGCGAGAGCTTCCGCCGCCTCGGGGCGCCCGCCTTCCCGCCCGGCCCCGCGCACTTGGGCCACTTCCGCGACTACGCCGTCGCCGACGCGCTCTGCTGGTTCGAGCGACTGCGAGGCCCCGACGCGATGCGCCCCGGCCTCGCCGATTTCGGCGAGCCGTCGGGGAAGCTTTTGAGGCCGGGCGCGGTCGTCGCCGAGACGTTCTACCGCGACGAGGCCGGGCAAAGGGTCTACTTCAACCCTCTGGACGTGGACGCGGCGCGCGACGCGCGGGGCCGCTTGACGCGCGCGACCTTAGCCGCCGACGGGCGGCCGGTCTCGGCCGGGCCGTTTGAGCGGATGTCGGAGTCGGTCAACAACGTCGTCGAAGCGCGCGAGATGTTCGCGGCTTACGGGGCCGACGCCACGCGCCTGTTCGTCCTCTTCGCCGCGCCGGTCGGGAATGAATTGCGCTGGCGGGAGGCCGGCGTCGCGGGCGCGCTGCGCTTCCTGCGCCGCATCTACTCGCTCGCCTACCGCCGGCGCGGCCGCGCGGCCCGCGCGACGGCGGGCGCCGCGCCGCCCGGCGAGTTCTCCGCCGAGGCGCGCCGACTGCGCCGCGAGACGCACCGGACAATCGCGCGCGTCACCGCCGACATCGAGGGCGCGCGTTACCACACGGCGGCCGCGGCGCTGATGCGGCTGTCGCGCGCCCTCGGCGACTTCGAGGCAACGCCGGAGTGGGCCTCGCCGTCTGACATCTTCGCCGCGCGCGAGGCTTCGGAGGGGCTCGTCCTGATGCTCGCGCCCTTCGCCCCTCACGCGGCCGAGGAGATGTGGGAGGGCTTGGGGCACGCGGGCGGGCTGCTGCGCGGCGGCGCGCGCTGGCCGTCTTCCGACGAGCGCTTGGCGCGCGAGGAAGAGTTGGAGATCGCCGTGCAGGTCAACGGCAGCGTGCGCGCGCGGGTCGTGGTTGACGCCGGCGTGAGCGACCGAGGGTTGCGCGAGGCGGCGCTCGCCGACGAGCGCGTGCGCGCGTGGACGCGGGGCAGGCGGGTCGTCGAAACCTTCGTCGTCCCCGGCCGCCTCGTCAACGTCGTCGTCCGCTGACGCGGCAAGTCTGGCGGGAAGTTACCGGCCCGCGGGGTGGACGCCCCGCCCCCCAGCCGATAAAATCATTTCTCTCCTCATCGTCGAGATTGTTTCGAGGCAACCGCGCGGAAGGAAAGTTTTGATTCGATAGTCGTCAGTCGCCGGTCATCGGTTTTTGTCTTCAGTCATCACTGAAGACCGGCGACCGAATCGGCGGCCCTCCGCCGCGGTCGTTTCGCGGTTCGGAAATCCAGAGTCATTCGAGGGAAGAATTGAAAGCGATGAATCACCCCATGCGGAAACGCGCGCGGCTCGCGGCCGCGCTCGCGCTCGTCGGCCTCGCGTCGGCCACGGCGCTGGCGCAACTCGGCGGCTTGGGCGGCCTCGGCGACAAGCTGAAGAAGAAGAACCCCATCGGCAACCTGCTCGAAGGCAAGCCGCCGATCACGACGAGCCTCGACGACGCGAAGTGGGGCAACCCGACGATGGACGCCTTCACGCCGCGCGAGGCCGCCCGCTCGTTGATGACGCTCCAGCGCACGCCCAACGGCGGCTTCGTCCTCCAGCCCGGCTACTACACTTTGCAGGCGCAGAGCTACTGCCTGAAGGCCGGCACGCACGGCCCCGGCGGCGGCGACGGCTACCTCTACGCCCCGCCGAAGGGGCCGGCCGAGGACGCCGTGATGACCATCGTGCGCAACTCGGTCAACCGCCCCGAAATCCCGCAGCAGCAGATTCAGCAACTCCTCTGGGCCATCATCGCGCGCGCCAAGTTCGAGGACTTGCAGGGCGGGCTCAAGGCCACGGCCTCGCAGCTCCTGACGCCGCGCCAGCTCGCCTCCCTGAACCGCAACGCGCTCGACGTGGTGACGGGGCCGGCGCTCGAACGCGCGCTCGGCTCGGCCCCCTCGGGCCTGCGCTCGGTGCTTCAGGCCGAGGCGCAGTTGCGGCAGATGTTGACGAACCCCGGCGCGAGCTTCGCCGAGATGGAGCGCGTCGCGATCCTTTCGGGCGCGGCCCCGCTCGGCGAGGGCAGCCGCGAGGTGCCGTCGGGCCGCTGGTCGATGCACCCGGACGGCTACTACGTGCGCTACCTGCCGAGCGGCTACAGCTCGACCCGCCTCGAAATCTGGGTGCCGCAGGGCAGCCCGTCGGTCGGCAAGGAGTTCGACCCGGCGGCCCACATCGCCGTGCCCGGCAACACCGCCCGCCAGCGGCTCATCCAGTCCGGCCGCGCCCAGCGCGAGCAGTAGTTCGCGAGGGCGGCCGCGCCCGCCGCGACTTCGATCAGGGCGCGCGAGCCGAGACGGGGGACGCGCGGAGTCTTAAACTTTCTCCGCGCGTCCCGCCTCCTTCCAGCCCGCGACTTGATAAAAAAAATGAGACCGTCCCCGAGGCGCGATTCTTTCAAGAGACTCTACCGCGTCGCCCTCGTCTTCTCCCTCTTTCAAAAGGGGCTGAGGCCGGAGGAGATCGCCGACGAGGCCGCGCGGGCGGGCGACGAAGAGCCCGAGCTCGCCCGCATCCGCTGCCCCATTTGCTACTGGCGGCCGACGCCTTCGAGCCTCTGGTGCTGCGCCGACTGCTGGCAGCCGGAGGGGCTGCCCGAAGGGTGCGGCGCCTGCTGGAACACGTTCGACACGCGCGGCCTCTGCCCCGGCTGCGGCCACCGGTGGCGCTGGACTGCGTGCCTGAGCTGCTACGGCTGGTCGCTGCACGAAGACTGGTACGCGAAAGAGCCGGACTGAAGGGCGCGCGCAGGTGAAGAGCATGAGAGCCGAGACACGCTTACGCCCCCGCCTCCTCGCGGCCGTCCTCGCCTGCCTGTGCCTTTCGGCGCCGGGGCTCGCCCCCTCCGGCGCGCGCCGCGCGGACGCGGCTGAGACGACGCCCGCGCAGTCGCGCCCGAACGCGCGCGCCGCACGCGTCCTCGTCGTCTCCATCGACGGGCTCGACGCGCGCTACCTGCGCGACGCCGACCGCCACGGCCTCAAAATCCCGACGCTGCGCCGTCTGATGGCGGCCGGCGCGTGGTCGCGCGCGGGCGTCGTCGGCGTCTACCCTTCGGTCACCTACCCTTCGCACACCACGCTCGTCACCGGCGCGCGCCCGAGCCGCCACGGCGTCTACGGCAACGGCGTCTTCGAGCCGCCGCCGAAGCGGCAGACCGGCGCTTGGTACTGGTTCGCGCGCGACATCAAAGCCGACACGCTCTGGCAGGCGGCCGCGCGCCGGGGGCTGAAGACGGCGCTCGTCTCGTGGCCCGTCTCGACCGGCGCGGGCGACTGGAACGTGCCTGAGATTTGGCAGCCGGGCGGGACGCAGGAGGAGTCGCGCGCGCGGATGAGCGAGCACGCGCGGCCGGCGGGGCTGCTCGAAGAGGTCGCGCGCGCCGACGCGCGACTCTACGGCGCCGTCACGCGGGACGAGGGCGACGACATGCGCACGCGCTTCGCCGAATACCTCCTCGCCGAGAAGCGGCCCCGCGTGGCGCTCGTGCACCTCTTCGACCTCGACCACTTCGAGCACGACTACGGCCCGTTCACGGCTGAGGCTTTCGCGCTGCTGGAGAAGTCCGACGCGTACCTCGCGCGCATCCTCGCGGCGGCCGAGCGCGCCGGGACGCTTGCCGAGACGGCCGTCTTCGTCGTCAGCGACCACGGCTTCCGCCCCGTCACGAAGGCGTTCTACCCGAACGTCGCGCTCGAACGCGCGGGGCTCCTGAAGTGGCGCGAGGAGCGGGACGCGCGGGGCGCCACGCGCCGCGTCGTCGGCGAGTGGCGCGCGGTGGCCTACACCTCCGCGGCCTACGCCGCCGTCATCCTCAAAGACCCGAACGACCGCGACGCCCTCCGTCGCGCGCTGGCCGCGTTCCGTGATTACGAGCCGGTCGGGGGCGACGGCGGCGGGCCGGGCGTGCTTCGCGTCGTCGGCCGCGCCGAGTTGAACAGGCTCGGGGCCGACCCGCGCGCCGCCTTCACGCTCGACCCGACCGAGGGCTTCACCTTCGAGGGCGGCCACGCCGCGGACGTGGTCGCCGACACGAAGAGTCGCGGCCAGCACGGCCACCTGCCGGGGCCGGCGGACTTCCGCGCCTCGTTCGTCGCCTCGGGCGCGGGCGTCGCCCGCCGCGGCGACCTCGGCGAAGTCCGCATGATCGACATCGGCCCCACCATCGCCCGCACCCTCGGCCTCTCGCTCCGCGACGCCGAAGGCCGACCGCTCAGGCTCCGGTGAAAAGTAACAGTGGGAAGCCCGACCGTCAGGGGGCGTCTCAGGCGAGGCCGGAGACTCGGAACTTGTTATTAACTAACCTCCGGCCTCAGGTCTCCAGTTCCTAAGTACGTTCTCGTTGACGGCCGGGCTCCTGTTCGTAGAAGGCGACGACACCTTTCGCCGCCTCAACCACTTTCTCGCGCAGCGACGCCGGCTCTAACACTTCGAGTTGCGCGCCGAAGCCGAGCGCGAACTCGCAGGCCATCTCCTCCGCGTCGAAGCGCAGCGCGACGCGCGCCCACCCCGCCGCGTCCGGCTCGCCCGCCTCTTCAATCCGCGCGAAGCGCCCGCCGAAGGGCAAGCGCGCGACCACCTCGCGGCGGACGCGGGCGACCATGCGGTAGCCCGGCAGTCGGCCGCGGTACTCGGCCGCGGAGCGTTCCCAGAACGCCGCCAGCTCGAAACCTTCGGGCCGCGCGCAAGGCTCGTCCGTGAGTTCGGCCCGCCGCACGCGCGAGACGCGGTAGCTACGCACCTCGCCGCCCTCGACCGCCGCCACCAGATACCAGACGCTCCCCTTCGCCACCAGCCCCAGCGGGTCAACCACGCGCTCGGCCGCGCCGCACTCCTCCTGCCCGTAGGTCATACGCAGCCGCCGCTCCTGCCAGACCGCCTCCTGCACGACGCGCAGGAGCGGCACGGCCTCGTCGGCGCGCTGCCAGCCCGAAACGTCAACGTGTATGCGCCGGCGCGCCTGCTCGGCCCCGCGCCGGTAAGCGGTGGGCAGCGCCGCCAGAAGTTTGAGCGATGCGCCCTCGGCGGCCTTCTCAAGGTCGAGGTCGGCCAGCAGCCGGCCGGGTCGCGTGACGAAGAGCGACTGAATCTCGGCCTCGCTCAGCCCCGTCAGGTTCGTCCGGTACTCGCCGAGCAGAGACCACCCGCCGCCCGCGCCGCGCTCGGCCACGACGGGGATGCCGGCCCCGCTCAAAGCCTCCATGTCGCGGTGAATCGTCCGCTCCGAAACCTCCAGCCGCTCGGCCAGCGCCCGCGCCGTCAGAAGCCCGTGCGCCTGCAACAGCAACACGATGGAGAAAAGCCTGTCCGCGCGCATCCCGCTTCACCTCCCCCCGAACCGCGCGCAATTCTATCCGACAAACATGACAGGGGGTGACAGGAATTAAGGAGTAGATAGTAGTCAGTAGTCAGTAGTCAGTAGGCGCTCCGCGCCGCGACGGCTGACACAGACACCCTGACAGTTCGACGGCGAATGTCTTTCTACTGACTACTGTCTACTGTCTACTGTCTACTTCTTTTCGGAGGTTGAACCATGAAACCTTTAGAGGGTCAGGTGGCGGTCGTCGCGGGGGCGACGCGGGGCGGGGGGCGCGGCATCGCGCGGATGCTGGGCGAGGCGGGCGCGACCGTCTACTGCGCGGGCCGGAGCAGCCGCGCGCGGCCGAACACGAGCGACCACCATTACGCCGGGCGGCCCGAGACGATTGAGGAGACGGCCGAGTTGGTGGACGCGGCCGGCGGCCGGGGCATCGCCGCCCGCGTTGATTTCAACGTCGAGTCGGAGGTGGCCGGACTCTTCAAGCGCGTCGGCCGCGAGCAGAGGCGCTTGGACGTGCTCGTCAACGTCCTCACGGGCCGAGCGGTCGCCGACTGGAAGCCCTTCTGGAAGCTCGACCCGCGGGCCGGGCGCGAGGCGGTCGAGGGCTGGGTGTGGCCGCACGTCTCGTCATGCCGCCACGCCGTCCCGCTCATGCTCAAGGGCGGGCGCGGGCTGATCGTCGAGGTCGTCGAGCAGGACAGGCTCGGCTACCACGGCCAGTTCTTCTTCGACCTTTTCGAGACGACGCTCAAGCGGCTCGCCTTCGCGCTCGCCGAGGAACTCGCCCCCCACGGCGTCAGCGCCGTCGCCGTCACGCCCGGCTTCATGCGCACCGAGGCGATCCTCGAAGGCTTCGGCGCGACCGAGGCCAACTGGCGCGAGGTGGCCGAAACCAACCCGCGGGCGCGCGGCTACGGCTTCGCCGGCTCCGAGACGCCCTGCTTCGTCGGCCGCGCCGTCGCCGCCCTCGCCGCCGACCCCGACCTGCCCTCGAAGTCCGGCGGCCTCTACAGCTCGTGGGGGCTCTCCGACGAGTACGGCTTCGCCGACATCGACGGCGCGCGTCCGCACGCCGGCCGCTACTTCGCCGAGCACTTCCCGCACATCTTCGCGCGCCGCCCCAACATCGCCTTCGACTGGACGCTCACCCGCCACCCCGAAACGCCCGCCGCCGCCCGCAAGCGCCCCGCGGGGGCCGGGCGACGCGACGCGAACGGCGCGGCCGAAACGCCCGCCCGCAAGCGTCGCGCCCCGCGCAAAACCTCCGCCGCTTCACCACACGGCGGCGTCAATTCAACTCGCAGCGGCGCGTGACGCGGACGCCGGAGCGCCAGTCCTCGTTGAGGTCGAAGCGGTAGAGTTCGACGGCGGGCGTGACGGCGCGGGCGATGGTTTCGAAGGCGCGGTGAAAGCGGAGGGCGGGGGCGGCGAGGTAGACGAGGGGCGGCTCGTCGCCGATGAGGGCGTCGCCGAAGAGGCGTGCGCGCGCGAGGTGGCCGGCGCGGCGGTGGGCTTCGATCCGGCGCCAGTAGTCAGCGCCTTGCAGCGCGTGGGCGGCGTCCTCCGACACCTTCAGCTCGACGACGACGAGGCGGCCGTCGCGGCGCAGGGCGAGGAGGTCTACGGGGCGCGCGCCGCCGGCCGACGGCCCGGCGCGCAGTTGCGCGTGGAGCGGCGCGAGGCGGAGGCCGGGGTCGAGCCGCGTGATGTCGCGGCGCAGGAGCGATTCGAGCCAAGCTTCGGGGGCGGCGCGGTGGAGCGCGTGCGCGCGGTCTGCGGCGTCGGCGCGGCGGTGCTCGGCCAGCTCGCGGAGGAGCTTGAAGAACTCGGGCCGGGTGGCGTCTTCGAGCAGGCGTCTGCCTCTGTCGGGCCCGACGCCGAACCACAGGTGCTCGTGCCCGGCCACGCGGCGGACGCGCGCGAAGGGCAGGCCGCGGAAGCGCAGCGTCTCGCCGCGCCGCGCGCGCACCACGTCGATGGCCTCGGGGTCGCAGGCGCGGACGCGCGCCGCCAGCTCGCTCGCTTCGGCGCGCGCCGGGCGCGAGAAACGCGGCGCGGGCCGCGCGAACAGCTCGCCGAGACTCGGCGCGCGGGCTTGCGTCAGGCCGCTTCCCTCTTCGTCCGCCCCGAAGACTTTGATCGCCTCGCGCAAGCCTTCGCGCAGCAGGGCGACTCGCTCGCCGACGGGGGTGGAAAGTTTCCCCGGCGTGACGAGCCACAGTTCCTTCGCGTCGCCCGCGCCGCGCCCGCGGCCGGGGCGCATGAACCAGAGCAGCGCCGAGACGAGGAAGGCGTCTGCCTCTTGCGGGCCGAGCGGCGCGACGGGGCCGGTGACGGCGACGAGGCCGCGCCCGCGCCGCAGGAGGATGCGCGCGTAGCGGCCCGGCTCGCCGCGCCGCGCGCCCTCGCTCAGCCTCGCGCTCTCGACGCGCGCGCCCGCGGCCTGCGCGGCGGCCGACGCGGCGAGGCGCCGGCAGGCGGCCCGGCGAGCCTCCGCGACGACGGCCGCGCCCGCGGCGGCCGTCGCGCGCGGGACGAGTTCCAGACGCGCCCGCTCCGCGCCCGCGCGCCGCGTCGCCTCAAGCGAGAGCTTCGCGCCGCACGCCTCCCAACCCGCGACGCGCCA
>Ga0196977_1000402_pt1 | contig 23112 bp, 22 predicted proteins | sample S3v_1013CmetaG_FD_148634 | JGI IMG/M metagenome (GOLD analysis project Ga0196977, IMG submission 148634) | Soil microbial communities from Anza Borrego desert, Southern California, United States - S3+v_10-13C | ecosystem: Environmental > Terrestrial > Soil > Desert | place: USA: California...
CGGATTTCGCGGGCACCGAGGGATGCACCGAGAAGAGCAGCGGCGCGAACGCCGCGTACGAGACGGGCGCGAAGTCCTTGCGAGAATCGTAGGCGATCTTCGGATAGAGATGCAGGTTGATCGTGATCTCGGCGGACGATGCGAACAGCGCGGTGTAGCCGTCGGGCGGCGCCTTGGCGCCCGCTTCCGCGCCGATCATGCCGCCCGCGCCGGAGCGGTTCTCGACGAGGCACTGCTGACCGACGTTCTCCTGGAGCTTCTGCGCGACGATGCGCGTGAAGAAATCCAGTCCCCCGCCGGGCGGGAAGGGCACGATGATGCGCACCGGTTTAACGGGCCATGCCTGTGCAACTGCGAGCTGCGGAATCAGCACGGCGGTGACGAGCGCGCCGCACGCCGCGGCAAGCAGGCCGCGTTTGAGCTTGTGCTTCATCGTTATTCCTCCCCGTGCGCCTATTATATGGACATCGATGTTGACCGGTTGGTGCGTCATCGACGCACCCTACGAACTGCCAGACATGAATAGCGATTCGAGCCACACGCTCCACGCGTCTTCCATCGTGATCGACGGCACCTGTCCGCTGCTTCGCCGCCGCGAGTACGTGGATTGGTACATCGAGGGCGGCGTGACGGCGTGCTGTCCCACCGTCGGCAGCACCGCGCCGGCGGAAGAGACACTGCGCAATCTCGGTGCGTGGAAGCGCTTCATCGCCTCGCGCGGCGATCTCGCGCAGGTCTTCACGACCGAAGACATCGCGCGTGGGAAGACCCAGGGGCGGCTCGGGCTCATCTTCCACTTCCAGGGCGCCGATCCGATCGAGAACGATCTCAATCTGATCGAGGCCTATCAGGCGCTGGGTGTGCGCATGGTTCAGCTCACCTACAACGTCCGCAACCGCGTCGGCGACGGCTGCGAGGAGACGACCGACGCCGGGCTCTCCGCATTTGGCGTCGATCTCGTAAGGCGCCTCAATGAAAACCGCATCGTGGTGGACTGCTCGCACACCGGCTATCGCACCACCATGGACGCCATCGAGCGCTCATCCCGGCCGGCAGTGTTCTCGCACGCTAATGCGTACGGCGTGCACCCGTCGCCGCGCAACATCCGCGACGACCAGATCAAGGCGGCGGCGGGGAGCGGCGGGCTCGTCGGCGTGAACGGCTTTCCGGCGTTCCTCGGCGATTCGCCGCGTCCCACCATGGATCGCTTCATCGAGCACCTTGATTACATGGTCGAGCTCGCCGGCATCGACCACGTCGCGCTCGGCATCGACTACTACGAAGGCATGCACCCCGTCGCGAGCGCCGAAGAGGCGGCGGCATTTTTCAGGCAGCAGCTTGCGCAGCGGCGCTGGAGCGAGGCGAGCTACCCGCCGCCGCCGCATCACTACCCGCAGGACATGGAGACACCGAAGACGCTGCCCAATCTCACGGCGCGTCTGCTCGCGCGCGGCTACTCCGCCGAGGACGTGCGCAAAGTGATCGGGGGGAACTGGCTGCGGGTGTTCCGCGAGGTGTGGGGCGCGTAGGGTGCGCTAGTAGCGCACCGGCCGGTGCGTCATCGACGCACACTACGATATGGCGCCGATGCGTCGTCGACGCACCCTACGATTTATACTCGGTCATCAGGTCCGTCAGGAATTCACATGCGGCAGATATCAATTGCGTGCGGTGTGGCAGCGGCGCTTCTCGCTGCGCACACCGGCGGCGCGATCGCCCAGGCGTATCCCACCAAGCCCGTGCGCATGATCGTGCCGTTCCCGGCCGGCGGCGCGACCGACATCGTCGGGCGGCTGATCGCGCAGAAGCTCACCGAGTCGTGGGGCCAGCAGGTGATCGTGGACAACCGCGGCGGTGCGGGCGGTACGATTGGCTCCGACGCCGCGGCGAAGTCCGCGCCCGACGGCTACACGATGATCGTCGGCACGAGCAGCACGCACGCGATCGCCCCGAGCCTGTACACGAAGCTCGCCTACGACCCGGTGCGCGATTTCGCGCCGGTGACGCTGATCGCCAACGCGACGATCCTGCTGGCGGTGCACCCGTCGCTTCCCGCGAAGAACGTGAAGGAGCTGATCGGGCTCGCCAGAAAGCAGCCGAACGCGCTCTCCTTCGCTTCGTCCGGTAACGGCGGCATCTCGCATCTCGTCGGCGAGCATTTCAAATCGCTGGCGGGCATCCAGATGCTGCACGTGCCGTATAAAGGCGACACACCGGCGCTGGCGGACCTCGTCGGCGGACAGGTGCATCTCATGTTCGGAACGGCCGTGTCGTTCCTGCCGCACGTGAAGGCGGGACGACTGAATGCGCTCGCCGTGACGAACGCGAAGCGCTCGCCGATCGCGCCGAACGCGCCCACCGTCGCCGAGTCGGGCCTGCCGGGGTTCGAAGCGCTTCAGTGGTTCGGCGTTTTCGTGCCGGCTGGCACGCCCAGGGAAATCATCGCGAGACTTAACGGCGAGATCGTGAAAGCCGTGCGCCTGCCGGACGTGCGCGAGCGTATGACGAGCCTCGGCGCCGAAGTCGTCGGCAGCACACCCGAGCAGTTCGCGGCATTTCAGAAAGCGGACATGGCGAAGTGGGCGAAAGTCGTGAAGCAGTCCGGCGCGAAGATCGAGTAGGCGGGCTCATGCGCATTCTTACGATTGCTGCAGTACTGGCAGCCACGGTTGCTGCCGTCAGTGGACACGCCAGCGCCGCGCAGTCGACGTATCCGACTCGACCGGTGCGCCTGATCGTCGCTTACCCGCCCGGCGGCAGCACCGACATCGCCGCGCGGCTCATCGCACAGAAATTGACGCCGGTGCTGGGGCAGAACGTCATCGTGGATAACCGCGCCGGCGCGAGCGGCGTCATCGGCGCGAGCATCGTCGCCAAAGCCGAGCCGGACGGCCATACGCTCTCGTTCGCGGCTTCGGCCGAGACCGCGATCTATCGCGCGCTCGTGAAGAACCCGCCCTACGATTCGCTGCGGGATTTCCAGCCCGTCTCGTTGGTGGGCCGTGTGCCGTTCATGTTGGTGGTGCATCCGTCGGTCGGCGTCTCCTCCGTGAAAGAGCTCGTCGCGCTCTCGAAAGCCAAGCCCGGCGCGCTCACCTTCGCCTCTTTCGGCCAGGGCACCTCGAATCATCTCGTCGCCGAAGCGTTCCGCGCCGCGACGGGCACGAATATCCTGCACGTGCCGTACAAAGGCAGCGCACCCGCAATCGCCGATCTGCTCGGCGGACAGGTGCACATGACTTTCGACGCCGTGCCCGTCGTGCTGCCGCACGCGAAAGCGGGGAAGTTGAGGGCGCTTGCGGTCGCGACGCCGAAACGCTCGCCACTCGCACCCGACATCGTGACGATGGACGAAGCGGGCGTGCCGGGCTTCACCGGCGGCACGTGGTGGGGCGTGCTCGCGCCAGCGCGCACACCGGCGCCGATCGTGGAACGACTCTCGAAAGAGATCGGCGCCATCATGCGCGCGGCCGACGTCGTGCAGATTTTCACCGAGCGCGGCTTCGAGCCGGTCGGCAACACCCCCGCGCAATTCCGCGCATTCATCGAATCGGAAACCAGGCGCTGGCTGAAGGTAGCCGCGAGCGCCGGAATCAAACCGGAATGAGAACGATACTGACCAACGCGACGCTGATCGACTGCGTCGATCCCGCGCCCGCCGCAAACGCCTCCGTAGTCATCGAGAACGGCCGCATCTCGGAGATCCTCACGGCCGGGAAAAAAGCCGTCGTCGGCGATGCCAAGGTGATCGATCTCGACGGCGCATATCTGATGCCGGGCTTGTGGGACGTGCACGTCCACCCGGACTATCTCTCGCTCGCCGAGGCGCCGCTCGCGGACCAGGTCGCGCTCTTCGGCCACCGGCTGATGACGGCGCTCACGGACTCGGGCATCGTCGGCTTCCGCTGCGCCGGCACGCACAGCTTCATGGACGTCGCGTGGAAGCGCGCGTTCGCGTCCGGTCAGTACATCGGACCGCGGCTCTACGCGTGCGGCCATTTCCTGACGACGACCGGCGGGCATTTCCTGACGACGGGCCATGCGCTCGAATGCGACGGGCCATATGGATTCGTCAAGGCGATACGCCAGCAGATCAAGGCGGGCGTCGATCACATCAAGCTGAATCTGTCGGGCGGCATCATGGGCCCGGATTGGGACCGCCACTGGCACTCGTTCCTGCTGAAAGACGAGCTCGAAGCCGCGTTCGCGATCTGCAAGCAGCGCGATTTCAAGGTCATGGCGCATGCGACCAATCCCGATGCGGTGAAGAACGCCACGCGGCTCGGCGCCCACAGCGTCGAGCACGGCTACATCATGGACGACGAGTGCATCGATCTCATGCTCAAGCACGAGACGTGGTACGTGCCGACGCTCGCCATCAGCCATCTCACGCCCAATCAGGCCGGCAACGAATGGGAGCGTGCCTACCTCGCGCAGCGAAATCTCACGGCGTCGCTGTGCTGCCGGGCCGACGCCGCCTCGGACGTGCACGCCGACTGGTTCCGCAAGGCACTGAAAGCAGGCGTGAAGATGGCGCTCGGCTCCGACATCCGGCCGCTCAAGGACGCAGCGCTCCTCGAGATGGGGCTGTGGGTGAAGGACGGCGCGACGCCGTGGCAGACGCTGGTCGCGGCCACTCGCAATGCCGCCGAGCTCGTCGGCGCGGGCGCCGACCTCGGCACCATCGAAGTTGGTAAGCTTGCCGATGTGATAGTGGTCGGCGCCAACCCGCTCGAGGACATCAATAACGTGCGGCGCCTGCTCCTGGTCATGAAGGAGGGACGGATCGTCTCCGACAAGAGAGGCGAGCGCCCGGCCGCTAACGAAGAGCTCGAAGGGGAGACACATGCCGCAGCAGGACGCCGTTGAACGCCGGAGAACCGAACGCCGCAAAGAGTGGAACTTTCTGATCACGGACCAGGGCTGGGCATGGGCCCTGCGCAAGGGCGACGGGACCGAAGAGCGGTCCTCGCACACGTATCCGACCCTGAAAGCCGCGGCCGACGACGCGATGGTGCGCGGCTTTGCGGAATGGCGCCGGGAGGAGCGGCGCACCGGGGAGCGGCGCGACACAGAACATTAGCCGCGGTCCCGCGCGCCTGATGCGGGACTACTTCATCGGGGTCCACGCGCGCGAGCTCGAGCGCTTGCGCGAACAGCACGCCGCCTGGCAGCCGGAGACCCACGCGCTGTGGAAAGCCGCAGGGTTCGCGCCCGGGCAACGCATCGCGGATCTGGGCTGCGGCCCCGGCTTCACCAGTCTGGAGCTCGCGGGAATCGTCGGCGCCGCCGGGCGCGTGATCGCGCTGGATAAGGCGTCTCCCTATCTCGATTACCTGAAAGCGGAGGCGAAGCGCTCGGCCGTCGAGAACGTCTCGTGCGTCGCGGCCGACGTGACGAAGCCGAATGCCATACCCGGGCCACTCGACGGCGCGTTCTGCCGGTTCTTTCTCGCATTTCTCATCGCCGACCTCTCCCGCGTGCTGGACACGGTCGCACGGAGCCTGAAGCCCGGCGGCGTGCTCGCGGCGATGGAGTACCTCACGCTCGAGAGCGCGACTTGCTCGCCGCCGAGCGCGGGCTTCGACGCGCACACGCGCGGATGGGTCGATTACTATCGCAAGAACGGCGGCGACACCGCCGTCGGCGCGTATCTGCCGGAGAAGCTGCGCGCGGCCGGCTTTTCAATCAACCACATGAGCTGTGCCGGCGGCATGGCGCGGCCCTCGGAGCGCTGGTGGACGTGGTGGGGCCGGCTGATGGAAGACTTCGGCGACACGCTCGAGGCTCAAGGTTTCATGACGGCCGCCGAGCTGCAGGCCTTGCGAAACGACTGGGCGGCGCGTTCGGCATCGCGCGACGCCTTCATCTACACGCCGGTGCTGCTGCAGATCGTCGCGCGCAAGAGGTAGGCGGTCGGCGCCTGAGGTGCCGGTATGATGTCCGCGAACGTGGCGAACGGCGCCGCCACGTAGCGAGCGATTGTACGTTCATGTGAAGCAGGCGCCGCCACTCGAGGAGAGATCGCATGGCAAACGGTGTAGCGATCGCGGATATCGCCGCGAGCGACGAGGACATGCGTGACATGATCGTCCAGCCGGACGGAAGGATTGTCGTCGCAGGCTATTCGATGACTTTCTCGAGTGGATTCGTTAGTGTCTTTACGCTCTCGCGTTTTACGCCCGAGGGCGCGCTTGATCCGACCTTCGGCGGCGACGGCCTCGTCAATACGCAGATCGGCCCCGCCCGCTTCGATACCGCAGCAAGCGTTGCGCTGCAGGCCGACGGAAAGATTCTCGTGGCAGGAAGGACGGTGGAGGGTGGTCCTGTCTTCGCTACCGAGCGCACTGCGGTCGTGCGCTACAACGCGGATGGCACGCTCGACACGACATTCGACACAGACGGCATCGCCACTACTCACATCGGGCACGCTCAAAAGATCGCCGTGCAGAGCGACGGCAGGATTCTGGTCGCTGGAGAGTTCGCGGGCGGCGCCGGAATGCTGCGTTACAACCCCGATGGAAGCCTCGATACCACTTTCGACCTCGACGGGACACTCATCAGCGGGGCCGGAATCATCTTCGATCTCGCGCTCCAGTCCGACGGGAAGATCGTGACGGTAGCGGGGCGGAACGTTGCGCGTTACAACGCCGACGGTTCACTCGACAGCAGTTTCGCCGCGGACGGCACGACGAGCCTGCCCGAGAATGCGGGCGGCGTCAGCGTCGTGCTGCAACCCGACGGGAAGATCGTCGTCGGCGCGCAGACACCTGCGCACGTGTTCGCGGCAGTGCGCTTCAATGCCGACGGCACGCTGGACAGCACTTTCGGCTCGGGCGGTATCGTGATCACTGACGTCACCCCCGGCCAGGATTTCGCGTGGGACGTCGCCGTGCAGCCCGACGGCCGGATTCTTCTCGGGGGACACGGGCATAACAGCAACGCCGATTTTGCGATCGTCCGCTACAACCCCGACGGGACGCTGGATACCACGTTCGATGGTGACGGCCGAATCGTCACGTCGGTTGGTCCCATTCAGGATGTCGGCAGGAGGCTGGCAGTGCTCGCCGATGGCAAGATCCTGCTGGCTGGTGAGAGCTACACCGGCTCGAGCGACGCGTTCGCCGTGGTTCGTTACAACAGCGACGGCAGCATCGACACGAGCTTCGGCAATACTACGCTGGACGGCACGAACGGCCGTGATGGGCTCATCGGCAGCGACGCCGGCGACACGATCAACGGGCTCGATGGCGACGACTATCTGCTCGGGCGCGGTGGCGACGACACGCTCAACGGCGGGAACGGCAACGATCACCTCGAAGGCGGCGCCGGAGCGGACGCGCTGAACGGCGGCGACGGCTTCGACTACGCGAAGTACTTCTATACGCGCGTTCGCGTGACCGTCGATCTCGTCACACCCGCACTCAACACCGGCGAAGCCGCAGGCGATACGTTCAGCTCGATCGAGGGCGCGATCGGTTCCAGCGCCTCCGATCTGCTTTTCGGCGACGGCAACGGCAACAATCTAGCCGGCGTGGACGGTAACGATTTCATCGACGGCCGCGGCGGCGACGACGGGCTGCTGGGCGGCAACGGTGACGACACGCTGACCGGCGGCACCGGAGCAGATCGGCTCGACGGCGGAGCCGGGATCGACGCGGCGAGCTACGGGACGGCAGCGGGCGCGGTGCTCGCGAACCTGCTCGACCACAGCGCAAACACCGGCGACGCCGCAGGCGACAGCTATCTCGGAATCGAGAACCTCGTCGGCAGCAACTTTGACGACGTGCTCATCGGCAGCAGCACCGACAACGAGATCCGCGGCGGGCAGGGACACGATTACGTCCAAGGCCGCGCGGGCGCCGATACGCTGTTCGGCCTGAGCGGTGACGATCGGCTCGAAGGCGGCGCCGGCGCAGACGTGCTTCACGGAGGCGCAGGAGAGGACTACGCGGCGTATTACTACGCGACTGCGGGCGTCACGGCCGACCTGCTGCGGCGCGCGACCAACACGGGGGATGCCGCCGGCGATGCCTACGTCTCGATCGAAGGCGTGATCGGCACACGCTTCGAGGACGTGCTCTACGGCGACGACGATGCGAACACCATCGCCGGCCTCGAAGGCGCAGACGTGCTCGTCGGACGCGGCGGCGACGACATCCTGAGCGGCATGGAGGGCGACGATTACCTGCAAGGCCTCGCGGGCGGCGACCACCTGCACGGCGGCGCGGGCAGCGACCGCCTCGAGGGGGGGGCCGGCGCCGACGGCCTCGATGGTGGCGACGGATCCGATTACGCGGCGTATTACTACGCGGCCTCCGCCGTGCATGCGGACTTGCTCGATCCTGCATCCAACACCGGTGCAGCGGCGGGCGACCAATATGTATCCGTCGAGGGCATCATCGCGTCGGTATTCGCAGACGTTCTACTGGGCGACGGCGGCCGAAACAATCTGGTGGGCCTCGGCGGCGACGACGCGATCTCCGGTCGCGGCGGCGACGACGTTCTGCAAGGCATGGACGGCGCTGACACACTCGACGGCAACGCAGGCGCCGACCGCCTCAGTGGCGAAGCGGGCGACGATACGTTCGTGCTGCGCCGGTCGGAAGCGAACGGCGATGCGATCATCGATTTCGCCGGCAACGGCGCGGCGCTGGGCGATCGACTGCTTTTCAGCGGTTACGGCACTGCTTCGGAAGGCGCCACGCTCACGCGCATCGACCCCGTGCACTGGCGGATCGACTCCGCGGACGGAACCGTGCACGATGTGTTTACGCTCCTCAACGGCGCGGCCATACACGCGAGCGACTACACGTTCGTGTAGCACATGGCGGAGTGAAGTTGCAGATGCTCTCCGCTATCGCCGTTTACAACTATCGCTCGTTACGCGATCTCGTCGTGCCGCTCGCGCAGCTCAACGTCATCACCGGCGCGAACGGCAGCGGCAAGTCGAATCTGTACCGCGCGTTGCGGCTGCTCGCCGAGATCGCGCAGGGACGGGTGATCCCGTCACTGGCCCGCGAAGGCGGTCTCGAATCGACGCTGTGGGCCGGACCGGAAGGCGTTTCGCGGGCGGTCGCGCGCGGCGAGCACCCGGTGCAGGGCACGGCGCGCAAGGGTCCGGTCAGCCTGCGGCTCGGGATCTCCGGTGACGAATACGGATATGCAATCGATCTCGGGCTCCCCACGCCGTCGTCGTCGGCGTTCGCGCACGATCCGGAGATCAAGCGGGAATGCGTCTGGAACGGGCCCGTGCTGCGGCCGTCGGCGCTGCTCGTCGAGCGCCGCGGACCGCTGGTGCGCAGCCGCGAGGACAAGGGCGGGTGGACGACGCTCACGCAACACCTCGCGAGCTTCGACAGCATGATGACGCACTGCGCCGATCCGCGGAACACGCCGGAGATGCTGCTCCTGCGCGAGCAGATGCGGCGCTGGCGCTTCTACGATCAGTTTCGCTCCGACCTCGAAGCGCCTGCGCGGCTGCCGCAGATCGGAACGCATACGCCGGTGCTCAACCATGACGGCTCCGATCTTGCCGCCGCGATTCAGACGATTCTCGAGATCGGCGACCCGGCCTCTTTCGCGCAGTCGGTGGAAGACGCCTTCCCCGGAGCGAGCGTGACCGTGAATCATTCCGACGGACGCTTCGAGGTCGAGATGAGCCAGCACGGCCTGCTGCGGCCGCTCAAGGCCGCGGAGCTTTCCGACGGCACGCTGCGCTATCTGCTCTGGATCGCGGCGCTGCACACGCCCCGGCCGCCGGAGCTGCTGGTGCTGAACGAGCCGGAGACGAGCCTGCATCCCGATCTTCTGCCCGCATTGGGTAGGCTGATCGGCCAGGCCGCCGAGCGGTCGCAGGTGGTCGTCGTGACGCACGCGTCGCGCCTGGTCGCGGCGCTGGAGGAAGCGCGCGACTGCCACTCGATCGTGCTCGACAAGCGCATGGGCGAGACGACGATTTCGGAATCGCGGGATCCGCCGCCATGGCAGTGGCCGGCGCGCTGAGCATTGCTACTATTCGCCCCACGGTTAATGCAAAGGAGGCACGAAATGAGCACCGAGACGATTGCGGAGAACAAGATCCTTTCCAGGAAGCAGGGCCCGATCGGCCATCTGGTCTTCAACAACCCGGAAAAGCGCAACGCATTCTCGCTGGAGATGTCGCTTGCGGCGGCCGACGTCATGGACGACTTCCTCGCGGACGAAAAGATCCGCGTCATCGTCCTCTCCGGCGCAGGCGACAAGGCGTTCGTCTCGGGCGGCGACATCTCGAAGTTCGAGAAAGTGCGCGCGAGCAAGGAAGACGTCGCGAACTACACCAAAACGGGCGAGCGCTTCCGCACGCTGCTCAAGGGCAGCGCCAAACCGACTATCGCGATGATTCGCGGCTACTGTCTCGGGGGCGGCATGGCGATCGCGCTCAATTGCGACATCCGCATCTGCACCGAGGACGCGAGCTTCGCATTCCGGCAGCCAAGCTCGGCATCGGCTATGCCGCCGATCGCCTGGGACAGCTCGTCGATCTGGTGGGACCGTCCGCTGCGAAGGACATTCTCTTCACGGGGCGGCGCGTGCCGGCGCAGGAGGCGCTGCGACTGGGCATCGTGAATTACCTCGTCGCGGCGGGCGAGCTCGAAACGTTCGTCGAATCGTACGCGAACACGATCGCGGCCAATGCGCCGCTGTCGATCCTCGCGTCGAAGCGCGTGATCGACGAATACGTGAAGGACAGCGAGAAGCGCGACACGGCGTTGTGCGCGAAGGTCGTCGCCGACTGCTTCGCGAGCCAGGACTACGTCGAGGGCCGGCGCGCGTTCATGGAGAAGCGCAAGCCGGCGTTCACGGGCCGGTAGGCCCGGCGCTCGCGGCTCAGTTGGCCTGGAGCTGGACGCCCGCGCGCTTCAATGGGGTCGGACTCGATTGAAGTAGCTGGCCAACGGCATTCAATCGAGTCTGACCCCATTGATCCCGCGCGGATGGGGATCGCCATGACACGCCTTTTGTCGTCGAAGCGCAAGATCGGCCGGCGCAATCGCGGCCTCATCCGGCCGAGGTGAGCCCGTTGAAATAGAATCGGCAGGTCATGCAGCAACACAAAGGCGTCGGCGCGTCGCTGCGCCGGAAGGAAGACGCGCGCTATCTCCACGGGCAGGGCCAGTTCGTCGCCGACATCCGTCGCGCCGGCATGCTGGAAGTCGCGTTCGTGCGCTCGCCGGTTGCGCACGCGCGCATCACCGGGATCGAAAAGCCCGCAGGAAGCGAGCATCGCGTGTGGGTGATGCAGGATCTCGAAGGCGTGAAACCGATCCGCGCGGTGTCGGCATTGAAGGGCTTCAAGCCGTCCGACCTGTGGCCGCTCGCGAAGGACAAAGCGCGCCACGTCGGGGAGCCGATCGCGATGTGCGTGGGTGCGACGCGCGGCGAAGCCGAGGACCTCGCGGCGGAAGTGCGCGTGCATTACGACGAGCTGCCCGCCGTGGTCGACATGATCGAAGCGCGTACACAGCCGCCGGCGCTCGTCCACGATGAATGGGGCGACAACGTCTTTCTCGAGACGCTCTACGACGCCGAGCTCGCGGACATCCGGCAGACCGCGCCGATCCGCGTGAGCCGGCACCTCCGGACGGCGCGCCAGTCGATGGCGCCGCTCGAAGGCCGCGGCGTCGTGTGCGAGTGGAACGAGCGCCTCGGGCAACTCGAGATGCACAGCTCGGCGCAGATGCCGCACATCAACCGCGCCGGACTGTCCGAATGCCTCGGTCTCGACCAGGCGTCGATCCGGGTGATCGCGCCCGACGTGGGCGGCGGCTTCGGCTACAAGGGCATCCTGCTGAACGAGGAGATCTGCCTCGCGTGGCTTGCGCGGAAGCTCAAGCGTCCCGTGCGCTGGATCGAGGACCGGCGCGAGCAGCTCACGGCGAACGCGAACTGCCGCGAGCACGATTACGAGATCACGCTCTACGGCGACCGCGAAGGCCGGCTATTGGCGATCGACTGCGACGCCACCGTCGATTCCGGCGCGTATTCGCTCTATCCGTTCTCCGCGTGTCTGGAAGCCGCACAGGTCGGATCGATCCTGCCCGGCCCGTACAAGATGGAGCGCTACCGCTGCCGCACGTGGTCGGTCGCGACGAACAAGCCGGGGATCCTGCCGTATCGCGGCGTCGCGCGCACCGGCGTGTGCTTCGCGCTGGAAGTCGCGCTCGATGCGCTCGCGCGTGAGGCGGGGCTGGAGCCCTATGAGGTGCGGCTCAGGAACCTCGTGCAGCCGCACGAGATGCCGTACGACAACATCACGAAAAAGCATTTCGACTCGGGCGACTACCCCGAGGCGGTCCGCCGGGCCGTTGATGCGCTCGACATCGCGAAGTGGCGCGAGCGCCAGAAGGCCGGCGAGCCGGACGGCCGCCGCATCGGCATCGGCGTGTCGATCTACTGCGAGCAGGCGGCGCACGGCACGTCGGTCTATTACGGGTGGGGCATCCCGATGGTGCCGGGCCACGAGGAGTGTTTCGCGCGGCTCACACCCGACGGGATACTCGAGCTTCGCATCGGCGCGCATTCGCACGGCCAGAGCCTCGAGACGACGCTCGCGCAGGTCGCGCACGAGAGGCTCGGGATCGATCCGGCGAACGTGCGGCTTATCCACGGCGATACGGCGCTGACGCCGTACTCCACGGGAACGTGGGGCTCGCGCTGCATGGTCATGTCCGGCGGCGCCGTCGCGACGGCGTGCAAAGAGATTGGCGAGCGCGTGAAGCACATCGCCGGGCATCTCCTCGGCGCGCCGCCGTCCGAGCTTCAGTTGAAGGATGGCGAAGTAGGGCTCGAGCGCAGCGACAAGCGCATGACGCTCGCCGAAGTCGCGCACACGTGGTACCGCCAGCCGCAGCTCCTGCCGCCCGACGTGCATACGAGCGGTCTGGAGACCGTCAGCGGCTACAAGGCCAAGGTGGACACCGGCACGTTCAGTTACGCGTGTCATGCCTGCGCGGTCGCGGTCGATACCGAGACCGGTCACGTCGACGTGCTCGATTACGTCATCGCGGAAGACGGCGGCAAGCTCATCAATCCGATGGTGGTGGATGGCCAGATTTACGGCGGCACCGCGCAAGGTATCGGCACCGCGCTGTACGAAGAGATGGCGTACGACGCGCAGGGGCAGCCGCTCGCCCAGACGCTCTCGGATTACATGCTGCCCGGCGCGACCGAGGTGCCGGCGCCGCGCATCCTGCACATGGAAACGCCGTCGCCGTATACCGAGTTCGGTCAGAAGGGCATCGGCGAAGGCGGCGCGATCGCGCCACCGGCGGCGATCGTGAATGCCGTGAACGACGCGCTGAAGGATCTCGGCGTGGAATTGACCGAAACGCCGGTCTCCCCGCGCCGCATCGTCGAAGCGCTGGCGCGGGCTCGCTCCACGGTCATTCCGCCGCAGGCAGACCCTTCCGTCATTCCCGCGGAGGCGGGACTCCAGAAAATCGCTTCGCCTGGATCCCCGCCTGCGCGGGGATGACGATCTTTCGATGAAACCCGTCGCCTTCGACTACGAGCGTCCCCGCGATCTCGCTTCGGCCGTGAAGCTGCTGGCCGCGGAAGACGGCGCCAAGGTCATGGCCGGCTGCCAGTCGCTCGGGCCCATGATGAATCTGCGGCTCGCGCAGCCGCGGCTGGTGGTGGACGTGCGCGGAATCGCGGAGCTGCAGGAAGTCCGTGAAGACGCGGCGAACGTCGTCATCGGCAGTTGCGTGACGCACGCCATGATCGAGGACGGCAGGGTGCCCGATCCGTCGCGCGGGCTGATGCGCGAGGTGGCGTCCAATATCGCGTATCGCGCGGTGCGAAACGCCGGCACGATCGGCGGCAGTCTGTGCCACGCCGATCCGGCAGCCGATTGGGTGAACACGCTGCCGCTCCTGTCGGCCGTCGCGATCGTCGAAGGCGCGAGCGGCAGACGCGAGATCGAAACGGAGCGCTTCGTCACCGGCGCGTTTTCGAGTGCGCTCGCCGATGATGAAATCGTCGTCGCGCTGCGTATTCCGAAGCTCTCGGCCGCCGCGCGCTGGGGACACTACAAGTTCTGCCGCAAACCGGGCGAGTTCGCCGAAGCGGTGGGTGCGGTGCTGATCGATCCGGAACGCGGTGTGCGCCGCGCGATCGTCGGCGCCACGCACGGCGCGCCGCACGTCATCGACGATGCGCGCTTTCTGACCGGAGACTTCGACGAGGAACGAGCGATCGCGGCAGTGGACGCGGCAGGCGTCGGCGACGACGTGTACGAGCGGCAGATCCATGTCACTGCGCTCAGGCGCGCGGCGCAACGGCTGTCGTAGGGTGACTCCTGCGCTGATTTCCGTGCTTCGTTGGGTGCGCTGGTAGCGCACCGCACATATGAAAAAAACCATCAGTCTCACCGTCAACGGAACCCCCGTCGCCGCCGACGTCGAGCCGCGCCTCCAGCTCGCCGATTTCCTGCGCGAGCACCTCATGCTCACCGGCACGCATCTCGGCTGCGAGCACGGCGTGTGCGGTGCGTGCACGATCGAGATGAACGGCGCTCCGGCGCGCTCATGCATTGCGTACGCAGTCGCGTGCGAGGGCGCGCAGGTGCGGACCATCGAAGGCTTCGGAGAAGACACGCTCATGGCCGAGCTGCGCGAAGCATTCTCGGCAGAGCATGCGCTCCAGTGCGGCTACTGCACGCCGGGCATGCTCGTGACCGCGCGCGACATCGTGCTGCGGCTGCCGGACGCCGACGAAGCGCGGATCCGCAAGGAGCTCTCGGGGAATCTGTGCCGCTGCACCGGATACGTCGGCATCGTGCGGGCGATACAGCGGGTGCTGAAGCAGCGGGGCGGGGTGGCTACGTCGTCACCTCTCACGCCAACCCTGTCCCCCGTGCCGGGGGCGAGGGGGAGCGTGGTTAAGCCTGCCCTCGCCCCGCAGAACGGACCTGGGGAGGCATTGCTTAAACCCGCCCTCGCCCCGCGAGGCGGGGAGAGGGTTGGGGTGAGGGGAAACCAAGCGGCATCTGCACAGAAACCCCAAACCACCCTCCACCAATCCTTCACCGTCGCCCATCCCCGCACGAAGGTCTGGGAATTCTTCGGCCGCCTCGACGAAGTGACGAGCTGTCTGCCCGGTGCGTCGGTAATCGGCACGCCATCGGACGAGTCCCTCGACGTGCGCCTGCGCGTGAAGGTGGGACCGATCGTCTCCGAGTTCGAAGGGGCGGCGCATCTCGAGCGCGATCCGGTCACGTACACGGGCACGATCCACGGCAGCGCGCGCGACACGCGCTCGAGCTCGGCGACGCGCGGCGAGATCCGCTACGCGCTGCACGAAGCACAGGATGGCGCGGCAACGCGCGTCGAAGTGGACGTCGGCTTCACGTTGACCGGCACGCTCGCGCAGTTCGGCCGCTCGTCGATCGTGCAGGACATCGCGAAACGCATGACGGCCGCGTTCGCGCAGAACCTGGAGGCGCGGCTGGCACAGCCCGGCGCCGCGAGCGCCGCGGCGCCGGCACGCGAGCTCGACGCCGGCGCGCTCTTCTTCTCCGCTCTCTGGGCGCGCATCAAGGGCTTCTTCCGGCGCTGACGGGTCTGCCCCGCGGCAGGCACGATTTCTGTATGTCCATACAGGAGGCCGACAAGGGCTGTCAGCTTGAGGAGGACCTATGACGGACAAGCACACTCAGGAGCTTGCCGAGCAGAGCAACATGCAGAAGGACCCGGACGACTGGACCACGGGTGACGAGCCGATGACCGGGGCGCAGATGTCTTATCTCAAGACGCTGTGCGAGGAAGCGAAAGTCGAGTTCGACGAAACACTGACGAAGGCCGAAGCGTCGAAGCGCATCGACGAGCTTCAGGAGCTTACCGGCCGCGGAAAGTAACCGCCGCCACTCATGACCTGCCGGCGTGTCGGGCGGTCTTGATGAGCAGTATCAGCGCCGCGGGCACGTGCACCGCGCCGAAGCCGATGATGAATGCCACGATCGGCGCGAGGTGCTCGTCAGCGCCGAGGGTTGCGGTGACATAGCCGAAGGCCGCGCCGACCGCCGCGAGAATGCCGCGCGCCGCGATGATCGACGCGCGGCTCGCGGTGAATCGGGGGATCTGCCACTGCGTGTAGACAGCGGCCGCGAGCGCGATCGCTGCGAGAACGATGTTCATCACGCTGCACCCGCAACCCGCGTGCCGCGCGTATCACGCGTCACGCGCCGAGATACGCTTTGCGGATGTGGGGGTTGTCGATGAGCGCGCGCCCGGTCCCTTCGAGCGTCATCGATCCCGATTCCAGCAGGTACGCACGGTCACACATTTCCAGCGCCGCATACGCGTTCTGCTCGACCATCAGCACCGTCGTGCCTTCGCCGCGGATGCGCTGGATGATCTCGAACGTGCGCTCGACGATGTTCGGCGCGAGACCGAGCGACGGCTCGTCGAAGAGGATCAGCTTCGGCCGCGACATGAGCGCGCGGCCGATCGCGAGCATCTGCTGCTCGCCGCCCGAGAGAGTGCCTGCCACCTGGCGCCTGCGTTCCGCCAGCACCGGGAAGCTTTCGAATATCCGCGCCATGTCCGCGGCGACACCGTCGGTGTCGCTGCGCAGGTGGCAGCCCATCTCGAGGTTTTCCTGCACGGTCATGTCGGGAAAGACGTGACGGCCTTCGGGGCAGTGTGCGATGCCCCGAGCGAGGATGTGGCGCGGTGACGCGCGCGTGATGTCCTCGCCGAGAAACGTCATGCGCCCGGAGGCCGCGGGCAGCAGGCCCGAAATCGCTTTCAGCATCGTCGTCTTGCCGGCGCCGTTCGCGCCGATGAGCGTCACGAGCTCGCCCCGGTCGACGCGCAGCGAGACGCGCTTCAGCGCCTCGACCTTGCCGTAGCGGCATACGACGTTTTCGATCTCAAGCACGCTTGAGCCCTTTGCCGAGGTAGGCCTGGATCACGTCGGGGTTCTGCTGGATCTGCGCGGGCGCGCCTTCAGCGATGATGCGGCCGTAGTTGAGCACGACGATGCGATCCGAGACGTTCATCACGAGATGCATGTCGTGCTCGACCAGGAGCACCGTGACACCGCGCGCGCGGATGCGGGCGAGGAGGCCGATGAAGCTCGCGGTTTCCGAGGCGTTCATCCCGGACACCGGCTCGTCGAGCAAAAGGAGAGACGGACGCGCCGCCAGAGCGACCGCGACCTCCAGCAGCCGCTGTTCGCCGTACGGGAGCGCGCCGCCGGGCTCATTCGCACGCCGCGTGAGGCCCACGAAGTCGATGATCTCGCGCGCTTCTTCGCGCAGCCGGCGCTCTTCCCCGCGCACCCGCGGCAGCGCGAGCAAGGTGCCCCACACGGTCGATGCGCCGTGACGATGCAGACCGATGAGCACGTTGTCGAACACGGTGTCGTTCGCGAATACGCTCGTCTTCTGAAACGTGCGAACGAGGCCGAGGTTCGCCACTTCGTGCGACTTGAGCCGCGTGAGCGCCGTGCCCCGATAGCGCACTTCGCCGTGCGTGGGACGCAGGAAGCCGGTGATCACGTTGAACGCCGTCGTCTTGCCGGCGCCGTTCGGCCCGATCAGGCTCACCAGCTCGCCTTCGGAGACGCTGAAGCTCATGTCGGCGATCGCGACGAGGCCGCCGAAACGGACGCTGACGTGATCGATCACGAGGGCTGGAGTGTTCATGCGATTGCCGTCATTGCGAGGAGCGGCCAATGCCGCGCCGAAGCAATCCCGAAGCGTTCGTCAGCGTGCGCCACGAGATCGCCACGTCGCCGCGCTCCTCGCGATGACGCTTCCTTTGTTCTGCCACCACGTCTCCACCGCCGGCACGATGCCGCGCGGCAGGAAAAACACGACGAGGATCATCAGCATGCCGTAGATGATCCATTGCAGCGTGGGTGACGCGTACGCCCTCAGCAGCACCGGCAGCATGCCGAACAGCAAGCCGCCGACGACCGGCCCCGCGAGCGTGCCTTTGCCGCCGGCGACGACCATGATCACCATCGTCACGGTGTAGATGAAGAGAAAGATGTCGGGATCGATTATGCGCACGAAGTGCGCGTACAGCGCGCCCGCCGCGCCCGCGATAGCTGCCGACACGACGGCTGCGAGCACGAGAAAGCGCGTCACGTCGATGCCGACGGACATGGCGAGCGGCTCGTTCTCCCGCAGCGCGACCATCGCGCGTCCGATGCGCGAGAGCACGAGACGCCGGATGACGAGATAGGCGATGACCGCGACAGCGAGCACGGCGTAGTAATTCGGCACCTTGCCCCACATCGTGTATTCGCCGAGACCCGGGAACGCGAGCGTGAAGGGCGGGATGTTGTTCAGCGCGAGCGGCCCCTGCGTGAGCTCGACCCAGTTCAGCGCGACGAGCCGCGTCACTTCCGCGAAGCTGATCGTGACGATCACGAAGTACGCGCCGCGCACGCGGAACGAGAGCTTCCCGATCGCGTAACCGCAGAGCCCGGCGACGAGGATGCCGATCGCGAAGCCGGCGAGCGCCGGCCACGGCTCGTGCACGACGCGCCAGCCGAAGAGCGTCACCTCGAATCCGAGCGCGGTGAGCGCGCTGGCGTATGCCCCGATACCGAAGAACGCGACGTGTCCGAGCGAAAGCTGGCCCGTGTAGCCGAGCAGCAGGTTGAGACTCATCGCGGCGATCGTGAAGATGCCGGCGATGATGAGGACGTGCAGGAAATACTGGTCGCCGAGCCAGAGCGGTACCGAGGCGAGAAAAGCGAGCCAGAGAACCGTGAGCGCGCGCTTCACCCGATCCTCTCCGCCCGCGCGAAGAGGCCCGTCGGCCGGAAGAGGAGCACCGCAATGATCACGAGAAAGCCCATGGCGTCGCGATAGCCGGAGGAGACATAAGCCGCGCCCATCTCCTCCACGAATGCGAGGATGAAACCGCCGATGGTCGCGCCGGTGATGCTGCCGAGCCCTCCAAGGATCACGATCGCGAAGGCCTTGAGCGCCGCGAGATCGCCCATCGTCGGCGTGATCACGAAGACCGAGCCCAGCAGCGCGCCCGCGGCGGCGGCGAGCCCGGAGCCGATCGCGAACGTTGCGGTGTTGATCGCGTTCACGTTGACGCCCATCAGCGCCGCGGTGTCACGGTCCTGGAACGTGGCGCGCATAGCTTTGCCGAGCTTCGTGCGATTGATGAGCGTGTGGGTGCCGGCGATCAGCAGGCCGGCCGCGATGAATACGAATACACGCAGCCACGCGACCGAGATCGGCCCCAGCACGAGCGGTTCCGCCGGCAGCGGCGAGACGATCGATTTCGCGACGCCGCCCCAGATCATCTGCTCGAGATTCTGGAGCACGATCCAGGTGCCGATCATGATCAGCATGGTCGTGTCGATGTCCGCGCCGCGCATCGGGCGCAGCAGCACGAGCTCGATGACCGAGCCGAGCGCGACGCCCAGCAGCACCGCGATCAGCAGCGCGACGTAGAAATTCACGCCGAGCATCGCGGTGAACATGAACATCATGTAGCCGCCGAACGCGTAGAGCTCGCCGTGCGTGAAATTGACCACGCGCATGATGCCGAAGATGAGCGTGAGGCCGATGCCGAGCAGGGCGTAAGTGCCCCCGAGCATCAGCGCGTTCACGACGTGCTGAAGGAACTGGTCCAAGGCCGCAATCCCGGGCTCGCGCCCGGGCTACTGGTTTGTCATTGCGAGGAGTAGCCGAAAGGCACGACGACGCAATCTCGGAGCGTCCGCAACACGCACTACGTGCGCCACGAGATCGCCACGTCGCGCATTGGCGCTCCTCGCGATGGCACTTGTGCGCTCTCTAGCGCACAAGTGTCACCTTCCCGCCGTCGATCTTCACGACATACACCTGCGGAAAGCTCTGGCCGCTTTCCTTGCCGGCGGGCCCCATCTTCTTGAACGCGATCTTGCCGTTCACACCGACGAGCTCGGTATTCCACAGCGCCTGCCGGATCGCCTCGGGCTCGGCTTTGCCGGCCTTGGTGATCGCCGCGGCGATGGTCTGGATGCCGTCATAGCCGCGGAAGCCTTCGGTCAGGCCGGCGAAGTTGTAGCCGCGCTTGCGCCACTCGGCGACGAAACTTTTTGCGAGCGCGGGATTCGGCGCCGCTTCGGGGAACCACGGCGGGAAGAAGAGCAGGTGGAAGCTCCCGTTCGCCGCCGCGCCGGCCTGCTGAATCAACTGGTCAGGCGACTGCGATCCGCCGGTCGTGATGATCTGGCGCTTGAGTCCGAGCGCGTGCGCCTGCCGGAGCACGAGCGTGAGCTGCTCGACGGCCGTGGTGACGAAGAGCGTGTCCGCGTCCGACGCTTTGAGCTTGGACAACTGCGCGTTCAGGTCCTGCGCCGCGGCGTCCATCGTCTCGATCGTCCCGATCGCGACGCCTTTACTCTTCAGCATCTTGGCGAATACGTCCGCGGCGCCCTTGCCCCAGTCGTTGTTCACGACGAGGAAATCGGCCTTCTTGATCTTCATCGCCGCCACCCGATTGGCGAACGCATCGGCTTCCATGCCGGAGGTGGGCGAGATGCGGAACACGTACGGGTTGCCCGATACGGTGATCTTGTCCGAGGAGGACGTCTCCACCAGCATCGGCACCTTGTACTCCATCAGCTTCGGCATAACGGCGAGCGTGTAGGTCGAGCTCCACGCGCCCATCATCACCGGCACCTTGTCGCGCACGATGAGCTTTTCCGCGACCGCCACTGCTTCGGTCGGGTTGCTCTTGTTGTCCTCGATCACGAGCTCGATGCGCCGGCCGAGCACGCCGCCCTTCGCGTTGATCTCGTCGGCGGCGATGCGCGCGCCGTTGGTGACAAAGTTGCCGGATGCCGCGACGGGACCGGTCAGCGGCTCGTTCACACCGATCCTGATCGGATCGCCGGACGCCGCATGCGCGGCGCTCGTCAGAAAAATGCCGGCGGCAGCGACCGCCGTCGCAAAACGCAGCTTGATCATGTCAGTTCTCCTTTGGTTATTGGGCCTTGATGTTCGCTTCGCGGATAACGCGGCCCCACTTGCCGATGTTCGAGCTCACGAGCTTCTGGAATTCGTCCGGGGTGCCGCCGACCGGCGTGAACCCGAGCTTCACCAGCGTCCCGCTCGCCTCCGGGTCCTTGAGGATCGCGTTGATCTCGGTGTTGAGACGCGTGATCACCTCGCGCGGCGTGCCGGCAGGCGCGAAGACACCCTGCCACGCGCCGAAGTCGAATTCCTTCATGCCGAGCTCGTAGAGCGCGGGCACGTTCGGTATGGCCGTCGAGCGATTCGTCGTCGATACCGCGAGCGCCCGCACCGTGCCCTGCTGAATGTGGCCGAGCGCCGGCGGCAGCGTGACGAACATCATCTGGACCTGGCCCGCGATGATTTCGCGGATCGCCGCGGTCGCGCCCTGGAACGGCACGTGCGTCATCTCCAGCTTCTGCGCGCGCTTGAGCAGCTCGCCCGCGAGATGGCCGACCGTCCCGATCTGCGGAGAACCGAAATTGAGCTTGCCGGGATTCGTCCGCGCGTAGCTCACGAGCCCGGCCACGTCCTTGAACGGAAGCGCTGTGTTCACGATGAGCACCTGCGGCGACACGATCGCCTGCACCACCGGCGCGAAGCTCTTCACCGCGTGGAACGGCAGGTTTTTGAACAGCGACTCGTTGATCGAGAGCTGATCGCTGGTAACGAGCAGCGTGTATCCGTCGGGTGTCGCCTTGGCAGCCGTGCCGTGGCCGATGTTTCCGCCGCCGCCGGGCTGATTCATGATGACGATCGGCTGGCCGATGCGCGGCGTGAGATGGTGCGCGATCGTGCGTGCGAGCAGATCCGGGCTCGTGCCGGCCATGCCCGGCACGACGATGCGCAAGGGTCGGTTGGGGTATGTGCCGGATTGCGCCTGGGCGTCTGTGTTCGCATATGCGCACAAGAGCGTCATACCGGCGAAGGCACACATCCAGCGGTGAGACGTGCGCCACGCGATTGCCGCGTCGCGCATTGGCGCTCCTCGCAATGACAGTGCTGGCTTACGCATGGGTGCCCTCCGGCAGGAAACGCAGGTCCACGATCTCTTGCGCGCGCATCGGTTGCTTGATCGCACCGAGCCGCCGCTGCAGATCGATCGCCTGCTGCAGCCCCGCGAGATCGACTTCGCCGTCGTAGTGGAGTCCTTCGATCTCGCGCTCGATCGAGCGCGCCATCGTCTCGCGCGGGATGCCGAAGTGCTCTGCGCCGAACGCGATCCATTCGTCGCGATGCTCGGCCGCGTAGCGATAGCTGCGGGTGCACCCGCGCAGCACCGCGCGAACGAGCTCCGGATCGCCCGCCAGCGTATCGGGCGAGGCGACGACAACACCCCACTGCATGCCGGGGCAGAACGCATCGTCCGTGAGCGCCTGCATGACGCGGAAGACTCCGGCGCCTTCGCCGATCGAGACGTTGGGCTCGGACAGCACGGCGCCGGCGAGCTCGGCGTTCGCGAACAGATCGACGACGTGCGGATAGCGCTGGTTGAGCCCGACGATGTTCAGGTCCGCGTCGGGATCCAGGCCGTGACGCTGAAGCACTTCGCGCATGAACCAGTAGCTGCAGCTTCCGATGGACAGCGCCGCCACGGTCTCGCCCTTGAGCGCGCTCCAGTCGGACACCTCCGGGCTTACCACGAAGTATTGCAGCGCCCGGCGTCGCACGCCGCTCGCAACGATCCTGAACCGGGCGCCTCGTGATATCGCAGTGGTCGCCGGCGGCGAGCCGAGCTCGCCGATCTTGAGCGTGCCGCTGTCGTAGGCGCGCGCGATCTCCGGTCCGCCGAACACCACTTTGATCGAGAGATCGATGCCTTCGTCGCGAAAGAAGCCGCGCGCGATGCCGAGACGAAGCTGGAGCGCTTCCTTGTCCGTCGGGATGCCGTAGTCGAGCGCGATCATTCGACGCCCATGTCCGCGGCCTGCTTCGTCTCGCCGTCCTTGTATTCGCCCCACGCCGCCGTGAGCTGCGCCATCGAGACGGGGTCGAGGTCGTAGCGCGGCTCGTCGTCGGCGTCCCAGTGGCCGTATTCGTCCACGCCGCGCACGAGTGTCGCGCGCCGGCGTCCGATCGTGGAGCGCACGTGC
>Ga0196977_1000403_pt1 | contig 23107 bp, 24 predicted proteins | sample S3v_1013CmetaG_FD_148634 | JGI IMG/M metagenome (GOLD analysis project Ga0196977, IMG submission 148634) | Soil microbial communities from Anza Borrego desert, Southern California, United States - S3+v_10-13C | ecosystem: Environmental > Terrestrial > Soil > Desert | place: USA: California...
AACCTTTCGCGTGACGGCGGCGGAAACCGAGAACCGTCACGTCTACGAGCTCGGGGACGGGCAGTGGGGTTTGCCGGCGCTTCGTACGCTGCTCGAAGATATCGTCCCGGCGAACGCCGTCTTCAACGACTTCGCACTCGATCACGTCTTTCCGAACATCGGACCGCGTGTGATGCTCCTCAACGCGCGCCGGCTGCACGACGATCTCGTGCTGCTGGCGATCGAAGACGTCACCGATCGCCGCCGCTCACAATCTCTGCTCGATGAGGTGGAGATGTACGCACAGGACGTCGTCGATACGGTGCGCGAGCCCCTGCTGATCCTCGACGGCAGCCTGCGCGTCCACTCGGCGAACCACGCCTTCTACCGCACGTTTCACGTCGACGTGGCCGAGACGGAAGCGCGGCTCGTTTACGAGCTCGGGAACGGACAGTGGGACATCCCTGCGCTGCGCACGCTCCTCGAAGACATCATCCCCACCAGCTCGGTCTTCAACGATTTCGAGCTCGAGCACGACTTCCCTGTCATCGGGCGCCGCATCATGCTGCTGAACGCGCGCAAGATGGGGCAGCGCAACCACGCGGAGCTGGTCCTGCTGGCGATGGAGGACGTCACCGATCGCCGCCGCATCGAGGCGGAAGTGTCGAAGGCGAAGGACGCGGCCGAGACCGCGAACCGCACCAAGAGCCTCTTCCTCGCGAACATGAGCCACGAGCTGCGCACGCCGCTCAACGCGATCGTCGGCTATTCCGAAATGCTGCAGGAGGAAGCGGCCGAACGGAACCTGCTCGACTTCGGCTCGGACCTGCAGAAGATCGCCGCGTCCGGCCGTCATCTCCTCGGCCTGATCAACGACATCCTCGACCTCTCGAAGATCGAGGCGGGCAAGATGGAGCTGCGCCTCGAGGTGTTCGACATCGCGGCGCTGATCGACGAGGTGGGATCGACGATCCGCATGCAGGCGTCGAAGAACGGAAACATGCTGGAAGTGGTCTGCGATCCCGCCATCGGAACCATGCGCGGAGACCTCGGCAAAGTGCGGCAGGGCCTTTTCAACCTCGCCTCGAACGCCGCGAAGTTCACGCACGACGGCTCGGTCCGCGTGCTCGTGGAGCGCCAGGCGATGGACGGAGCGGAGTGGATCGTCTTCCGCGTCAGCGACACCGGCATCGGCCTGAGCGCCGAACAGATCGTGCGGCTCTTTCAGCCCTTCACGCAGGCCGACGCTTCGACGACACGCCGCTTCGGCGGCACCGGTCTTGGACTCGCGCTTACGCGCCGCTTCTGCCAGATGATGAGCGGTGACGTCACCGTCCACAGCGTCCCGGGCCAGGGCAGCATCTTCACCATCAAGCTGCCGGCCACGCTGAGCGAGCCCACACCCGACTCGGCGGACATGCCGGACATCGACACTCCGAATGTCGTCGAAGACGAGCCCGCACCCGCACCGGGCACGTGCGTCCTGGTCATCGATGATGATCCGCTGCAACGCGATCTGATGCAGCGCTACCTGCAGAAAGAGGGCTACACGGTGCGCACGGCCAGCGGCGGTGCGCAGGGACTGCGTCTCGCGCATGCGTTGCTTCCGGCCGCAATCACGCTCGACGTGATGATGCCCGATATGGACGGCTGGACGGTCCTGGCCACGCTGAAAGGGGAGCCGGCGCTGCGCGACATCCCGGTGATCATGCTCACCATGGTCGACGATCCGGTGCGCGGGTTCACGCTCGGCGCTTCCGATTACGCGACCAAGCCGGTCAACCGCCGCCAGCTCTCGGCGATCCTGCAGAAGTACACCTGCCTTCACCCGCCGTGTCCTGTGCTGGTCGTCGATGACGACGTTTCCGCGCGTGCATTGACTCGCGCCATGCTGCAGAAAGAAGGATGGGCGGTCACGGAAGCGGAGAACGGCGTCGAGGCGCTGCGCAGCATGGAGCGCGAGCGTCCGAGTCTGATCTTCCTCGACCTGATGATGCCGGAGATGGACGGCTTCGCGTTCGCCGCGGAAGTGGGTCGTCATCCGGAATGGCGGTCGATCCCCATCGTGGTCGTCACCTCGCAGGACCTCACCAGCGACGATCGCCGCAGGCTGAGCGGCCACGTCGAGACGATCCTGCGCAAGCACGGCGACTCGCGCGAGGCGCTGCTCGAACAGGTCCGCGATCTCCTTGCCGGGAGTAACGCGGCACGCATTCCCACCGACCGCGCGGAGGCGTCGATCGCATGACCACCATCCTGATCGTCGAAGATCACGAATTGAATCGCGACATGCTGTCGCGCCGGCTGGCCCGCCGCGGATACGAGATCCTGCTGGCCGTCGATGGCGAAAGCGGCATCGAGGTCGCACGCGCGAACGTCCCGGATCTCGTGCTCATGGACATGAGCCTGCCCGTCATGGACGGCTGGGAAGCGACGCGGCGGATGAAGGCCGATGAGGCGCTCCGCCACATTCCGGTCATCGCGCTCACCGCGCACGCGATGGCGAACGATCACGACAAGGCGTTGCACGCCGGGTGCGACGACTACGACACGAAGCCGATCGAGCTCACGCGCCTGCTCGGGAAGATCGAAGCGCTGCTGCTGCCATCGCTGCACGTACGGGCGGAGGGGTCATGAGCGTCGCCGTCGCCGATCGCACCACTCTCCCGCCGCAGTTGCTGCACGACCTCCGCTCGCCGCTCAACCAGATCATCGGTTACTCGGAGTTGCTCACCGAGGAAGCGCAGGGAACGAGCAGCGAGAGCGTGGTTGCGGACCTCCGGAAAGTCCGCGCCGCCGGCCATCGCATGCTCGCGCTGATCGAACAGAACTTCACTGCCTCGACGGACGAAGAGACTTCCGCATTCCAAGGCGAGCTCGCGGACGATGCCGCGGCGGAGCGCACGCCGATCGAAGAACGGCGCGCGGCGCGCGGCTCCGTACTGGTCGTCGATGACGACGCTACGAACCGCGACGTTCTTTCGCGCCGCCTCGAGCGGCAGGGACATCGCGTCGAGACCGCGAGCAACGGACCGGACGCGCTCGATGTGTTGCGCGCGCGGCCGTTCGACGTCGTACTGCTCGACATCATGATGCCGGACATGGACGGCTACGAGGTGCTCGGACGGATCAAGAGCGACGCGCGATTGCGGCAGGTGCCGGTGATCATGATCTCGGCCATCGACGACGTGCAGTCGGTCGTGCGCTGCATCGAGGCGGGCGCCGACGATTACCTGACCAAGCCATTCGCGCCGGCGCTGCTGAAGGCGCGCATCGGGGCGTCGCTCGGAACGAAACGCGGGCGCGATCGCGAGACGGCTCTCTACGAACGCCTGCAGCAAAACTACAAGCGCTTGCTGGAAGTGGAAAAGCTGCGCGACGACATGCGCAACATGATCGTGCACGACCTGCGCACGCCGCTCACGTCGCTCCTGGTGGGCATGGAGATGGTGGGCACGGGCGAGCTCACCGGCTCGCAGCGGCAAATGATGGACATCGCCACCAGCGGCGGCCGCACGCTCCTCGGCATGATCAACGATCTGCTCGACGTCGAGAAGATGGAATCGGGAACGACGCGGCTGCAGTACACGACGCTGTCGGTGAGCGCGCTGGTCACTGCCGCGGTCGAACAAGTTGCGCCCCTCGCTGCCATGGAAGAGACGTCGCTCGAAGTGATCCTCGATTCAGCGCTGCCCGCGTTCGCGGGTGACGCGAACAAATTGAGCCGCACGCTGGTGAACCTCATCGCCAATGCGATCAAATTCACGGGCCGCGGCGTGGTGATGATCATGGCCGCGCATGACGACGCGGGCGGCATCCGCTTCTCCGTGCGTGATACGGGCCGCGGCATTCCGGCGGAGGCGTTCGAGCGGATCTTCGAGAAATTCGGCCAGGTCGACGGCGGCAAAGACAATGTCGGCACCGGCCTAGGCCTCGCGTTCTGCAAGCTCGCTGTCGAGGCGCACGGCGGACGGATCGCGGTCGAGAGCACGCCCGGCAGCGGAAGCACGTTCTCGTTCACGATCCCGATCACGCCGCGCGGCCACGCGGCGTAGTTTTGGCCTGCGGCGGCTTTGCCGCCGCGTCGGAAAGCGGCAGCTATCGCTGCCGCACTCCAGTGGGCAGCATGGCTCAGTGATTGCTGACTCATGCGTTCGGCATGTGGAAAAACAACAGTCTCTCCATCGTCATGTTGGCGATGTTCCTGCTGTGCCTCGTGGGCCACAGCTACGCCGGCTGGAAGGTGTACAACGAGGAGCAACAACAGCACGGCGAAGAGGCAGTGACCTACGGCGAGTTCCTGCGCACCAGCGAGTTCGGCGAGACGGTTTTCGAGAACTGGGAGAGCGAGTTCCTGCAGATGGGGTTCTACGTCATCCTGACCGTCTTCCTCTATCAGCGCGGCTCTTCTGAATCGAAGAAGCACGACGGCACCGACGAAGTGGACGAAGATCCCGAGAAGCACCGGGACAATCCGGATGCGCCGGCACCGGTGCGCCGCGGCGGATGGCAACTGTCGCTCTACAAGAACTCGCTGAGCATCGCGTTCCTGCTGCTGTTCCTGGTCTCATTCATCGGTCACGCCGCGAGCGGCGCGCGCAAGTTCAACGAGGAGGAGCAGGAGCACGGCTCGACCGAGACGGTGAGCGCGATCGAATACATGACCACACCGCAGTTCTGGTACGAGTCGTTCCAGAACTGGCAGAGCGAGTTTCTCGCGGTCCTGGCGATCGTCGTGCTCTCGATCTGGTTGCGCCAATGGGGCTCGCCCGAATCGAAGCCCGTGCACGCTGCGCATACCGATACTGGCAACTCGTGACGTCTGTGCCTAGAGCGCCAGTTTCAGCATCACAGGATCCTCGAGCTTGTCCATCGGCCACATCGAGTGATCCTCATTAAAGGAGCGCAGGCCGGGATTGGCGATGAAGAAATACTCATCGCCGGCTACCGCACCTGTGGTCGGGATCTCAAACGCGCCATTCTTCGACTCGAGAATCTCGACGTGGCCGTGCTCGGGATCGATGCGGATGACACGTGCCTTCCCGACCGCGTTCTGGATGGCGATCAATTCGCTCTGATGCATCGACAAGCCGTCGATGCCGCTCAGCAGCGACTTCGACTCGAGCTTCGTGCGCGAATTGTCGTGGAGATCGATGCGCGTGATGCCGCCGAAGTCGGCCACGTAGAGAATGCGCTCGTCCTCCGAAACAGTGATGCCGTTCGGGAAGCTGAAGTTCTCCGCGAACACGCCGAGCGACGTCGCCTCGGGTGCGAGCCGCACGACTTTGTGCCGGCCCATGTCGGTGGCAAACAGGCTGCCGTCCGCCAGCAGCGTGAGGTCGTTGAGGATCGCGGGAGTCGCCTCGATTTTGCGCACGAGCTTCCCGTCGCGGAGATCGTACGCGGCGAGCATCGACGCGTTCTCGCCCTCTTTCCAGCCGCGCATTTCGGGTGTCGTGCTGCTGATGACCCAGAGCAGGCGGCGTACCCCATCGACTTTCACGCCGAGGCCGCCGAGCATGCCGTCGCGTGCTTCGGAGATGAATTCGGTCGCGCGTCCGTTGCGATCGACGCGCAGCACATTGCGGCGATGAATGCCGCTCACGTAGAACACGTCGTCGACCGGATCGAAGGCGATGCCTTCCGGAATGAGATCGCGTTGATTGGCGAGCGTGAACGCAACTCGCGCGCGATTCACGCGCGGCTCGCGCGCGTCGAGCTTCGCGGCGATCGCGCGAAACGCGGGCGTGTTCGTGTTGCGGAAGCCGTCCGGCGCGACGCCGTGCTCCCATCCCAGCTCGTCCAGGCGCGTGAGCCATTTCACGACTGATGCGGCATCGCGGGCGCGATCGTGATACGTGGCCAGGACGTAGATCAGCGGCGCGTGATCGGGCTGTTTCTCGACGGCGGCTGTGATCTGCTCGATGACACGGCGCGTGTTCTCATCGACCGGTTGAGCGGGCGGTTTCGATGACGTGCAGGCGATAGTGGCGAAGAGAAGAACCGCGGCGGCGCGTCGCATCGCGCGCAGTGTAGGGCCGGCCTGCGCGGCCGGCCCGTAACACTGTCGTTAACGCGAGCCGCCCGCTTCCGGCGGCGCCTGGATGTGAATCTCGACGCGGCGATTGAGTTGACGTCCCTCGGCCGTATCGTTCGACGACTTCGGACGCGCTTCGCCGAAACCGTACACGGTGATCGCGCTGGCGCGCACGCCGCCGTCAATCAGGTAGTCGGCCACCGCAGCAGCGCGGTTCTCCGACAGGCGTTGGTTGTGCGCGTCGGTCCCGGTCGAGTCGGTGTGGCCTTCGACGATGATCCGGTTGTCCGGATACTGACGGAAGTTCTGTGCGAGCTCGTTGAGCGTGGTGCGCGATGCGCTGCGCAGCGCGAACGAGTCGGTGTCGAACAGGATGTCGTTCGTCAAACGCACGCTGATCTCGCCCTCCGACGGGCGAGTGACTTCGACGCCTTCGATCTGCCGGAGCTCCTGCTCCTGCTTGTCCATGCGGCGCCCGACGGCCGCACCGACCGCGGCACCTGCCGCGGCGCCGATGACCGCGCCCGTACGATTGCTGCCCGACTGATTGCCGATGACGGCGCCGGCGACGCCGCCGATGACGGCACCGATGGCGGCACCGCGCTTGGTCTTTTTGTTCGGATCGTCCGTCGTCGTGGCGCACGCAAAAGCGAACACGGCGATGAGCATCAGAACCAGACTCTTCTTGATGATGTGATTCACAGCGAACCTCCTCAGTTCTCAAAACGGAAACGACGCTCGTCTCCGAGCGTCGTTCCTTTCAACATCGATACCGTCTGGCGTCTACAATTCAGGCTCAACCATAAGGAGAGAGAGATGAAACGTCTGGGTTGGATCTTCCTTGCTACCGCCCTGTTCGTCACCCTTCCACTCGGCGCAACCGAAACGCTGATGCAGTGCATGATCAACTGCCCACCCGGCGTCAACGCGTGTTCGAATTGCTGTTTCTCGCAGTTTGATGGGGCGAAGGGACCGTGTTTCGACGCGTGCGTGGCAGCTCCGAAATCGTGCTTCGACGCAGCGTGGCGGTCGTGTCAGGGCAAGGCGAACCCTCAGTATTGCTACATGGTGGCGTCGCAGCCATGCCAGACCGCGATCTTCGCGTGTCAGCGAAACTGCGACAGCGTGGTCCAGATCGCGGGCGGGTGTCCGGGCGAGGTCCCGCCGCAGAAGTGCCCCTACAACTGCCAGATGTGGAACTCCGCATCGCAATCGTGCATCGGCCCGGCCATGAACGCATGCGGCAACATGCTGCAGAGCGCTGCCGCGGACGCGGCGGATGATGAGGCGGAGATCCACGCCGCGCGCGCGAAAGCAGCCGCGGACGCAGCCGCCGCACACACCGAAAAACTCAGCGCCGAAAACGCGCAGAAGACGAAGAAGAAAAAGTAGTCGGCGAGGCAAAAGCAGAAACGACGCCCGGTTCGGGCGTCGTTTCATTTCCGATCATCGCTGAGTGTTACGCGTTTGCGCGGACGTAGATCTCGACGCGGCGATTCTGCTGGCGGCCGCTCGAGCTCGAGTTCGACGTCTTCGGGCGCGATTCGCCGTAGCCGACTGCGTCGAGGCGCGAGCCGCGGACGCCGACGTCTTCGAGGTAGTTCGAGACGGTGCTGGCGCGGCGGTCGGAGAGACGCTGGTTGTACGACTCCGAACCGACCGAATCCGTATGACCCGCGACCACGATGGTCGTGTCGTCGTAGCGGTTGAACACTTCGGCCATCTCGCGCAGCTCGTCACGCGATGCACCGCGGAGCGAGGCCGAGTTGAAGTCGAAGAGGATCTCGTTGCGCATGGTGACCTTCAGCTCGTCTTCGTCCGTACGGGCGACGTCGATGCCTTCGATCTGCCGAAGCTCGCGCTCCTGCTTGTCCATCATGGCGCCGACGATGGCACCCGTGGCCGCACCGACCACACCGCCGATGACCGCGCCGCGCTTGGCATTGCCTGAGCCGCGGTTGTTGTGAATGACCGCTCCGGCGATCGCGCCGGCGACGCCGCCGATCACGGCGCCTTTCTTTGTTTTGTCGCGTTCGCTCGCCACGTCGGCAAACGCCGTGGTGGCCATCAGGGCGACGAGGATGCTGGCGATGAACTGTCTCATTGGTCTTTCTCCTTGTTCTGCCCTCCATTTCGCAACGGTTCTGCCAGACCGCAAATAAATACGGCAAAAGCCATCTGGAGCGGCGGGGTCTCAGCCCGCCGGGGTGTACGATACGCTTGCATGTCCGCTGACCCTTCCCTGCGCGGCGAACTCCGTAACTTATTGCAATACGGGCCCTTATCGTTCCGCGATTTCATGGAGCTGGCGCTCTATCACCCCGAATTCGGGTACTACTCGCGCGGCCCGAGCCCCGCCGGGAAGGGGGGCGATTTCATCACCGCACCCTCGCTGAGCCCGGTTTTTTCGTTCGCGCTTGCCGGGCTCTTCCGCGAGTTTATGCGCCGTGCCGGTGGCGAGGTGTGCTCGTTTGTGGACATCGGCAGCGGAGATGGCGGACTGGTGCGGGCGATCGAGGCGCAGATCGAAGAAAAAAATCTGCGTTTCTACGGGGTGGATCGCGCGCGATCGGAACTCCGCACATTAGAGGATGTGCCGCGCGACGGCGCGCACTTCATCTTCTCGAGCGAGCTCTACGACGCGATTCCGTTCGCGAGGCTCGTACAGCGCGGCGAACATCTGCACGAGCTCTACGTAGCCGAACGCGACGGCCATCTCGACTGGAGCGAACATGAGGCGCCCGCCGTGTACGACGACTACTTTTCGTCGCGCGGGATCGAGCTTGCCGAGGGGCAGTTCGCGGATGTGGCGCTGGAGTGGGAGGCGTTTCACGAGGACGTAGCGCGCTTCATCACGCGCGGTGTGATCGTCACGCTCGACTACGGCTACCGCGATCAGAAACTCTTTCATCCGCGCGCACGGCGATTCGGCACCGCGGCGGCTTACTCGCGACAGCGCGTGCATCGCGATCTGCTCGCGGATCCGGGCGAACAGGACCTGACCGCGCACATCAACTTCGCCGACCTCGAGCGCGCCGGTGGGCGGAATGGCGTGCGCACGCTTTTCTTCGATGCGCTCGCCAAGTTTCTGCTCGCGATCGGAGTCACCGAACATGAGTTGTTCAAGCCGATTCATGAAGCGGTGATCGCGTCGACCGATGAAGGTCTGGCCCTGCTCGAAGCGCGCGATGAAGCGCGCAGACTGATCCTGCCGGACGGCATGGGTGAAGATTTGCGCGTGCTCGTGCAGGTCAAGGGGATGAGTTTCGAGAATTGGTCGTTCCAGCGGCCACTTTTCTGATTCCGAATCCCGTTGACTCTGAGTAGCGTCCGTCTACAATTGCGCGCGTCGGAAATCCACGAACGAGAACAAGATGGCAAATTACTCGGTGCTCCTGGTCGCCGCGCTCATCGTCCTCTCGGTCCCGGTTTTGACGTTGTTCATCCTCGCGCCGCTGGTCCGGGCGTCCCGGTCGAACAAGGTCAAGCTCGAGCCCTATGAATGCGGCATTGCTCCGACGTCCATGGCGTTCGATCACCGATTTTCGGTCCGGTACTTTCTGATCGCGGTGCTCTTCATCGTCTTCGACGTGGAGACGGTGTTCCTCTTCCCCTGGGCGATCCGGTTCAAACAGCTCGGCTGGTTCGGAGCTGTCGAGATGGCAATCTTCCTTGCAATTCTCCTGATCGGGTACTTCTACGCCTGGAAGAGGAAGGTCCTTACATGGGTCTAATCGAGGGCCGCTTCGAGTCGAACGTCCTCACTTCGACGGTCGACAAGTTCTTCAACTGGGCACGTAAATCTTCGCTTTGGCCGATGCAGTTCGGCCTCGCCTGCTGCGCCATCGAGATGATGGCCGTCCTCGATCCCCGTCATGACATGGCCCGCTTCGGCGCCGAAGTCTTTCGCGCCACTCCACGCCAGGCCGATCTGATGATCGTCTCCGGGACGGTCACCGAGAAGATGGCGCCGATCGTCCGCCGCCTCTGGGACCAGATGCCTGATCCGAAATGGGTCATCGCGATGGGCTCGTGCGCGACGTGCGGCGGTCCGTACGACACGTACGCGGTCACGCAGGGCGTCGATCGTCTCGTTCCGGTCGACGTCTACATCCCCGGCTGTCCGCCTCGTCCCGAGGCGCTGATCTGGGGACTCATGGAGCTGCAGAAGAAGATCGAGAAGATGCACATCCTGCGGAAGGGTGGCGAGGCGTATGACTTCGCGCGCGAGGCAGTGCGCGACTCGCTCCGTCCGGTGCATGAAGGCCCGGCGTTGCGCGCGGAACAGGCGCAACTGAAGCAAGCGCCCGTTTCCGGCGTCAAGCGCGCGCCCGCACCTCCCGCTGCTCCGAAAGCCGCACCCGCTGCTGTCGCTGCCGCTCCTGCTGTAGAAGGCGAAGTTACGCAGGCGGAGATCGAACAGGCCGCCGCCCCGGAAGTCGTTCCGGGCGAAGCGACCGACGGTGCGTCGCCGGCCGCTCCCTTCCATCGCGAAGACCTGCTGCTCACCGAGCGCATGCAGATGGCCGCCGAGATGGGCGGCAAGTTCGAGACGAAGCTGTTCGCCGCCATGGCGCAGACCGATTGCGGCGCGTGCGGCTGGGACTGCGAAGGCTACGCGAACGCGCTCGCGAGTGGTGAGACTGATGACATTTCCCTCTGCGTCCCTGGTGAATCGGAGACGCTGGACATGCTCGAGCTGCTGATGAAGGAGGCGGGCAAGAGTTACTCGGGAGCCTAGGACCGCACGCAAACTATGTCTGAGCTAACTCCGCCGAGCTCTCCTCCTCCCGCCGCGGCACCGGCACCAGCCGGTCCGCCGGCGCGCAGCGTCGAGGAGATCCGGCGCGATCCGCTCGTCGCCTCCGCCGCTTCGCGCGTCGGCGATGCGATCACCGGCGCGCGTGAAATGGTCGGTGAGATCACGCTCTTCGTCGATCGCGACCGCATCGTGGAAGTCTGCCGCGCGTTCAAGTCCGACGGGTACGTTTACCTCGTCGATCTCTGCGGGGTCGACTACTCGAAGTTTCCCAACCATACCGGTCCGCGCTTCAGCGTCGCGTACACGCTCTACTCGTTCCAGAAGAACGCGCGCGTGCGGCTGCGCGTATGGACCGCCGAAAACGAGCCGGTTCCTTCCGTCACTTCCGTCTGGAAGACGGCGAACTGGCACGAGCGCGAGACGTTCGACATGCTCGGCATCCAGTTCACCGGCCATCCGAACCTCGAGCGGATCCTGATGTGGGAAGGCTTCAACGGCCATCCGCTGCGCAAGGACTTTCCGATCCGCGGCATTGACACCGGCGCGCGCATCTACCCCGAGGTGTTCCCGGAAGGCGGGGGACCGAAGCCGGGATCGACGGGCAAGGACGCGAAGGACGTCAATCTCTACAAAGGCGAATGGAAGCGCTACGGCACCTGGCCCGCGGCGCAGATCGGCGGCGGTGTTGCGGCGAAGCCTGCACCGAAGCCGGTGGCTTCTGGAGCGGCGGGCTCTCAGCCTGCCGAAGCACCACGACGGGCTGAGAGCCCGTCGCTCCAGACCGAGGAGGGTGGAGAGTGAGCCATGTTTGACGTCCACGAAATGGAGGTCAATTTCGGCCCGCAGCATCCGTCCACGCACGGCGTGTTGCGCGTGCTCCTCCGGATCGACGGAGAGCGGATCATCGACGCGAAGCCGATCATCGGCTACCTCCATCGCGGCACCGAGAAGCTCTTCGAGCACATGGCGTATCCGCAGTGCATCCCGCACACGGACCGCATGGATTACGTCGCCGCCGCCACCAACAACCTCGGCTTCGTCGAAACCGTCGAGAAGCTGATGGGGGTGACCGCGTCGATTCCGCGCCGTGCACAGCTCATGCGCGTGATGCTCTCGGAACTGCAGCGCATCTCGTCACACCTGTTGTGGCTCGCGACGCACGCCATCGACATCGGCGCGATGACGCCGTTCTTCTACACGTTCCGCGAGCGCGAGCAGATCCTCGACCTCTTCGAAAGCTACTGCGGCGCGCGCCTCACGCTGAACTGCATGCGCATCGGCGGCATGCCGGACGATCTGCCAGCCGGCTGGCTCGATGACGTCGAGGCGTTCACCGCGAAGTTCGATCCGGCCATGGACGAATACGAATCACTGCTGACCACGAATCGCATCTGGAAGAAGCGCACGGTGGGCATCGGCGTGCTGTCACCCGAAGAAGCGATCGAGTGGGGCATCACCGGCCCGCCGCTGCGCGGGTCGGGCGTCGAATGGGACCTCCGCCGCGCGCAACCGTACGAGTGCTATCCCGAGCTCGCGTTCGACATCCCCATCGGCAAGAACGGCGATACGTATGATCGCTACCTGGTGCGCATGGCGGAGATGCGGCAGTCGAACTCGATCCTCAAGCAGTGCATCCCGCTCGTGAAGCAGACGCCCGCGGGCGACATCAAAGCGAAGATGTCGAAAGTCGTGCGTCCGCCGGAGGGCGAGGTCTATCACTCGATCGAATCGCCGAAAGGGGAGATCGGGTACTACATCGTGTCGGACGGCAAGACGCAGAACGCGTATCGCTGCCACGTGCGTCCGCCGAGCTTCGTCAATCTGCAGGCGCTGCCGGCGATGTGCAAGGGCCACCTGGTCTCGGATCTCGTCGCGCTGATCGGAACGATCGACATCGTGCTAGGTGAGGTAGACAGATGATCGAGGTGGATCGATGAACAAAGCCTTGATGACGTACCTCATCTGGCCGGTGGTGAAGTTCAGCATCGCGTTCATCATCGTGCAGGTGATCGTCGCCTCGATGAACTGGGTCGAGCGCCGGCTGCTCGGTCTCTTCCAGGCGCGTCTCGGACCCAATCGTGTCGGACCGAAAGGACTTCTGCAGATCATCGCTGACCCGATCAAGTTCCTCCTCAAGGAAGACATCGTTCCTTCGCGCTCGGAGAAGATCGCGTTCTTCCTCGGACCCGTTTTGCCGCTGCTGCCGGCGTTCCTCGTCTTCTGTCTGATCCCGTACGGACCGCCGCCGACGTTCACGATCGCGCGCGTCAATGTCGGCCTGCTATTGATCCTGGCGATGACGTCCACCGCGGTGTACGGCATCATCCTCGGCGGCTGGGCCTCGAACAACAAGTACTCGCTGATGGGCGGCCTTCGTTCGGCCGCGCAGATGGTGTCGTACGAGGTGCCGTTCGGACTGTCGATCGTCGGCGTGCTGATGATCACCGGCTCGCTCGACCTCGTGACGATCGTCCGCTATCAGGAAGCGAACGCGTGGAACTTCCTCCCGCAGATCGTGGCGTGTTTCATCTTCCTCGTCTCGATGAACGCGGAGAACAACCGCACGCCGTTCGATTTACCCGAGGCGGAGTCGGAGCTGGTGGCCGGATATCACACCGAGTATTCGGCGATGAAGTTCGCCTTCTTCATGCTCGGCGAGTACTCGATGATGATCGTGAACTCGTGCCTGATCGTGACGCTCTTCTTCGGCGGCTGGTCGCTGAGCATGTTCAGTCTGGGACTCACAACCGAGGTGCTGCAGGGCATGGGATTGTTCGGCGGACTGCTCGGTGCGGCCATCTTCTTCACCAAGGTGATGCTGTTCCTGCTCATGTACGTCTGGTTCCGCGCGACGTTTCCGCGCTTCCGTTTCGACCAGCTCATGGACCTCGGCTGGAAGTTCATGATCCCGCTGGCGCTCGCGAACATCTTCGTCACAGGGATCTTCATTCTCGCGGGACAGGAGCGGCTGATGTACTGGATCGGGATGGGAACGATCGGCGCGGCCGCGTTCTATCTCTTCCGTCCGAAGCGCGCCGTTGCGAAACCGACGACACAGAAGGTGGCCCATGCTGGTTGAGTATCAGAAGCCGCGCTGGTCGGATAAGTTCCTGCTGCTCGACCTGCTCGAAGGCCTGAAGACGACGCTGCGCGAGCTCTTCAAGCCGAAAGTGACGATCCGGTATCCCGAGGAGCGAATGGAGCCGGCGGATCGCTTCCGCGGCATGTTCAAGTTCTCGTACGACCGCTGCATCGCGTGCAAGCTGTGCGCGGTGGCGTGCCCGATCGACATCATCTACATCGACGTCCACGACGAGATGATCGAAGAGGCGGGAAAGAAGAAGAAGGTCAAGGTCCTCGACCGCTACGACATCGACGTCAAGCGCTGCATGTTCTGCGCGCTTTGCGAAGAAGCGTGCCCCACGAAACCGAAATCGATCTGGCTCACGACGAAGACGTACGAGCTGGCCAGTTACGACCGCAACGATCTCTACTTCAACATGCAGCAGCTCGAGTATTGGGACGACCGGCCGCAGTACACCGGCCTGCCCGAAGCGGAGGAGAAGCCGAAGCTCGACGAGTCGAAGCTTCTTTCTTAGGTCATGGACAGCATCACTTCACAGATGCCTATGCTGGTGTTCCTGGTGATCGGGACGATCGCCGTCGCGGCGTCGATTCTCGTGGTGGCGATGCGCAACCCGGTGCACTCGGCGCTGTTCCTCCTGCTCACATTTCTCTGCGTGGCGGTGCTGTTCGTCCTGCGGTCGGCGGAGTTCGTCGCTGCCGTGCAGGTGCTCGTCTACGCGGGTGGCATCATGGTGCTGTTCCTCTTCGTGGTGATGCTGATCAACTACCGGCATCTTCCGGAGGAGCGGGTGATGTCGCCGGTGTGGCTGGGCGGCATCGGCGTCGGACTGGCGGTGCTGGTGCTGATGGCCACGATCGTTCGCAGCGGCGCGTATCACGATCCCGTCAGTGACGCCGACCGGCGACTGTCCACGGTGAAAGAGACGCATCTCACACAGCATCCCAGCGATCCGAACAAGCTCGTGCGACGCACGCGCGAGCGCGAGAACCGGAATGCCGAGGCGGTGGCGATGGCGCTGTATACGGACTACCTGGTGCCGTTCGAAGTGGCCTCGCTCTTTCTCCTCGTGGCGATGGTTGGCGCGATCGTGATCGGCAAGCGCGAGCTGTCGGCGGAAGAAGAAGAGACCACGCCGCAGTACATCCTCGACCGCGCGGAGACGGAGAAGGAAGTGAAGGAGGCCATGAGTGCGTAGCACGGCCAGGAGCAGTCATGCCTAGTACGGCCCAGTACTTGATGCTCTCCGGAACATTGTTCGCGGTCGGCCTGATCGGCGTGATCGTGCGGCGCAACATGATCACGGTGCTGATGTGCATCGAGCTGATGCTCAACGCGGTGAACATCAACCTCGTGGCGTTCTCTCATCACATCGGCAATCTCGACGGACAGGTCTTCACGATCTTCGTGATCTGCATCGCGGCCGGTGAAGCCGCGGTCGGCCTGGCGATCATCATCCAGTTGTACCGCCTGCGCGGCAGTATCAACGTCGACGAGGCGAGGTCATTGAATGGCTAGCGCGCTCCTGCTGGTCGTGCTCCTGCCGGCCCTCGGCGCGCTGATCAACGGCACGCGTGCGTTCTCGCGGCCGCTGGCGCACAAGAACAAGACCTTCACGAACGTGGTGGCGCTCGGCGCGACAGGATTGTCGGCGCTGGTCGCGACTTTCGGCGTGGTGATGCCATTCGTCGGCGCGCATTCGCAATTCGAGCAATTCTCATATTACGAATGGATCCCGGCAGGCATCGGCGCGGTCGGCGGTCAGATCGCGAACTTCTCCATCGACCTCGCGTTCCGCGTCGACCCGCTGTCGTGCACGATGCTGATGATCGTCACGTGGATCGGTTTCCTGATCCACGTCTATGCGACCGGCTACATGTCGCACGAGACGGGCTACACACGCTTCTTCACCTACCTGAATTTGTTCATGTTCATGATGCTGTTGCTCGTGCTGGGCGCGAACTACATCGTCATGTTCGTCGGCTGGGAAGGCGTCGGTCTCTGCTCGTACCTGCTGATCGGCTTCTATTATCAAAAGAACGAAGCGGCGGACGCGGGCAAGAAGGCATTCATCGTCAACCGCATCGGCGACTTCGGCTTCATCCTCGGCATCTTCCTGATCTTCAATACCTTCGGCAGCGCCGATTACGGCAAAGTCTTCTCGCTCGCCGCGGCCGGTGGACATGCGTACGCGGGTATCGCGACCGCAATCTGCCTGCTGCTATTCGTGGGCGCGTGCGGAAAGTCGGCGCAGGTGCCGCTGTATGTGTGGCTGCCGGACGCAATGGCCGGTCCGACACCTGTATCCGCGCTCATCCACGCCGCCACAATGGTCACCGCAGGCGTCTACATGGTGGTGCGCTCGAACGTATTGTTCCGCATCGGCGCGGATGCGATGCTGGTCGTCGCAATCGTCGGTGCGATCACGGCGATTTTCGCGGCCTCGATCGCGCTCGTACAGAACGACATCAAGAAAGTCCTCGCCTATTCGACCGTCTCGCAGCTCGGTTACATGTTCGTCGGCGCGGGCGTAGGGGCGTTTACCGCGGCAATCTTCCACGTCATGACGCACGCCTTCTTCAAGGCCTGCCTCTTCCTCGGCGCCGGCTCGGTCATTCACGGCTGCGGCGGCGAGCAGGACATGCGCAAGATGGGCGGCCTGAAGAAATACATGCCGCGCACGCACATCACGATGTTGATTGCCACCATCGCGATCGCCGGCATCCCGCCCCTGGCCGGTTTCTTCTCCAAAGACGAAATCCTTGCGAACGCGTTTCCGCATCATAAGCCGATCTGGATGCTCGGCGTCATCACCGCGGGCATGACCGCGTTCTACATGTTCCGGCTCTATTACATGACCTTCCATGGCTCTTATCGCGGCGCGCATGTGGAAGGCATTGAAGAGTCGGAGCCGAAACACGCTGGACACGACCTGATCCCGTCCCATCCGCACCTCGATGATGGCGACGCGCACAGTGACAAAGCGCACGGACACCACACCGATTCACACGATCCGCACGAGTCGCCGTGGAGCATGACCGGAGTGCTGGCGATCCTCGCGGGGCTCTCCATCATCGGCGGCTGGATCGGCTGGCCGGCTGCTCTTGGCGGTCCGCATCCGACATGGTTCCAGCGCTGGCTCTCGCCGGTGCTGCTGCCCATCGAGAAACACGACTTCCATTTCCACGAAGCTTCGCACGCGCTGGAATGGACGCTGATGGCGGTCTCGATCGGCGTGGCGCTGCTGGGCTGGTTCTTCGCGCGGCGCTTCTACGGCCGCGACGCGACCTGGGCCACGCCGAAGCGCAATGCGAAACGCTTCGCTCCGGTCTATGGGCTGCTCTCGAACAAGTATTGGGTCGATGAGCTCTACAACAAGACCGCCGTTGCCGGCACACTGATGCTGTCGCGCGCATTGTGGTGGTTCGACCGCTGGGTCGTCGACGGCCTGGTCAACGGCACGCGCCATGTGACGGTGTTCTTTTTCGCACACGGATCGTCGTTGTTCGACAAATACGTCGTCGACGGAGCGGTCAATGGTGTGGCCTCCGGCGCCCGGGGCGGCTCGATGATGTTCCGCCGCATGCAGAGCGGCCTCGTGCAGAACTACGCGCTGGTCATGGGCGGAGGCATCGTCCTGATCGCTATGGTGTACCTGTTCATGAAGCCGTAGAGGGAGAGAAGAGTGGGCATTCTCAACATCATCACGTACATCCCGCTGATCGGCGCGCTGGTGATCCTGTTCTTCGTGAACAAGAACAACGGCCGCGCGATCCGCATCATGGCCACGGTCACGGCGGTCATCGACTTCGTGGTCTCGTTGTATCTCTGGCCGAACTTCAACCGCGCCGGCACCGGCGACGGCCTGTGGCAGTTCCGCGAGACATACGACTGGATCCCTTCTCTCGGCGTGAAATACGACTTCGGCATTGACGGCATTTCGATGCTGCTGATCCTGATGACGACGTTCATCGGCATCATCGCCGTGGTCTCGTCGTACAGCGCGATCCACCATCGCGAAAAGGAGTACTACACGCTGCTGCTCATGCTGCAGACCGGGATGATCGGCACGTTCTGCGCGCTCGACTTCTTCCTCTTCTACGTCTTCTGGGAAATCATGCTCGTGCCGATGTACTTCATCATCGGTATCTGGGGCGGCGCTCGGAAGCTCTACGCGGCCATCAAATTTTTTCTCTATACGCTGGCCGGATCGGTACTGATGCTGCTCTCGATTCTGGCGCTCTATTTCTTCAATGACGGCGGCATCTCGTTCCTGAACATACGCGGCCTCGGTAATCCCGGTAGTTTCAGCGTCCTGCAGTTCCATGAAATCGGCCATTTGATTCCGCCGACGCTGCAGTTCTGGATCTTCCTGGGATTCTTTTTCGGCTTCGCGATCAAAGTGCCGATGTTCCCGTTCCATACATGGCTGCCCGACGCACACGTCGAAGCGCCGACCGCGGGCTCGATCGTCCTGGCGGCGGTCCTGCTGAAGATGGGCACCTACGGATTCGTGCGTTTCGCGTTGCCGATCCTGCCTGACGCCACGAAACAGCTTCTTGTGCCGATCGTGGTCCTGTCGTTGATCGGGATCATCTACGGCGCGCTCGTGTCGCTGGTGCAGAAGGACATGAAGAAGCTGGTCGCTTATTCATCCGTCTCGCATCTCGGCTACGTCATGCTCGGCATGTTCGCCCTCAATCCGATGGGTCTGCGCGGCTCGGTCATTCAGATGATCAACCACGGCATTTCGACGGGCGCGCTCTTCTTGCTCGTCGGCATGATCTACGAGCGCCGCCACACGCGCATGATCGCGGATTATGGTGGCCTTGCCAAACAGATGCCGATGTACGCCGCGCTGTTTCTGATCGCGGCGCTGTCTTCGATGGGATTGCCGGCATTGAACGGCTTCATCGGCGAGTTCACGATCCTGCTCGGTGTCGCCAATTCGACCGCGTATGGCACCATCGCCTATGCCGTCATCGCCGCAATTGGCATCGTGCTCGGCGCTGCGTATCTCCTGTGGCTCTATCAGCGCGTGTTCTGGGGACCACTCGATAATCCCGAGAACGCGAAAGTCAGCGACGTCAATCGCCGCGAGCTCGGCATGATGCTCGCGCTCGTCGCGCTGATGATCTGGATCGGCATCTATCCGAAGCCGCTGTTCGACATCATGGAAAAGCCGGTCGACTATGTCGTGGAGAAGGTCGATCCACAGTATTTCGCGAAAGAGCGTCTGACGTATCCGGCCACGCCGGCGGCACCGGCCGGTGATCATCACGAGGTCGCGGCGAAATGACCTGGGGCGACACGCTCTATCTCCTGCCGGAGATCGTGATCTCGATCGGCGCATGCCTGTTGCTGATCGCGCCTGTCGTGGGATTCAGGAACGAGCCGAATACCGCGAGGTGGTCGATGCTGGTGCTGCTCGGCATCACGGCCGCATCGATCTTCGCCTGCTCTTATGCGGTTGCCAGCGTCGATCAGACGCGTGGCTTCGCGTCGATGTTCGCGCTCGACGGCTTCTCGATTTTCTTCAAACTGCTGTTCATCGCCACCATCGCCATGGTGACCTTGCTTTCCGATGGTTACCTGCGCCGCTCGCCATATGCGGCATGGGAGTACTACTCGCTGCTCGCGTTTGCACTGTGCGGCATGATGTTCATGGCGTCCGGCGTCAACCTGGCGACGATCTATGTCGGCCTCGAGTTGATGTCGCTGTCGAGCTACATCCTGGCCGGCTACTTCAAGAACGAGCAGAAATCGACGGAGGCCGCGATGAAGTACTTCATCCTCGGCGCCGCGAGCTCGGCCATTCTCTTGTACGGCATCTCCCTCGTGTACGGTGTGACAGGCTCGCTGAACCTGCTGGCGATCTCGCAGGCGATGTCGACGCTGGTCACGAATGACGCGTTGATGTTCGGCATCATGCTCCTCGGCGCAGGATTGTGTTTCAAGATCGCGGCGGCGCCGTTTCACGTCTGGACTCCCGACGTCTATGAAGGCGCGCCGACGCCCATTACCGCGTTTCTCTCCACTGCATCGAAAGCCGCTGCGTTTGCGATCTTCGCGCGCATCTTCTATGTCGCTCTGCATCATTTCCGCGTCGACTGGCAGACGGTCTTAGCCACGATTGCGGCGCTGTCGATGATCATCGGCAACCTTGCCGCGATCACGCAGGACAACGTCAAGCGCATGCTCGCGTACTCATCGATCGGCCACGCCGGCTATGTGCTCCTGGGCATTCTTTCCGTGAGCGAGATGGGCCTGCGCGGAGTGCTCGTCTACGCGGTCGTCTACGTCTTCGCGACGCTCGGTATCTGGGCCACAGTGCTCATGCTCGAGCGGCACGAATATGCGGGGGAGCGCGTAGAAGATTTCGCGGGCTTGCATCGCCGCGCCCCATTCGCTGCCTTCGCCATGATCGTCTTCCTGCTCTCACTTGGCGGCATCCCACCGACGTCGGGATTCATCGGCAAGTACTTTCTCTTCTACGCGGCCGTCGGAGCGGGATACGGCTGGCTCGCGATCGTGGCGGTCCTGATGTCGGCCGTGTCGATGTTCTATTACCTCCGCATCGTCACGGCGATGTACTTCCGCGATGGCCAGGACGCCGAGCTTGCCGGCGGCGGCGCGCTGAAGTTCGTCGCGGTGACCTGCCTCCTGATCACGCTGTTCTTCGGTATCCTTCCGACTCCGCTGATCGACGAGGCGCAGCGTTCCGGCGCCGGCGTCGCGAAGCGGATCGCCAATGCCCGACGATAAGCAGCGCCGCGACTACCGCCAGTTGTTCGAGGCCTCGGCCATCGCCTGGATGTTCCCGATCGCCATCGGCCTGGGAGCGTTGTGGGGGTGGGGGATGGACAAGCTCTTCGGCACCTCGCCGTGGCTCACGATCATCTTCACCGGATTCGGTGTGGTCGCCGCGTTCATTCAACTCTTTCGCATCGGTCTGCGCGAATGACGTCGGACGACACTCCGTGGTACGACCGGGAGACGCCAGGCGACGTCCTTCGGCGCATCAAGCGGAACGCTCTCGTGGCCGCGGTTGCGTTCGCCGTTTTCTGCACGATTTCGGGCGGTTTTCGCGGGTTTCTCGGGTTGACTTGCAGTGCAGCCGTCACTATGATCAGCTTCCTTTGGTTGGAGGAGGTTGTTGATGTTCTGCTCCAACCGACGGCACACCTGCACGCTCGGCGGCTGACGTTGCGCACCCTGGCGCGCTTCGCTCTCCTCGGGGTGGCGCTCACGGTCACGATCATCATTGCTCGTTTCAACGCGGTAAGTGTGTTGCTGGGATTCTCGATCATCGTGGTGGGAATCTGCGGCGAAGCTCTGTATTCGCTGTACAGATGGTTCGCCGGCTGAAGGTAGGTAGCGCAAGGGTCAATGGAACACGAACACTCAATTCTGTACGAGCCGTTCAATGCGATCGCCAAGCCGCTTCTCGGCTTCGCGGTGCCGGATCACGTGATCATGGCGCTGCTGGTGCTGCTCATCAGTGCGATCGTTTTCCCGCTCGCCTCGCGCCGCTTCAATCGCGACAATCCCGGCGGCTTCCAGCAGTTCCTCGAACTGATCGTCGGCGGCCTGAAAGCGCTCCTGAACGACATCGTCGGGCCGCACTCCGAGAAATATCTCTACATCGTCGGCGGATTCGCCTCGTTCATCTTCGTCTCGAACCTCTTCGGTCTGTTCTTCTTCCTGCAGCCTCCGACCGGAAATCCGAGCACGACGTTCGCCCTGTCGCTGACGGCGTTCCTCTACTACAACTGGCAGGGGATCAAAACGCAGGGCCTCGGACACTATCTCGGCCACTTTGCGGGTCCGATCTGGTGGCTCGCACCGCTCATGTTCCCCATCGAGCTCATCGGACATCTCGCACGCATCCTTTCGCTGGCCATGCGCCTGTTCGGGAACATCTTTGGCGAGCACACCGCCACCGGGATCTTCATGGGCATGCTGCCGTTCCTTCTGCCCTGGCCGATGATGGGCCTGGGGATCTTCGGCGCATTCCTGCAGACGTTCGTTTTCATCATGCTGACGATGGTCTACATCGGCGGCGCGGTGGCGACGGAAGAACATTAGAGAAATCAGACAACCTACGGGTTCGCAATTCGAAAAGGAGGAGAGTCAAGTGAATAAGAAACGCATCCTGCTGTTGGCCCTCGTGGTGCTGACGGCGTTCTCGGCGTTCGGCCAGGAAGCAGAAGCGAACAATGCGGTTCGCTGGGGCGTCATCGGCGCCGCGTTCGTTCTCGGCATCGCCGCGGCCGCCGGTGCAATCGGTCAGTCGCGCGCAATCGTGGCCGCCTGCGAAGGCATCGCCCGCAATCCCGGCGCGGCCGGCCCGATCCGTCTGGCCATGATCATCGGTCTCGCGCTCATTGAGTCGCTAGTCATCTACGCGCTCATCATCGCGTTCATGATCCGCAACCTGTAAGACGAGCCGAATACGCAGCCGCCAAAGCCCGGCGCCGTGAGGTGCCGGGCTTTTTTGCGTTCGGGCAACGTCTTTGCTGAGTCCGACGGCGGAGGTACCCAGTGAACTGGTTCAATCTATCGTTCGTCGGCTGGCTGATCGTCATCATCGCGCTCGCACTCGTGGCCTACAAATTCGACGTGGAGCCGTTCTGGATCGGAGTCGGCGCGTTGCTCCTCGTCGGTGTCGGCATCATCACGTCCGTGAAGCATTCGAAGCCGAGGATCTGAGGCTCAAATGAAAAAGCCGGCGCAGCGCGCCGGCTTTTCTCTATTCGCTGGATTGTGGGTCAGTGCTCGGCGATCATCCGCTGCAGCGCGCTGACCGCCGCGCGATCGTCGATGTGCTCGTCGAGAGTCACGCTGCGCTCCTCGGACCAGCCTTCCGCGCCCAGCATCACGTAGCGCAGCAAGCCATCGCTGGTGGTGTAGAACGCGGTGCGATTCCCGAAGATCCCGTCGAGGCGCGAGCTCGAGTCGACGGCGAACCGGGTGGGAGCCGGGAAGCCGGTCTCGCGCTTGCCGACCGGGATGCGGATGCGACCGTCGAGCGCGATGCCGCGCGTCGGGGTGATCCTCACTTTCGAGAAGTTTCCGCTGCGCCAGTTCGCGAAGACGAGAGTGACGCTGTCCTGCTCGGGAGATGCGAAAAGGAGCGGGTGTTTCAGGACCGACGGGTCGGCCTCGGAGACATTCGGGGTGGGCTGGAAGGAGAGGAACTCGTTGAGGTCGACGTCGGTAGGATCGACCACTCTGCCGTTCT
>Ga0196977_1000404_pt1 | contig 22959 bp, 17 predicted proteins | sample S3v_1013CmetaG_FD_148634 | JGI IMG/M metagenome (GOLD analysis project Ga0196977, IMG submission 148634) | Soil microbial communities from Anza Borrego desert, Southern California, United States - S3+v_10-13C | ecosystem: Environmental > Terrestrial > Soil > Desert | place: USA: California...
TCGTCGCGCACCGAGAGGCGCACCGCCCCGGGGGCCACCGCAGCATTGATCCAGACGTTGCCGGTCCCGCGCTCGCGCATCATGTGGCCCGCGTTCTGCACGAGGTTAAAGACGACCTGCGTGAGGGCGTGCGGCGGGATCGACACCGGCGGCACCCCCGCGAGATCGGGGGCGTGCAGGCGCACGCCCCGGGGGAGAGAGGCCTGGTAGAGCCCCTGCGCGTCGCGCCACCACTCCGCGAGGAGCGTCCGGTGGGGGGCCGCGGCGGCGTCCTCGGGGTCGAGCGAGAGGGAGCGCAGGCCGGAGGCGAGGGCCTTGAGGTATTCGGTGGATTGGTGGAGCGAGCGCAGGTGCTGATCGGCGGAGGCGGGCAGGTCCATCCGCCTGAGGAGATCGATCCACACGCGCATCGGCACCAGGATGTTGCCCATGTCGTGGCCCAGCCCGGCCGAGAGCGTGCCGAGCGAGGCCATGCGCTCGGAGAGCCGCAGCCTCCGGTGCGATTCCTCCAGCTCCGCGGTGCGCGCGACCACGAGGCGCTCGAGCTGCTCGCGATGGATCCGCAGCTCCTCCTCCGCGCGCTTGCGCTGCGTGATGTCGCGGATGATGGCGGTGAGGAGCCGCAGGTCACCCAGGCGCGTCTCGCTCGCGGCGAGATCGAGGGGGAAGACCGTCCCGTCGCGCCGGCGGCCCTGGAGCTCGCGCACGTGGCCGATGCCCGTCCGTCCCGCGCCGAAACAGGTGTGGATGTACGCCTCGTGATCGCTGCCGTAGGGCTCGGGGATGAGGGTGCGCACGTCGCGCCCCACCAGCTCGTCGGCGGCGTATCCGAATATGTGCTGCATCGCCGGGTTCACCGCGTGGATGGTCCCCAGCTCGTCGATGGTGACGATCCCGTCGACGGCGGCCTCGACCACCGCGCGGAGCAGGCCCTCGCTGCGCCGGACGGCGTGCTCGGCCAGGTGGCGCTCGATGCCGAACGCCAGCTGGCGCGAGATCGCGAGCGCAAGCTCCCCCTCCTCCGCGTCGAACTCGTGAGGGGCGTCGAAGTACACCATGAACTTGCCGATGAGTCTCCCTTGCGCGGCGAGCGGGATGAAGCCGAGTGCGCGGACGCCCTCGCCCCTGATCACCGCCAGCAGCGGCTCGGGGAGGTCCGCGCGCTCCACATCGGGGACGTAGATCGGCTCCGCCGATACATCCTCCGGGCGCCAGGGGGAGTGGCCCTCGACCGCGCGCCTGTACTCCTCGCTCAGCCCGCGATGGCCGGTGAAGCGCATGACGCCGCCTGCATCGAAGCGGAGGATGGACGCGCGGTCGCACCCCAGGGCCGGGAGGATCGAGTCCAGCGCCGCTTCGTCCATCTCTTCGAGCGAGCCGGCGCGGTGCAGCCGATCGGTGAGGCGATAGAGCGCCGCCTGCTGCCGCGCGCGCCGCGCCAGCGAGAGCTCCGCGTTGCGCCTCTCCGAGATGTTGACGATCGCCGCGACGAACCCGACGACCGCGTCGGCGCCGTCCCGCTCCGGCGCATAGGCGCAGTGCGTGAACTGCGAGCCGCCGACCTCGTACGGCAGCTCGAGCTCGAACTCCACGGCGCGCCCGGCGAGCACTTCGTCCACATACTTCCGGAAGGAGGCGTACGCGGCCTCGCCCACGACGGCGCTGATGTGCCTGCCGATGACCTGCTCGGGCGTCAGCCCGAAGCGGGCCGCGTAGCCTTTGTTGACGAACTTATACCGCCGGTCCGCGTCGCAGTACGCGATCAGCACGGGCGCGTGGTCCGCCACCAGGCGCAGCTGCGCCTCCGCGCAATGCAGCGCGTCGACGGTCTGTCTGTGCTCGGTGATGTCCTGGATGATGGCGAAGAGCCGCTCCGCCGAGCCGGCGCTGTCCCTGATCACGGTGACGGTCGCGCGGGCCCAGACGGGGGAGCCGTCCTTGCGCAGCAGCCGCTCCTCGCGGATGGAGTGGTCGGTCTCGGCGGCGACGAGGCGCCGCACCTCCGCGCGCGTCCGCTCCAGCTCGTCGGGGCGGGTCACCTCGGCGGCCCCGACCCCGGCCCCGGCCCCGAGCAGCTCCTCCCGCCCGTAGCCGAGCATCTCCGCGAGCCGCTGGTTTACCTCGAGGAACCGGCCGTCGAGCCCAACGACGGCGATGCCGACGGCCGCTTGGTCGAGCATGGCGCGGAGCTGCTGCTCCCGGTCCCGCAGCAGCTCCTCGATCAGCTTGCGGTCGGTGATGTCGATGCCGACCGATTGCAGCTCCGTGGCCCGGCCGGTCTCGCCGAAGCGCAGTGCGCGGTTGGTCCAGAGCGTCCAGCGCACCCCCGCCGCCGTCTCGAATCGGTTCTCGATCCTCCGCTCGGGAGCCTCCGGGGTGAGGCGGGCGAGCTCCGCCTGCACTGAGGCGCGGTCCTCCTCGGGGACGAACTGCCAGAAGTCGAGCCCGATCAGCCGCTCCGCCGACACCCCGCGCGACCGCGCGTAGGCGTCGTTGACGAACAGGATCTCGCCGCCAGGGCGGAAGCGGCACACCATCTCCGACTGCCCTTCCACCAGCGCGCGGCAGCGCTCCTGGCTGAGCCGCAGCGCCTCCTCGGCCTCGTGCCGTTCGGTGATGTCCACGCAGCTCCCGATAAACCCGAGGAACTGGCCGTCGCCATCGAATCGCGGCGTACCGGTGTCGAGCAGCCACCGGTATTCGCCGTCGGCCCGGCGGAGGCGGAACTCGGTCGTGAACGGCCGCCGCACTCGGAATGCCTCGGCGCAGACGTCCGCCAGCGAAGGGCGATCGGCCGGGTGCACGAGCGCGATCCAGCCCTCGCCCAGCTGTTCCTCCGCCGGCACGCCGGTGAACTCCAGCCAGCGCTGGTTGAAGTACGTGCCCTCCTTGGCGGGCCCCGAGACCCAGATCAGGACCGGGGCGGCGTCGGCAAGCGTGCGGAAGCGGTCCTCGCTCTCGCGGAGCGCCTCCTCGGTCCTGCACCGCGCGATGAAGTCCCCGGCCTGGCGCGCATAGAGGTCGAGCCGGCGCAGCTGCTGCTCGCTCGGCCTGTGCGGGGCGCGGAAATGGGTCGAGAGCACGCCGACGAGCGAGCCGTCGCGCGCCAGGAGGGGCGTCGATTGCACGGCCCTGAATCCCGCCGCCCGGGCGGCCGGACGGTGGGACGCGAACAACTCGTCGCACTCCACGTCCTCGATCACGAGACGGCGGCCGGCACGGAACGCCCGCCCGCACGCCGAACCGTCGTCGGCGGACACCGCGCGGAAGTGGTCGAGGAACGGCCGCTCGAACCCGCGCTGTGCCGCAATGAAGAGCGCTCGCCGGCCGGCGTCGAGCAGCTGGACATTCCCCTTGTCCCCGCCCAGGAGGTCAATGCTGGCGCGGAGAATCTCCTCCAGGCCCTCGCCGAGCTGCCGGATGCTCCAGAGCCGGGCGCACGCCTCGTTGAGCTCGGCCAGAGCCGCGGTTTCAGCGGCCAGACGCGACTCGCCCTCGCGCGCAGCGTCCTCCGCCCGGCTCCGGTCGGTCAGGTCCCTGACGATCGTCAGCACGGCCGGCTCGCCGTCGCGCTCGAGCAGTGTCGCGCTGACGAGCACCCTGCGCTCGCCGCCGGCGCGAGGCCGGATGGTGAGCTCGATGGCGCGGGCGTGGCCGCCCTGGTCGACCGGGGCGAGCGCGAGGGCTTGATCGCCCGACTCCGCAAAGAGATCGAGATCGGTGAGTCGGCGGCCGATCACCTCCCCGCGTCCGAGGCCGAAGATGCGGAGGAAGCTGTCGTTGGCCTCGAGGATCGCACCGTCCGGCGGGCGGCTGATCGCCAGCCCGTCGGGAATCGCCACGAATGCCCGCGCGAACAGCCCGTCGATGCGGCGAGACTCTTCAGACATCGCTCGCCGTCCGTTGCTCGGCTCTCCAGCGTCCGCGGCGAGCGCGGATCCCGAATGCCTCGTCATGCAGGCCCTTCCTCCTGAGCTTCAGAGCCGGCACGCGAGCCGCGGCTCGTGCCCTCAGCAACTGGGCAGAAAGCAGGCGAAAGCGGAACCCACCCCGGCCGTGCCCGGCCGCGCCTGCGGGTTTCCCCCAAGATCCAGTTGTTCGCAGCGCTACCCGAAGGAGAGTCTGAGAAACCGTCTTGGCGTTCGAATCCTATCAACGTGCGCCGGGCTCCGCGCCGTGAAAAGAGCTTCATCGGCAGCGCGAATCGCTGATCGGGCCGGCGGGCGACGGCCCGCCGGCGGTGGGCGGGCCGCAGAGAGGCGCGGAGCAGCGATCGCCGTGGCCGGCTCCCGGGGCCCTCTCGACGCCCCCGGCACGAGAGACGGTGTTCGTGGTGAGGATCGGCCCGCATGGCCCAGTCCGCGCCCGGGGGCGGCCCATCCACCCCGAAGCGATCCTCGTCGGCCGCGACATGCCCGGATGGGACGATGCCGCGTGGTCGGCCGCGCCGTCACCGCCGGACCATCGTGATCTGCGCTCGCTCGCGCGCATGTGCGATCGCGCGCCCGAGCGGGGCGAATCGGACGACCCCGCCGGTCGAGTGCGGCGCCATGGCCGGCGAAGTCGAGCTCGCCTTCGGACGCGAACGGGCGGGCTGCGCGTCCGTCGATCCGCCGCTCCCGTTGAGCGAGGAGCTTTGGCGAATGTCGGAGTTCGGCGGGGGAATCCCGGGGGAGTGCCGCCGGGTCGGGGATCGGGGCGAGGCCGCGCGCACCGCCGCGGCCGCTCCGCTCCGACCGGCCATCGGGCTGTATCCTGAGGCATGCATTATGAATCACCTCTCCCGTACGAGGCGGCGCGCATCCATGCCGCCGCCGTGTACTGCTCGGACGGACGCGTAGGCGAGCACTTCGACGACTTCCTGCAGAACGGGCTCAAGCTTCCCCGCTACGACCGCGTGGCCCTGCCGGGCGGCCCGGGCTGCCTCGCCGGCCACACGGAGGCCAGGCTCGAGGAGCGGGGCGTCAACGACGAGCTCCGCTTCCTGGTGGAGGCGCATCGCCTGGAGCGCGTCGTGCTCATCCAGCACGAGGGGTGCGCGTTCTACGGCCAGCGACTGCGGGTCGACCGTGCACGCATGGAGTCGCTGCAGCGGGCCGATCTCGTCCGCGCGGCCTTCCAGATCAGGCGTGTCACCGGCCTGGAGCGGATCGAGGGCTATTTCGCCCGCCACGGAGGGAGCGGCATCTCCTTCGAGCGCGTCAACATCGAGTGAGCGGCGCGGCCGAGACGGGGCCTCAAAGGCGCGAGGGCAGCTCGCGGTCGATCGCCGGCGCCCACCGGCGCGCCATCGCCGCATCGAAGCGGTCGGGCAGGGTGTCGTCCGGCCTGGCGGCGAGGAGATACTGGAGCACCGCTTCCGCGACGCGGCTGGGGGGGATCGGCCGCTCGCCCGCCCAGAAGTTGTGGTCTACCCACGCCAGGCGGAGCCGGTGCGTCGAGCGGGACCCGTCGTCGTGATCGATGTCGACGAGGTACCGCCAGCCCTGCGGCACTTCGGTCTCGGTCTTGATGCTCACGAGCGGCACGGCGACCTCCAGACGCCCGGCGCGGGCGGGTGTCCGCCGCTAGAGTACCCACGGACGCGGTGATTCGTGGCCCGGGCCGGCTCTTCGTGCGTGCGGGAGCGCGCCCGCGCCGCCGGCGCGAGCCATGAGGGGCCCGACGCGTGACATTCCTCCTGGAAACGATGCGGCTGGGCCTGTCGAACCTCCGGCTGCACCTCCTGCGCTCCGTGCTCACGGCGCTGGGGATCATCCTCGGCGTCGGGGCCGTCATCACGATGGTGGCGATCGGCGAGGGGTCCAAGCAGGAGGCGCTCCGGCAGATCGAGCGGCTCGGCGCGAAGAACATCATCCTGCGCAGCCAGCGGCCGCCGGAGACGGGCACGCAGCAGGGCGGGCAGCAGCGGAGCTTCGTGATCACGTACGGCCTCACGCGCGGCGACCTGGCGGTGATCCGCGAGAGCTTCCCGGATGCCGAGGTGATCGCGCCGCTGAAGGAGGTCGGCGGGCAGGTGCTCCGCGGCAATCGGGTGCAGACGAGCCAGTCCTTCGGCGTGACGCCCGAGCTGATGGACGCCGCGGGGATCAAGGTGGATCGGGGCAGGTACATCACCCAGAACGACCTGGACGAGCGGAGCACGATCGCGGTGATCGGGAGCGAGGTGGCGCGGCAGCTCTTCGCCCGGGAGGACCCGCTGGGGGAGACGATCCGCATCGACGACAAGCCGTTCCTTGTCGTCGGCGTGATGGCTCCCGTCGGGCTCTCGGGCGGGGCCGGGGCTTCCCTCGTGGGGCGGGACCTGAACCTCGACGTGCACGTGCCCTTCACGACGGCGACGCAGGTCTTCGGCGACGTGGTCCTGCGCCGGCAGAGCGGCTCCTTCAGCGGGGCGGAGGTGCAGATCTCGGAGATCTACATCGTGTGCAAGAGCCGCGACCGGGTGCTCACCGACGCCGAGCGGATCAAGCGCATCATGGCGGTCCGTCATCCCACGGAGAACGACGTGGCGTCGATCGTGCCTTACGAGCTGCTGGAGGAGGCGAAGCGCACGGCGATGACGTGGCAGATCGTGCTCGGGGCGATCGCGGGCATCTCGCTGCTCGTGGGCGGCATCGGCATCATGAACATCATGCTCGCGACGGTGCAGGAGCGCACGCGCGAGATCGGCATCCGTCGCGCCGTCGGGGCGACCCGCAGGCACATCACGGCCCAGTTCGTCGTCGAGACCGGCGTGCTCAGCGCGATCGGGGGGCTGCTCGGCGTGATCTTCGGCGTGGGCCTGAGCGTCGGGATGGATGCGCTGGGCCCGCACCTCAAGTCGATTTTCAAGCTGCAGAGCGTGATCTCCGCCAACGTGACGGGCTGGTCCGTCGGGCTGGCGTTCACCGTGGCGGTGCTCACTGGCCTCTTCTTCGGCATCTTCCCGGCGATCAAGGCCGCCCGCCAGGACCCGATCGTCGCGCTGAGGCATGATTGAGAAGGCAGCGAGGCAGCGAGGCAGCGAGGCAGCGAGGCGGTGCGGGGGTAGCGAGGTAGCGCGGGGGCAGCCGCAAAGCACGTCGAGGCATCAAGGTGCGCGTGTGCGCGCGCCCCTTGATGCCTCGATGCCCTGATGCCTTGCCGCCTTGCCCCGTCAGATCTCGCCGAGAAGCTCCCGCAGCTCGTCGTCTACGGGGTTCCGGGCGCGCTGGTCCTTCGGGCCCTTCTTCTTCTTTTCGTCCTTAGGCTGCTCGTCCTTGCCCTGCGCGGCGGCCGGGGGCGCGAGGTCGCCGTGCTCCTCGTCCTGCTCCTCGTCGTCGCCCTCGGCGAGGTTCTGCGCCTCGACCTGGGCCTCGAGCTCCTCGAGGCTCAGTTCCTCTTCGACCCGCTCGCCCTTGGCCAGCTTCTCCTGCTTCTCCTTCTCGAGCTTGCGCTTGAGCGCGTCCACCTTCGCCTTGTCCGGCGCGAGGAGCAGATTGGCGGAGCGGCCGACCCAGCGGGGCGGCGCCTCGACCTTGGCGATGTCGGAGAGGTCCTCCACGATGTGCGCAAGCCGCTCGATGCCGAGCTGGCGGTGCATCATCTCGCGACCGCGGAAGCGCTGCGTGATCTGCACCTTGTGCCCGGCCATGAGGAACCGGCGCGCCTGCTGCACCCGGATGCCCACGTCGTGCGGGTCGATCTTCACCGAGCGGCCCAGGCGGATCTCCTTGAGCTCCGTCGACTTGCTCTTGGCGCGGTTCTTCCGCTCTTTCTGGTTCAGCTCGTACTTGTACTTGCCGTAGTCCATGATCTTGCAGACCGGCGGGCGCGAATCAGGGACGATCTCGACGAGGTCGAGGCCCTGGTCCTGCGCCATGCGCAGCGCTTCCTGCGTCTCGATGACGCCGATCTGCTCGTTGTTGGGGCCGATCACCCGGATCGGGGTGATCCGGATGAGAAAGTTGACGCGGGTGCGCCTGACGGGACCGGCGTCGCGATAAAAGCGTCTGCCTCTAATGGTGGCATCTCCTGGCTGGCCGCGGACGCGGCATCGGACGGGCAACCCTTCTCGCACCCGCGCGGGGCGAGCCGGGGTTCGGACTGGTGATGGAGGGCTCCCGGAAGCTCATGCCGGCCGAGCGCGGCCCGACCGGGTGCCGCGAACGTCGGTGATGGTGTGGGACACCAGCATGATGGGCACTGGCCGAGCTCCGGGACGGGGATGCGGAACGGCACGCGCCGTCCCTCCGACCCAAGGCTAATCGTCCGGGCGGGCGAAAGCAAGGGCGACCCCGGACAACTCCCAAGCCGATCGGACGCCGCTCTGGCCTCCCGGCCCGGCGGGCGGGGGCTCGGCCCGGGTCGCCCGACGCCCTGAGTCACGAGAGCGCCTGGATGATGTTCACCGTGATGCTGACGGCCGCCACGATGCACAGCAGCGTGAAGAGCCAGGGACGGATCACGGGGCTGCCCGACGCGGAGCGGTCCTCGGGGATGGCCGCCATGGCCGCGGCCTGGGCTTCCGCGGCCGCGAGGCTTGCGATCGCGTCGGTCGGCAGAACGTCTTTGTGGGCGATGGTGGGGGTCTCGCCCTTGCGGACCTGGCGCAGGTCCAGCAGCAGGTCGGCGCAGGAGCGGTAGCGCTTCCGCGAGTCCTTGGCCATCATCATCTCGATGACCTCGGAGATGCCGGGGCTGAGCTTGGGATTCACGTGGTCTGGGGCGACGAGCTCGGCCTTGAGGTGCTTGTGCATCACCGCCGACGGGTTCTTCCCGTCGAAGGGCACCGAGCCGGTGACCATGTGGTAGAGCGTCGCGCCGAGCGAGTAGATGTCCGCGGGCGGGCCGATCGTCTTCTCGCCGCGGATCTGCTCTGGGGAGATGTAGTAAGGGGTGCCGAACGCCTTGCCCGCCTCGGCCTCCGCGACCTCCTTGTCGGAGATCGCCCGAGCCAGGCCCATGTCGGCGAGCTTGGCGACGCCCTCCTTGGTGATCATCAGGTTCTTGGGCTTGACGTCGCGGTGGATCAGCCCTTTCGAGTGGGCGTGCTCGAGCGCCTCGGCGATCTGGATGATGATGTCGAGCGCCTCGGCCTCCGGGAACCGCCGGTGCTTGACGATGTCGTCGTAGACGGTGCGCCCGTCCACGTACTCCATCACGAAGTAGTAGAGATCCCCCGACCTGCCGACGTCGAACGCCTGCACGATGTTGGGGTGGTTGAGCTGCGCCGCCGCGCGCCCCTCGGCGTAGAACCGCTCGATGAACTGCGGGTTGCTCGCGAACTTCGGCGGGAGCACCTTGATGGCCACGGTCCGGTCAAGGCTGAGCTGCTTGGCCTTGTAGACCGTCGCCATCGCCCCCGCGCCGAGCTTGCCCAGGATCTTGTACCCCGGGATCTTCTGCCCCGAGCGCTCCGCCTCGATGATCTGGCGAAGCCGCGCGATCTGCCGCTTGGTCACGTAATCCGCATCGACCAGCACCTCGGCGAGCGACAGGTCGCTCTGCTGCTGGTCCCGCAGCGCCCGCACCCGCTCGAAGCACTGGTTGACCTCGTCCTCGGTCGCCAGCCCCTGCTCGACGACCAAGCGACCGACGAGGGTGTCGACGTTCGTCCCCTCCGGGAGCGCCTGCTGCAGCGCGCTCTCGGCGTCGCGGAGGGTCGACGTATCACCCGGGGGCACGGGACGGGTTTCGTCCGCGCCGGGGCCGGCGGGGGGGGTGTGCTCGCGGGGGGAGTCGTTCATCGATCGATCTTCAGCCCTTGCGCCGATCCTGGCGCCGCCCCCGGCGGTCCGGCCCGGAACCTGTCGGGGAGTTATGCCCGTGGGGAATCCCGGCCCGGTCATGTCCGTCTATACCGGGGTGCGCCCAATCCGGTTCGATTCTATCGGGATGCCCGGACCGGCGCGGCCGACCCGCCCGGCCCGAGGTTTCAGATCCTCATTCTCGGACGCGCAGCGCCCGCGTAGGCTACGCCGAAGCACCCCCTGCTGAACGGAATCGGCGATGAGCAGCACGGACCTGGAACATCTCCTCGACGACCTCACCGGCCCGCAGCGGGCCGCCTCGACCCACACCGAGGGGCCGCTGCTCGTCCTCGCCGCCGCCGGCAGCGGCAAGACGCGTGTCATCACCCGGCGCATCGCCCACCTGATCGCCTGCGGCGTGCCGGCGTGGTCCATCCTCGCGCTCACCTTCACCAACAAGGCCGCCGCGGAGATGCGCGAGCGCGTCAACGCCCTCATCGCCCCCGAGGGAGAGGATTCCAGGCGCGCCCGGGGCCTCACCGTCAGCACCTTCCACGCGCTCTGCGCCCGCCTCCTCCGTCGCTACGCCGACATCGCCGCGGCCGACGGCGTCCACCTCGGCGTGAGGGGCGACTTCACCATTTACGACAGCGCCGACCAGCTCGCCGCGATGAAGAGCGTCGTCGCCGAGGCGAACCTGAGCACCACCAACTGGCCGCCCCGGAGCGTGCTGGGCGCGATCTCCAGCGCGAAGAACGAGCTGCTCGACGGCGCGGCGTTCGCCTCCCGCGCCACCGACTTCTATTCCAAGACCGTCGCCAAGCTCTACACCGGCTACGAGAAGCGGCTCCGCGCCGCCAACGCCGTCGATTTCGACGACCTCCTGGTGCTCACCGCGCGCATGCTGCGCGAGTCGCCAACCGTGCTCGCCGAGTGCCGCCGCCGCTGGCAGTATCTCTTGATCGACGAGTACCAGGACACGAACCACGCGCAGTTCGTCATCGCCTCGACGCTCGCCGGCGAGGGCCCCGAGGGCGGCGCCGGCCCGAACATCTGCGTCGTCGGCGACCCCGACCAGGCGATCTATTCCTGGCGCGGCGCCGACATCCAGAACATCCTCGAGTTCGAGGAGCGCTACCCGAGCGCCGAGGTGATCACCCTCGGCGAGAACTTCCGCTCCACCGCCCCCATCCTCGCCGCCGCCGACTACCTCATCCAGAACAACAAGAAGCGCAAGCACAAGGACCTCTTCACCAGCCGCGAGGGCGGCGATCAGGTCAAGGTCGTCCTCTGCCGCGACGAGCAGCACGAGGCCCAGCTCGTCGCCGACTGGCTCAAGCTCATGCACCTCAACGAGGAGGAGCAGGGCTACGCCTGGCGCGACATGGCCGTCTTCTACCGCACCAACGCGCTCAGCCGCGTGATGGAGGACGCCCTCCGCGGCGCCGGCATCCCCTACGTCATCGCCCGCGGCACCGCTTTCTTCGACCGCGAGGAGGTCAAGACCGCGCTGGCCTACCTCCGCGTCATCGCCAACCCGGCCGACGACGTCTCCCTCGAGCGCGTCATCAACACGCCCGCGCGCGGGATCGGCGGGACCAGCCTCACGCGAATCCAGGACGCCGCGAACGCCTGGGGTGTGCCCCTCTTTGAGGGTCTCCGGCGGGCCGAGCGCGTCGAGGGCCTCACCGCCCGCGCCGTGAACGCCGTGCGAGAGTTCGTGCAGACCGTCGAGGGCTGGACCGGCCAGGGCTCGTTCATGGGGCAGGAGATGACCGGCTCGCTCGCCGGCCTCGTCGAGCGCGTGATCCGCGAGAGCGGCCTCGAGACCATGTACAAGCGCCAGGCCGCGACGAGCAAGAGCGAGACCGACGAGGAGCGGCTGGAGAACCTGAGCGAGCTCGTCAGCTCGGCGGCCCAGTTCGAGGCTGAGTACGACGCCGACGCCGACCCGTTCGCGTTCCCGGGCGTCGAAAACGCGGAGGCCGGGGCCGAGGCCGAGACGCCGCCGCTGCTCGTGATGCTCCGCGCCTACCTCGAGCGGGTCTCCCTCGTCGCCGACGCCGACGCGGTGGACCCGGCCCAGGGCGCCGTCACGCTCATGACCCTCCACGCCGCGAAGGGCCTGGAGTTCGCCGTCGTCGCCATGATCGGCCTCGAGGAGGGCCTGCTCCCGCACTCCCGCGCCCACGCCTCGGACGACGACCTGGAAGAGGAACGCCGCCTCTGCTTCGTCGGCATCACCCGCGCGATGCGCCACCTCCAGATCACCGCCGCCCGGTACCGAACGGTCCGCGGCCTGAGCGAGCGGACCAACCCGAGCCGCTTCCTCGAGGAGCTTCCCCGCGAGCACGCCGAGTTCAGCGATCAGGCCGATGTGTGGCAAGACCACGCCGACGACTACGGCGATCCCTCACGCACCATTGGGGCGAGCAGCCCCGGCGGGGCGCTCGGCAAGGCCAAGCAGGAGTTCCCCGTCGGTTCACGGGTGCGCCACCCCCAGTTCGGCACGGGCGAGATCCTCGCGCTCGATGGCGGGTCCAGCGTCCGCGCTAGGGTCCGCTTTCGCGACGTTGGAGTCAAGACGCTCATCCTCGAGTATGCTCGTTTGCAGCGGCTGTCTTAACAGCATTCACCTTACCGCCGATTGGGAGCCCACGCCCATGCATTCGCCACCTCGCGATGATTCTCAGAACCTGCGCGCGGATATCGCAAAGCTCTCTGGCATCGCTCCCCTCATTACCACGGGTGTTGTGCTGTTACTGATCGCCCACAGTGTACTTTACTCTTTGCTCAAGCGAGGGGTCCTGGGGCGGACCCCCGCATCCCTGATGGCCACACCAGTCCTCGTCTACTTTCTATCCGCTCTCCTGATGCTCTTGCTCGCAGCTTGGCTGGCCCTGAAAGGTCAGGTCGCGGCGGTTTGGTATTCCCTTGCTGGAGCCCTTCTCGTAGGCGGCCTAATGATGGCAATTATTGAACTGGATCATTTTCTGCAAGTGGTGTAAGCAACGAGGAGTACGATCTGCATAATTCGGCCCGAGCCTCACCCCCGCCGCGTCTTCCGTGCCTTCTTCGTCGGCCGCACACCCGGCATCCCCGCCTTCTTCCGCCGCCCCCCGCCGCGCCCCGCGAGCGCCGCCTCGATCTCGCTCCGCGTCAGCATCAGCGGCGGGAAATCTCCGGCGAGCTTCGGGCACGCCGGCTCCAGTGGGTCCGCCGCCGCGGCCGAAGCCACCACAGCGTGCTCCTTGACGTGATCCTCCACCAGCGTCCGCACCACCGCCGCCTGATCGCGCAGCTCCGCGGCCTTCTCGAACGCCATCTCCTCCGCCGCCGCGACCATCTCCTCCTCCAGCATCTTGAGCAGCGCCGAGGCGTCGATCCGCTCCTCCTTCGTCGCCACGGCCTCCCGCGCGCTCCGCCGCGCCCTCAGCTCCGACTCGATCCCCCGGCGGATCTCCTTCACGATCGTCGTCGGCGTGATCCCGTGCTCGGCGTTATACGCGACCTGCTTCGCCCTGCGGCGCTCCGTCTCATCGATCGCGGCCTGCATTGAGGGCGTCATCTGGTCCGCGTACATGACGACCTTCGACGCCGAATTCCGCGCCGCCCGCCCCATCTGCTGGATCAGGCTCGTCGGCGAGCGCAGGAATCCCTCCTTGTCCGCGTCCAGGATCGCGACGAACGACACCTCCGGCAGGTCCAGGCCCTCGCGCAGCAGGTTCACCCCGACCAGCACGTCGAACTCGCCCGACCTCAGATCGGTGAGGATCGTGATCCGCTCGAGCGTGTCGATCTCCGAGTGCAGGTAGCGCACGCGGAAGCCCTGCTGGTCGAGATAGCTCGCCAGATCCTCGCACAGACGCTTCGTGAGCGCCGTCACCAGCACCCGCCCGCCGGCCGCGATCCTCTCGCGGCACTGCTCCAGCAGGTCCTGCACCTGCCCGGTCGCCGGCTTGACCTCGATCACCGGGTCCAAGAGGCCCGTCGGCCGGATCACCTGCTCGTGCACGACTCCGCCCACGCGCTCCAGCTCGTACGGCCCCGGCGTCGCCGATACGTAGACCGTCTGCGGCACGATCGCCTCGAACTCCTCGAACTTCAGCGGCCGGTTGTCGAGTGCCGCAGGAAGCCGGAATCCGTGCTCCACAAGGATCGTCTTCCGCGCCCGGTCCCCGTTGTACATCGCCCGGATCTGCGGCACTGTCACGTGCGACTCGTCGATGATGAGGAGCCAGTCGCGGTAGTTAGGGCGTGAAGAAGCGGTAGGAGAGGCAGAGGCATCTAGGCACCCAGGCATCAAGGCATTGTCCCCATCCGACGATCCATCCCCTTGTTGCCTCGATGCCTGGGTGCCTCGGCGCCTCGCCGCAGGCGGCGCAAAGTCGAAGTAGTCCAGGAGCGTGTACGGCCGCTCCCCCGGCATCCGCCCGTCGAAATACCTCGAGTAGTTCTCGATCCCGGAGCAGAAACCCACCTCCTCGATCATCTCCAGGTCGTACTTCGTCCGCGCCAGCAGCCGCTGCGCCTCCAGCAGCTTGCCCTCCGAACGAAGCTGCAGCACCCGCTCCTCGAGATCCGCGCGCATCTTCGCCAGGATCGGCTCCAGCTCCGCCTCCGGCATCACATGGTGGACCGCCGGGAAGAGGAAGAACTGCCGCTCCTCGGCCAAGAGCTCCCCGCTCGTCGGGTTCACCAGGTCCACCCGGTCGATCTCGTCTCCGAACAGCTCGACGCGCACCGCGAACCGCTCGTACGCCGGCCACACCTCGATCGCGTCGCCGCGCACGCGGTACCGCCCGCGCTTGAATTCGATGTCCGTCCGCTGGTACTGCATCCCGTTCAGCGCCAGGAAGAAGTCGCGCCGGTTGATCGTGCTGCCCCGCGTGATCGCCAGCACCCGCTGCGAGTAGGCCAGCGGAGAGCCTAGCCCGAAGATGCACGAGACGCTCGCCACCACGATCGTGTCGCGCCGGCCGAGGATGTTGCTCGTCGCCGCGAGGCGCAGCATGTCCAGGTCGTCGTTGCGGCTCGCGTCCTTCTCGATGTAGATGTCCCGCGCCGGGATGTACGCCTCCGGCTGGTAGTAGTCGTAGTAGCTCACGAAATAGTTGACGCTGTTGGTCGGGAAGAACTCCCGCAGCTCCTCGTAGAGCTGGGCCGCGAGCGTCTTGTTGTGGCTGATGATCAGCGTGGGCTTCCCCAGCGCCGCGATCGTGTTCGCCATGGTGAACGTCTTGCCCGTGCCGGTGGCCCCCAGCAGGCACGTCGCGCCCGCCCCGGCGCGGATGTCGCGCACGAGCCCCTCGATCGCCGCCGGCTGATCCCCGGTGGGCGCGAACGGTGCTCGGAGCTCAAAGCGACCCGGGCGCGGCATGCGCGATCGTACGCCGATCGCCCCGCCACCTTCCGGAAGCCGTCCATGCCGGGCGGCCGATCGTCCATCGGCACGGCCGAGCGGAAGTGTCTGCGCCGCATCGGCATGCGCCGCGCGTGCCGCCGATCTCGCGGCGCGCCCGGAGGTTCCCCGCGCCGCGGAGGCGTCGCGGGGCTACGATTTGCCCGTCACGAGACACAGCGCCCGCCGCGGGCGCTGCTCGAACATCCCGACGCACGCCTCATGCCCGAGCTGCTGCACCGGATCATCTCACCTTTCGGGCATTGTGAAGGTTGCGTCGCATGAAGCTTTACGTAGGCAATCTGTCGTTCGACACCACCGAGTCGCAACTGCGGGACCTGTTCTCGCAGCACGGCGAGGTCACCAGCGCCGCGCTCGTCATGGACCGCGACACCGGCCGGCCCCGCGGCTTCGGGTTCGTCGAGTACGCCGACGCCAGCAACGCCCGCGCCGCCATCGAGGCCCTGAACGGGCAGAATGTCGGCGGGCGCGACCTCGTCGTCAACGAGGCCAAGGCGCGCGAGCCCCGCGCCGGCGGCGGTGGCGGCGGCTTCGGTGGCAACCGGGGCGGCGGCAGCCGCGGCGGCGGTCGCTGGTAATCGGAAGACGGCTCATTCGTCCCGAAGAGCCTGGAGTGAGAGAGCGTCGATGGCCGAGCCGGGGTCGAAAGACCCCGGCTTGTTGCCTTTTGGGCGGAACAAGAGGCGCCGGCGCGACCTTCCCGCCTCGCGACGGGGCGCGAGGGCGCCGCGCCGCGAGGTCGCCCGCACTATCCTCATTGACTCCGGAAGGCCCTTCCGGTACAAGAGCCGAGAGGCCCGACACGCGGCGCCTCCGGAAGAGAGGAGATCCATCATGATCCGTCACATCGGTTTGGGGTGTGTCGTCGCCGCCGCCTCCGTGGCCGCGGGACAGACCAGCGAGCTGTACATTAACCAGTACGACAACCGCGGCATGGTCGTGGTCCAGGGGGGCGGCGTCGTGCGCTCCTGGGACACCGTCAACCCCGGCGAGACCGCGCTCGCCGTCGCCGACACGGTCCGCACCGCCGGCAACTACTGGTTCGGCAACAACGCCACGGGCGCCGAGTACAACCTCTCGGGCAGCCCGCTCGGACCGACCTACACGATCATCGGCGGCGGCAACTGGTTCGACGGCGCCACCGACGGCCGGTTCAACTACGCCGTCCAGCACAACGGCGACTACAACCTGTACCGGTTCGACCGGGAGTGGGGAAGCCCCGAGGTCCTCTTCAACGTCGGATTCGCCACCAGCGGCATCACGGTCGATCCCAAGAACGGCACGTTCTGGGTGTCCGACAGCCTCAGCCGGCTCGTGCGCAACCTGGACCAGAGCGGCAACGAGCTCAGCTCGTTCCTGGCCGACGACGGCTCCTATGCCTACGGCCTGGCCATGGACCCCGTCGACGGCACCCTCTGGGTCGGCGGCTTCGGCTCCAACGTCATCTACCAGTACGACGCCAACGGCGACCTGCTCTCGAGCGTGGCCGTCCCCGGGATCGGCAGCGCGTTCGGCATGGAGTTCGCCGTCGCCGCCGGCGAATGCCTCGCCGACTTCAACGGCGACGGCATCGTCGATACCCGCGACGTGCTCGCCTTTCTCAACGCCTGGAACAACGACGATGCCGCGTCCGACTGCGACGGCAACGGCGTGATCGACACCCGCGACGTCATCTGCTTCCTCAACGCCTGGACCGCCGGCTGCTGAACCGGCCTCGTGACGCGGCACCGCGACGCGGCCGCCGCGTCGAGCGCGTCGAGAACAGTCGATTCGAGCGCCCCGCGATCCCGCATTCCACGGCGCACGCGACTGCCCAGCCCCCGCGGGGCTGGGCAGTTCTCTTTCTGTCTGCGCCCCGCCGCGTTCGTGCTTCGGACCGCCTTGACGCTCCGCCCGGTCCCGGATACAAGGCAGCGGGGGCTCGGCCCCCGCGCAAGCAGGAGCACGCGCATGATCCACGGACCCGGAACCGCTCTCCTCCTCGCCTTCTCGGGCGCGGCCGCCGCCCCGGCGATCGGCCAGACCAGCGAGCTCTACATCTCCCAGCACAACAGCCCGCGCATGGTCGTCGTTCAGGGCGGCGTGGTGGTGCGATCCTGGGATACGCTCCACGCCGGCGAGAACGCCCTGGCGATCTCGGGCACGATCCGGACCGCCGCGAATCGGTGGTCAGACAACGGCGGGGACGGCGCCGAGTACGACCTCTCCGGCAACGCCCTCGGGCCGGTCTACGCCTCGCCCGCCTCCGGCAACTGGTTCGACGGCACCACCGACGGCCGCTACTACAGCTATGCCGTCCAGCACAACGGCGACCACAACCTCTACCGCTTCGACCGCGACTGGTCCAACCCTCACATCGCGTTCCCACTTGCCCGCTACAGCTCCGGCGTGACCCGCGACGTCGCCGACGAGACGTTCTGGGTGTCCAACGGCGTCAACGGCATGATCTACCACCTCGACCGCTCCGGCGGGGAGATCGCCTCCTTCGACGCCCTGGACGGCGCCTATGCCTACGGCCTCGCCATGGACCCCGCCGACGGCACGCTCTGGGTCGGCGGCTCGAGCTCGAACGTGATCTACCAGTTCGACCGCGAGGGCAACCTCCTCTCGACCGTGGCCGTGGAGGGGATCTCGACCGCATTCGGGATGGAGTTCGACCTCCCGCCGCGCGAGTGCGCCGGCGACTTCGACGACGACGGCTCCGTGGACACCCGCGACCTGATCGCCTATCTGAACGCGTGGGCATCGGAAGACGCGGCCGCCGACTGCGACGGCAACGGCGCGATCGATTCCCGCGACATGATCTGCTTCCTCAACGCCTGGAACGAGGGCTGCTGACGCGCCGCCCGAAGCCCGCCGCGCCGGCCAGCAGCACCGCGAGGCCTCCGGGCCCGGGCACCACGATCTTGAACGCCTGGAAGTCGCCCTCCGGGTTGAGGCCGTAGCCCACCAAGGTCGTCCCGCCCGGCGTCATGTCGGTGACCATGTTCAGCGTCCACCCGGACGTGTCGAGCCCGTAATCGCTCAGCAGCGCGTCGGCGAGCAGGCGGGCGCCGTGGGCCTCGTCCCAGATGAACGCGATCGAGCCGAGTTCGTCGCTGAACTCGTTCTCCCGCCAGATCCCGACGGCCAACGAGCCATCGGCGTTCGACGCGATGGCGTGGCCGGTCGAGTAGCCGAGCGGCGGGGCGCCGAGCACCTCGCCCTCGCCGGCTTGCCAGCGCGCCGGCAGAAACGCCCCGCCGACCTCCGCCTCGCCCAGCGACACCAGCCCGTCGTGCGACAGCCCGAGCACCCTGCCCAGCCCGCTCCCGCCGTCGGGCGTCGCTAGCACGCTGAACCCGACGCCCCCGGTCCAGTTCACCGGCCGCGGCCCGAGCGCATCGGTCGCGTACCCGCCCAGCACGGCGCCGTCGTTCGAGACCGCCGTGCCGTTGCTGAAGAAGTCGCCGCCGGCCAGATCCCCCAGCGGCTCCTCCCCGGCCCCGGGCGTCCAGCGGAACATCTCCGACGTGTTCTCCAGGAATCCCAGCCCTCCGAACCCGGTGATCACCGAGCCGTCACCGTTGATCGAATTCGCCGAGCTCCATCCCGGCGGCGCGAAGTCGCCGGTGATGACGGGCGTGCCGTCCGGCTCCCAGCGCAGGCCGACGAACGCCGACGGCCCCGGCCCCATGCCCACGACCCACATGCCGTCGCCCGAGATGTCGTTCACCTCCGCTCCCAAGTCGAAGCCGGGTGGGAGGGCCAACGGCTCGGGCGTCGTCCCATGCCAACGCACCGGTGTCAGCCCCGCGCCGCTCCCGATGCTCCCGCCGCCCACGTACCGCCCGTCGTCGGACACGCCCGTCGCCTTGCTGAAGCGCTCCCCGCCCGCGAGCTCGCCGAGCGGGACGAACTCCACCTGCGCCGCCGCCCCGGCGCATGGCACGATCGCGAGCGCGACCGCCGACGCACGACACATCCGCGTACTCATGCTCGATCCTCCACGGCCATTTGAAACGGACGCTCGGCCCGTGTCAATCCCTTTGCACGGCGAAGGTCGCGCACGGCCCGCGGACGCACGCTCCGTGGGCGCGACGGCGACCCCACCTCGCGCCTCCGTGCTCTCGCGGGGTGCGGCGGCCTCTGCCGCACGAAATCCGAGATATGCCCGGGAGAACCCTCGAACCGGCCCGACGGCCGGCCTATCATCACCAGTTCGATCGCGAAGAGCGCCCAACCTCGGGCTCTCCGCGAAGACCCCGACGCGCGCCTCATGCCCGAGCTGCTGCACCGGTTCACGTCCACGGGCATTTGAGGAAGCGTCGTATGAAGCTTTACGTGGGAAATCTGTCCTTTGACACCTCCGAGGCCCAGCTGCGCGAGCTGTTCGGCCAGCACGGGGAGGTGACCAGCGCCGCGCTGGTGATGGACCGCGACACGGGACGCCCGCGCGGGTTCGGGTTCGTCGAGTTCGCCGACGGCAGCTGCGCCAGAGCCGCGATCGCGGCCCTGAATGGCCAGAACGTCGGTGGGCGCGACCTCACCGTCAACGAGGCCAAGGCCCGCGAGCCCCGCACCAACGGGAGCGGCGGAGGCGGCCGACGCTGGTAATCCAGACGCGGCGCACGAGAGTGGGCCGACATGGTGCGAGCGAGAGGTAGAGTCAGCCGACGAGCCGGGGCCGAGAGGTCCCGGCTCGTTCTTTGGTCCTCCGACGCACGCCCCCGGCATGGATAGGCTCCCGCAGCGTTCGCGGGCCCACCAACCAGCGAGGCCGCATGGCGGACAACTGGTACCGTCTCGACAATGCCGCGCGCGTCTTCGCCGCGCTGGCCTCGCGGCGCACCACGTCGGTCTTCCGCGTGGCGGTCACCCTCCGGCACGAGGTCGACTCCGCCCTGCTCCAGAGCGCGCTCGACGCCCTCATGCCGCGGTTCCCGTACTTCCGCGTCCGGCTGCGGACCGGCTTCTTCTGGCACTATCTGGAGCCGATCCAGGGAGCGCCCGGCGTGCGCCCGGAGCGCCGCGCCCCCTGCCGGCGCATGACCCGCGCCGAGGACGGCCCCTGGCAGCTCCGCGTGCTCGTGTTCGGCGGGCGCATCGCGCTCGAGTGCTCGCACGTGCTGACCGACGGCGCGGGCGCGCTCGCATTCCTCACCGCCCTCCTCGCCGAGTACCTGGGCCGCCGCGGCGTGCCGGGCGCGACCGACGCGCCCGCCATGCGCCCCGGCGAGGAGCCCCACCCCGAGGAGGCCGAGGACGCGTACCGTCGGTTCTACGACCCCCGCATCCCGCCGCCGCCCTTCGGCGCCCGCGCGCTCCGCCTCCGCGGCGGGGCACTGCCCCCCGACGAATGCCGCGTCGTGCTCGGCCTCGCCCCGCTCGCCCCGCTGCGAGACCTCAGCCGCGAGCGCGGCGTCACCCTCACCGAGCTGCTCGCCTCGATCCTGCTCGCCTCCGTGCTCGACCTGGCGCCCGACGCGGGGAGGCCGATCGCGGTCATGACGCCCGTGAATCTCCGCGGCGTGTACCCTTCGCGCACGATGCGCAACTTCTTTCTCTCCGTGACCGCGAGCATCGATCCGCGCCTCGGCGCCTACACCTTCGACGAGATCCTCCACGAAGTCCACCACTCGGTCCAGGGGCAGATCAGCGCCAAAAGCATCAGCCGGCAGATCCGGCGGAACGTCGGCGCCGAGCGCAACGCCTTCATCCGCCACATCCCGCTCATGCTCAAGATCCCCGCGAAGCGCCGGCTCTACACCCAGCGCTGGGGGGCCCGATACACAACCGCCCTCTCCAATCTCGGGCGCGTCGACCTGGTGGCCCCGCTCGCGGAGCACGTCGAGCGCTTCGAGGTCATCCCCAATCCGAGCGCGGCCCACGGCATCGGGTGCGCCCTCCTCGGATACGGCGACCGCCTCTCCATCACCTTCGCCGGCATCGTCGCCGGGACCGGGCTCGAGCGCGCGTTCTTCACGCGCCTGCGCCGCATGGGCGTCGCCGTCCGAGTCGAGACCAACTGAGGGGCCGCCATGCCGTACTGCTCACGATGCGGCGTCGAGGTGGTGTCGGGAGCGGAGACCTGCCCGCTCTGCAACGCTCCAATCCAGCGCCTGGACGCGGGTCCGCCGGAGCCGCCCCGCTATCCCGACGTCGCGCCCTCCGAGGAGCGGCAGATGCGCCGGCTGGTCTGGATGATCGCTACCGCCGCCCTGCTCTCCGTCGCGCTCACGCTCGTCGGGCTCGACATCGTGCTCACCGGCCGGATCTCCTGGTCGCTCTACCCGCTCACGGGGGCGGCCGTGCTGTGGCTCTTCACGACGCTCGTCGTGATCTTCGCGCGTCGGCCGATCTTCGTCATCGCCGGCCAGGCGGTCGCGACGGCGGGCTTTCTCCTCGCGATCGACGCCTTCGACGGCGACCTCGACTGGCTGGTGCCGCTGGGCCTGCCCATCGTGGCGATCGTCACCGGCGCGTCGGTGCTGGTCTGGCTCGTGGCACGCTTCAGCCGGCGCGACCCGGCGTCGATCTCCGCCTCGGTGCTCTTCGCGTGCGCAGCAAGCGCCGTCGCGCTGGACCTCCTTATCTCCAAGCATCTGGGGGCGCCCCGGCTGAGCTGGTCCTTCATCGTGCTGGGCGCGGCGCTCCCGCCGCTGGCGCTCCTGCTCTACTTCCGCCTCCGCCTGAGGCGGCGAATCCACCTCCGCCGCGTGCTGCACACCTGAAGGGCCCCGCGCCGCCCGCGCCCAGGAATGCCCGCGGGCGCCCATTGAGCCGCGCAAGCGATTCTGGTACAACGCAGGGGTGGGGCTGCCTTCCGGCGCCTCCGAATGCGGAGTCGAACCATGGTCCGGACGATCGCCACCGGGGTCGTCGGCGCGGCATCGCTCGCCGCCGGCCAGACCAGCCAGCTGTACATCAGCCAGCTCGACAGCGCCCGCATGGTGGTTGTCCAGGGGGGCGAGGTCGTCCGCTCCTGGGACACGCTCGCGGCGGGCGAGAACGCCGTCGCCGTGGGCGACGACTCCATCCGCACCGCCGGGAACCACTGGGTGGGCGACGGCGCCGGCGCCGAGTACGACCTCTCGGGCAATCACCTCGGACCGATCTACTCGATCATCGGCGGCGGCAACTGGTTCGACGGCGCGACGGACGGTCGCCACTACAACTACGCCGTCCAGCACAACGGCGACTCCAACCTCTACCGCTTCGACCGCGACTGGTCCAACCCGCACGCCCTCTTCCACCTCGGTAACGCCGCCTCCGGCGTCACGCTCGACGTCCGCGACGGCACGTTCTGGGTGACCGACAGCCTCACGCGCCTCGTCCGCAACGTCGGCCGCGACGGCGCCGTGATCAGCGCCTTCCCCGCCGACGACGGGCAGTCGGCCTACGGCATCGCCATGGACCCCGAGGATGGCACGCTGTGGGTCGGCGGCGACCAGTCCAATGTCATCTATCAGTACGACACTTCCGGCGCCCTCCTGTCCAGCGTCGCCGTGCCCGGGATCAGCAGCGCCTTCGGCATGGAGTTTCACGCGGTGATGCGCTGCTGGGCGGATTTCGACGACAACGGCGTGCTCGACACCCGCGACGTCCTCGCCTTTCTCAACGCGTGGGTCCGCGGCGACGGCGCGGCCGATTGCGACGGCAACGGCGTGCATAACACGATCGACGTGCTCTGCTTCTTCGACATGTACAACTTCGGCTGCTGAGCACGCCCGCGCCGAACCCTCCCGCGGGCATCACGCGAGAGGCCTTGCCCCGAGGGCGCCGGCGGCGCGCGGCCGCCGCGGCCGCCGGGGCCTCGGCGGACTACCTCTCCGGGATCACGCC
>Ga0196977_1000405_pt1 | contig 22954 bp, 18 predicted proteins | sample S3v_1013CmetaG_FD_148634 | JGI IMG/M metagenome (GOLD analysis project Ga0196977, IMG submission 148634) | Soil microbial communities from Anza Borrego desert, Southern California, United States - S3+v_10-13C | ecosystem: Environmental > Terrestrial > Soil > Desert | place: USA: California...
CGCACCTGCGCGTAGACCTTGACGGCCGCGCCCATATCAACCTCGGACGCGGCGTCGGAGAACTCGCGCGTGAGGCTCTGAAATTCCAGCTCGCGGAAGAGCTTGTAGGCGGCGGCGCGGTCGGGCGGCTTGCAGCGCAGGCGTTCGAGGTCGAGCTTGATGTTAACGTCAGTCTTGATCGTCGCCAGCTCCTTCGACTGGAGGGCGAGCCGGGCGTTGTCGCGCAGAGACTCGCGGTAGGTCTTGTGCTTGACCTCCTCCCAACTCCCCAGCGCGTTCTCCAGCGAGCCGAACTGCCTGACGAGCTGCACCGCGCCCTTCGCGCCGATGCCGGGCGCGCCGGGGATGTTGTCCACCGAGTCGCCCATCAGGCCGAGCAGGTCGACGATCTGCGAGGGCGGGACGCCGAACTTGTTCTCGACCCACGCCTCGTCGCACCACTCGACGGGCGGCACCGGCTCTTTGCGCTTGACGTTCTGCGAGTTGTGGCGCATGCAGACGACCCACGGGTCTTGCACGAGCTGGCACATGTCCTTGTCGTTCGAGACGATGACGGCCTGCAAGCCACGCCCGGCGGCCTGCACGGCGAGCGTCCCGATCACGTCGTCGGCCTCGAAGCCGGGGGCGTTGACCACGGGGACGTTGTAGACCTCGCAGACGCGGATGATGTAGGGGATTTGCGACTCGAAGTCCTCGGGCGGGGCGACGCGGTTGGCCTTGTAGTCGGCGGAGAGCGCGTGGCGGAAGGTCGGCTCGCCCGACTCGAAGACGGCCGCGATGTAGTGCGGCTTCTCGTCGGCCAGCAGCTTGCGGAGCATGTTGGTGAAGACGAAGACGGCCTGCGTCACCTGCCCGCCGCTCGTCGTCAGGGGCTCGGCCCGCCCGCCCATCGGCGCGAAGAACGCGCGGAAGATGTGCGACATCGAGTCTATCAGAAAGACCCGCTCCGCCGGCTCTTTCCGTGTAGCTGCTTTTTTCGAAGGCATGTAAGCCGATGATAAGGAATGACGGGCGCGGGTGACAAGGGCGGGTGACTCGGGCGCCCGGGCGGGCGCCGCGCCCCGCCCTTCTCAGAACTCGCCGGGCGCGCACTGGAGGCAGACGAGCCCTTCGGCGCGCCACATCTCGACGACGCGGGAGCGGTCTTCGACGACGAAGAGGACGCGGCCCTTGTCTATGCCGCGGAGCATCTCGCGTTTGACGACGGTGTCGCTGCGGAAGTCGCCGTCGCGGCGGAGGCGCAGTCCGTGGTAGTTGACGCCCTGCTGGGCCAGCCACGCCACCGTCTCGGCGCGGTGGCTCTCGTTGCGGCCGGAGCAGAGGACGATCTTAACGCCGGAGGCGTGCAGGAGGTTGCAGAGCCTGACCATCGAGCGGATAGCCTTGTCCTGCGCGATGCCCTCGAAGAAGGCGTCCCAGTCCTTCGGCGTCTTCCGCAGGTGGTGGACGCGCTCCGAAACGTCGGCCAGCGTGCCGTCTATGTCAAAGATGACGATCTCTTCGCCCATGCTCGCGCCCCCGGCCGAACTCGGAACTTGACGGCCCGCACTCACCCCTCGTACTCGTCCGACCCCTGCACCCAGAGGAAGGACTGGATGTCGATCATGTCGCGCGGGCCGAGGTCTCGCTGGTCTCGGCGCACGGTCTCGGCGAACTCAAGGAGGTTCGCGTAAGTCTCCCAAGACGGGCGCGACTTGTAACGGAAGTCGAAGCCGTACTCGCGGGCGGCGGCGCGCGTGACGTTGGGCTTGAGGAAGAAGTGCGTGTCGGGCCGCGCGATGAAGCCGAAGACGGTGACGAGCGGCCACGTGAGGACGCGCGTCTGCCGGCGGGGCAGCGCGTCCACGGCCTCGACCCAGCGCGTGAACCGGCGCTCAAGTCCGCCGGGGCCGTGGAGAAAATCGTAGAGGCCCTCGGCGAAGAGACGCGCGCCGGCTTCCGGTTTGACCGCGTCGCGCAGCGCCATCTTCTCGAACGAGAAGATCATGCTGTGGCGCGAGCGCTGCTCGACGCGGACGGCGCGGGCCGCGGCCTCGGCGAACTCGCCGCGCCGGAGCAGGCGGCGGAACTCTTCGCGGCCGAGCGCCTCCTCCCAGCGCTCGTGCGTCTCCCACTTGTAATCGCGCTCCCACGAGACGTACTTCTCGTCGCGGAACCCTCCGGGGAAGAAGCGCAAAAACTTCCGGCGGCAGCGCTCGGCCCCGGCCGAACGGCCGCCGCGCTGTGCCGGGCTCGCGGCCCCGCGGCCCCCCACGCCCCTGCTGCTGCTCAACGCCGCACCTCCCGCGCCGCGGACTGAAGACCTTGACGAACTGCTTAACACGTCCCGGCCCGTTAGTCTATCCCGGCGCGGCGGATAACCTTTGAGGGGGGCCGCACATCTAATGTTCACGGCGGCCCGCGTGGCCGCCAAGCAAGGAGGGTTTAGGATGATCCGGCTTTTGAAAAAGATATTCCGTCGCAAAGATAAAGGCCACCTGTGCGCCCACGCCCGCGTGGCCGAAGTCTACCGCTGCCGTTGCGGTGACACGTACCTTAAAGAGAGGCGGTAACGCGCCGCGGGGTCAGCGGCGCGCCCGCGGGTCGGGTGTAAGGTTAAGTAGTTTTCACGCGGAGGGCGCGGAGGATTCACAGAGTTCACGGAGAAAGCAATCTTCTTCTCCGTGAACTCTGTGAATCCTCCGCGCCCTCCGTGTTGAGATGAGGTTTCCCGGTCAGCGGCCGGCGGCGTACCGCTCGCGCCTCACGGACTCCCGGAGTCTCCGAGCTGCTGCTCTTCCGCCACAGCCGGGGCGCGGGCCTGTGGCCGATGCGCTACAGCCGCCTCCCGCGCCACGCCGCTTTCGGGGCAAACCGCGGGTCGGGCGGGCGGCACGGGCCTTGCCCTTTGGATTGACGCTCTCAGGCTCTTACAGACCCGCGAAAGGTTTAACGCCTCGGTTTGCCTAGACAGACGACCATCGCCGAAGCGGTCGAGTTGTGCGGCCTCGGTCTGCACACGGCCGCCCCCGTCCGCCTCCGCCTGCGGCCCGCGCCGCCCGACACCGGCCACGTCTTCGTCCGCACAGACCTCGACGACTTCGAGATTCCCGCCTCGGTCGAGTGCATCGCCCACTGCTCCTACGCGACGACGCTCGTGCGCACCGGCGTCATGCTCTCGACCGTCGAGCACCTGCTCGCGGCCCTGCGCGGCCTCGGCGTGGACAACTGCTACGCGGACGTGGACAACCTTGAGTTGCCCATCATGGACGGCTCGTCCGAGGCGTTCGCCGCGCTAGTCGCGCGCGCGGGCGTCGTCGAGCAACCGGCCGCGCGCCGCGCCCTGCGCGTGCGCCGCCGCGTCTCGGTCGAGCAGGGCGCGCGCCGCGTCTCCGTCGAGCCGTTCGACGGCTGGGAGATAGACTGCCTCATAGACTTCCCGCACCCGCTCATCGGCCTCCAGCGGATGCGCTTCGACGCGCTCGACCCCGAGGGCTTCCGCCGCGAAATCTCGCCGGCGCGCACCTTCGGCTTCACCGAGGAGATCGAGGCGCTGCGCCGCGCCAACCTCATCCGCGGCGGCTCGCTCGATAACGCCGTCGTGCTCACGCCGACGGGGATGCTCAACGAGACGCCTCTGCGCCGCCCCGACGAGTTCGTCCGCCACAAGATTCTCGACATCGTCGGCGACCTCGCGCTGCTCGGCATGCCCCCGCTCGGCCTCGTCCGCGCCGAGCGCAGCGGCCACCTCCTCCACGCCCAGCTCATGTCCAAGCTCCTGCGCGACGAGGCCGCGTGGGAGATCGTAGACATGCCCGTCGCCGCGCCGCTCGCCGCGGCCCGATAACGTTTCGGGCCGCGGCGGGCCGGCCGAACATCCCGCAGCTTACTGACGACCACAGCCCCCTAGTCCGGACGAAGCGAGGCCGGCCGAGGATTTTCCATGACAACGAGCGACCTTGAAGGGGAGATCAAAGAACTCATCGACGGGTGGAACCGGTCGCTGCTCCGGAAGGACTTGGCCGCCGCCGCGCAGTTCCGGGAGGACGGCTACTCGGCCGCGATGCCGGACGGCGCGGTGCTCACGAGGGAGGAGGAGCTTGCGTTGATCGCCTCGCCGGGGCACACGGTCGAGTCCGTCAGCGCGCGAAACGTCGAGGTGCGGGGCGGCGGCGACGAGGCGACGGCGGTCTTCGAGAATCTGATTGAAGGCGAGTACATGGGGGAGAGCATCAGCGGCCTCTACAGGTACACGATCTCTTTCCGCAGGACGGGCGGCAGGTGGCGCGCGAAAAGTTCACGACTGCTGGTCGAAGACGCGCCGGGCCGTCAGCCGGCCGGCCGCGCCCCCGCCGGGCCGCCTGAGCGGGGCCGGGAGACTCCCGCGGGCGGCGCGGGCTCGACCTCACGCCTGCGGGGTTTAGTCCCTCAAGCGGTCAAGTCGTGGGTGAAGGGTAAGGTGAGGAGCCTCGCCTCGGGCGGCCCCGCTTCGTTTCAGGAGACGGCGTACATCCCGTACAAGCCGGGACGCGATTTCCAAATCCCCCGGCGCCGGGCGGAAGACCCCGGCGACGGGGGCGGGGCGTTGCCAGTCCCGCCCAGAGAATTATGGCTGGGCTATAACTACCCGGTTCACGGCAAGACCCACGTGAGCAGGATGCTTGAGATCGTTTACGCGTCCGGCTTCTCTTTCGAGGCGGGCGACCGCGTCCTCGATTTCGGGTGCGGCGCGGGGAGGATGATTCGCCACCTCGAAGACCTCTCCGAGACCTGCGAGATTTGGGGGACGGACATCAGCGCGGAACACATCTACTGGTGCAAGCAGCACCTGAGCCCGCCCTTCTACTTCGCGACGACGACGAAGGTTCCGCACCTGCCCTTCGAGGACGGGAGTTTCCGTCTCATCTACTGCGGCTCCCTCTTCACGCACATCGACGACCTCGCCGACGCGTGGCTCCTCGAACTCCGGCGCATCCTCGCGCCCGACGGCAGGCTCTACCTGACGATCCACGACAACCACACCATCGAGCTGTTCGAGAGCGGGCGGTACGACTCCACCGAGTTAATCAGGTTGGTCAGGTCGGCGGAGATTTACCGGGAGTCGAAAGACTCCTTCGGCATGTTCACCATCGGCAGGGACAACGAGTCGCAGGTGTTTTACGACACCGACTACTTCTCAAAAACCGTGCGCCCCATGTTCGATATTATCTCGGTAACGCCCGAGGCATATTTTTATCAAACGGCCTTCCTCCTCAAGAGGAGATCGAAATAGGGCGCCCGGCCGCGGGCAGGTTCCCTCCTCCAAGCCCTTGCAAGGTTGAGGCCCAAACGGGTCTCGCTCCCGAATCAGTGTCGGGCAGCCGCGCCGCGGCGCGCGGCCCCCTCCGGGCGAAAGTTAATTCCCGGAGGGGGCCGCGGGCCGCGGCGCGCGGCTTATTGCGGCCAGACGTAGAGCACCGCTTCGAGTTCGGCGAGGGCGGCCAGCTTCTCGACGGGGACGCGGCCGATGACGAGCCTCGCCGTCTGCGGGTCGGCGATCACCTCAAGGCCGAGTCGTGTGAGCTGCGCGAGGACGGCGGGCGACTTCTCCGCCAGCCAGACTTGCACCTCCGCCTTGCCGTCGCGCACGAACTCGCCGTCGCCCCCGGCCGGCGCGGCCGACTTCTTCTCCAGACGCTCGACCAGCGCGAGCACCGACGGGTGGAACTTCGCCGCGAGCCTCCGCCGGCGTTGCTCTTCGGGGTCAGGCTTCGCCTCCTTCGGCTTCCCCGCCCCTCCGCGCATCAGCAGCGTGCCGGGGTCGATCATGCTCTGGTCGATGACGGTCGTCCCCGGCGCGCGCGAGACGGCGCTCGGGGCCGCCGCGGTCACCTCCACCGTCTCCGTCACGCCCGCGGAAAGCGAGACCATGTTGCTGTGGCTCCTGCCGCTCAGAGGCAGGGCTCTGATCTCTCTGGTCGTCGCCTCGCCGCCGAAGCTGCCCGACGGCAGCTCGACCGGAACCTCGACGCGCCTCGGCTCGCCCCCGTCCGTGATCGTCACCTCCTCGACGGCGACGAACGAAGTGAACTGCGTCATCAGCCTGTATTCAAGCCCGAGCTGCGTGACGGTCTCGCGCACGTCCTCGCGCGTCTGCCCGCGCTGCGTCCCGGCGTAGTCCTCGGCCATCAGGTCTGCGACGCGGCGGCGCGCCCACAGCGACGCGAGCGCTTCGTGGTCGGGCTGCGACTCGGGCAGGTTGACGCTCAGCTCGCGCTCGAAATACTGCCCGCCCATGCGGCCGCGCAGGCGCACCGCGCCCCGCCCCGCGCCCGTGTAGCGACCGCTCAGGACGACGGGCTTGGCCGAGAAGAGGTCGGGGATGCGCTTCGGGTACACGTCCGCGACGGGCAGGCCCGCCCAGTCCACCGAGATGTCCGTGAGTAATGGGTTACGCACGCGCTCGTGAAAGCGGCGGGCCGCGGCCGAGCCGTCGTCTTTAAGCGTCACGTACTCGACCTCGCCGCGCCCGTGCTCGGCCATCTTGTCGAGGAGGAAGCGGTTGACCCCGTCGCCGATGCCGAACGAGAAGACGCGCGCGTTCGGGTGGCGCTGCACCTCCGCGATGATCCCCATGTCGTCGCCGACGTAGCCGTCGGTCATGAAGCAGACGATGCGGACGTGCGGCCGCTCGCTCGACCCGGAGAGCGCGGCGCGGATGGCCTTCATCATCTCGGTGCCGCCGCCGCCCCGCCTGTCTTCGAGGAAGGCGTGAGCCTTCCGCAGATTTTCGGGGGTCGCCGGCACGGGCTGCGGGAAGAGGATGTCGGTGTCGCCGGCGAAGGTGATGAGGTTGAAGGTGTCCTGCGGGTAGAGTCCGGCGAGCGCGAGCCTCATCGTCTCCTTCGCCTTCTCGATGGGGAAGCCCGACATCGAGCCGGAGGTGTCGAGCACGAAGACCAGCTCCTTCGGCGTCACGTCCTCGACCGCGACGCGCTCGGGAGGCTGGAGGATGAGCGCGAAGTAGCCGCCGCGCCCGTCGCGGTGCGCGAGCAGGGCGTCCTCGACGCGGCGGCCCGCCACGTCGTAGCGGAGGATGAAGTCCTTGTTCGGGATCGTCGAGCGCCGCCTCAGGCGCACGCGCGCCGAGGTCGGCCCCGTGCGCTCGGCGTCGATCTCGTGCGAGGGCGAGGCCAGCGCGTCGAGCGGCACGCCCGCGTCGAGCGACACTTCAATCGAGATGTCGTGGCCCGCGCGCTCGCCCCTCCCGGCGACGGGCGGCAGGATGCGGCCCGCGTCGGGCACCCGCGCCGGGGCGGCGTCCGCCGACTTGGGGATGTAGCGCGGGCCGACCACGGTCGGGAACGTGAACTCGTACGCGCCGCCCTCGTACCTGAGCGTCTCGACGTAACTGATCCGGACGGTGACGCGCTCGCCGGGCATGACGTTGGCGACCGACTGCGTGAAGACGTTGGGGCGCTCCTGATCGAGCAGGGCGGCGACCTGCCCGCCGCGGCGCGCGGCCTCGTAGGCGGCCTGCGCCTCCTCGCGCCGCATGATCTTGCCCCTGACGACGCGGTCGCCGACCTTCATCGTCATGTCGTCCACGGCCGCGGCCTGCGGCAGCGGGAAGATGTAGACGGCCTCGATCTTTTCGTCGAAAGGGTTCTCGAACTCCTGCGTCACCGTGACGCGCGAGACGAAGCCGCTCACCTCGGCGCGCACGTCCGTGTGTTTGAGCGGGCAGAAGCCGCGCCCTTTCCCGCCGGGGCCGACGGCCCGCAGCGCGCCGGGCGTCTCCGGGCCGCCGGCTTCGGCCGGGTCGGTCTGGGTTCGGAGTCCCGCGGCGGAGGCGGGGCGAGGCGCGAGGTTGAAGGGTAAGAGGTTGGAGAGCAAGGCGACTGCGACGAGCAGCGCGAGTCGGCGCGCGAAGTGCGCGCGCGGCGAGAGACGCAGAGGCATGGGCTTCCTCCTGACAGCGCCGGCCCGAGAGGCGCGGCGTGAAGTGCGCTGGCGCGCACGAAGGCGGGCTGGGGAGAACTGCCCCTTTGAAGCCCGCCGCGAGCGCCACGGTTGCTTCGGCCTCCGGCAGAAGTTTTAAAGCGGAAGCGCGGCCGGGGGGCGGGGCGCGTCAGGTCTTGACACGCGCCGCCCCCGGCCGCGCTTCCGCTTTGACCTTTTAGTCCGCCTGCACCAGCTCGTAGAAGATTCTGAGGCGGAGTTCCTGCCCGATGACTTCGTGGCGCACGTCGCGTGCGCGCAGGCGCAGGCCGTCGCCGCGGGCGACGGGGACGCGCGCGCCGAGTTGTTCGGCGCGGAGGATTTCCACGGGGTTGACGCGCTCGTCAATCGCGTCCTGCACCAGCCCCTTGATGCCGCCGCTCATGGCCGAGGGGATGTTGCGCAACTTCACGTCGCGCACGGCGACGCGGGCCTTGAGGGCCTGCGCCGCGGGGTCGAAGGCGAGGTCGAAGGCCGTGTCGGCCCAGCCCTCGAAGTTGAGGCAGCCGACGAGCGGGGCCTCGTACGTGCCGCGGAAGGCGAGCGGCGCGGTGATTCGCCCCTCGACGAAGCGGACGCCCGTGCGCCTCCCTTCGGCCTCGCGCGCCAGCGTCACCTCGCTGCGGCACTTCCCCCCTTCGGCCTTCGACAGCGGGAACGAAGGCGGCTCCGGCTGCGACGCCACGGCTTCGAGCAGCGAGTTCAGGAACTGCTCGTTGAGCACCACCACCACCTCGCCCGCCTGCGTCACGCGCTCGGCCCGCGCCGCGCCGGCCGGGAAGGCGAACGAAGTCAGCGTCAGCGCCGCGCCGCACAGCCCGGCCGTAAACTTCTTCATTCGCACCGCGTGCCTCCGTTCATTCCTCTTCAACGCCTTCGGTGATCGATAACTCGACGCCCTCGCCGCCGCGTCCGACGAAAGTGCTCCCCGGCCGTCACGTCTTCGCTACAGCCCGCTGCGGACGATGTCATGGAGGCGGAGGAGGCCGACCGAGCGGCCGTCCGGCCCGACGACGGGGAGGACGGAGATTTGCGAAGGGCGGTTCTCCATCAACTGGAGCGCGGCGTGGGCGAGCATGTCGGGCGCGGCGACCACCGGCTCGCGCGTCATCATCGCCGCGGCCGTCAACTCGGCCAGTTCCGAGAGCCGCACCTTTTGCAGCGTCCGCCGCACGTCGCCGTCCGTCACCACGCCTTCGAGCCGGCCCGCGCCGTCCACGACGTTGACCGCGCCGAGCCCGCCGCGGCTGATGGCCTGCACCACCTCGACGAGCGTGGCTTCGGCCGCCACGGTCGGGCACTCTTCGCCGCCGCGCATCAGGTCGCAGACGCGCAGCGTGAGCCGCTTGCCGAGGCGGCCGCCCGGGTGGTTCAGCGCGAAGTCCTCCGGCGTCAGGCGCTTCACGCGCATGAGCGTCATCGCCAGCGCGTCGCCGATGGCGAGCGCCACGGTGGTGCTCGTCGTCGGCGCGAGGTTGAGCGGGCACGCCTCCTGATCGACCGAGGCGTCGAGGGCGGCGTCGGCGCGCCGCGCGAGCGTCGAGTTGAGGTTGCCGACGACGGCGATGATCGGCGTGCGCCGGTGTTGCAGGTAGGGGAGGAGTTCAACGACCTCGGCCGTCTCGCCGCTGTTGCTGAGGACGACGGCCACGTCCTCGCCGGTGACGAGGCCCATGCCGCCGTGGAGCGCGTCCGAGGGGTGGAGGAAGACGGCCGGGCTGCCGGTGCTGGTGAGCGTGGCGGCCACCTTCTGCGCGACGTTGCCCGACTTGCCGACGCCGACCGTGACGATCTTGCCGCGGCAGGCGGCCAGAAGCTCGACGGCGCGCTCGACCGAGCCGGGGTCGAGGCGCTCGGCCGCCTGCGCGACGGCCGCGGCCTCCATGCGGAGCAGGTCTCTGACCTGCGTGATGTGTGAGTCTCCCATGCGACGTGCGGCGCCGGCCGCCGCCACGAGCATACGACGCGCCGCGCCGGAGGACAACCGGCGAATTTCAGTTATTGTTCAGTTATTGTATGGACAACGTCCGGCCCCTTCGCTTAATATCTGCCTTCTCTTTCATCCGCAGACGACGGAGATTCCACATGGGACGCTTCAGCCTGATCCCGAAAGAGGAGCAATACTTCTCGCTCTTCCGGCAGATGTCTTCATACATCTATGACGCGGCCTCCTCTCTGGTCGACATGCTCGACAGCCGGCAGGCCGACTTCGCCTCCCACCTGACGCACATCAAGTCGGTCGAGAACGCCTGCGACGAGCTGATCCACTCCATCGTCACCAAGCTCAACTCGTCGTTCATCACGCCCTTCGACCGCGAGGACATCTACCTGCTCTCGGGCGCGCTCGACGACGTGGTTGACCTCATCGACGACGCGGCCCGCGCCCTCGTCATGTACAACGTCGTCGAGGCGACCCAGCACGCGCGCCGGTTCGGCGGCGTCATCCAGCGGATGGCCGTGCAACTCCACGAGGTCGTCTCGCAGCTCGAACGCCCCGCCGGCATCAGCGAGCGCCTCGTCGAGATTCACCGGCTGGAGAACGAGGGCGACGACCTCTACCACGAGGCCATCAGCGAGCTGTTCGGCGGCTCGCCCGACCCGCTCCACGTCCTCAAATGGAAAGAGATTTACGAGAAGTTAGAGTCCGCCGTCGACCGCTGCGAGTCGGTCGCCAACATCATCGAGAGCGTCATCATCAAGCACGCGTAAAAAGGGCGCCGGGGGCCGGGGGCGGGTAACATCCGGCCCCCCCGGCCCCCGGCGCCCGGCCCCTTCTTATGACTACCACGCTCACCTTCGTCGTCATCATCATCATCATCGCGCTCGTCTTCGACTACATCAACGGCTTCCACGACGCGGCCAACTCCATCGCCACCGTCGTCTCGACGCGCGTGCTCTCGCCCGGCGCGGCCGTGGTGTGGGCGGCCTTCTTCAACTTCATCGCCTTCCTCGTCCTCGGCGAGGCGGTGGCGAAGACCATCGGCAAGGACATGGTGGACATCAAGGCCGTGCCCGAAGACTGGCAGCTCTGGGTGGTGCTCTGCGGGCTGATCGGGGCCATCGCGTGGAACCTCATCACGTGGTATTACGGCATCCCTTCGAGCTCGTCGCACGCGCTCGTGGGCGGCTACGCGGGGGCGGCCGTGGCGGCCGCGGGCTTCGGCGTCATCCTGCCCGCGGGCTGGACGAAGACGGTCATCTTCATCGTGCTCTCGCCGCTCATCGGGGCGCTGCTGGGCTTCGTCATCATGGTCACGGTGATGTGGGTCTTCAGGCGCTGGTCGCCGCACCGCGTCGATAAATTCTTCCGCAAGGGGCAGCTCGTCTCGGCCGCGCTCTTCAGCCTCGGCCACGGCGGCAACGACGCGCAGAAGACGATGGGCATCATCGCCGGCGTGCTCGTCGCCTCGAACCTCAACCCGGACGCGACGCGCGACATCCCGATGTGGGTGGTGCTCATCTGCCACGCGGCCATCGGGCTGGGCACGCTCTCGGGCGGCTGGCGCATCGTCCACACGATGGGCTCGCGCATCACGAAGCTCAAGCCCGTCGGCGGCTTCAGCGCCGAGACGGCCGCGGCGGCCGCCATCATCGGCGTCACCTACGGCGGCATCCCCGTCTCGACGACGCACACCATCACCGGGGCCATCGTCGGCGTCGGCGCGACCCGCCGGCTGTCGGCTGTCAAGTGGGGCGTGGCCGGCAGCATCGTCTGGGCGTGGGTGCTCACCATCCCGCTCGCGGCGCTCATCTCGGCCGTCTCCTTCCTCATCTACCGGGTGGCCTCCTCCTTCGCCCCGTAGGCCGCGCCGGGCCTCAAAGGTTGAGCGCGCGGAACCACACCTGCGTCTCGGCGACGAGGCGCAGCGTGCCCCACAGCCCGATCAGGTAGCCGAGCACCGCCTGCGGCCGCCCGGCCGTCCCCGGCGAGCGGTCGAGTTCCGACGCCGCCACGATCCCCAGAGCCATCGCCGCCGGCCCCCACGCTCCCCACGCGTACGTCAGCCACAGCCACGGCAGCCCGAGCCATTCCGAGCCGAGCGCCGCCGCCGAATGCCGGAAGAGGTAGGCGAGTCCGGCGAAGCCGGCCGCGTAGGCGAGGCCCGAGCGAGCGCGCGGCTCGGCCGCGAAGATCGCGCCGACGCCCCTCGCCGCCAGCGCCCGCCCCGCCCCGCCCCGGCGCGAGCGCGCCCCGCAGAGCGAACAGCCCCCTAAAATCTTCTCCAGTTCTCCCATAATGCCCGCTTACACGCCGCCCGGCCGGGGAAGTTCCTGACGCCGCCGGCCCGGCGCGGGGCACGCGCCTTGCCCGTCGAGTCTAAGTCGCGTGCGAGTGCCTTTCGCCCGCACGCATCTCGTACAAAGCTGACGGCAACGGACGGGGGTGAAGGACGATGGCAGAACATAAGGAAGGCGGCGCGAGCTTCCCGAAACGCGAATCCACCGGCGAAGGCTCGAACTCGGGCAACAGCGGCGAGGGCCGGCCGCGCACGGCCGAGGGCGGCGAAGGCGGCGAGGGCGAAGGCCGCACTCAGGACAACATGGCCGGTCAGGGCACGGGCCAGATCAAAGGCCCTTACGGCGACCGGCAGACCGAACGCTAAAGGAAGGAATGGCGTCGGGGCCGGTCGCCGGATGAGGAGGAGAACGAAGTCTTCCCTCTCATCCGGCGACCGGCCCCGACGCCATTTCAGGATGCGCCTGGCACGATTCGAACGTGCGGCCTCATGCTCCGGAGGCATGCGCTCTATCCAACTGAGCTACAGGCGCGCGGGAGAGATTGTCGCACAGATGCGGACGTTGGGCAAAATGCCCGCCGCTTCGTGCGCGCCGCCGGCACCCACCCTCGCCGCTTCCGAAAAACTGTACGGCGTCCAAAGCCTCTGTGCCGCGCGCGCTGGCGAACGCCCCCCGTTGCGTTTATCATCGAAGCCCACTGCCCCGTCGCGGCAAGTTCATTCGTGGAGGATTCATGCGAAGACTGAATCTGATCGGCCTCGCGCTGGTCATGCCTTTCCTGACGCTGCCGCTCCCGGCCACGCCCGCCCGGCAGACGCGCGGCGCGGCGGCCGTCGCGGCCGCTCCCTCCGCCCCCTCGGCCGCCGTGCGCGCGGCCGCCGAGCGGATCAAGGCCGAGAAGCTGAAAGAAGACCTCTTCTTCATCGCCTCCGACGAGATGGCCGGACGCGACACGCCCTCGCCCGGCCTCGACAAGGTGGCCGACTTCATCGCCGAACGCCTCGCCAAGCTCAAGCTCAGGCCGGCCGGCGACGAAGGCACCTACTTCCAGAACATAGACCTCGTCCGCACCGAGGTCGACCGCGAGCAGACGCGCGCGCAGCTCGGCGACCGCGTATTCCGCGCGGCCAACGACTTCCTCCCGGCCGGCGGCGGCGCGGCCGAAGGCCAGTTGGTCTTCGCCGGCCACGGCTGGGTCGTCAGGTCGAAGAACCTCAACGCCTACGAGGGCCTCGACGTGCGCGACAAGATCGTCGTCGTCGCGGGCGACGGGCAGGCGCCGCCCCCGGGCCTCACGCTCAGGGACGTATCCGACTTGCCGGGCGGCAGTTGGGAGACGCCCGTCAGCTACGCGCAGAAGCACGGCGCGCGCGGCCTCGTCTTCGTCCCGCAGAACTTCCAGAGGCGGTGGCGCTACGGGGCCTACTCCGTCGCGCGCCCCACCTTCTACCCCGAGCGTCTCGCGGCCGAAGACGAAGAGGACGAGGGGGGCGGCGCGGCGCGCGCGACCGCGCCGCTGCCGGCCATCATCCCCTCGGCCGCGATGCTGGCCGCGCTCTTCGAGGGCGAGCAGGCCGACGGCGCGCGCGTGCTGCGGGCGGCGACCTCCGGCGAGGCCCTGCCCGGCTTCGCGCTCGCGCCCTCGAAGCGGCTCGCGCTCGACCTCAGGGTGAAGAACGACCGCGCGCGGACGCGCAACGTCGTCGCCGTCGTCGAGGGCGGCGACCCGAAGCTCAAGTCGGAGTACGTCGCGCTCGGCGCGCACTACGACCACGTCGGGACGGGGCGGGCCGTCAACGGCGACTCGATCTACAACGGGGCCGACGACGACGGCTCGGGCACGGCGGCGCTGCTCGCGCTGGCCGAGGCGTTCGCGCAGGGGCCGCGCCCGCGCCGCTCGATCCTCTTCATCTGGCACACGGGCGAGGAGAAGGGGCTGTGGGGCTCGCAGTATTTCACCGAGCACCCGACCGTGCCGCTCGACCGCGTCATCACGCAGCTCAACATAGACATGATCGGCCGCAGCAAGCGGGCCGGCGACACCAACCCGCGCAACCGAATGCTCTCCCTGCCCGACGAGATTTACGTCATCGGCTCGCGCATGATGAGCACGGAGCTGGCCAACCTCAGCGAGTCGGTCAACCGCTCTTACCTCGGCCTCAAGTTCAACTACCACTACGACGACCCCTCCGACCCGGAGCGGCTCTTCTACCGCAGCGACCACTACAACTACGCCCGGAAGGGCGTCCCCATCATCTTCTACTTCGACGGCGTGCACGAAGACTACCACCAGCCCTCCGACCACGCCGACAAGATCGACTACCGGAAGATGGAGCGCGTCTCGCGCACCATCTTCGTGCTCGCTTCAGAGCTGGCCAACGCCGACAAGCGCCCGGCCGTGGACAGGCCGGCCACGGCCGAGCAGTTCGCCCGCTGACGCGGGGCCGGTTTCGGCCCGGCCCCGCAGCATCGTTCGGGTACGCCGGCGGGCCGCCCGGCGTCGCGCGGCGATACATTCAACTTGCACGGCCGCGACGCGCCGCGGCCGGCGCGGGGGACAACGCCGCGGGGGGGCCAAGTATCTAAACTTGGCAGTTGACGAGGAGAGCACGCAAGGTGCAGAATCGTCGGCGGCGACAACAAGGGCGGCGGGACTTCAGAGTTCATGCACCGCCGGCCGCGAGCGCCTGAGTCACCCCCAAGCGGCAAGCTAACGACAATCTGTTAAGCGACAATCGAGCCCGATTGTTTTAGACCTATTCGGAGGGTTTTTGGATGAGCTCTAAGGTCAGCCCTTTGCGTCACCTCGCCGCCTCGTTCTTCGCCGTCATCCTTCTTTCGGCCGCCGCCGCCGCGCAGACCGCCCCGCAGCCCGACCTCTCTCAAGTCGACATCAAGAACTTCGGCCGCATGGACGACCGCTTCTTCCGCGGGGCCGAGCCGAAGACGCTCGAAGACTTCGCGGCCCTGAAGTCCCTCGGCATCGACACGATCATCGACTTGCAGGCGAAGCCGGAGCCGGCCGAAAAGGGTTGGGTCGAATCGCTCGGCATGCGCTACGTCAACATCCCGATGATCGAGAAGAAGTACCCGCGCCCCGAGCACGTCGAGGCGTTCATCAAGACGGTGGACGACCCCGTGACCGGCAAGTTCTACGTCCACTGCGCGGGGGGCCGCCACCGCACGGGCGCGATGGGCGCCGTCTACCGCTACGAGAAGTACGGGTGGAACTACGATCAGGTCTACGCCGAGATGAAGAAGTTCGACTTCTACACCGCGTGGGGCCACGGCGCGTTCAAGGACTTCGTCAAGGACTACTTCGCGCAGGTGCAGGCGCGCGCCACGGCCCCGGCCGCGAAGACCGACGCCGAGGCCGAGGGGGCCCTCTCCGGCAGCCGCCGCTGAACGGGAAACAGTTCGACGCGAAAGCGAAGGGCCGCCCGACTGTGGGGCGGCCCTTTCGCGTGCGCCGAAAGCTGTCGGGCGCCGGGTTAAAGAACTCGTCTCCCCCGTCACCCGCCGCCCGCCCTCACTGGTAGTAGAGCCCGGCGTTCTTCTTCTGATCCCACTCGACCGAGTCCACGTGCCGCTGGTCGGCGCTGAAGATTTCCTCGCTCAGGCGGTCGGTGCTCACCAGCGGGCTGACGTTGACGTAGTAGATGATGCAGCCGACCTCGCCCTCCTCGCTCGGCCGGTCGATGGTGCGCATCTCGGCGTCGAAGTTGTAACGGCGGAAGAGGCGCAGGAGCATCTCCTGCGTCGCATCCACGTTGCGCGTCTTGACCGTCAGCTCCATCGCGCGGAAGACCAACTCGCGCTCGCGGTACTCCAGACCCCACAGGAGCAGCAGCACGAAGAAGCCGAGGATGACGGCCAGCTCCCAGCGACCGACGCCCGTCGCCAGCCCGATGGCGAGGCTCACCAGCAGGACGGTGATCTCCTTCGGGTCTTTGATGTTGGTGCGGAAGCGGACGAGCGAGACGGCGGCGAAGATGCCGAAGGCGCGCGCCGCGCTGTCGCCGACGATCATCATCAGCGCCGAGGCGACGACCGAGAGCAGGATTTGCGTCTGCGCGACGAAGGGGTTGCGTTTGTAGAAGAGCGCGAAGCGGCGCGGGCGGAAGGCCAGTAGCGCCGAGAGCAGCGCCGCCAGCGTCAGCTTGATGGTGACGCTGGCGAAGGTCGTGACCCAGTCGCGCGGCCGCTCGGGCACGCCCGCGGCCGAGGCCGGCTCCGGCTCGTTGATGCCGAAGACGGAGAAGACCGTCTCGTCCTCCGCGGCGGTCGGCGAGCGCGTCGCGGGCGTGGCCGCCGCGCGCGTGGGCTGCTCGGCCGCGGCCGCCGGCTGCCCTTCCGCGCCGTCGGCCGCGGGCGAGGCCGTGGCCGCCGCGTCGCGGGCCGGCGCGTTCTCCGTGCGCTGGCTGCGCATGACGATGGCGACGATGCCGAACCCGACGAGCGCGGCCAACACCGCCGCCAGAATCGTTGACCTGCGCGGCCCCTTCACGTTCCTGTCTGCCATGCCCCTCCCGTTAAAGTTCCGTGCTCCGAGTCGCGAGTTCCGGGTTTGCCCCGCGCGGGTCGGACGGCTCAGGCCGCGCCGCCCGAGCCGGGAGCCCGGGACGGGGAACTCGAAACTTCTTTAATCTTTCCGCCCGAGCGAGCCGCCGGGCGAGAGGTTGACCAGCTCGCTGATGCGCGTGCGGACGGCCTCGGTCAGCAGGCGGATTTCGTCCGGCGTGTAGTTGGCGGCGCGGAAGGCGTCGCCGAGCTGCTCGTCGGTGAGCCGCGCGAGCAGCCCCCCGATCCAGCGGGCCTCCTCGACGCGCAGGTCGTCGAACAAGTCCTGCCGCTTGCCCTTGTAGAAGAGCAGGACGTTGCCGCGCTTCACGTCTTCGAGGAACGGGTCTTTGAAGTAGTCCTCGGGGTCGTTGCGGTTGCGGCGGATGCGCCAGATGACGGGCGCGCCCGACTTGACCCGGCCGAAGGTCGCGCCGAGGTCGCTGACGATGTAGTGCAGCTCGCCGCGGTCGCGCGCGTGCAGGACTTTGTTGTTCGAGTCCTTGATGTCCCAGTTGTTCAGGAGCGCCATCAGGATGACGAGGCCCTGCAACTCCTTCGTGCCGGCGAACGGATTCTCCGACCACTTCCACTCGTCGAGCCGCTTGATGTTCTCGGGCCGCGCTTCGAGCCGGACGTTCTCGAACGTCCCCTTCCCTTCGATCGTGAGGCGCGGCACGAGGTAGTTGATCTCGGTCACGTAGCCGACGGCCCACACGAGCCGTACGGCCGCCGTCTCGCTCTGCGCCTCCTTGCCGATCTTCGCGACCCACACGCGCCCCGCGCCGTCCTTGACGCGGTACTTGGTCGAGAACCCACCCGTCTCCTCCTCCACGAAGGTGACGCGGCTCAGGTCGGGGCGGCCCGCCTCGCCGCCGGGGCCGTGGAACAGGTCGCGCGAAGAGATGTCCGAGGGCATGCGCCACAGCACGGGTGTCCCGCGCGGCGCCTCCTCCCTGCCCTCCGACTTCCCCTGCGCGAAGCCGGCCGGGGCCGAAGAGGCCGACAGGGCGACGATGCAAAGAGCGACGAGACTGCGACTGACTGCCAACCTTCCCATGTTCACTTCTTTCCGGGAGAGCCAGAAGATTTCAGATTTCGGATTTGCGATTTTCCATCCAGTTGACGACTGACGACTGCCGACCGCGAAACAAAAATCTTTAGTCAAAAATTCATTGCGCCGCCCCGGCGACGCCCGCCCCGCCCGGCAGGTCGACCAGCGCGTTGATCCGGGCGCGCACGGCGGCCGTGAGCGCCTGCACGTCGGCGTCCGCGTAGTTGGCGGCGCGGAAGGCGTCGGAGATTTGCGCGTCGGAGAGTTTCGAGAGGATGCCGCCGAGCCACTTGGCGTTCTCGACCGTGATGCCGTTGAACAGGGCTGTGTTCTTGCCGCTGTAGTCGAAGCGGACGTGGCCGCCCTCGACCCCCTCGACGAAACGGGTCTTGACGTAGGACTTCGGCTCGTTGCGGTTGCGCGAGACGAAGCCGCCCGTCTTGCCGAAGGTCGCGCCGAGGTCGGCGACCACGTAGCGCAACTCGCCGCCGCGGCCGCCCGCGCCCGGCACGTAGATGATCTTGTTGTTATCGTCCTTCAAGTCCCAGTTGTTCAGCAGCCCCATCATCACGATGAGGCCCTGAAACTCGCGCGTCCCCTTGAACGGGTTGTCGCCCCACCCCCACGTTTCGAGCCGCCGCCACTCCTCGGGGCGCGCCTCGAAGCGGACGTTGGCGAAGCCGTTGCCCTCGCAGCGGGCGACGCGCTTGGCGGGCGCGCCCTCGACGCGGACGCACGGGACGAGGTAGCTCGTCTCGGTGACGAAGCCGGCGGCCCACGCGAGCCGCACCGAGGCCGTCTCGGGCTGCGCCTCCTTGCCCATCTTCGCGACCCACACGCGCCCCGCGCCGTCCCTCACGCGGAACTTCGGCGAGTAGCCGCCCGTCTCGTCCTTGATGTAGGTGACGCGGCTCAGGTCGGGGCGCGGTACCTCGGCCGGGCCTTCGAGCAGGTTGCGCGCGGAGATGTCGCCGGGGTCGCGCCACATGACGCGCTCGCCCTCGGGCGGCGGCCCCTGCTTCCCGCCCTTCTCCTGCGCGGCGGCGGCGGGCGAGAGCGCGAGCAGGGCCAGCAGGGCGAACGAAGCGAGCGAAGCGTAGGCGGTCTTGTTGCGCATGAAAGTCTCTCTCTTAAACTCACCCGCGCGCGGCGGCGCGCCGAATCAGGGCCCGGCCTACTCCGGCTCCGGCGCGTCGAGGAAGTGGAGCTGCGCGTTGAAGTCCGCCGCGCCCGGCTCGCGCGCGGGCCGCTGGTAGGCCCCGTCGGGCTGAAGCTCCCTCGCCTTCACGTTGTCGCGCAGGTAGGCCGAGATGACCACGTCGCGCAGGTACTTCTTCAAACGCTCGTCGCGGACGGGCGCGACCACCTCGACGCGGCGGTCGAAGTTGCGCGGCATCCAGTCGGCGCTGCCCGTGTAGACCTCCTCCTCGCCGCCGTTGGCGAAGTAGAAGACGCGGCTGTGTTCGAGGAAGCGGCCGACGATGCTGCGGACGCGGATCGTCTCGGAGAGTCCGGGCACGCCGGGCCGCAGCATGCAGATGCCGCGCACGACGAGGTCGATGGGCACGCCGGCCTGCGAGGCGGCGTAGAGGGCGCGGATCATCTTCGTGTCGGCGAGCCGGTTGATCTTGACGGCGATGCGGGCCGGGCGGCCCGCCCGCGCGTGCTCGGCCTCGCGCTCGACGAGCGCCAGCATCTTGTCGCGCAGGTTCACCGGCGCGACGAGGAGCCGCCGGTACTCCTTCTGCCGCGAGAAGCCGGTCAGGAAGTTGAAGAGGTCGGTGGCGTCCGCGCCGATCTCCTCGTCGGCGGTGAAGAAGCTGAGGTCGGTGTAGAAGTTCGAGGTGACGGGGTTGTAGTTGCCCGTCGCGACGTGCATGTACTGCCGCAGCTCCTCGCCCTCGCGCCGCACGACCAGAGAGACCTTGCTGTGCGTCTTCAGCCCGACGATGCCGTAGATGACGTGGACGCCGGCCGCCTCCATCCGCTTCGCCCACTCGATGTTCGGCTCCTCGTCGAAGCGGGCCTTCAGCTCGACGAGCGCCGTCACCTGCTTGCCGCTCTCGACGGCCTTAATCAGCGCCTCCGGGATGGGGGACTTCGAGCCCGTCCGGTAGAGGCACATCTTGATCGAGACCACCTCGGGGTCTTCGGCCGCGAGCCTGATGAAGTCGGTGACGACCGTGTAGGCGTGGTACGGGTGGTGCAGCAGCACGTCGCGCTGCTTGACGACCTCGAAGACGCGCGAGGTGTCCTTCAACAGCGCCGGCACTTTGGGCTTCGCGGGCGCGTCCTTCAGGTCGGGCCGGTTGAGCTTGTGCAGCGGCATCATCCCGTTGGCGTCGAGCGGCCCTTCGATGCGGTAAACGTCGTCGTCCTTGAGGCCGAGCGACCGGGCGATCATGTCGGACATCTCCCGCGGCATCGAGTTGGCGACTTCGAGCCGGACGGCCGCGCCGAAGCGGCGCTCGCGCAGGGAAATCTCGACGACGCGCAGGAGGTCGGCCGCCTCGTCGTCGCGCAGCTCCACGTCGGCGTCGCGCGTCACGCGGAAGGCGTGCCACTGGCTGACGTGCATGCGCGGGAAGAGCGCGTCGAAGTGGGCGGCGATGAGGTCTTCGAGCAGGATGAACTTCGCCCCGCCCTCGCCGACGGGGACGAGGCGCGGCACCATCGGCGGCAGCTTCAGGCGCACGAAGCGCGGGTCGCCCTTGCCCGTCAGCGAGCGCGTCACCCCGTGCTCGGGCAGCGGCTCGACCGTCAGGCCGAGGTTGAGGCTCAGGGCCGAGACGTAGGGGAACGGGTGGCCGGGGTCGACGCCCTGCGGCGTGAGCACCGGGTGCACCTTGCGCTTGAAGAACTCGCGGAGCAGGAGGCGCTCGGGCAGCGTCAGCGTGCTGTAGCGGACGATCTCGATGCCCTCGGCGGCCAACGCCGGCAGCACGTCCTCGCGCAGGCAGCGCGCGTGCTCGTCGAAGAGCGGGAGCAGACGACGCCTGATCTCGACGAGTTGGGCGGCCTGATCCATCCCGTCGGGCGAGAGGCCCATGCTCATCGTCTGGCCCGCGACCTCCTCGCCCAGCGTCTCCTTCAGGCCCGAGACGCGGATCATGAAGAACTCGTCGAGGTTCGAGGCGAAGATGGCGAGGAACTTGAGCCGTTCGAGCAGGGGCTGCGTCGGGTCTTGCGCCTCTTCGAGCACGCGCCGGAAGAACTCGATCTGGCTGAACTCGCGGTTGAAGTAGAGGTGGCCGGCGTCGTGAGGCACAGGCTCTCGGCGGGCGCCGCCGCCGCGCGTCTCGTCCTCGGGGAACGGTCGTGTGTTGGTCAGGGTCGTCATGCTTCTTAACGCGAGAAAGCGGTGGCCGGGCGGGCGGGCAGACCCGCCCCCGGCCGGCAATTTTCCTGCGAGGAGAGCAGGGAGTTGGTTGAATTATGATGCGGCCCGCGCGGCCGCGTTGGCCGCAGGGCCGCGCGCCGGCGGCCGCCCCCTGCTCGAAAAGTTCTCCCCGCGCCGTCGGCCGCGGGGCCGCGAAAATTCCTGAGCGGGAGAGCCCTCGATTCCGCGGGGCCTTTAAGCAAGTCGTATTCCCTCGGCCGCAGGCGTATCGGTAAATCCGGTGAAGTTATTCTACTTCAATATTTAAGCCTGACAAAGCGGAAATGCCCCGCGGCCGGGCCGGGCCGGGCGTGCATCGAATCCAGTCTCGGCGGCCGGACACCGCCGGGAGGGCGGCGGAAATCGTTTGCGGGTTCGCGCGCCTGTCGGTAACTCGCCCGCCCCCCTTCTCGCCGCCCCGCCTTCTTCACTTCAGCGTCAGCGCCTTCGCCTCGACGGAGGCGTCGAGCAGGCGGACGACATCTTCGAGCGTGACCGTCCCGTAATACCACGTGCCCGCGGCCTGCGCCTCGGCGTAGACCGCCTTGTAAATGTCGTAGTAGGAGCGCTGCCCGTCAACGAAGTTGTAGACCTCGTCGCGCATCAGGCCGTGGAGCCGGCCGCGCGCGGAGGCGGGGACGCGGTTGCGGCTGGCGAAGTAGTCGGCGAGGCTGGCGACGTTGGCGGGCACTTTGCGGCTCGCGGCGCGCTCGGCCTCGGTGAGCGCGACGGCCGGCGCGGGCGAGCCGTGCAGGCGGCGGTAGAAGTTGGCCAGCTCGCCGTTGCCGAAGTGGGCCTTGATGAGCACCTGCCGCATCTCCTGAATCGTCTCCAGCGCGTCGCGGCTCGCGCCGGCGAAGACGCGGATCGAGTCGAGGGCGCGCGCCTCGCGCTCGACGCCCTTCTCCATCACGGCGCTCGCGCGCTTCCAGCCGCGGTCGGGTTCGTTCTTCGACTCGACCAGAAGCCTCATCGCCGCCTGCAAGTCGTTCGCCAGCCGCCGCGACCCCTGGGCGTAGGTCTCGGCGAGCAGCGTGGGCACGTCGGCCTCGTCGGCGTAGGCGAGGAAGAAGGACATCGCGCCGATGAGGAAGTTGTTGCGGCGCAGCTGCGTCTGGTCGATCTTGTCGAGGTCGTCTTCGCTGGAGTGGATGAAGGGGTCGTCCCAGTTGATGAGCGCGACGGCCGGGATGCCGACCGCGCCCTCGACGAAGACCATGTGGTCGGACGAGTCGAAGTAGGGGACGAAGCGCGCGTTGTAGCCCTGACGCGTGCCGCGCGTCGCGTAGAGCGGGCGCGTGTGCGGGCGCGGCAGCCCCCCCTGCCGGCTCGCCGCGAGGTAGCCGTTGTTGGTGTGGATGAGGAACGTGCCGACGCTCTCGAAGAGCGCGTCGAGGTAGGAGGTGCGCGAGTGGGGCGCGAAGATGAGGTGCTGGACGCGGCTCCCCATGGCCTGATTCGCGCCCGTCATGTCCTGATGGACGTTGGCGAGAATCTTCCGGGCCTCGCCGGGGTTGTCGCTGAAGTACTTGTACTCGGAGTAAATCTCGTCCGTCCACCAGAAGCGCAGGTCGCGCACGGGGCGCTTGACCTTGCCCTCGCGGATGAGCTTGGTGAAGACGCGGGCGAGTTCGAGCAGGTTGGCGCAGCCGCTCCCGTCGTCGTTGGCCGAGCCCTGCTCCTCCTGCAAGTGCGCGGTGAGCACGATCTGCTCGGCGTTGGGGCGCGTGCCGCGGATGACGGCCTCGACGAAGCCGGTGCGG
>Ga0196977_1000406_pt1 | contig 22854 bp, 17 predicted proteins | sample S3v_1013CmetaG_FD_148634 | JGI IMG/M metagenome (GOLD analysis project Ga0196977, IMG submission 148634) | Soil microbial communities from Anza Borrego desert, Southern California, United States - S3+v_10-13C | ecosystem: Environmental > Terrestrial > Soil > Desert | place: USA: California...
GAGTTTAAGGGTTCGAGTTAAGAAACGGATCGCCTTTAACCCGAAGCCCGCGGCGCGAAACTCGAAACCCTCCCGATCGGTTATAATGGCCCCACGCATTCATCAGGCAGGAGGCGCGCCGGTGCTGTGGATCATCCAGTGGGCGAAGTCCGCGACGTGGCGGAACGAGTTCGACATCCCGATCAGGAACTTCGCGAAGGTCTCGGAAGGGGTCTACAGGGGCGCGCTGCCGGGGGCCGAAGCCTACCTCCCCCTCGCCAACAAGCTCGGCGTGCGCCGCGTCCTCAGCCTCACCGAGGGCGCGCGCGAGCGTGACCGCGAGGCGGCCCTCGCCGGCGGCGTCAGGGAGTGGCGCCACATCCCCTTCGCCGACCGCGAGAAGCCCAAGCCCGAGCGCGTCCGCGAGTGGCTCGACGTCGTCCGCACGGCGCCCACGGACGGGGCCATCTACACGCACTGCATGGGCGGCCGCCACCGCACCGGCGTCCTCATCGCCGTCCTCCGCGTCGCCGACCACGGCTGGACGAAGCAGCGCGCCTTCCGCGAGATGCTCGACTTCGGCTGGTACGACGCCCGCGGCCACCGCCCCCTCCGCGAGTGGTTCTTCCACGACTTCGACCCCGCAGACTTCGCGCCTACGGGCGAGGCGGTGGCAGCCGTGACTCGTGACTCGTGACTCGTTAAAGACCTTGAGGGCCGCCGTCGTTTGAATGGTTCAAACCACGGCGGCCCTCAACGCGTCTTCACGATTCACGAGTCACGGCTTTCACGTCTGTCGCGGCTTGTAGTCGTCGCCGAGTTCGGCGACGCGTTGGAGTTGGGTGATGCGGTCGCGGATGGCGCGGGTGAAGCAGTCGGCCTCTTCGGGGGTGGCCCCGCTGGCGTCGAGGCCGTCGCGGAGTTGCCGGTCGGTGACGCGGCCGAGGTAGCGGCAGAGCCAGCGCACGTCCTCGACCGTGATGCCCTCGGTCACCTCGTCGGTGCGCTGGCCCGTGTAGCCCCAGCGGACGACGCCGCCCTCGACGCCCGCGACGAACTCCGGGTTCTGCGACTCGTAGCCCGCGCAGTCCCACTTCCCTCTCGTGATCGGGCTGCCCCACTTCCCCATCGAAGCGCCCCAGTCGATGATGAGGTAGCGCGCCTCGCGCGCCCCGCCCGGCAGCGTGTACTCGAAGACGGCCGTGTTCGAGCCGCGCGCCACGTCGCGCACGTCCTTGTTGTCCCAGTTCGACAGGAGCATCGTCATGAGCTTGAGCCCCGCCAGCTCCCGCGTCCCGAGGAAAGGGTTGTCGTCCCACGACCAGCCGTGCTCGTCGAAGAGTTTGCGCACGCCCGGCTCGTCGAGCTCGAAGCGCGCGTCCTCGAAGCGACAGTCCTCGGTGACGCAGGTGCTCGCGCGCCCGAGGTTGGTCGCGCCCTCCAGCTCGCCCTCGGGGACGAAGTAGGCGGCCTCGGCGTGGAAGCCGGCGGCCCACGCGAGCCGCACGCAGAAGGTCTCGCTGCGCACCTCGTCGCCCCACTTGACGCGCCACGTCCGGCCGCGCGCGTCGCGCGCCGACAGGCACGGGTTCGACCCCGTGGCGTGCTCCTCGACGAAGCGGAAGGGCGGGACGGGCGCGCCGCCGGGGCCTCCGGGGCCGGCGCGGAAGTCGAGGCGCTCGACCTCGCCGGGGTCGCGCCACAGCGTCTTAACGGGCGCGCGCACCGGCCGCTCGCGCGACGCCCAGACCTTGTAGCGCGACACCGCCCACCAGTAGGCGTAGACGCACACGACGCCCACCAGCGCGCCGATGACGACGATCCAAACGAGGGTGTCCAGTTCCGGCATAAGAAGTCTTGCCGAACACTATAACATCCGCCGGCGCTCTAATTGGTGATTCGCTCCTCGATGACGAAGAAGCCGGTCTCGCCGCCGCCGGAGGTGACGTTGACGACGGGCGAGCCGGAGAGCCTGACCATCGCGCCCTCGACGCGGCCGCGGAAGAGGAAGGGGTTGGTGTCCACGTACATCGGCCGGAGCGCCCAGCGCCGCTCGTCGAAGACGGGGAACTCTTCGCGGCGCAGCTCCAGCGCGTCCTGCACGACGTAGTCGGCCTGCAAGGCGACCGCGACCGCGTCGTCCCATTCGGACTCGTTCGCGCGCGGGCCGAGGACGAGGCCGTGCCCGCCGTAGTCGTCGTTCGGCTTGAGGACGAGCGAGCCGCGGTTGGCGCGGACGTAGGGCAGGAGGTCTACGGCCCGGCCGTCGCGGGTCGTCCGCCGCTCGGAGACGCGGCGCGTCCACGGGACGCAGGCGCGGATGGCCTCGCGCTCGGCGGGCGCGAAGCGGAAGTCGCGCCCGTCGTCGGTCAAAAGCTCGAAGGCGGCCTTCTTGTGCAGCGGCTTGCAGCGGAAGGAGTTGACGAGGCAGACGCGGCCGTCGCGGTAAGCCCGAAGCAGCGGGTGAGAGTCGTCGCAGCGCGCCAGCAGTTCGTGCATGATGACGCGCTTGTAGACGAGGTCGACGCGGAAGTCGCCGCGCCGCAGCCGCCCGCCCGAGTATTCGAGCTCGTCGGGCGCGCAGATGACGGTCGGGACGCCGCGGCTGACGAAGTGGTTGCGCAGCAGCGCGAACTCGTGCGCGGTCGGCAGGTTCGCCCAGTCCACGACGGCGACGTGCGGCGCCTCGCGCGTGCCGCCCCACTCGCGGAAGGTTTCGAGGAGGCTCGCGAGGAGCGCGGCCGCCGGGTCGAACTGGCGCAGCCGGTAGCGCTCGCCGAAGCGCGCGAGGGCCGGCACCTCGAACATGATCTGGTTGAGGCCCGACTGGTCGGTGAGGCTCGAAGGGTTCTCGGCGTTGTACTCGACGAACCTGACCTCGTCGTGGTGGACGAAGGCGTCGAGCCGGGTGGTGACGGCCGGGTAGGCGTAGCCGGGGTCGAGCTCGGCGTAGCTCCGCTCGCGCCCCGTCATCCCGACCTCGTCCATCAGCGAGGGCTCGGCGGCGAAGGCCGCGGCCAGCTTCTCGAAGGCCGAGGCGACCAGCTCCGACGAGCGCGCGAGCCGCGCGTACTGCGCCCGCGTGAGCAGGTGCGGCCGGAGCGCGACGCCGATCTCCCGCTCGCCGTACAGCATCCCCGCCGCCCGCATCAAAGCCTTCAGCCGCGCCAACAGCTCCGGCGTCAGACTCTCGTCGGCCTCAAGCAGCCGGTGGTATTCGGCAATCGCCTCGTCACGCATAAAAAAGTAGACAGTAGTCAGTAGTCAGTAGCTTTCTGACGGGCGTCGAGCTTACACCCTGACCGCCCGGAGCGCGCAAGTTTTTCTACCGACTATTGTCTGCCGACTACCGGCTACTCTCTCTCACTTATCGCGGGCCGCCCCGCCGCCCTGCTCTTCGAGCGCGGCCTGCGCGGCGGCGAGGCGCGCGAGGGGGACGCGGAAGGGCGAGCAGGAGACGTAGTCGAGGCCCGTCTCGTGGCAGAAGGCGATGGAGCGCGGCTCGCCGCCGTGCTCGCCGCAGATGCCGACCTTGAGGCCCGGCTTGACGGCGCGCCCGCGCTCCGTGCCGATGCGGACGAGCTGGCCGACGCCGTCGCGGTCCAAGACCTGAAACGGGTCGTCGGGCAGCACCTTCGTCTCGACGTAGACGGAGAGGAAGCGGCCCGAGTCGTCGCGCGACAGCCCGAAGGTGGTCTGCGTCAGGTCGTTGGTGCCGAACGAGAAGAAGTCGGCGTGGGCGGCGATCTGGTCGGCGGTGAGCGCCGCGCGCGGCAGCTCGATCATCGTCCCGACCGTGTACTCGACCGCGAGGCCGTGCTCGCCCGAGACGGCGCGCGCCACCTCGTCGATCAGCTCGCGCTGGCGGCGCAGCTCCTCGGCCGTCGAGACGAGCGGCACCATGATCTCGGGCGCGACGGGCTGGCCCTCGCCGCTCAACTCGCACGCGGCCTCGAAGACGGCGCGCACCTGCATCCGCGTCACCTCGGGGAAGATCATGCCGAGGCGGCAGCCGCGGTGGCCGAGCATCGGGTTGGCCTCGTGCAGGCGCTCGACCTGCTGGAGCAGCCTGCGCTTCTCGGCGATCTCATCGAGCAGGCGGTCGGTCTCCCGGATGCTCTCGGCGCGGCGCACCTGAAGCTTCAACTCGTTCAGCTCGCCGATGAGGTCTTCCATGCGGGGGAGGAACTCGTGGAGCGGCGGGTCGAGCAGGCGGATGGTGACGGGCAGCCCCTTCATCGCGCGGAAGATGCCGAGGAAGTCGCCCTTCTGGAGCGGGAGCAGCCGGTCTAAAGCCTTCTCGCGCGCGCCCGTGCCCTCGGCCAGAATCATCTCGCGCATGGCGGCCAGTCGCTCGTCGCCGAAGAACATGTGCTCGGTGCGGCAGAGGCCGACGCCCTCGGCCCCGAACTCGCGCGCGACGGCCGCGTCGTGCGGCGTGTCGGCGTTGGCGCGCACGCGGAGGCGGCGGAACTCGTCGGCCCACGAGATCAGCTCGCGGAAGTCGGGCCCGAGCGCGGGCTGCACGGTCGGGACTCGGCCGAGGAAGACTCTCCCGGTCGAGCCGTCCACGGTGATCCACTCGCCTTTGGTGACGACCGTGCCGTTGACGCTGAACTGCTGCTGGCCGTAGTCGATGTCGAGCACGCTCGCCCCGCAGACGCACGACTTGCCCATGCCGCGGGCGACGACGGCCGCGTGGCTCGTCATCCCGCCGCGCGCCGTGACGATGGCCTGCGCGGCGACCATGCCGTGGAAGTCGTCGGGGCTGGTCTCCTGCCGGACGAGCACGACCTGCTCGCCGCCGCGCGCCAGCTCCTCGGCCTCGTCCGGGTCGAAGACGACGCGCCCCTGCGCCGCGCCGGGGCTGGCCGGCAGACCCCGCGCGACCTCTCTGGCGTCGGCCTTCGGGTCGACGGTCGGGTGCAGGAGTTGGTCGAGCTGTTCGGGCGTGACGCGGCCGACGGCCGTCGCCTTGTCGATCAGACCTTCGTGAACCATGTCCACGGCGACGCGCACGGCGGCCGCGCCCGTGCGCTTGCCCGTGCGCGTCTGGAGCATCCAGAGGCGGCCCCGCTCGATGGTGAACTCCACGTCCTGCATGTCGCGGTAGTGGCGCTCGAGCAGCTCGACGATCGACCTGAACTGCCCGTAGGCTTCGGGCAGCTCCTCGCCGAGCTGGTTGATGGGCTGCGGCGTGCGGGTGCCCGCGACCACGTCCTCGCCCTGCGCGTTCAAAAGGTATTCGCCGTAGAGCTTCTTCTCGCCGGTCGAGGGGTTGCGCGTGAACGCCACGCCGGTGGCGCTCGCCTGCCCCATGTTGCCGAAGACCATCGCCTGCACGTTGACGGCCGTGCCGAGGTCGTCGGGGATGCGGTTGACGCGGCGGTAGTCCACGGCGCGGCGCCCCATCCACGAGTTGAAGACGGCGGCGACGGCGACCCTCAACTGCTCGAGCGGGTCTTCGGGGATGGCGTGGCCGCCCTGCTCGGCGAGGATGATGGCCTTCTGCGCGGCGATGACTTCGCGGAGTTGTTCGGGGCTCAGATCGGTGTCGCGCCCGCCGGCCGTCTGCGCCTTGAAGCGCTCCATGACGCGCTCGAACTTCTCGTGGGCCACGCCCATCACGATCTCGCCGAAGAGGGTGGCGAAGCGGCGGTGGGCGTCGAGGGCGAAGCGCTGGTCGCCGGTCTGCGCGGCGAGCCCCTGCACGGTCTGCTCGTTCAGGCCGAGGTTGAGGATGGTGTCCATCATGCCGGGCATCGAGAAGGGCGCGCCGGAGCGGACGGAGACGAGCAGCGGGCTCTCGGGGTCGCCGAACCGCTTGCCGGTCTTCTCTTCGAGCGCGCGCAGCCCCCCGATGACCTGCTCCCACATGCCGCCGGGGAAGTTCTTGCCGTTGGCGTAGAAGGCGTTGCAGGCTTCGGTGGTGATGACGAAGCCGGGGGGGACGGGCAGGCCGGCGCGCGTCATGTCGGCGAGGCCCGCGCCCTTGCCGCCGAGCAGGGTGCGCTGGCGGCCGTCGCCCTCTTCGAAAAGGTAAACCCACTTGTGCGTTCGGCTCTCTGGCATGGACTCACATCCCTCCCGGTCTTGAAGTGATAAAGGGGCGCGGCCCGGCGGCGGGGCGGTTCGTCAGGTTCCGGCGCGGATGCCGCAGAGCGTAACCCCGGAGGGGGGCAGGGCGCAACGCCCATGCCGCGCGCGGGCCCTGCTGAGCGCGGGTGAAGGATGAGAGTGGCCGGGGAAGAGCGACTCGTCTTCCCCGGCCCCCGGCCACTGAAGCAGGTCAACCGTTTAATCCTCTCCCATCCCGGTGAGGCGTTCGACGCGGACGCGGAAGACGGTGGGGGAGGGGGCCGAGGCGTCGCCGGCGATGAGCGACTCGACGGGCGTGAGGCGGGGGAAGGCGGCGAGCAGGAGGTTGAGGGCGCGGCGGCGGTCGTCGGCGCTCGTGACCTCCTCGTAGCGGCCGAAGGCGAGGACGCTGCGCCAGCCGAAGTCGTCGCGCGGCTCGTCGAGCTGAAGGCAGACGCGCGGGTTGGCGCGCATGGCGTCCACCTTGCGGCCGGGCAGCGAGTGGATGAGGGCCGACTCGCCGTCGAAGACGTAGAAGTAGTCAGTAGTCAGTAGGAAGACCTTCGGCGGCGAACCGTCGGCGTGCCGGCGTCAGCGTTCCTCACTGACGGTGCGAGGCGACGGCCGCCGTGGGGGCGGGCGCGGGCGCGCCGCGCAGCTCGACTTGGCCGAGGCGCGAGAAGTTGATCGAGTCGGCGAGGATGCGGACGGCCTCCTGCGAGGCGTGGAAGCCCATCGAGTTCTCGGCCTCGACGAAGTCGAGGTAGAACTGCGCCTTGCGCTGAAAGTCGCGGGCCTTCGCCAGCTGCTCGTCGGTGCGCCCGGCCGCCTTCGCCGCCTTGATGTCGTTGATGAGGTCGACGAGCGCGTCCATCGCCACGTTGCGCATGTTGAAGGTGCGCGTCTGGTTGGTGTGGACGCGCGCGCGCAGCTCGTCCTCGGGCCACTTGTGGCAGGTCTGGCAGGCGTTGTTGACGTTCAGGAGCGGCGAGCGCACGTGGTGGTCGCTGACCTTCAGCGCCCCGGAGCGCACGTAGGGCATGTGGCAGTCGGCGCAGGACACGCCCGAGCGCGCGTGGATGCCCTGACTCCACATCTCGAACTCGGGGTGCTGCGCCTTCAGCACGGGCGCGCCCGACTCGGCGTGCTGCCAGTCCTTGTGCTGCACCTCGTCGTAGTAGGCCACCACCTGCTCGACCTTCAGCCCCTTGTGCCACGGGTAGGTGAGCCGCTTCTCCGGCCCCTTGAAGTAATACTCGACGTGGCACTGGCCGCAGACGAAGGCGCGCATCTCCTGACGGGAGGCGAGGCGGTTCACGTCGTAGGAGCCTCGCCGGCCCTGTTGCCGCCAGCGCTCGACCGAGGGCAGGTGCGGCACGGGCTCTTCCGACGCGGCGAGCGTCGCGATGCCTTCGAGGAAGCCGGGGCGCGTCACGCGCAGCGCCATCGTCTGCGAGTCGTGGCAGTCGATGCAGGCGACGGGGTGAGAGACCTGCTTGCGCGCCTCCATGAAGGGCATCCGGTTCATGGCCTCGAAGCCCTTCATCAGGTCGCCGCCGCCGGCCCGCTTGTAGGGGACGTAGACGGAGGCGTGGCAGTGGATGCAGGTGCCGGGCTGCGGCGTGGCCTGCTGGCGCTCGGTGAAGACCTGATCGGTGAGCATGTGGGCGTGGCCGCGCTCCTCGCGGAAGTCGCGCGAGAAGGCGTAGCCGGCCCACATCACCCTCAGGCGCGGGTCTTCTTCGAGGCGCGACTGCGCGACGATGGAGCGCGGGTCGGCCTCGGAGGGCGTGCGCGGCACGGCCTCGCTGCCGCCGTAGCGGGTGCGCACCTGATCGACCGTGCGGAGGTAGCCGTCGTACTGCTGCGGGAAGTTCTTGCCCCAGACGGCCGGGTCTTCGGTCTCGTCCGTCAGTTCGACGACGCGGTAGAAGGGGTTGCGGGCCTCCTCCTTGCGCTCCATGATGTTGACCAGCAGCGCCACGCCCGCCGCCGTCGCCAACAGCGCCGCGGCCGCAACCAGCGCGATCGTCCTCAGCGTGCGCCTGTGCGGCGCGCTCGCCCCCTGCTCCCTCTCTTCTTCAGCCATGTCCTCAAGAAGCGCGGAGGTCAGAGCGCCGAACGCGGAACTGAAGACAGCCCTCTTAATTCTGCGCTCCGCATTCCGACCTCCGCGCTTTCCTTTCCCCCCTTCAGTGCGTCATGTGCCCGACGCGGCTGTGGCAGCGGATGCAGGAGAGGTCGCCCTGCCCGGCGTGCCCCTCGATGGCGTCCGTGACCCGCTCGTGGCACTTGCGGCACGCCTGCTCGGTGACCTCGCGGTTGCGCGGCGTGATCTGGATCGGCTCGTGGAAGCGCCCCGTCGTGAAGTAGAACGAGTGCCAGAAGCCGTTGCGCGCCTTCGTCGCGTACTTGCCGACGAAGCCGGGCGGCGTGTGGCAGTCGTTGCAGACGGCGACCGAGCGGTGCGAAGACTTCACCCAGCCGTCGAACTGCTCGCGCATCACGTGGCAGTTGACGCAGGCCGCGGGGTCGTCCGTCATGTACGAGTAGCCGCGCGCGTAGATGAAGGTGTAGCCGCCGATGCCGACCACCACGCCGACGGCGAGGCCGATCACGATGTTCGTCAGCGTCTGCAAGCTCATAGGTGTCGGCGCGCACGCCTCCGCGCCGCCGTCTCTCGAAGGCCCGCCGCGCCCGCGCGTTAACGAAAGGGGTTCGCCCCGGACTATAACAGCCCGGGGCCGGCTCCGTGATGGCTTTTTTATAACAAATCTTCCGCGGCATCCGGTGTGACGGGCGTCACACGTCGGGCGCGGCGCGCGTCAGGCCGAGCCGGCCTCGGCCGCCGGCTCGGCCGCGCCTTCGGCCGCGCCGAGCCGCTCCTCGAAGATGCGCGCCGTGGCGCTGAGGAAGTCGTAGGCGGTGACGATGCCGACGAGCGCGCCGCCCTCGACGACGGGCAGGCAGCCCACGCGGCGCCGGCGCATCAGGTCGAGGGCTTCGAGCGTCGGCGTCTGCGGCGAGACGGTGACGGGGTCGCGCTTCATGATCTGGCGGACGGCCACCGGCTCGCAGGCGCGGGCCGAGCCGCCGCGCGCGAGCAGCCGCAGCACGTCGCGGTGCGTGACGAGGCCGACGAGCTCGCCGGCGTCGTCCTCGACGGGGACGTGGCGGATGTGCCGCCAGTCCATCACGCTGGCCGCGAGGTCTACGAGGTCGTCGGGCCTCACGGTGAAAAGGTCTGTGGACATGAACTGCCCGACGGTACGGTAGCCCTCCGACCAGTCGGCCGCGGCCGGCTCCTCGACGGGCGGCCAGAGGTGGACGGGGTCGTTCTGCTGCTGCCGCTCGAACATCGCCTCGGCCAGCGCGCGGTGGCGCGTGTGGCGCGTGCCGCGGCGGCCGAGCGCGGCCAGAGACTGCAACGCCCACTGCGACCCGGTCTGCCCCGTCCGCACCCGCTCCTCGACGGTGCCGAGGTAGAGGTCTACGTCGGCCGCGTCCACCTCCCGCGCCCTGAGGCCGGCGCGGGCGAGCGGCAGGAGGTGTTCGAGGATGAGCGCGTCGGCCGGGTAGTTGCGGCCGTCGGCCCAAATGAGCTGCGCGCCGAGGCCGTGGCGCGCGGCCCGCCAGAAGTTGGCCTTGCAGTCGTCGAAGGAGAAGCGGCGCTCGACGCGGCCGTACTCCTCGGGGAGCGACGACATCAGCCCGACGAAGAAGGCGGCGTTGGCCACCTCGTCGAGCGGGGTCGGCCCGGCAGGCAGCACGCGGTTCTCGATCCGCAGGTGCGGCTCGCCGCCGGAGACGCCGTAGCACGGCCGGTTCCACCACCAGACCGTGCCGTTGTGCAGTTGCAAGGCCTTGAGCCGCGGCACGCCGCCGCGCGCGAGCACCTCGACGGCGTCCTCCTCCGGCTCGCTGGTGAGGATAACGCGGAAGCGCGCGATGTCCTCGCGGAAGAGTTCGAGGACTGAGCCTTCGAGCCAGCGCTCGCCGAAGCCGACGCGGGTGGGTAGGTCGCGCTGCTGCTCGGCGGCGGTGCGCGCGTCGGCCGAGTGCTGGAAGAGGGCGAGGCGCGTCTCCTGCCAGAGGCGGCGGCCGAGCCAGACGGGCGAGTTCACCGCGGCGGCCAAGAGCGGCGCGCTCGCCGCCTGCGCCACGTTGTAGAGCGGCGCGAACTCCTCGGGGCCGACTTGCAGGTGAACCTGAAAGGAGGTGTTCGAGGAGAGCAGCATGATGTTGTCGGAGGTGAGGTTGACCTCGTCCACGCCCTTCATGTGGACGGAGATTTCGCCGCCGCGCATCCGCATGATCGAGTCGTTGAGCTGGCGGTAGCGGGGCAGCGGCGTGACGTTCTCAAGGCTCAGGTCGCCGCGCTCGAGCGTCGGGAGGATGCCGGCCAGAAGCACGTCGGCCCCGAGCGGGCGGGCCGCCTCGCGCACCACGCCGACCGTCTCCCTGATCTCCTCCTCGAGGCGGCGGAAGCAGTCGCCGCCGAGCGCGCGTGGCGTGAGGTTGGCTTCGAGGTTGAAGCGCGCGATCTCGGGCGTCAGCCGCGGGTCTTTGGCCCGCTCGATGACCTCGACGGCCACGGGCGCGGGCCGCATCTGCCGGTCGACGAGGAACATCTCCTGCTCGGCCCCGACGCGCCGGACGCCGGTCTCGATCCGGCCCGCTTCGAGCATCTGTTCGAGCGCGCACAGGTCGTTCAAGAGCGCCCGCATGAAGGCCCGCAGTTTCTGGTCGTCGAGTTGCGACGCTACTTTTTGTTCGCCCATGATGTTCGGACTCGGAGGCTTCGTGAAGGGGCCGGCCGCGCCGCGAAGGGTTCGCGCCTCCCGCGGGGCCGCCTGTTCGCACGGAGGCGCGGGGGCAATTCGCATACCCGCGCCCCCCCCCGAAGTATTCGCGACCGAGCGGCGGAAATTTTACCACCGCCGCGCCCCGGCTGCGTAAACTCTCCCAAGCCGGACGGGGCGGCGCTCGGCGGAATCTTTTTCCGGCCGCGGCTATTGACTCGGCGGCCGATTCCGTCTAACTTTCGCCGCGCCGGTCGGGATTCGCCCGTCCGGAAATTCCGCCTCATTGAACATTTGCTCCAGCTCGCGCCGCCGCGCACTCGCGTCCCACGGAGAACCGCCCCATGACAAGGCTCGCCCGCATCGCCCCGCTCGTGCTCCTCTTCGTCTGCACCGTCTTCGTCGCCGAGGCCCGCGCCGACCCCGTCGTCATCACCGGCGGCTCGGCGTCGCTCAGCGCCCTCGCGGGCGGGCCGGTCACGCTCGTCGGGAGCGGCCTGACCCTGAACGCGGGGCTGACTCAGGGGCTGTTCAACGGCACCATCTTCCAGCAGGGGCAGTCGGCGAGCCTCCGCAGCTTCAACCTCGGCCTCGACATCGGCAGCGGCCCCGTGGCCGCCAACGGCGCCAACTACGCGCAGGTCTTCTATCAGGGGCAGATGGAGTTCCTCGGCGGCCTCGGCCCGCTGAGCGGCCCGCTCGGGGCCTTCACCATGCAGACGCCCTTCAGCTTCGCCTCCACGCTTCAGGGCTGCCTGACGAGTTGGCACGTCGGCCCCTGCGCCCCCGGCAACCTCGTCTTCGACACCACCATCCTGACGGGGCAGGGCACGGCCACGGTCGAACTCATCGGCTTCGAGCTCGCCGGCAACCGCCACTTCCAAATCTCGCGCGTCACCTACAACTTCGCCCCCGCGGCCGTGCCCGAGCCGGCCACGCTCCTCCTCCTCGGCACGGGCCTCGCGGGCGTCACCGCCGCCGCCCGCAAAAGGAAAAGAAGAACCGAACAGTAGCAGGTGGTCGGAAGTCGGCGACCCGCGGAAAGCGTTTCGCCGGCGACCGTCGAGGCTGTCCGCTTCGACGGTCGCCGGCGAAACATTTTTCCGCCGACCACTGACTACTTGTTATCGACCGCTTCCTTCATCCTCGCCCGCAGGTCTTCGGTCGTGCGGCGCAGCGTGTCGGCCGAGGCGCGCAGGCCCGCGCGCTCCTCTTCGTCGAGAGGGATTTCGATGACGCGCTCGACGCCGGCGCGGCCGATGACGCAGGGCAGGCTCAGGTAGACGCCCTCGATGCCGTACTGCCCCGTGGTCAGCGTCGAGACCGGCAGCACCGAATGCTCGTCGCGCAGCACGGCCTCGCAGATGCGCGCCACGCACGAGGCGATGGCGACCGAGGTGTAACCCTTGCGCTCGATGATCTCGGGCGCGGCGCGGCGCACGCGCGCGAGCAGGTCGCCGAAGTCGGGGCACGCGCGGCCCGCCCCCTCGCAGAACTCGCGCAGGGGCACGCCCGCCACCCGCGCCGAACTCCACGCCGCCACCTCCGAGTCGCCGTGCTCGCCGATGACGTAGGCGTGTACCGACCGCGGCTCGACGCCGACCGCGCGGCCGAGCATCGTCCGCAGCCGCGCCGAGTCCAAGACCGTGCCCGAGCTGATGACGCGCGCCACCTCCAGCCCGGACATCTCCTGCGCGAACTGCGCGAGCACGTCCACGGGGTTGGTCGTCATCAGCAGGATGCCGCCGAAGCCTTCGGCCATGAGCCGGCTCATCACGTCGCGGATGACGCCGACGTTGCGCCCCAAGAGGTCGAGGCGCGACTCGCCGGGGCGGCCGCCGACGCCGGCCGCGACGACGACGATGTCCGAGCGGGCCGCGTCGCGCCAGTCGCCGGCCCACACGTCCACGGGGCGGGCGAGCGCGGCGGCGTGCTGCAAGTCCATCGCCTCGCCCTCGGCGCGGCGCCCATCTTTGTCGAGCAGCACGACCTCGCGCGCGTGCCCGCCCAGCATCAGCGCGTACGCGCTCGTCGCGCCCACGTTCCCGCAGCCGACGACGGCCACGCGATCCTGACTCACACTTCTGGGGAAGCTCTCCGGATTCATAAATAAAGTAGTCAGTAGTCAGTAGTCAGTAGTCAGTAGAAAAACCTTTCGCGGTCGCGTGGACAGCAGTGTAAGTGTCCGGCGGCCGGAGACACAAATCCGCCGTCTACAGCTTTCGCCTACTGACTGTCCTCGACCGCGATCTTCCTCGCGCCCCGCGCCTGCGGAGATTTGCCCCAACCCGTTGCGGAACTTTCCGCAGAATCGAGAAAACAGAACCGCGGGCGGCGGGGGGCGGGCCGGGTGTGGAATGTCACCCGGCCCGCCCCCCGCCGCCCGCGGTTCTGTTTCTTAACGTCTCCGGCCCTTACCGGCTGGCGGACGCGCCGGCGCGGAGGTTGACCAGTTCGTTGATGCGGCCGCGGATGGCGGCGGTGAACTGGCTGATCTGGGCCGGCGTGTAGTTGGCGGCGCGGAAGGCGTCGTTGAGCTGCTTGTCGCTCAGGCGCGAGAGCAACTGGCCGGCCCAGCGCGCCTGCTCGACCGTGATGTCTTCGAGGAGGTTGGTGTTCTTCCCCGTGAAGTCGAACTCGACGACGCCGCCCGCCTTGACGCCCTTAACGAACTTGTCGCCGCTGAAGCCCTCGGGGTCGTTGCGGCTGCGCTTGAGCGTCCAGAGCGCGCCGCTGCCGGTCTTGCCGAGCGTGGCGCCGAGGTCGCTGATGGCGTAGCGCAGGTCGGGCCCGCCGTCGGTCATCAGGACGTTGTTCTCGTCCTTCATGTCCCAGTTGTTGAGCAGGATCATCAGGGTCTTGAGCGCCTGAAGCTCGCGCTTGCCCGAGAACGGGTTCTGCGACCAGCTCCACATGCCGTGGCGCTTGACGCCCTCGGGGCGCAGCTCGAAGCGGACGTTCTCGACGGCGCCGACGGTCGGGATGGTCGCGCTCGGGGCGAGGTAGGTGATCTCGGTCATGTAGCCGGCGGCCCACACGAGTCGCGTGGCGGCCGTCTCCGACTGCGCCTCGCGGCCGACCTTCGCCACCCACGTCCGGCCCTTCGCGTCCTTGACGCGGTACTTCTTCGACCAGCCGCCCTTCTCCTCCTTGATGAAGGTCAGGTTCGAGAGGTCGGGCACGTTGGCCTCGCCGCCGGGGCCGTAGAAGAGGTCGAGCGAGGCGGCGTCGCGCTCCTGCCACAGCACGGGCGTGCCCGTCGGCGGGGCCTTCGGCTCCTTCTCATTCTTCGATTTGTCGTTCTTCTGGGCGGCCGCCGGGGAGGCGAGCGCGAGGACGAGGGCGGCGACTATCGCCGCCAGCGCGGGGGTCTGACGTTGCCGGAACATCTTAAAAACGGCAGGGCGGACAACTACCGACTCTCGCGCCCCGCCTGTCTCCTCCTTCAAAAATTTACTGCCACCGACCGCGCCGATACTACCAACTCGCGCCGCTTTTGGCTACAGGCGGGAAATTAGGAATTAAGAATTAAGAATTAAGAATTAAGAGTTGAAGAGGTCGGGAACACGGAAGGGCGCTGCGCCACCACACAATTCTTAATTTTTAATTCTTAATTCTTAATTGCTTTTACTGCTTGAGGCCGGGGCGGAGGGCGCGTTGGTGGGCGGCGGCCTGCTCGTCGGGGGGCTGGAGCGACCAGAGCCAGCGGACGGCCTGTTCGAGCTTGCGGCGGTCGCCCGAGTCGAGCGCCTCGCGCCCCTGCGCGAGCCAGCGGGCGGCCTCCTCGTGGTTGACGAAGGGGCGGCCCGGCCGTTCGAGGTGCCGGAACCACTGCTCCCAGAACCAGTCCTGCGCGTAGAGCACCTGCCCGCGCAGCTCGCGCATCGAGGCGAGGGTCTTGCGGACGCCGCGGGCGTCGCCGCGCGCGGCCGACTCGCGCAGGTCGCGCCGGAGCGCCTCGAAGCGGCGGCGCTGCGCCTCCGTGCCGTAGGCCGTCACGTCCGACTCGATGTCGGCGACGGCGGCCTCGGCGTCCTCGGCGGCCGTGCCGCGCGGGGGGAGTCCGGCGCGCCGTTCGAGGTCGGCGACGCGGGCGCGCAGCTCGCGCATCCGCTCGACCGCGCCGCGCGCGTAGTCGTGGTCGGCCATCTCGCCGGTCGGCTGGTACGCGCCGAGGTCGAGGTCGAAGTCCTCTACCTCGCGCCGCAGACGCGCGGCCTCCTCGCGCGTCCCCGCCGCCGCGGGCGTCGCCGGCCACGCCTCGCCTTCTGCCCGCGGCGCGAAGCCGTCGTCGTAGATGACCTCGGGGAAGTCGGCCTCGGCGTCGCCGTCGAGCATCAGGTGCTCTTCGAGCCGGTCGAGCCGCGCGAGGCAGATTTCGACTTCGAGGTGGAGCCGCTTGAGGTGTTCGAGGTAGTCGGCCTCCTCCTCGCGCGGGATGTAGATGCGCTCGGAGAAGTGCTCGTTGAGGTGCGGGATGAAGACCTCGACGGTGATGAGGCGCGAGGCGTCCACCTTGAGGTGGAGCTGAATCTCCGCGCCCTCGGGGACGGGCCGGCGCACGGCCTCGCTGCGGACGTGGAGGTTGCCGACCCACGTGTTGGCCTGCGGGTCGCCGAACGCCTCGCCCTCCCAGAGCTTGACGGCGAGCGACGTTTCCGGCTCGCTCGGCCGCAGGGCGTGCGCGGCGCGGTAGGTGACGGTCTTCTCGGCCGGCAGGAGCGTGCGCCGCGGGAAGACGGGGCTGAGTTCGACGCGGCCGTCCCCGCGCGCGACCTCGACCGAGAGCGTGTGCGGCAGGGGCGGCGCGCCGGCCGCCAGCCCGTGGCGAATCTGGAACCCGCGCGGCTCGACCCCGACGGCGCGGCCTTTGCGGTCGCGCACGCTCAGCGAGAAGTTGTTGAGGCGGCCTTCCTGCAAGACGAGCGGCGTCTCGAAGTAGCCGTCCTCGGCGGCGAGCCAGCCGCTCGTCCAGAAGCCGCCCTCGGCGTCCACCTTCACTTCCAACCCGCCGCGCGCCGCGCGCCCCGAGAACTTGCCCGCGACGCGGGCGCGCGCCGCCGCCGTCACCGGCTCGAAGGCGAGCCGCACCGAAAGGCTCTCGGCCGGCGCGGCCGGGGAAGTCTTCGGCGACGACCGGCGCTCGACGGTCGAAGCGTAGAGGGCCGCGCCGCGCGCGACGACCGTCATCGGGTCGAGCGAGGCGTCGATGCGCGCGCCGAGGCGCGACCGAAGCGCCTCCCTGACGTAGGGCGTCTGCGTGGGGCCGCCGACGAGCAGGACGCGGTCGAGGGCGTCCGCGCCGACGCGCGCCCCCGCCAAAGCCTCGCCGGTCAGACGCAGGCAGCGGGCGACGAGCGGTTCGAGTTCGCGTTCGAGCCGCGCGCGCGTCAGGGTCAACTCGGCCTCGACGGGCCGCCCTTCAGTGTCCTCGCCCAGATCGAGCAGGCTGACGATTGTTTCGTCAACACTCGTCAGCTCGATCTTCGCGTACTCGGCGATGAAGGTCAGGCGGCGCGCGAGGCGGTTGCGCTCGCGCGGCGCGTCGTCGGCCCGCGGCAGCGCGAACCGCTCGGCGAGGAAGGGCAGGAAGATGTTCTCGACGACGGCGCGGTCAACGTCCTTGCCGCCGAGGTGGTTGTCGCCGCGGTGTTCGAGGACGTGGAGGCGGCCGTCGCGCGTCGAGACGACGGCCACGTCGAGCGTGCCCCCGCCGAGGTCGAAGACGAGCCACCGCTGGTCGCGCGCGCCCGGCCCGGCCCCGTAGGCGAGGGCCGCCGCCAGAGGCTCCTGCAAGAGCGGGCACTCTTCGAGCCCCGCGAGCGCGGCCGCGCGCGCCGTCGCCTCGCACTGCAAAGCGCCGAAGGCGGCCGGCACGGTGACGACGGCGGCGCGCACGTCTTCACCCGCGCGCCGCCGCGCGTCGGCGAGGAGCGACTTCAAGACCTCGGCCGAAAGCTCCTCCGGCGTCATCGAGCGCCCCGACGCCGGGAAGCTCTTCGCGTACCGCTGCCCCATCACGCGCTTGAATTCGAGGGCCACGTTCTCGGGGTCTTCGGCGATGGCGTTATACGCGCGCCGCCCCACCATCAGGCTCCCCGAGCGCAGCACGCGCACGACCGAAGGCGTCACGTTCATCTGGTCGTTGTTCTGGATGACGCGCGCGTCGGCCCCCGCCGCCTGCGCGAGACACGAGTTCGTCGTCCCGAGGTCGATGCCGAAGTCGATGTGCTGGTTCATAAAAATTCGAGTAGACAGTAGTCAGTAGTCAGTAGTCAGTAGGGAAGACCTTCGGTATCGAAACGTTCGCGCGCCGGCTTCGACGACGGCAACCCGGCGCGCTACAGTCTACCGTCTACTTCCTCCTGACAACTATCTGCCCGTGGCGGACAACGCGGCCGCGCCAGAGGACGACGGGCGAGACGGTCTCTTCGACGACGCCGGGGCCTTCGGCGAGGGCCGGGTCGTGGATCACGTCGAGCACTTCGGCGGCGAGGCCGGGGTCGTGCGGGCGGCCGGTGAGGTCGAGGACGGAGAGGCCGCGCTCGTCGAGGAACTTCGCCAGCCGGCGCGCGACGTGGCGCGCGTGCGCGGCCGCGCCCCCCGCCTGCGGGCCGTTGGCCCAGCGGTCGAGCCGCCACCACTCGACGGCGATTTCGGTCAGCGACGTGAGCGGCACGTCGAGCGTCTGCGGGAGTTCCATAAGCATCCGGTCGCGCGTGACGAGCTAAAGACAACTTCTCTCCGCCGAGACTTCAAGCGGGGGCCGCGGGTGCGCGACCTCGCGCCCCGCAACTTCATCCCCCGCGGGCGGCGAATATCGCCCGTTTCGCCGCGACGCGCAAGCCCCCTCAAGGCTTGCGCGCTGTGGGCGGCGGCGAAGCGCCTGCCGGCGGCGCGGCGCGCTCGACCGTCGCCGGCGGGGCGGGCGTTTCCGCCTCGGTGGGCAGCCCCTCCGCGACCCACGCCTCGAAGCCGCCTTCGAGCACGGCCACGCTCTTCAGCCCCTCGATGCGCAGCGCGAGCGCGACGATCTGCGCCGACCACGGGCGCGCGGCCGAGCCGTAACAGACGACCTGCCGGCCGCGTCGCAGCAAGGCGGGGGCCTGCCCTTCGGCCTCGTCGTGCGGGACGGAGAGCGCGCCCGCGATGTGGCCCGCCTCGTACTCGTCTCGGCCGCGCGCGTCCACGACCAAGACCTGCCCGCGCCGCATCCTCTGCCGCAGTTCGGCGGCCGTCAACGTCGGCACGGAAGAGTAAGGCGCGAGGCTCGGGAACGGGACGGGCGTGAACTGCGGGACGGGGACGCGGAAGTTGTAGTTCGACAGGCCCGGCGGCGGGGTCGAACGCCTCGTGTTGATGACGCCGCACTCGTTGAGGCCGAAGCAGGCGGCGACCACGAGGACGTAGAAGGCGATCTGCATCAGGCAACCCCTGAAGGTCTCGTCCTTCCTCGCCGGGGCCGCGCCGTCCGCGAAGAGTTTCGGGGACGGCCGGCGCGGCGACAAAGCCCGCGCGATGCCGGCCGCGAAAGTCTCCTCGGTGCGCGCGTCGGGTTCCGCGCCCGCGTCCAGCTCGCGCAGAGCGGCTTCGGCCTCCGCGGGCGCATCCGTGCCGGGCGCGGCCAGAGCGAGCGCCTCGCGGTAGAGGTAGACGGCCTGCTCCGGCCAGCCCTCTTCGCGGTAGCGGCCGGCCAGCTCGTTCAGCCACCCGGCGGCGTGGCCGAGCGCGCGCCGCAGGTGAAAGCCGCCCGGCCCGTCTATCTTCAGAAGGTTGAGCAGCTCGGCCCTGACCTCGCCGTCGAACTGACGCACCACGTCGTCGAACATCTGCTTGCGGGCCGAGGGCAGCATTTCGAGGTCGGCGTAGAGGCGCGAGCGCGCGAAAGCCTCGTCGCACAGCCGCTCGGCGCGCTCGCGCGCGGGGCCGAGGATTTCGTTCTCGTACTCCTCGACGAGCGCGCGCGGCAGCCGCGCCCCGCGCAGCACGGCGAGCGCGCGGCCGGCGAGCGCGAACTTCTCCTCGGCGGCGGCGCGCGCCGCGCTCGCGGCCACCTCCTCCGAGACGAGGCGCGGCGTCTGCGCGCGCAGCCCGGCCGCCTCGGCGAACGTCAGAACCTGCTCGAACTCGCCGCGCAGGTCGGCGGCGACGAGCAGCGACCAGAACTCATCCGCGTCCGCCAACTCGCGCCACGAGGCGAAGGCTTGCGCCCAAGCGGCCGGCTCCGTGAACCGCGCATCGAGGGCGTGGAGGCCGGCGAGGAGAAGCAGCGCGGCGTCGTGCCGGTCGGCCGGGCCGCCGCGCGCGGCCAGCGCTTCGCACCGGCGCCGGAGCGCCGCGACCGAGGCGGGGCGCCGGTGGTCGTGGGGAGTGTGGAACCAGAAGAGCCTTTCGGCGGCGCGGCGCGGCGGGTCTGACAGGCGGCCGAGGGCGTCGCGCACTTCGGCCTCGGAGCGGGCCGCGCGGCCGAGCCACGCGAGGTCGGCATCGAACCGCTTCTCGACGCCGAGCTTGAGCGCGAGCCGCAGCGCCTCGGCCGCCTCGAAGACCTCGGCCTGCGACGCCGACGCCGACACCCCCAGCGTCCGGAACGCGCTCCGCGCCGCCGGCCCGAACCGCGCGCCCGAATCTTCACGGATGGCTTTCGCAAGAACCATAGAACGAAGCGCAGAATGCAGAGCGCAGAATGCGGAATCAGGATTGCAAAGCGCGGCGCTCGACACGCGGCGCTACGTTCGCGTCGGTCGGTTCATGTTTTCATTCTGCATTCTGCGCTCTGCACTTTGCGCTTCCTCACAGCCCGGCCATGTCCCACTTGCGGATGGTGTCGGAGACGAGGGCAGCGACCTTGTCGGTGACTTTGTCGAAATATTCTTCGGCCTTGCGCTGGTCGAATTTGGGGTAGCCTTGGCCGGGCTGGTAGAGGCCGATGGAGGAGGGGAAGGGCGCGGCCGACCAAGTGCCGGGCGCGGGGTAGGCGGTGGCGAGGTCGGGCCGGTAGCGTTCGGGGTGGACGAGCGTGGGGTCTATGGCCTGTATGAAGGCCGTCTCGTTGAGGCCGGCGTGGCCGCCGTCCTCGCCGAAGACCTGCCGGGTCACGTCGGAGGCGAACGACCACCAGTTGACGACGAGCGTCCGCACCTTCCTCTCGGCGGCCACCTCGGCGGCGACCGCGTTGAGCACCGCCGTCTGCGGGCCGCCGTGCCCGTTGAGGACGACGATGTTGCGGAAGCCGTTCTTGGCCAAGCCTTCGAGTATCTGCTTGACGAAGGGGCGGTAGGCGCTCTCGGAAATCTGGAACGCGCCGGGGTAGGCTTCGAGGCTGCCGGTGATGCCGTAGGGGAGCGTCGGCGCGATCATGGCGTTGACGCGCGGCGCGATGCGGCGGGCGATGGCGGCGGGCGCGGTGTTGTCGGCCCCGTTGTTGATGACGCCGTGCGGCTCCAGAGTGCCCGTCGGCAGCAGCACCGTCTGCACCTTCGCGGGCACCACCTCTTTGAACTCCATCCAGTTGATGCGGTCGAGCTCGCGCACGGGCGCGGAACCCTGCGGCGCCTGCGCGGCGGCCGCCGCCGGGCCGAGCGTGACGAAGACGACGGCGAGCAGTAATCTCATCTCGAACCTCCGGGAACGGTAGACGGCGGTCAGTTTTTAGCCGGCAGAAAAACTTTCGCCGTCGAATCCTGAGAGCGCCGGCGTCGGCCTCGACAGCGCGGGGCGCGGCCGCCCGCTGATTACCGGCTACTTTTTTCGCTGATTGACTTGCCCGACCGGGAAAGTGTAGAAGCGTTGCGGCCGGGACAAGAGCATACTTCATCGAGCCGCGACAGAGAATCACTTTCCGCCGGGGGAGTTTTGATGGCAGAGCATTCCGCGGGCGCGCCCGCACAGCCCGCATGGGCGAAGGTCATCGACCAGACGCGCTGCATCGGCTGTCACGCCTGCACGACCGCCTGCAAGTCGGAGAACGTCGTGCCGGTGGGCGTGACGCGCACCTACGTCAAGCACGTGGACGTGGGCACGTGGCCGCAGGCGCGGCGCGCGCATCAGGTGACGCGCTGCAACCAGTGCGCGCACGCGCCCTGCGTCGCCGCCTGCCCGACCTCGGCCATGTTCCAGCGCGCCGACGGCATCGTGGACTTCGACAAGTCGGTCTGCATCGGCTGCAAGGCGTGCATGGCCGCCTGCCCCTACGACGCCATCTTCATCAACCCCGAAGACCACTCGGCCGAGAAGTGCAACTTCTGCGCCCACCGCATCGACGTGGGGCTGGAGCCGGCCTGCGTCGTCGTCTGCCCCGTCGAGGCGCTGCTCGTCGGCGACCTCAACGACCCCGGCTCGCGCGTCGCCGAGATCGTCAACCGCCAGCCCGTCAACGTCCGGCGGCCGGAGAAGGAGACGCTGCCGAAAGTCTTCTACCGCGGCGCGCATCAGGCGACGCTCGACCCGCTCGCCGCGCGCCGGCCCGAAGGCGGCCTCTTCATGTGGAGCGAGCAGAAGCTCGACCACGAGACGGTCACGTCCGGCAACCCCTCGTTCAACAACACCTCGGCCGCGGCCCTGCTCTCCTACGACGTGCCGCACTCCCTGCCGTGGGACTGGCGCGTCAGCCTCTACACGTGGACGAAGAGCATCGCGGCCGGCGTCTACCTCGTCGCGGCCGCGCTCGTCGTGCTCGGCTATCACAGCCCGCGCGCGGGCTCCGGCGCGCTCGTCAGCTACCCGGACTTCCACGAGTCGCCTTTGTGGCTGTGGGCCGCGCCCGTGCTCTCGGGCGCTTTCCTCGCCTTCACGGGCGGGCTGCTCATCTGGGACTTGGAGCACCCCGCGCGCTTCCTGTTGATCTTCACGCGGCCGCAGTGGCGGAGTTGGCTCGTCAGGGGCGCGTTCGTCATCGCCGGCTACTCGCTCGTCCTCGCCTTGCACTTCGCCGCGAGCCTCGCCGGGGAAGACGGGCCGCAGCCGTGGCTGTCGCTCGCGGGCATCCCGCTGGCGGCGCTGACGGCCGTCTACACCGCCTACCTCTTCGCGCAGGCGAAGGCGCGCGACCTGTGGCAGAACCCCCTGCTGCCGCCGCACCTCTTCGCGCAGGCCGTGCTCGCCGGCGCGGGCGCGCTGCTGCCGCTTGCCGCGTGGCTCGACCCGCTGGTCGTCAGGCCGCTGCTCTGGACTCTCGCCGCGTCGTGCCTCGTCCACCTTCTGATGGTCTGGGGCGAGGTGACTTTGACGCACCCGACGGCGCACGCGCGCCTCGCCGTCCGCGAGATGACGCGCGGCCGCTACCGGCTCTTCTTCTGGGCCGCCGTCCTGCTCACGGCCGCCGGCCTCTTCGCGCCGGGCTTAGGCGTCGCGGCCGCGCCGCTCGCGCTCGCCGGCCTGCTCTGCCACGAGCACGCCTACGTGCAGGCCGGGCAGTCCGTGCCCCTCGCCTGAACTCTATGACGACGAATCAGACCGCGACGAAACAGCAGAAGACGACGAAGGGCGCGGCGCGCGCGACGGAGAAGCCGCAACGCTTCCGCGCCGCGGCCCTCCGGGAGGCCCTCAGCTACACGCGCCAGCGCGAGTTCGCCGAGCACGTCGCGGGCGCCAAGCGCCCCGAGACGCGCGGGCGCCGCATCGAGAAATCAATCCGACTGCTCGCCGCGGGCCATAAGGAGCCGAGGTAGCGATGTCCAGACTCTACGCGCTCGTGTGCGTCACGGCGGCCCTGCTCGCCGGCGCGGCCGCGGCCGCCAGCCGGCCGGAGGCGCCGCGGCAGGAAGGCCCGGCCGCCGCGGGCGGGGCCGGCGCGAAGCGGACGGCGAGCCTCGGCGGCGTCCGGCTAACCTACGACACGGCGCTCGCCGCCGAGGTGACGGCCGCGCTCGCGCCCGCCTCGCCGCTCGACTCGCCGACGGACAAGCCCGACTGGTTCTGGCCCGAACGCGTCGTCTTCGACCTCTCGGCCGCCTACCCGGCGTCGCGCCCGCCGCACGCGCGGCCCGAAATCCAC
>Ga0196977_1000407_pt1 | contig 22828 bp, 21 predicted proteins | sample S3v_1013CmetaG_FD_148634 | JGI IMG/M metagenome (GOLD analysis project Ga0196977, IMG submission 148634) | Soil microbial communities from Anza Borrego desert, Southern California, United States - S3+v_10-13C | ecosystem: Environmental > Terrestrial > Soil > Desert | place: USA: California...
GTAAAGGCATTAACTTTTGTCTCAAGAAAGATGGCGACGTTTGCTGGGTCGCGCCCGGCAGTTCGAAGTGTTGGGCCGTGCAGTCGTCGGATTTGGTGCCGGTGATGGTGGCGATTGGCGCAAAGTTGCGGTTGTGGTCCACGCTCGGCGAACGTGTGATCGAGGCAGCCGGTTTTTACAACGACGACGGCATTCAGTATCTGCACAAACGTCCCGACGAGCTTTTGGTCGACATTCAACTGCCGCCGACCAACGGCTGGCGTGCTTCGTATCAGAAATTGCGACGGCGCGGCGCGTTCGATTTTCCAGTACTCGGAGTCGCTGCGTGGTTGAGCATGGACCAGGGATTGGTACGCGACGCGAAGGTCGTGCTCGGAGGGATTGCGCCTGCTCCTGTGGAGATCAAAGAAGCCGCTTGCGCTCTCATCGGTGGGCCGTTGGTCGACGAACAGATTGCTGCGGCGGCAGAGGCAGCTTACGTCAAAGCGCGGCCGCTTGATAACACCGACTTCGTTTACCAGTGGCGCAAGCAGATGGCCCGTCAATACACGCTGCGTGCGCTGCGAGACCTGCAAACCTAAAATTCACTGTGCAACATGTAGCAGCAGTAATCCTCGCCGCCGGCCGGTCAAAACGGATCGGGGCGTTCAAGCCGCTGCTTCCGTTCGGCAAACAAACCGTCATCGAATCCTGTGTAGATTACCTGCGTAGAGGCGGAGTCGAAACTATTGTTGTCGTTTTGGGCTATCGAGCGGAAGAAGTTCAGGCACGGATAGGTCGTCTGGGTGTTACGTGCGTTTTAAACCCGGCTCCGGAAAGCGAGATGAGCGCCTCGCTTGCGGTTGGTGTTAATGAACTACCGCCCACTGCGGAAGCTGCACTAATCGCACTCGCCGATCACCCTGCAGTGCCTTCCTCCGTTGTTTCAACGCTCATCTCCGAGTGGCAAAACGGCGCTTCGTTAGTGATTCCAACATGGCAAAGTCGCGGCGGCCACCCGGTTTTAATTGACCTTCGCTATCGCACCGAACTGCAAAACCTCGATCCCGCGCGCGGCTTGCGAGCGCTCTTCGACGCCCATCGGAACGAGGTCAAACGCCTCCCCGTTGACTCGCCTTTCGTTGCCCGCGACATGGATACATGGGATGATTACCGCTCACTGTACCAGGAAGTCTTTGGCGAAACACCACCTGAGCGTTCCGGCGACTAGACCAACTAAAGCCCCGGCGGTCTCATCTAATGCACCAGTCCGCAAACGCTTTGCAGCGCTGCGGCGAAGGAGAAACGATGGTTTTGAACATGCAAAAGAGGATCGTGGCGGGATTGATAGCAGTGCTCGCAAGTTGCGCTGTTTTTGCGCAAGGACCCGGCGCCGCTGCTCCGGTAGATTTCTCGCTGCGATCCATCGACGGACAAACCGTCACCACCAACAGCCTGCGCGGTGAAGTCGTCGTGCTGGCGTTCGGTGCTTCGTGGTTGCCGTTGTCAAGAGCGCAGCTTCAGGGCGTCCGAAAGCTTGCTGACGAATACTCGGATCGCGGTGTGGTGGTCTATTGGGTCAGCACTGAGTCAGACGACGCGAAGTCGAAGAACTACGCGAGCGACGACCAGCTCCGCAACTTCTCGCAGAAGTATGGATTGAAAGTCACCGTGCTGCGCGATCCGGAGGGCGCTGTGTCAAAGAGATTTGGTATCGATCAGTTGCCGTCGATTGTGATCCTCGATAAGGAAGGAAACATTTCCGGCGCGCCGATTGGCGGGCTCGATCCGCAGGGCAATCTCGCCGCACAACTTGCTTCGCGTCTTGATAAGTTGCTCTGAGCCCCTCCCAACAATTAACCTCTCCTCATGCCTTTCACGTTGATAAACCCCGAATCACTCGGACCGCCGAGCGGCTACTCGCATGGTCTGCTTGCGGACGCGAGCGGCAAGCTGTTGTTCATCTCAGGACAGATCGCGTGGAACGAAAAACAGAAGATCGTGAGCAGCGATTTTGTGGAGCAGTTTGATCGTGCGCTCGCGAATGTTAAAGCGGTGGTGCAGGCCGCGAACGGCACTCCGGAACACATCGTTCGACTGATTGTCTACGTGACGAACAAGAGCGAGTATCGCGCGCGAACGCGCGAAATCGGCGAACGTTATCGCAAACACATGGGCAAACATTTTCCCGCGATGGTCCTGGTCGAGGTAGCGGGTCTTCTGGACGATCAAGCGCAAGTTGAAATCGAAGGGATGGCGTTGATACCCGCATGAAGCAACCAACGTCGTTTCTTTACGAACAGGACGAACACGGCATTGCGACGATCACGTTGAACCGTCCTGACCGCTTGAATGCGCTGACGTTTGAAGTCTATCGCGAGTTGACTGACACTTTTGCGGCGTTGCGCGACGAGCGAGATGTTCGCGTCGTGATCATTACCGGCGCGGGCCGCGCGTTCTGTTCCGGCGGTGACGTGCGCGACATCATCGGCGAACTCTTCAGCCGCGACATGGAAGGCTTGCTGGAGTTTACGCGTATGACTTGCGAACTTATCCGCAACATTCGCGCGCTGCCGAAGCCGGTGATTGCCAGTCTCAACGGCACCACTGCCGGCGCGGGTGCTTGCATCGCACTGGCTTCCGACCTGCGTATCGCCAGCGAAGATGCGCGCATTGCATTTCTGTTTGTTAAAGTCGGTCTGGCAGGCACAGACATGGGCGCGTCGCATTTGCTGCCGCGCATCGTGGGACTATCGAAAGCGACAGAGCTTCTTTACACTGGCGATTTCGTCACCGCCGCTGAAGCAGAACGGATTGGCTTTTATAATCGCGTCGTAGCGGTGGATCAATTACAAGCTGCAACGCGAGAGTTTGCCGAACGCCTCGCGCGTGGTCCGGCATTCGCTCTCGGCAAAACGAAAGAGATGCTCAACCGCGAGCTCCACATGGATTTTGAGTCGGCGCTCGAGAGCGAAGCACAGGCGCAGGCGATGTGCATGCAGCACCCTGATTATCGTGAAGCTTACGAAGCCTTTGTCGCGAAACGCAAACCGAACTTTAAATGATCGAACTGCCGTTCTTTACTCCCGAGCATCGCAATCTCGCGCAAGTGGTGGACCACTTTGCGAGTCGCGAGATCGAGCCGCACGCCGGTGTTGAAACTGACGTCGATGGACTGTCGCGTCACTTTGTGAAACTACTCGCCGGCGCCGGACTGTTGAACTACGCCGTCGCAGTATCGAAACTCGACACTCGCGCGCTTTGCTTGATTCGTGAAGCACTGTCTTACTCCTCCTCGCTCGCGGATCTCGCTTTTGTCATGCAAGGCCTCGGCACGTACGCAATCGCGCAAGCGGCGCCGGATCATGTGCGTGAGTTCTGGCTTGCTCGTGCGCTCCAGGGTAAAGCGATTGCCGCGTTTGCGTTGACCGAACCGGAAGCTGGTTCAGACGTCGCTTCGATTCAAACTACAGCGCGTCGCGACGGCGAGACTTACGTCATCGACGGTCGCAAAAGGTTTATTTCGAACGCCGGCATTGCTGACTTCTACACCGTCTTCGCTCGCACTGGTACGCGCGATGATGGTCGCGCAACGCTCTCCGCTTTCATTGTTGGTTCGAAGATGCCGGGCTTCAGTGTGGTCGAACGTACCGAGTTGATTGCGCCTCATCCGATCGGCGAGATCGCGTTCAACGAGTGTCGCGTACCCGCCGAAGACATGATTGGCAACGAAGGTGACGGATTTCGTTTGGCGATGGAGACGCTCGACACGTTTCGCGCCAGTGTCGGCGCAGCAGCGTGTGGCATGGCGCGACGCGCGCTCGATGAATCGATCGGCTATGCCTCGACGCGCAAACAGTTTGGCCGCTTGCTGTGCGAACATCAACTAATCCAGGAAAAACTCGCTGACATGGCTACCGAGCTCGACGCTGCACGCCTGCTCGTCTATCGCGCCGCCTACGCCCGCGACACCTCCGAAGCGCGCGTCACACGCGAAGCGAGCGAAGCAAAACTCTTCGCCACCGAGGCTGCCGGCAGAATCATCGACAGCGCGGTCCAGATTCACGGCGGCGCCGGGCTCGTGCGCGGCAGCGTCGTCGAGCGTCTGTATCGCGACGTCCGTGCCCTGCGCATCTACGAAGGCACCTCCGAAATACAAAAGCTCGTCATCGCCGGCCAGTTGCTGCGCCAGCATCGCGAAGGCACTAACGCATGAAGCCCCTCTCGCCAGATACAACACCCGATGCTCAACGCGAACAGATTGAACTGATGCGCCGGTTGTCGCCTACACAAAAACTCTCACTTGCATTTGCGCTCACTGACACGATGCGCGATCTCATTCGGGCCGACTTGCGTCATCGATTTCCGCACGCTGATGAAGCGGAGATAAGACGACGCTTTATAGCTCGTGTTTTGCCTCGCGGAGACGTCATTCGTGCCTACGGCTTCGATCCCCGGAGAGAGGGCTACTGAGCCATGGTTCTACCCATCTCCGTCTTGTCGCTGGTCACAAGTGAGTTGGAAAAACTGGAGATCCGTTACGTGCTGGTTGGGTCTTTTGCCAGTTCGCTCCACGGACTCTATCGAGCGACCGCAGACATCGACATCCTTGCTGAGATCAAAGCAGACCAGGTTGAGTTACTTCACGAGGCGTTGAAAGAGACGTTTTATGTCGACGAATTGACAATGCGCAACGCAATCGCTCGAGGGCAAGCATTCAATGCCATACACTTCGATTCAGTTTTCAAGGTCGACATTTTTGTTGCGTCTAATGATGATTTTTCGACGGCGCAACTAAATCGCCGAGCCTTGCGAAAAGTTGGGCCAAGTCCAACGGACGAAGTTTACGTCGCATCAGCGGAAGATACGATTCTTGCCAAGCTGCGATGGTTCCGCGCTGGAAATGAGTCTTCGAACAATCAATGGAACGATGTCCTGGGGATCTTGGCGGTTCTGCGAGACGATTTAGACACGGAGTATTTACACACGTGGGCTGCGCGGCTTAGCGTCGGCGACTTATTGCAACGAGCCTTACACGAAGTGCAGACTCAGGGCTTATGAACATCAACATCATCGGTGGTGGGCCGGCGGGGTTGTATTTTGCGATCCTGATGAAGAAGGCTGATGCGGGGCACCGGGTTCGGATCTATGAGCGCAATGGGCCGGACGACACTTTCGGTTGGGGGGTCGTGTTTTCCGGAAAGACGCTCGCGAATTTGCGTGCGGCGGATGAGGAGTCGCATGCGGAGATCACGAAGCAGTTTGAGGCGTGGGATAACGTTGACGTGGTTCATCGAGATCAAAAAATCTCGATTTACGGGAACAGTTTTTCAGGCATCGCCCGGCTGGAATTACTCAAGATTCTGCAACGGCGCGCTGAGGAGTTGGGAGTAGAGATCAGTTTTCGCACCGAAGTTCATGATGTTGAGGCGCTGCGCCGGGAATGCGATCTGTTAGTTGCTGCTGACGGCGTGAACAGCACGGTTCGTTTGCAGTATCTCGAACAACTCAAGCCGCAACTCGACCTGCGCGCGCACCGTTACATTTGGTATGGCACGAAGCAATTGTTTCACGGTTTGACGCTGACGTTTCGCCAGCACTCCGCCGGCACTTTTGCGGCTCACTCGTACAAGTTTAATAAACAAACGAGCACGTTCATTGTTGAGTGTGATCCGGAGACGTGGAAGAAAGCCGGGTTCGAACAGATGTCCACGGATGAGATGAGAGCGTATCTCGGCGACGTTTTTGCCACGGATCTCCACGGACACTCGCTGCTTTCGAATAACTCGAAGTGGATTCAATTTCTGCTCGTCAAAAACGAGAACTGGTTTTTCGAGAATCTCGTGTTGCTCGGGGACGCACTCCATACGGCACACTTTTCGATCGGTTCCGGTACAAAGCTCGCGATGGAAGATGCTGTTGCGCTGGCTGAGTCGTTTCAACAAACGAGCGGCGTGAGCGAGGCGCTGGCGCGTTTTGCGGAAACACGTCGCCCGGTGATTGAGGAGTATCAGTCGGCGGCTTTCGAAAGCATGTTGTGGTTCGAGCAGGTGAGAAACTACATGCACCTGAGCCCGATGGATTTGGCGTTTAGTGTGATGACTCGCAGCGGAAGAGTCACTTACGACGATCTAAAAAAGCGAGCGCCAGAGTTTATCGAGGCTTACGAAGCAGCAACCGGTCACTGACGCCACGCGGGCGGCTCCAAACGTCGTCTACCCTCATCAACCGTCGCAATCCCAGGCTCGTCGAGGTCAACACGGTCCCACAGTTTGCACGTTACCGGACGGTGCGCTTGATCGAGCGCCTCGCAGTAATTTGTGTAAGTGCAACGCCGAACTTCATTACCACGTCCAACCCTGACTTTCACAAACCAATCCGGATCGGCTAACGCCTGTCGCGCCATTCCAACAATATCCGCTTGGCCCATCCGCAGAATCTCTTCCGCCTGTGCGAAAGTCGAAATGCCGCCCGCCGCCACGACGGGCGTTCGAAACCCGGCTTCGTTCACGCTTCGCTTAATCGCAGCAACCAGTGGGACACTGCGCCCGAATGGACCAACCTCGTCCGACAACACGGTCGGCATACACTCGTAACCGCTCTGACCCGTGTAAGGATAGACCGCCTGGCCCACTTTGGGCTGTTGCGCATCCTCAAACTTGCCACCCTTCGACAGCGAAAGAAAATCAAATCCGGCACGTGCGAACTCTTTCGCGTAATAGATCGCATCTTCGACACGACTACCACCTTCGATCACTTCATCTGCAAGAAACCGCACGCCAACAACATAATCATCACCAACGCGCTCTCTCACCACACGAAAAACTTCGAGCGGCAAACGCACGCGATTCTCCGGCGATCCGCCATAACCATCTTCACGATTGTTCTGTCTACTCAGAAAACCAGCCATCGTGTAAGCATGCGCGTAGTGAAGTTCTACACCATCAAACCCTGCTTCACGCGCGCGATTCGCTGCGGCAGCAAAGATGCCAGGTAGTTCGTGCGGTAAGTTCTTGATGTGTTCGAGGTGAGTATCGGTGACGCGCTCACGATAACCGAAGTTAAGCGCCTCGAGCTCTTGTGCTGAGAGGACCTTCGGCAACAGTTCTTCGGACGCGGCTCCCAGAAAGCTACGCACTTCGGCTTCGTCAGCAGTGAGCCAGTTAGATCGACCGGTGGCTTCCGCCAACGCACGTTGATGCTGCTCACCAACACGCAAGAAACGTTGAAAGTACTTCGTCTTCTCCGGCCGGCGCTTCACTGCGAGAAAGTCGATGATCTGAATGAACAGCAGCGTCTCGCCGCGGCTCGCTTCTTTGACTGTTTCAACCAGCTTCCGCAAACCGGGAATAAATCGGTCGTCGCCGATGCGCAGCAATGGACCACTCGGGACGTCACGCACGCCGGTCGCCTCAACCACCAACACGCCCGGCCGCCCTTCCGCGAACCTGCCATACCAGTCGAGGTTTTGCTGCGTAACAAAGCCATCCTCCGTCGCACGCCACGGCACCATCGCCGGCACCCACGTGCGACTCCGCGCCTCCAAACGCCGCCCGATTTTGATCCGACTAAACAGTTTGGAACGCGCAGCTTCTTCGGCACTGGGCCAGCGAGTTTCTTCTATCTTGTGTCTGATTGGCCGCCCGAACTTCCACATCTTAGCCACAGATTACACGATTCTGGTACATTTACCTCAGGAGGATTCTTTCTTGTCAGACGAGTTACTGAAGTGGCGCAGCGAGTTTCCGATTCTCGATAAAACTGTCTACCTGATCTCGCACAGTCTCGGGGCGATGCCGAAGGCGACTTACGACCGGCTACACGAGTATGCGGACCGGTGGGCGTCGCGCGGCGTGCGCGCGTGGGCGGAAGGCTGGTGGGACATGCCGGTCACGGTCGGCGACGAGGTCGCACGCATCATCGGCGCAGACCCGCGCACCGTCGTGATGCATCAAAACGTTTCCATTTGCCAGTCGCTGGTGCTGTCGTGTCTCGAGCCGACACCCGAACGCAACAAGATCGTTTACTCCGAACTCAACTTCCCTTCCGTGATGTACGTCTACGAGGCGCACGCACGGGACGGCAAACTGCGCATCGAGACCGTGAAGTCAGACGACGGGATCACTGTGCCACTGGAACGCTTTCTGGCCGCGATCGACGAATCGACTTTGCTCGTGCCGTTCTCGCACGTTCTCTTCAAGAGCGCGTTTCTGCAGGACGCCCAAGCAATCATCAAACGCGCGCATGAAGTCGGCGCAATGGTCGTGCTGGACACGTATCAATCGGCGGGCACTGTTCCGTTCAGCGTCAAGGAGCTTAATGCAGATTTCGCGACTGGCGGATCCGTGAAATGGTTGTGCGGTGGACCAGGCGCTGGTTATCTGTACGTGCGTCCCGATTTGCAAACGACATTGGAGCCTAAAACAACGGGCTGGATGGCCCACGAGGAGCCGTTTGCTTTCGACACCGCGCATCGCTACGCGCCAAACATCACGCGCTTCCTGCACGGTTCGCCCGCGATTCCCGCGCTCTACGCGGCGCAGTCCGGCTACAAGATCATCAACAGTATCGGCGTTGAAAACATTCGCCAGAAGAGCGTGCGGCAAACGAGTTACCTGATCGACCTGGCGGAAGAAGCGGGGTTCCGCGTAACCAGTCCGCGCGATCCCGAACGACGCGGTGGAACTATTACGGTTGCCCACGAGCACGCGGGAGCGATTACAAAAGAGTTGATTCGTCGCGAGTTTATTGTCGACTACCGGCCGGGTGCGGGAGTTCGTATCTCGCCGCATTTCTACACCACTGACGAAGAGCTTGAACTCGTGATCGCGGAGATGAAGAAGATCGCGGCGTCAGACGCGTATCGCGGACACGAAACGGCGGGAGCTGCTTTTTAATGTCCAATGTTTATGGCGAGAAACCGCCACTGTCATACAACAAATATCTTCGCGTGCAGGACCTGATCAATTTGCAGGACCTGCTTTCCGATCCCGCGCATCACGACGAACTGCTGTTCATTACAGTGCATCAGGCGTACGAGTTGTGGTTCAAACAGATCCTGCACGAGCTCGACGCGGCGATTCAGTTTCTGGAAGAAGATCGTCTGCCCGCGGCGACACGCGCCATCGAGCGGATTGTCGAGATAGAGAAGTTGCTCGTGCAGCAGATCCACATTCTCGAAAGCATGACGCCGATCAGCTTCCTCGCGTTTCGCGATCAACTCAATCCGGCGAGTGGTTTTCAGTCAATGCAGTTTCGGGAGATCGAGTTTTCGTCGGGGCTGAAGGATGAACGAACCCTTCGTGAGTTTAGGGAAGACCAGTTTGCTTACGAGCGCCTACAATCGCGAATGGACCGGCCGTCGCTGGCGGACGCGTTTTATCGAGCACTCGAACGCCGCAAGTTCGACGTTAGCGATCGGGCGCGTGCAGTACTCGAGATACTCACGCACTTCGAAAGTCGCTACGAGGAGTTTCAGCTTGCCGAAGCGTTGATGGAGCATGACGAATATTTCTCACTGTGGCGTTCGCATCACATCAAGATGGTCGAGCGTATGGTCGGCGCAAAGCGCGGCACCGGTGGCTCGGAAGGAATCGGCTACCTGAAGACCACACTCGACAAGAAGTTTTTCCCGGAGATCTGGGAAGCGCGCACCTATCTCGACAGCAAGCACGACAGCAGCGGCTGCCCGTTCGCGCATTGAAGCCGATGAAAGACAGACGATCAGCACCACGTGTGAGAGTGAACCTTCCCGCGCGCTGGGAAGGTGTGCTCTCGCGCGAGACGGCGACCGTGACCGACATTAGCCGCAATGGGTGCTTTGTATTGACCGGCGGGAAAGTCGAGCCCCGGGAATTGGTCTGGTTGGAAATTCAACTCACCGAGACGCAGGTTGTAAACTTTTGGGCCGAGGTCGTCGACGCTGCATCCGAGATTGGCTTTGCGCTCAAGTTCAATTCCGGTAGCCCCGAAGACGAAACCATTCTGCTGACCTTCCTCGATAGCTTCTTCCAGTCCGACGCGCAATGAAATCATGATGCCCTCGTTTCCCGAACGCTTCAACATGGCCGATTACTTCCTCTATCACAATCTTGAGGAAGGACGGGAAAACAAAGCCTGTCTCTATTTTGAGGATCAAAAGTGGACCTACGGCGAGACGGCGCGTTTATCAAATCGCGCCGGCAATGCCTTGCGCGAACTGGGTGCGGACATTGAAGACCGCGTGCTGATGGTTTTGCCTGACTGTCCGGAGTTTGTTTGGACGTGGTTTGGGGCGGCGCGTATTGGAGCGGTGATTACGATGGTGAATCCGCTGCTGCCTGCGTCGGATTATGAATACTATCTCGAGTACACGCGCGCGCGGGTTGCGGTGGTCCATGAGACAGTGTTGCCGGCGTTTTCGGAAGCGGCGAAGGGCGCGCGGTATTTGCGCGGCGTCCTTGTGGTTGGCCGTAAGGAAGGGATTTTAAATCCGGATCAGATTTCGTGGGAGAGTTTCGAAAAGGTGATGAGCGGCGCTGAGGACGAGTGTACGCGTGCCGATACACGTCGGGATGATCTCGCGATCTGGCTGTTTACTTCGGGGTCGACGGGTCATCCAAAGGGCGCGGTCCATCTGCAGCACGACCTGCCGTACAACACGGAAGTGTTTGCTAAGCGCGCGATGGGTGTTAACGAAGATGACCTGACGGTTTCTGTTCCTAAATTGTTTTTTGGGTACGCAACGGGCACCAATCTGCTTTTTCCGTTCGCAGTCGGTGGCGCTACGGCGCTCTTTTCCGAACGATCGACTGCCGAGAAGATGTTCGAAGTCATCAAACGTTATCGACCAACGATTTTTACCACCGTTCCGACGATGATCAATTCGATGCTGAACGTCCCGGGCGCGTCAAAAGATGACCTTTCCAGTTTGCGGTTTTGTTACTCAGCGGGCGAAGCGCTGCCGATCGAACTTTACGAACGTTGGATGAGTGCCTACGGTGTGGACATCTGCGACGGTATCGGCTCCGCGGAGATGTTTCATATCTACATCACCAATCGTCCGGGTGACATCAAGCCCGGCAGCCTTGGCCGCATCGTCGAAGGTTACGAAGCGAAGATCGTCGACGCTGATAGCAATGAAGTTCCCACCGGTGAGATGGGAACGTTGAAGATCAAAGGCGACTCAGCCGCGCTTTGCTACTGGAACGCGCATGAAAAGTCGAAAGAGACTTTCGCCGGTGATTGGTGCACGACGGGCGACCAGTTTCACGTTGATGCTGACGGTTACTACTGGTATCACGGCCGCACTGACGACATGCTCAAGGTATCAGGCGTGTTTGTCGCACCCGCGGAGATCGAAAACTGTCTGCTGCAACACGAAGCGATACTCGAGTGCGCAGTTGTGGGCCACGAGTCTCAAGGATTGGTGAAGCCGAAAGCGTTTGTAGTGTTGCGTGAAGGTTTCGCCAGCGGCGATGAGTTGGCCGACGAGATCAAACGGTTCGTAAAAAGCCGGATCGCGGTTTACAAGTACCCGCGTTGGATTGAGTTCGTAAGTTCCCTTCCCAAAAACGACCGCGGCAAGATCGATCGCAAACAACTAAAGGCGAGCTAACGTCTGCGTTCGAGATCGTAGTCGCGCAAACGACGATAAAGAGTCGAAGGCGATATGCCGAGGATCTCGGCAGTCTTACCGCGGTGCCAACCAGTCTTTTCAAGTGCAGCGAGAATTTGTTGCCGCTCGACTTCTCTTAGCGAACCCGGTGTCGAGGCCACCGCAGCAACCGGCGCCAAAACTTCACCCGAAACCACGGCAGCCGGAACCATGCCCGGCGCCATAGGTTGGACCACTGCCGGCCGCGTCACTTCCGGCGGCAACTCCGCCATCGTGATGCGCCCATTGTTCGACAGAATCACCGCACGCTCCAAGCAGTTTTTCAACTGTCTCACATTTCCCGGCCAGTGATATGTGCGCAACGCCATAAACGCGTCGTCAGTGAGATCCGGTGGATGTGTGCCGGCAATCTGTTTGAGCAAATACTTGGTCAACGGCTCGATGTCTTCGGGCCGCTCGCGCAATGGCGCGAGGCTGATCTGAAAACCGTTGATGCGATAAAGCAAATCCGATCTGAACACGCCGTCGTTGACGACCGTATCGAGATTGCGATTCGTCGCGGCGACGATGCGCACGTTGACTTCAACCTTGCGCACGCCACCAACTCTGAAAAACGTTCGCGTCTCAATCGCACGCAGCAGTTTCGCCTGCAATTGCGCCGGCAGCTCCGTCACTTCGTCGAGAAACAACGTACCGCCGTCAGCCAATTCGATTAGCCCAAGCTTACGGCCCTTCGCGCCCGAAAACGCTCCGGCTTCGTAACCAAACAACTCCGACTCCAATAACGACTCCTGAAACGCCGCGCAGTTGAGATCGACAAACGACGCCTCCGCGCGACTCGATAACCGATGAATCGCATGGGCCACCAACTCTTTTCCCGTCCCTGACTCGCCCGTGATCAGCACCGACGCTTCCGACGGCGCCACACGTTCGATTAACCGGATCGCTTCCTTCATCAGTTCCGAAACAGAAACTATCTCCGGCAACGCAGATTGTCGCGCGAGTTGTTCGCGCAGTCGCGTGTTGTCAACGCGCAGCCGGCGCTTGTCCGCGGCCTGCTTCACGCGCACGTCGAGTTCGGTAATGCTGTAAGGCTTCGTGAGGTAATCGTAAGCGCCGAGCTTCATCGCTTCGACGGCGGTTTCAACCGTCGCTTGCCCCGTCAACATGATCACTTCAGGAGGATTCGGACGTTGATGCACGCGACGCAAGAGTTCCATGCCATCGATACGCGGCATGTTGATGTCACACAGCAAAACGTCGACGTTGCTCTCCTCCAACTTGCGCAGGGCGGCTTCGCCATCGGGCGCTGCCTGCACGCGATAACCCAAACGTTCCAACTCCTTTTGCAACACCAGCCGGAGGTTGGCCTCGTCTTCTGCGATCAGAATTCGTGCTTGCTGTTGCTCACTCAACCGTCGAGTCCTCGTTTTGCTTGATTGCGGGAAGAGTAATGGTGAACGTGGTGCCTGTTCCCATTGTCGATTGCACGTCGAGGGTACCGCCGTGCTCGGTTAAGATACCATAACATACCGCGAGCCCGAGACCGGTTCCGCGCCCGACTTCCTTCGTCGTATAGAACGGCTCGAAGATCTTTGGCAGGTTTTCCGGCGCTATTCCGACGCCTGTGTCGCTCACCTCAACCACCACTTTCGCGCCGTCGTTGCGAGCCACGATCGATAATGAGCCGCTGTCTCCCATCGCATCGAACGCGTTCGTGGCCAAGGCGATGACGGCCTGTTGCAACTGTGCCGGATCTCCGGAAACCGGACTCAGATCTGGCGCGAGATCGAGCTTGAATTCGACGTTCGGATTGCGCTTTTGATGTGAAAGCAAACGCGCCGCGGAACGAATCACATCGCCGAGATCCATCGTTACGTGCTGGTACGTGCGCGTGCGGCTGAAGTCCAGCAGACCCATCGTGATGCTCTTGCAACGAAATGCCTCGCTGCGGATTAGACCAAGATACTCGCGCAAGTCGTCTTTAGATGGTGAGCCATCAAACTCACCTTCGTTCAAGCGTGCTTCGAGTGACTCGGCACACGCCGAGATCGTCGCGAGCGGATTATTGATCTCATGGACCACGCCGGCGGCAAGCCGCCCCACAGCAGCGAGCTTTTCCGCACGCGCCACCGCGCGATTCGCTTCGACTTGATCTGTCACGTCCTCGCCGACTGTGATCACGTGGCTCACCTGGCCGGTCGTATCGGCCCACATCGGGATCTTGCTGATGACCCAGTGGCGAATGTCGCCTTTCGGGCTCGGAGTTTCCTGTTCGATGCGTTCGATCTCGCCGCTTTCGAAGACGCGCGAGAACTCTTCTTCGAGCATTTCGCGCGGTTGGCGAGTCAGCACGTTAAAGACGTTTTTGCCGAGCACGGAGCCGCGTGGAATGCCGAGTTCGCCGAGTTCGCGATTGCGGTTCCACGCGACGACGCGATACTGGCGATCGACCGCATACAGCGACAGCGGCAGGCTGTCGACGATCGCTTCGATGAATCGTTTTTGCGCTTCGGTTTCGGCGGTTCGGCGTTCGACTTCTCTCGCCAGACTCAGCGAGGTGTCACGCGCGGCCTGGTAAAGCGAGCAGATGTGCGCGGCGAGTGATGTTTGTTGTGCAGCAGCGTCGATCAAACGCCGTTCGGTCTCGCCACACTGTTCGCGCAGATCGAAGGCGACGATCAGAGCGCCTTTGGTTCGACCGGCGAAGCGAAACGGAGAGATGTATTCCGTTTTATGATCTTCATCAGCGAGCAGGAAGTCTGAAGAGTGCGTGACCATCCGCGAGTTCACCGCGTCGGAAGAGGCAAGCCACTCCTGTAGCGCTTCCTGGTTCAGCAGTGTTTGATCGTCAGCGCTTCCTTCGCGATCGAAAACGCAGACGGCGTTTTTGTCGCGGCCGACAGTTACGTACGCGGCGCAGAGTGAAGCATCGAGCGCATCGTAAGTCGCGCCCGCGACGCGTCGCACGAGTTGTTCGGGTTCGAGTGCGCGCAGCAAGCCGCGGCCGATATCTGACAAGAACCTGAGCTCGCGGTTGCTGCCGATGAGCGCCCATTCACGCTGCGACGTGCGCACGTGCAGACTGACGCGTGACAGTAACTCGCCCGGTGTTGAGGGTTTTGTTATGTAGTCGTCAGCGCCGGCAGTGAACGCCTGCACTTTGCGTGCTTCATCGTCGCTTTCGGAAAGCGCGATGATCGGCAACTTGCTGGTGGTTGGTTGAGCGCGCAGGAGTTTGCAAAGGGCGAGTCCATCGACGCCCGGCATCTCCAAATCGAGCGCCACGAGGTCACAGCGAACGCCCTTCAAAACGCGCAACGCGGAGGCGGCTTCGGTCGCGGTGACTACACGATATTGCGCGGTTTCGAAGATTTCGCGCAGCCGTTCGCGGGCGGCGTGGTCGTCATCAACTATTAAGAGAGTAGCGTTTTGGTTTTCGGCGGGGGATACCATTCCTGGCCACAGATTACACAGTTTGAAACTGTGGCCGCAAGGATATTCAGACTACGCGCCTGGCAAACGCTAACGCGCAGGCGTTGGCGCAGTTCGAACGCCGCAGATGTTGGCGCAGTTCGAACGCCGCAGATGTTGGCGCAGTTCGAACGCTGCAGGCGTTGGCGCAGTTCGAACGCCAAAGGCGTTGGCGAGGTCCAGTTTGCCAACGCTTTCAGCGTTTCGCGGTCCTTTATGGGGTCTTCTACCCAGGGTTGAAACAACCCGTGGGCTGAAATTAGTGAACGCCTTCGGCGTTGGGGCACGCCTTCGACGTTGGGGCGCCTTCGGCGTTGGGGGCGCCTTCGGCGTTGGGCGCGCCTTCGGCGTTGGGGCGCCTTCGGCGTTGGGCGCGCCTTCGGCGTTGGACGCGTCTTCGGCGTTGGGGCTCGTCTTCGGCGTTGGGGCGCCTTCGGCGTTGGGGCGCGCCTTCGGCGTTGGGGCGCCTTCGGCGTTGGGCGCAACTTCGGTGTTGGGGGCGCCTTCGGCGTTGGGCGCAACTTCGGCGTTGGGGGCGCCTTCGGCGTTGGGCGCGCCTTCGGCGTTGGGCGCGCCTTCGGCGTTGGGCGCCTTCGACGTGTGCGCGTTAGGCCACGGTGCGTTCTACTTTGTGGCTCGACTTCACGCGGTACATTTTTTCGTCGGCGGCGACGACGAGTTGGTCCAAGGTGTCGCCGTCAATATTAAAGGTCGCGGTGCCGACGCTGATGCCTACGCGCGCGTAGCGGTTCCGGCCCACCACCAACGAAAACTTCGACACGGCGTTCTCAATGCGGCGGCACAGTTCGTCAACTTGCGAACCCGCCATCTCCTGCACCAGCGCGACAAACTCGTCGCCGCCATAACGCGCCAGAAAATCATATTCGCGAAGTTGTCCCTCAATAATGTGCGCCACCTCGCGCAACATTTTGTCACCCGCCTTGTGACCAAAAGTGTCGTTTACATTCTTAAACTCGTCCAGGTCGAGCATCATCACCTGAAACGCACGATCAGTGCGACGGGCGCGGGCCGCCTCTTCGTCGAAGCGCAGCGACAGGTAACGCGCGTTTGGCAGTCCAGTGAGCGGATCGGTCAAAGCATTCGACTCAGCTTCAGCATGCTGCATCGCGTTGCCGAGCGCATCTGCCGCAAGACGCGTCACTGTCTCGAGCAAACGCATGTGATCGTCAGTGTATTGCTCGAGCTCGCTCGAATACACCGACAGCGCACCGAGCAACACATCATCTTTGAACAGCGGCAGCGACGCCATCGAGCGATACTTAATGCCGGCCTCCGGATTGATGTCCGTGAAATCGAGACTCGGATGAAGCTGGTTCACCGGCCGCCGGTTAGCCAAAGCAAAGCCCGTCACACCGTCACCCAACACAATGCAACGCGACGCGAGTTTTTGCGCGTTCTTCCCAACGACGTGACGCGCAGTGGCGTAACCTTTCGCGTCGTCATAGAAGTAGACGACACAAGTGTCGAACGGAACGACGTGGCCGACTTTATCCACAAGGATTTCGAGCGTGTGCTCGATGTTCAGCGACGTACCAAACGTACGCGCGATCTCGTACAGCGCATAAACTTCACGATGCGCTTTCTTGATCTGATCGTAAGCGATGTAGGAACCACGCTCGCGCGTCTGGTCCAGATCGACCTCGCTCAACTGAAGCGGCGGCTCGGGCAGATGGTTAACGGGTTGGTGCTGCAAACCCAGGTTTTCAATCTGCGCCTCGAAACGCGGCAGATGTTTGATGAACTGTTCGACCACAATCGGGTCGAAATGAATTCCCGATCCACGCAACAACAACGCAGTCGCCTCACCCAAGGTCATGCCACGCCGGAACGGGCGGTCTTCACGAACCGAGTCGAAACAATCAACAACCGAAATGATGCGCGCGGTGATCGGAATCTGCTCGCCGCGCAGTTTGTCCGGATACCCGCGACCGTCCCATTGCTCGTGATGATGACGCACAATCGGAATGACCGGATAAGGGAAATTCACACGAGCGAGGATCTGCGCGCCTACGACCGTGTGAATCTTCATTTTCTCAAACTCGGCTGGAGTCAAAGGCCCGGGCTTGTTCAGGATGTGGGGCGGCACCGCCAGCTTGCCGACGTCGTGAAGTAGCGCACCGGCTTTGAGCGCGGCGATTTCGTTTGGGGAGAGTCCAAACACTTCGCCCATTCCCGCGGCGTAGATCTGCACGCGGCGAACGTGACAATGTGTGGTTTGATCTTTCGCATCAATCGCGGTCGCGAGTGCTTCGGCAGTAGCAAGATGCAAATGACCAAGCGCCTCAATCTCGTCTGCTTTTACTTGCAGACGTGACTTCGCGCTGCGATAGATCAAGTAAGTGACGAAAATTGAGATGGGAACGAGAACGACGTAAAGAAGCGGAAACGCGCCGTAGGTTAGTTCGATTGCGAGCGGCACGATCAACAGGACCCACAAGATCCATAGCTGATTTGACGACCACCATTGACGCAGAGTGTCGCTGAGAAAAGCATGGGGAGAAACTTGCACCACCCGAAGGTGGTTGGATTCAAACCGTGGGGGATTGTCCATTGGTTCTCCTAAAACGCGACCGGGATCGTCAGGCACTCGAAGTTCTCTCACGCAGTGGTGCGCCGGAGACAAAGCTGGGAGCAACTCAACTTCATCCCCGGCAAATTGGGCAAGTCGGCAGTCTCGTCTGGGGCGAGACTGCCGTGCTGGGTGAGATGTGTAGAACGCGCCTACAGTGACGCGCTCTCAGTTGTCATAGAACTTGTTGCGGCTACGGACTCCGTGCGGAGAGCCCGCGAAGCCAGTCGGCCTCTGCGCCGCGCTATGCCTATTCACAACTCGCGTGCCGCGCAAACTTCCGCGAAAATCCGCGATGCTTGTGTTTGATCTCTGATTCTGACACGTCAAATTGAACCCCTTCGGTCAGTCTGCGTAAGGCCTGTTTGACAAGGGATTAAGCAGAATGCAAGCTCATGCGGAATGGCCGAAACAATCGCTGAGACGAAGACTCCCGCAACCTACAAACCTGTCGGATACATCGACCTGCTCCGCCGTAACCGCCCGTTCAGACAACTGTGGCTCGGCCAGGTCGTCAGTCAGATGGGCGACTGGTTCGACACCATCGCGCTCTACACAATCATTCTCAATTTAACGGGTTCGGGTCGAGACGTCGGCTTGCTGCTCGTCGCGCGCTTTGTTCCGAGTTTTCTTTTTGGTCCACTATCCGGCGTCGTTGCCGATCGTTTCAGCCGCCAGCGAATCATGATCGTCACTGACGTCCTGCGCGCGCTGGTCGTGCTCGGGTTTCTGTTTGTGCGGCGCGCCGATCAATTGTGGATCGTCTATGTACTAACGGTCTTTCAACTCGGACTCTCGACTTTCTTTGAACCCGCCAAGACCGCTGCGATTCCGTCCATCGTCGAAGACCGCGAGCTGGTCGCGGCAAATGCGATCTCCTCGGTCACGTGGTCGGTGATGCTCACGCTCGGCGCCGCGATAGGCGGGTTGATAACCGGCTGGTTTGGAACTGACGTCGCATTCATTCTGGACGCAGCTACCTACCTCTTATCTGCCGCGTTGATTGGCAGCATCCGCATGCAGAAGCGCCGCAAACGCGAACCGCAGAAGCTGACTGTCGGACGCGCGCTAGGCATAACCGAAACCATTGAAGGCATTCGCTACGTTAAGGATCGACCGCGTGTGCTTGCGTTGCTGCTCGTCAAACCGGCTTGGGGAGTCGGCGGCGGAATACTTACTTTGCTAGCTGTTTTTGGCGAACGTATCTTTCCTGTCGGCAAAAGCGCCGCGACGGGAATCGGCGTGCTCTTCGCCGCGCGTGGCATCGGCACCGCGATCGGCCCGATCGTGGCGCGGCGCATGGCCGGTGAGATCGACCGCCGCATGCAGGCATGGATCGGAATTTCCTTTGTCATCGCCGGCGTGTTTTATGCGGCGTTCGGGAGCGCTACCAGTTTTGTGTTTGCGTTAATTGTGCTGGGCGCTGCGCATTGTGGCGGCAGTATTCTTTGGGTCTTCTCGACGGTCCTGCTACAACGCGGTGTTGACGATAACTTTCGCGGGCGCGTATTTGCCGCGGAGCTGGCTTTGCTCACGTTGACGATGGCGGCGTCGAATTACACGACGGGCGAACTGCTCGATCGATTTCAGGTTTCGCCGCGTGTGGTTACGATTGGGATCGGAATCTTTTTTCTCCTGCCGGGTCTGGCGTGGTTTCTGACTCAGCGTTGGTGGGATCGTGACGTCAGGAAACTTCAATTATGCGAACTAAAATCGGAGTGATGGGATCGGCCGCGCCGGACAGCACGCGTCTGGACTCAGGCAAAATACTGGTCGAAAAGGCAGAGCAACTGGCGCAAGCCATTGCTAAACGCGACGTAGTACTCTTCACGGGCGCGACTACGGGACTGGTCTACGTCGTCGGAAAGACCGCGCACGACGCGGGCTGTTTTCACGTCGGCATCTCGCCGGCGAGCAACGAACAAGAGCACGTCGGGCTTTATCACTTGCCGCTGGATGCATGCGACACGATCGTCTACACGGGCTTTGGATTGAAAGGACGAAACGTGGTGCTGGTGCGTTCGTGCGAGATCGCTTTGTTCGTTGCGGGCGCGATGGGTTCGTTGAACGAGTTTACTATCGCGCACGATGAGGGAAAGATTATTGGCTGTTTGACGGGAACTGGCGGCGTCGCGGACGAATCGGAGTTTTTGCTACAGAAGTTTGGGAAGCATGGGACAGCAACCCGGGTGTTTACGGGCTCCGATCCAGATGAACTACTAGACAAATGTTTGCAGAATACATAGGCACACGAATTAACCCGGACGATTTTGAAAGTGAGGTCTGGCAGAGGTGCCAGCCAGTACCCATTGCTCATCTTTGGTCCGGTGAGCCTGCGCCGGTTGAGCGCCACGCAGAGGCGCGCATCTGCTGGTCGGATGAAGCGCTGTACGTGCGTTTTGTAGGCAATCAACACGAACCGTTAGTCGTGTCTGCTGAACCGAAAACCGACCGGAAGACGTTAGGTCTGTGGGACCGCGACGTGTGCGAGATCTTCGTGGCTCCAAACCCGGAAAATCCATCGCGCTACTTTGAATTCGAGGCCGCGCCTACGGGTGAGTGGATCGATTTGGGGATTGTACTTGCAAGCGAAGGCAGGCTTACCGATTGGGACTACAGGTCTGGGATGTCCGTGTCGGCCACGGTGGAGGAAGCGAGGATTAAGGTTGCGATGTTGATACCGTGGAGCGCGTCGATTCCAAAACCCAATCCTGGGGATTGCTGGCTGGTAAATCTATTCCGTTGCGTGGGTCCGGAGGCGCCGGATCGATATCTCGCCTGGCGTCCGACGCGAACGCCCGAACCAAACTTTCACGTCCCCGAAGCTTTCGGTTCGCTGATTTTTAGTCGAGGGGCGGATGGCTGACGATGCCGGCTACGTACTTTTCAAAACTTGCGCGGTCCGCGTCCGACATCTCGACGATGCGAGCGCCGATCACGTAACCCGTCTCTTCACCGGTCTCGTCGAGAGCCTCATAACGAACAGTCGCCAGCATCATTTCCACGGGACCATCCGGCAGCTCCAGCTTCACGTACACACGGCGGTCTGAACCCGCGAGGTAGTGTTCACCGATGCGAATCGCGGGAACGATCAACGCCAAACCCGTCATGCTGATATCGAGCGTGTGTCCGTTGAGCGGTGGGAGACGGCGTGAACCATTCGTGTTAACACGCGGATCCGAGAGGCTAAGCGTAAAGTTCAGTCGTACGCACACACGTTTATGCTTGCGCCGATTCCCGATGAAACGGCGCAGATGTGACACGATTCTGCGAGGAAGTTCTGACATTCCCTGGACCAATAATCTCGACCGTTAATCTGGACCACTACTATTGTTGAGGTTTGTGCCGGCCAGAGGAGTCGGGGCAGCCGCAAAGTCATTCTAGAGAACCTCGCGGCATGCACGCAATAGTTAATTATTCTTGACGACGAGCGGCTTGCCGCCGTTATCGCCGCTTCTGACGCCGGTCGCGTCGAGGTAGAACGAAAGACGGCCGGTGCGACCGTACTGGGCCGGTTCGGCGGTGGCGTACCAGGATTTCGCGTCCACCGAACGGTTGATCTGGAAGCGATAGCCAGTTGATTCAGTGCCTTCGATGTCTTTGGGAATGACGCCGGCCGCGATGAGTTCGGCCATATTGCCAAACTGGGCGTTGTGATTCTGACTGTAGAGCACCTGGCCGAGAGAGATGCGCGTCATCATGTCCTGTACGTCGTTGTGATGGGCGTTGATCCGGGCCTCGAAGAAAAACTGCTTTCCGGCTTTTTTGACGAGCTCGAGGTTCTCTTTGTCTCCGAGAATCCAGGAATTGTTGATTTTGATCAGCGACGCTGGTTCGACCTTTTCTTTGCCGGCAGCGTCGAGGACCTTCACAAAGACCGTTGCCACGTCGCCGCTAATCTGTTCGCCGGAAACGTCGATATTCCCGGGCATCTTCTCACTAATGGCAAGGGCCATCTTCTCCAGGTCAGGTCGCAAATCTTCAAGCTCCTGCGCCGACAAGCCCTCGATCGCCGGGCCCCAGATCGACAACGCAAAGGCCTCGCGAAACTTCTTCTCGCGCAGCATCTGGTAGAAGAGGCGTGTGGTCTCGGTAGGCGATCGCGGCGTGTTCTGTGCGAGCGTGGACGACGAACCGGCCAAAATGAGCAGCACGAGCAGACAAACAATTGTTTGGGTGCGTTGAAGCATCGAGAAAAGGACCTCGTTGATGAAAGGCGCGCCCCTGGATTAGCAGCGCGCCCTGATTGACTCGAAACTACTTTCTTCGGTTACGACCTATGTCGCTTTGGCGCGAGGATCGCTTCTCGACCGACGAGGTAGAGAAGAACCATCAACACCAGGAACGGCAACAGCGACAACACGTTGGCCCAGTCTCCGCCAAAGAACGGATTGTTTTCCCTGGACCAGTGTTCGATCAGATCGCTTCGTTCTTTCCACAAGCCCGCGAAGAACGCGATGAACACCGCCGCCAACGCGCCACCCGCGATGTAACCGGAAGCCATCAGCACGCCGGGGCTCTTGTCTGTCTCAGCAACAAACTCTTCCTCAGTCATCTCACGGCCTTTCAACTTGACTCGCAGGTACTTGTCAACGAGCCAACGAATCATGCCGCCGATAAAGATCGGACTGGACGACGAGAGTGGAAGGTAAACACCGACCGCAAACGCGAGCGATGGAATGCCGGCCATTTCGAGTACGACGGCGATCATCACGCCGAGCAGCACGAGGCCCCAAGGCAATTGTTGATTCAGGATGCCCTTGATGATGTAGGACATCAGCGTCGCTTTCGGCGCGTCGTACTTCGGCACCGAGGAGCCGTCAGGCGCTACGCGATGCGTACCGTTGATACCGGGATCGACGTAGTACTTGATGTTGCCTTGATCGTCGACGAGATATTTGCCCGGAGGTCCATTCTGTTCGTCGACCTTGTGCCACGTGCGGTACTGGTTCGGATCCGGAGTAACCAGGCCCATGCCTTTTACCGGTTCCGCCGGCCCGAGGTTCGACATGTCAGGACGTAGAGTTGACGGGAAATTGCGTTCAACTCTTTGCACGATCTTGCCTGAGCCGTCGACGAGATAGTCGCCCGGTTCAAGTCCGGCGACAGCGCTCGCCCCGGCTTCGTTCCTCAGTAAGCGGAAACTGCCGCCACCTGGGGGTTGCGTTGTCTCCGTGAAAGCCGGAAGC
>Ga0196977_1000409_pt1 | contig 22804 bp, 23 predicted proteins | sample S3v_1013CmetaG_FD_148634 | JGI IMG/M metagenome (GOLD analysis project Ga0196977, IMG submission 148634) | Soil microbial communities from Anza Borrego desert, Southern California, United States - S3+v_10-13C | ecosystem: Environmental > Terrestrial > Soil > Desert | place: USA: California...
TCCAGCAGGTCGGCCTGCGCGCCGCCTTTCGCGAATATGGCCGCCCCGACGCGGTCAATCTCGGCACGCCCGGCGCCGCCTTCATCCAGGGCGCCGACACCGTCGCCGGCGGCCTTACCGACAACGGCGCCACCAGCCCGCTGAACTGGTCCACCGAGCGCGCGATCGTCGCCTCGTCGGGCGATCTCGGCGTCTCCCTCGGCCTGATCCGACGCAACCAGCCGCCCACCGACGGCAGCCCCGCCAGCTTCGCCTTTTTCACCATCTGGAAGCGCGACACGCCCGACGGGCCGTGGCGCTACATCGCGGAATAGGCGTCAGGGGCAATTATTGAGGCTGTAGAGAGAAGGTGACCCGGCGAGAAGATTGTCGGTGTCCTGGCGCAGCCTGGCCAGTTCGGCGGGACCCAGCTCGCTATAGGCCGCGACCATTTCTGGGTCGCAAAGCCTCGCGTCGCCATTGACCTCTCGCTGGACCCAGGCCGCCATTTCAGCGGCGCGGGCGGGAGACTGCCGGCGGGCATAGGCCTCCATGAGGGACACCGAGCGCTCCAGTTCGGCCTGGAAGGCCGGATTGGCCGTGACACCGCAGCGGCGGCCGACTTCGAGCATGTTCGCATGGATGGCCCAGGGACAGAGCAGGCCCTCGCGCTGGGAGGGCGATGGCGAATTGTCCCCGGCGGTGTTGAGCTCCAGCCTGTCGGCTTCCGATTCGTTGCCCGGGGGCGCGATCATGCGGGCCCCTGCGGTTGCTGTCAGGGCGCCCGCCGCTGCGGCCACGATCAGCAGGCGCGCGCCCATCCGCATCTCAGCCTGCCACCACTTCCTGCTCGATCGCGCCGAAGATGGAGTGCCCGCTCGCATCTTCCATCCAGATGCGCACCGTGTCCCCGGCCTTGAGGAACGGCGTTGCGGCCTGGCCGTCGAGGATCGTCTCCACCGTCCGCACTTCGGCCAGGCAGGAATAGCCCCGCCCGCCGCGGTCCACCGGCTTGCCCGGGCCGCCGTCCGCATCCCTGTTGGAGACGGTGCCGGAGCCGATGATCGTCCCTGCGCCCAGATTCCGCGTCTTCGCGAGATGGGCGATCAACGTGCCGAAGTCGAAGGTCATGTCCTCGCCCGCATCGGCGCGGCCGAACGCCTGGCCGTTCAGGTCGACCTTCAGCACGCCGTGCAATTTCCCGTCCCGCCATGAATCGCCAAGCTCGTCCGGGGTCACGAAGACCGGCGACAGGGCCGAGGCGGGCTTGGACTGGACGAAGCCGAAGCCCTTGCCGAGCTCGGCGGGGATCAGGTTGCGGAGGCTCACGTCGTTCACCAGCCCGACCAGCCGGACCAGCCCGAGCGCCTCCTCGCGGCTCGCGCCGCGCGGCACGTCGCCGGTCACCACCACGATCTCCGCCTCCAGGTCGCAGCCCCAGGCCTCGTCCGCCAGCGGGATCGGGTCGCGCGGGCCCAGCATCTCGTCCGAGCCGCCCTGGTACATGAGCGGGTCCGTCCAGAAGCTTGCCGGCATCTCCGCGCCGCGCGCCTTCCGGACCAGTTCGACATGGTTCACGTAGGCCGAGCCGTCCGCCCACTGATAGGCCCGCGGCAGCGGCGCGTCGGCCAGACGCTCGTGAAAGCGCTCGCGCGGGATCACCCCATGCTCCAGGTCGGTCGCAAGCAATTCGAGCTGCGGCCCCAGCCGATCCCAGTCGTCCAATGCCGCCTGCAGGGTCGGGGCGAGATGCGATGCGTCCGCGCACCAGGCGAGATCGCGGCTGACGACGACGAGCCTGCCGTCGCGTCCGCCTTTCAGTGAGCCGAGTTTCATGGGGCTCCACTGGCATTTCCATCCCGCCTTGGCTAGGGCGCTTGCCACGAACCTTCCCGAGTCCAGGAACCCATCATGCGTTACATCGATCATTTCATCGCGGGCGCGACCTACGCGTCCGGCGAGCGTCACGGCGACGTCTTCGATCCGAACAATGGCGGCGTGCAGGCCAATGTCCGCCTCGGCACCGCCGCGGATCTCGCCAGGGCGATGGACGCCGCCCGCGCCGCGCAGCCCGGCTGGGCCGCGACCAACCCGCAGCGCCGCGCCCGCGTGATGTTCAATTTCAAGGCCCTGGTCGAGAAGAACATGGAGGATCTCGCCCTCCTCCTCGCCAGCGAGCATGGCAAGGTCGTCGCCGACGCGCGCGGCGACGTGCAGCGCGGCCTCGAGGTGATCGAATATGCGTGCGGCATCCCGCACGCGCTGAAGGGCGAATATACGATCGGCGCCGGGCCGGGCATCGACGTCTATTCGATGCGCCAGCCGCTCGGCATCGTCGCCGGCATCACCCCGTTCAACTTCCCCGCGATGATCCCGATGTGGATGTTCGGCGTCGCCATCGCCTGCGGCAACGCCTTCATCCTGAAGCCCTCGGAGCGCGATCCCTCCGTCCCCGTCCGCCTCGCCGAGCTGATGAAGGAAGCGGGTCTGCCCGACGGCATTCTCAACGTCGTCCATGGCGACAAGGAGATGGTCGACGCGATCCTCGACGAGCCCGACATCCACGCGATCAGCTTCGTCGGCTCTTCCGACATCGCCCAATATATCTACAGCCGCGGCACCGCGAACGGGAAGCGCGTCCAGGCCTTCGGCGGCGCCAAGAATCACGGCATCGTCATGCCGGACGCCGACCTCGACATGGTCGTCAACGACCTCGCCGGCGCCGCCTTCGGCTCCGCGGGCGAACGCTGCATGGCACTGCCTGTGGTCGTCCCGGTCGGCGAGAAGACCGCCGTCGCCCTCCGCGAGAAGCTGATCCCCGCCATCCGGGCGCTGCGCGTCGGCGTCTCCACGGATGCCGAGGCCCATTACGGCCCGGTCGTCACCGCCGCGCACAAGGCGAAGATCGAGAATTACATCCAGATGTGCGTCGACGAGGGCGGCGAGCTGGTGATCGACGGCCGCGGCTTCACCCTGCAGGGCCATGAGAACGGCTTCTTCGTCGGCCCGACCTTCTTCGACCATGTCCAGCCGCACTTCCGCTCCTACAAGGAGGAGATTTTCGGCCCCGTCCTGCAGATGGTCCGCGCCGAAAACTTCGAGGACGCGCTCCGCCTCCCGAGCGACCACGAATATGGCAACGGCGTCGCCATCTTCACCCGCAACGGCCATGCCGCCCGCGAGTTCGCGGCGCGCGTCAATGTCGGCATGGTCGGGATCAACGTCCCGATCCCGGTCCCGGTCGCCTATCACACCTTCGGCGGCTGGAAGCGCTCCGGCTTCGGCGACATCGATCAGCACGGCCCCGAGGGCGTCCGCTTCTGGACCAAGAACAAGAAGATCACCCAGCGCTGGCCCGACGGCTCGGCGACGGGCGAGAATGCGTTCGTCATCCCGACCATGGGGTAGGGCGGTGCGGCTTCCCGCCCTCCTCCTGCCCCTCGTCGTCGCCGCAAGTCTCGCTGCGCCGGCGGGCGCGATCCCGCCGGCACCGACGCCGGTGCACTATTATTACGGACCGATCCGAATCTGCACGCCGCACTTCGCCTTCGACGTGCGGGCGGGCGAAGCCTGGTGGGACGCGACCCCCCAGCATTACGTCTATTCCGGCCGGCACCGGTTCAAGTTCGGCGAGCCCTGGTCGCTTGACGGTCCGCAACATCGCGATTTCGTCAATCCGATGGGCACGCTCGACGTGCCGGGTATCGGCCGGCTCGAACGGGTCCAGCTCACCGCCCGCAACTGGGGCGGACCCTATATTGTCTATCTCTACGACCTGGGTTCCGGGCGGAAGGTGCAGATCCAGTTCGACGAGTTCGACGGGACGGACGCCGACGTCGCCCGGTTCGCGCGGCTCGCGGCCGGCGAGCGCCGGGCCGCCATGTGCCGCGACGTCCCGGAGGCGCTGCGTCCCCGGCCCGAGCGCGAGGACCGCAACGCCTTCTATCTCAGCCAGAGACGCCACCCCGGGCCGCTCACCCTGTGCTGGTCCAGCCTCGCGCTCGACGTTCGCCGCGGCGAGGCGGTGCTTCCCTTCTGGGACTGGGGCGCCTTCGCCGTCGCGACCGGCAACGCCAGGGTAACGATCGGCGGCAACCTCCATGCGCCGTTCGATCCCGGCTGGCGGCGGGTCCGCGGCTCGCTCGCCGCTCAGCCCGATTTCCAGGTCCGGGAGGATCGTTCGTCGCCGGCTGCTATCCCCCCGGCGCTGCCGGCGCCGGACGGGAGCGAGCCCCGGCGCGTCCGGCTGGTCCGGCCGGCGGAAAATCCGGACCGGCATCCCTATGGCGGCGTCGGCTTCGCGTTCAGCGGCCCGGTCACCGACCGGCAGGTCGCCGCGTTCGTCGGCCGGGTGCGCCTGCAGACCCCGCGCGACACCTGCTTCGCGGTGACGCAATGATCAGCCGCCTGCTCCTCGCTCTCCTCGCTCTCCTCGCTTGCATCGCCCTCGCCGCCCCGGCGCAGGCGCAGAAGCGCATCGCCTTCAGCTTCGACGACGTCCCGCGCGCGCCCGGCGGCTTCATGACCGTCGAGGAGCGCACCACCCGCCTGATCGCGGCGCTGCGCCGCGCCGGCATCCGCCAGGCCGCCTTCTTCGTCACCCCGGGCCATCTCCAGCAGCCCTGGGGGCCGGGCGGCGAGGCGCGGATCGACCGCTACGTCCGCGCCGGCCACGTCATCGCCAATCACAGCTTCACCCATCCCTCGCTGAGCCGGGTCGGCGCCGAGGCCTATCTCGCGGACATCGACCGGGCCGCCGCCTGGCTGCAGGGCCGGCGCGGCTACCGACCCTGGTTCCGCTACCCCTTCCTGGACGAAGGCACGCGCGGCACGCCGGACATGAGCGTCCGCGACGCGGTCCGCGCCGGCCTCGCGCAGCGCGGCCTCGCCAACGGCTATGTCACGATCGACAGCTACGACTGGTATCTGGACAGCCTCGCCACCCGGGCCCGGCAGGCCGGCCAGACCCTGGACATGGCCGCGCTCCGCGACCTCTATGTCCGCATCGTCGTCGAGACCGCCGAATGGCAGGACCGGCTTTCCCGCGAGGCGCTGCACCGCCAGCCCGTCCACGTCGTCCTGATGCACGAGACCGACCTCGAGGCGCTGTTCCTCGCCGACGCGGTCCGCGCGCTCCGCGCCCGCGGCTGGCGGATCGCGACCATCGACGAGGCCTATCGCGATCCGATCGCCCGGGTCGCGCCCGACACGCGCTATCTCGGCGGCGGCCGGGTCACCGCCATCGCCGCCGCCGCCGACCGCAATCCCAGGGACCTGATCCCGCCGCTCAACGAGGAGGCGGAGATCCAGCGGCTGTTCAACGAGCGCGTCCTGCGGCAGGGGACGACGCAATGACTCGCAACAGGATCGGTGCGGCGCCGTTTCGCACCCGGAGGCAAAGATGAAAGCTTTGGTGAAGAAGGAACGGGCCCGCGGCCTCTGGCTCGAGGACGTGCCGGAGCCCGAGGCGGGCGCCAATGACGTGAAGATCCGGGTGAAGCGCACCGCGATCTGCGGCACCGACCTGCACATCTACAAATGGGACGAATGGGCGCAGAAGACGATTCCCGTCCCCATGGTCGTCGGCCACGAATTCGTCGGCGAGATCGTCGAGGTCGGCGACAACGTCAACGACTATGCCCCGGGCATGATCGTCTCGGGCGAGGGCCATATCGTCTGCGGCCGCTGCCGCAACTGCATGGCCGGCCGCCGCCACCTCTGCCCCTATACGAGCGGCGTCGGCGTCAACCGGCCGGGCTGCTTCGCCGAATATGTCGTCATCCCCAACGCCAATGTCTGGCAGCATGCCGACAATATCGATCTCGACATCGCCTCGATCTTCGACCCTTATGGCAACGCCACCCACACCGCTTTGCAATGGGACCTGGTCGGCGAGGACGTGCTGATCACCGGCGCCGGCCCGATCGGGGCGATGGCCGCCGCCATCTGCCGCCATGCCGGCGCCCGCCACGTCGTGATCACCGACGTCAACGACTACCGGCTCGAGCTGGCCAAGACGCTCGGCGCCACCCAGACGGTCAACGTGTCGCGCGAGAAGCTTCGCGACGTTCAGAGCGAGCTCGGCATGACCGAGGGCTTCGACGTCGGCCTCGAAATGTCCGGCAACCCGCAGGCCTTCCGCGACATGCTCGACAATATGGCGCATGGCGGCAAGATCTCGATGCTCGGCATCCCGGCCGAGGAGATTGCGATCGACTGGAACAAGGTCGTCTTCAACATGCTGACGATCAAGGGCATTTACGGCCGCGAGATTTTCGAGACCTGGTACAAGATGACGGTGATGATCCAGTCCGGCCTGGACCTCTCCCCGATCATCACCCACCGCCTGCCCTATACGGACTTCGAGGCCGGCTTCGAGGCGATGCTGCAGGGCGGCACCGGCAAGGTCGTGCTCAACTGGGAGTCCGCATAGCCACGTCATTGCGAGGAGCGCAGCGACGCGGCAACCCAGACTGGATTGCCGCGCTTCGCTCGCAATGACGATGTAGGAGACAAGAATGTACGGCACCTATCAGCAACACCTCCAGGCCGAGCTCGACTCCATCCGCGAGGCGGGCTTCTACAAGACCGAGCGGGTGATCACGACCCCGCAGGGCAGCCATGTCCACGTCGCCACCGGCGAGGACGTGATCAATCTCTGCGCCAACAATTATCTCGGCCTCGCCCAGGATCCGCGCGTCAACCAGGCCGCGCAGGAAGGGCTGGAGCGTTGGGGCTACGGCATGGCCTCGGTCCGCTTCATCTGCGGCACGCAGGCGGTGCACAAGCAGCTGGAGGACCAGCTCTCCCGCTGGCTCGGCACCGAGGACACGATCCTCTACCCGTCCTGCTTCGACGCCAATGGCGGCCTGTTCGAGACGCTGCTCGGGCCCGAGGACGCGGTGATCTCAGACGAGCTCAACCACGCCTCGATCATCGACGGCGTCCGCCTCTGCAAGGCGCAGCGCTACCGCTACAAAAATGCCGACATGGCCGATCTGGAGGCGCAGCTGCAGGCGGCCGACGCCGCCGGCGCCCGCTTCAAGCTGATCGCCACCGACGGCGTCTTCTCGATGGACGGCTATATCGCCCCGCTCGCGGCGATCTGCGACCTCGCCGAGAAATATGGCGCGCTCGTCCATGTCGACGACAGTCATGCCACCGGCGTCGTGGGCGAAGGCGGCCGCGGCACGCCGGAGCATTGCGGCGTGATGGACCGGATCGACATCATCACCGGCACGCTCGGCAAGGCACTCGGCGGCGCCTCGGGCGGTTTCACCAGCGCGAAGAAGGAGATCGTCGACCTCCTCCGCCAGCGCTCGCGCCCCTATCTCTTCTCCAACACCGTCGCCCCGGCGATGGTCGCCGGCGCGGCCAAGGCGGTCGAGCTCGCCGCCGCCGGCCGGGAGCTCCGCGCCCGCCTCCGCGACAATATGCGCTTCTTCCGCGAAGGCCTGACCGAGGCCGGCTTCGAATTGCTCCCGGGCGACCATCCGATCATCCCGGTCATGCTCCACGACGCCCGCCGCGCCTCGGCCTTGGCCGAAGCGCTGCTGGCGAAAGGCGTCTACGTGATCGCCTTCTCCTTCCCCGTCGTCCCCCGCGGCAAGGCCCGCATCCGCACCCAGATCAGCGCGACCCACACGCGCGACGAGCTGGAGCGGGCGGTGAAAGCGTTTGCGGAGGCCAAGGCGGAGATCGAGGAAACGGCATGAGCGACTGGAGCGCAGGCCGGACGACGCGCCGCGTCGTCGCGGGTGGGCTCTTTATAGGTTGGCTCGTGGCGCTCGTGCTCCCGGCATTGACGATTAATATCGGCCGGGTGCCAGACCCGCCCGTCCTCGCCGGATGGGAAATACTCAGAGCCGGCGCGCTCAGCATCGCAGCCTTTCAGTTCGGATGGTTGGCCAATCCGCTCTTGCTCCTCGTCTTAGCCATGCTGGCATGGGGTCCGCCTTGGCGGAGCGCGCTCCGGGTGTCGGCGGGTCTGCTGGTCCTGTGCACGCTCGACACGCTCGATCTCTTCCTGCGGCCTGACTACTACACCTTCGAAGGCGCCCATGCCGGATATTATGTGTGGGTGGTCGTGAACCTAGTCGCAGCGGTGGCCACCTTCGTCCTCACAAGTTCGCGGCCCAAGGTTGCGGAAGATACCAACACCAGTAAAGCGACGATCCCATGAGCCAGTTCGACCTCACCGACGAGCAGCGCCAGATCCAGGAGATGGCGCAGCAGTTCACCGCCGATGCGATCACTCCGCATGCCGCGGAGTGGGACGAGAAGCATATCTTCCCGCGCGACACGATCCGCGCCGCGGCCGAGCTCGGCTTCGGCTCGATCTACGTCTCCGAGGACTCCGGCGGCATCGGCCTCGGCCGGCTCGAGGCCGCGCTCATCATGGAGGCCATGGCCTATGGCTGCCCCTCCACCAGCGCCTTCATCTCGATCCACAATATGACCGCCTGGATGATCGACCGCTTCGGCTCGCAGGCGGTGAAGGAAAAATATCTTCCGCAGATGGTGACGATGGAGCGGATCGGCTCCTACTGCCTGACCGAGCCCGGCTCCGGCTCCGACGCCGCGGCGCTGAAGACCAGGGCGGTCCGCGACGGCGACCATTATGTCGTCACCGGCTCCAAGGCGTTCATCTCGGGCGGCGGCAAGAACGAGAATTACATCTGCATGGTCCGCACCGGGCAGGACGGGCCAAAGGGGATCAGCTGCCTGGTCATCGAGAAGGAGATGGACGGCGTCTCCTTCGGCGCGCAGGAGAAGAAGCTCGGCTGGCACTCGCAGCCCACCGCCCAGGTCAATTTCGACTCCGTCCGCGTGCCCGCCGAGAATCTGGTCGGCGGCGAGGGCGAGGGTTTCCGCATCGCGATGATGGGCCTGGACGGCGGCCGCCTCAACATCGGCGCCTGCAGCCTCGGCGGCGCCCAGCGCTGCCTCGACGAGGCGATCAAATACACGAAGGAGCGCAAGCAGTTCGGCTCCGCCATCGCCGATTTCCAGAACACCCAGTTCATGCTCGCCGACATGGAGACCGAGCTCCAGGCCGCCCGCATGCTGCTCTACGCCGCCGCAGTGAAGGTCACCGAGAACGCGCCGGACAAGACCAAGTTCGCGGCCATGGCCAAGCGCCTCGCCACCGACAGCGGCTCCTCGATCGTCGACCGCGCGCTGCAGCTCCACGGCGGCTACGGCTATCTGCAGGACTATCCGATCGAGCGCTTCTGGCGCGACCTCCGCGTCCACTCGATCCTCGAGGGCACCAACCAGGTCATGCGCATGATCGTCGGCCGGGAGCTGACGCGGCAGTGACGGACGATGACCAGATCCTCCCCGCTCGCGGGGAGGGGGACCGTGCGGAGCACGGTGGAGGGGGAGTGGGGCCAGGCACAGAGCCCCCTCCACCAGGCGTCGCCTGGTCCCCCTCCCCGTCCCGGGGAGGATTGATGACCGACAAAATACTCAGCCGCATCGAAGGTCGCACCGGCCGCCTGAGCCTGAACCGGCCGCAGGCGATCAATGCGCTCGACCTCGACATGGTCCGCGCGATCACCGAAGCGCTGCAGAACTGGCAGCATGACCAGGCGGTGAAATTGATCCTGATCGATCATGCGGAGGGCCGCGGCTTCTGCGCCGGCGGCGACGTCGTCACGATCGCGAAGAGCGCCGAGGGGCATGGCGCGGCGGGCCAGGCCTTCTTCTTCCAGGAATATCGGATGAACCACCTCATGTACACGTACCCCAAGCGCGGGGTCGTGTTCATGGACGGCATCACCATGGGCGGCGGCGTCGGCATTTCCTGCCCGTGCAAGTACCGGATCGCGACCGAGCGCACCGTCTTCGCCATGCCGGAAACCTCGATCGGCCTGTTCCCCGACGTCGGCGGCGGCCGCTACCTTTCCCGCCTGCGCGGCCGGATGGCCCAGTTCCTGGCGCTGACCGGCGCCCGGCTCGACGGCGCCGAATGCATGGCCCTCGGCCTCGCCACCCACTACATCCCCTCCGACCGGCTGGAGGAGGTGAAGCGCCAGCTCGTCGAGGTCCCCGAGCATGTCGAGGCGATCCTGCGCAAGGCGAGCATCGAGCCGCCCCCGGCCCGCATCGTCCAGAATTACGCGATCATCGACCGCTGCTTCGCCTCGGACCGGCTGGAGGACATAATCGACTGCCTCGAGGAGGACGGCTCGGACTGGGCGCGGAAGGAGCTGGCGACTTTGCGCAAGAAGTCGCCCACCGCCTGCAAGGTCTCGCTGCGCCTGCTCGTCGAGAGCCCGCTGCAATTCCATTTCCTCGACGAGATGCGCCTCGAATATGGCATCGTCGTGCGCATGTTCCGCCATCCCGACTTCATCGAGGGCGTCCGCGCCCTGCTGATCGACAAGGACAATGCGCCGAGGTGGAACCCGCCCACCCCCGAAGGCGTCACCGACGAGATGATCGACCGCATCTTCGAGCCTTTGCCGCCAGAACAGGCCTGGACCCCGCTGGGAGCGGATTCGTGACCTTTCACCGTCATTGCGAGGAGCGGAGCGACGCGGCAACCCAGCAGGTCTTCGAAGCGGCACTGGGTTGCTTCGCTTCGCTCGCAATGACGAAAGTTGTGAAATGACCGACTCCCGCGTCTGGCACCTCCCCGACTCCGCCCCCCAACCGGCCGAGCTGGCCGCCGCCTGGACCCGTGTCATCGAGAACGGCATCGCCGCGATCCGCGCCGGCGCCGTGCACACGCCCTCTACCCTCGCCTTCGATCCGACCGCGCCGGCCCGCGCCATGGCCGAATTCTCGGTCCAGCTCTGGTCCAACCCGATGGCCGTTCTCCAGGCGAGCCAGCATGCCGCCTCGGAATGGATGGAGCTCTGGGGCGCCAGCGCCCGCCGCCTCGCCGGCGCCGAGGTCGAGCCGGTCATCGCTCCCGAGCGCGGCGACCGCCGCTTCGGCGACGCCGCCTGGAGCGAGGAGCCGGTCTTCGATTATCTCAAGCAGGCCTATCTGCTCGCCTCGAAACAGGCTGCCGACCTCGTCGCCAACGCCGATGTCGACGAGGCCACCCGCACCCGCGCCGAATTCTACACGCGCGCCTATATGGACGCGCTCAGCCCGGCCAATTTCGCCTTCACCAATCCGGAGGCGATCCGCCGGGCGATCGACACCGGCTCGATCAGCCTGCTCTCCGGCCTCGCCAACCTGCTCGCCGACGCGGCCACCGACGCGAAGCTCCCGGTCCGCCGCACCTCGGCGGAGTTCGAGCTCGGCCGGGATATCGCCGCGACGCCCGGCAGCGTGATCTTCCAGAACGAGCTGATGCAGCTCATCCAGTACGCCCCCGCGACGGACGAGGTCTACAGGCGCCCCCTGCTCTACGTGCCGCCGCTGGTGAACAAATATTACCTGCTGGACCTCCAGCCCAGGTCGAGCCTGATCCGCTGGCTGGTCGAGCAGGGCCACACGCTCTTCGTCATCTCCTGGGTCAATCCTGGCCCCGAGCTCGCCGGCAAGGGCCTCGACGCCTATCTCGACGAGGGTCCCCTTGCCGCGCTGGACGTCATCGAGAAGGCGACCGGCGAGAAGGCGGTCGACCTGTTCGGCTTCTGCATGGGCGGCACCCTCGCCGCCATGGCCGCCGCCCGCGCCGCGCCCGGCCGCATCGCCTCGCTGACCACGATCGGCTCGATGTTCGACTTCACCGACATGGGCCAGTGGGCGACCTTCCGCGAACCCGCCCAGCTCGAGGCGATGGAGAAGCATCTCGAGGCGAAGGGCGTTATGGCCGCGCACGAGCTGCAGGCGCTCTTCTCCGTCGTCCGCGCCAATGATCTGATCTGGTCCTCGGTCGTCGCCCATTATCTGCTCGACAAGGAGCTGCCGCCTTCGGACATCCTCCACTGGTTCGCCGACGGCGCCCATATCCCCGCCGCCTTCCTGATGGACTGGACGAAGCGCATCCTCGTCGCCAACGAACTGACCGAGCCCGGCGCCCTCGCCTTCGACACGCCGGCCATGATCATCTCGCTCAAGGACGACCATGTCTCCGCCTGGCAGGCCACCTATGACGGCGCGAAACTGCTCGGCGGCGAGACGCGCTTCCTGCTCGGCGGCTCCGGCCACAATGCCGGCGTGATCAACCCGCCCTCGGCGAACAAGCATGGCTACTGGACCAACGCCGACATGCCGGACAGCGCAGAACAATGGCTGGAAACCGCCACCCGCAACGAAGGCAGCTGGTGGCCCGAATGGCAGGCCTGGCTGGTGCGGGACGGCGGCGCGAAGGTCAAGGCGAGAAAGCCGAAGAACGAGCTGGAGCCGGCGCCGGGCAGCTACGTACGGATGAGATAGATGTGCTCCGGCGAAGGCCGGAGCGCTGGACGAAGCGCGAAAGCGCCGGAGACAAAAGGCCAACGCTCCGGCCTTCGCCGGAGCACGAAAGCGAGTGAGACATGGCAGATTACGAAACCATCCTGGTCGAGCAGCAGGGCGCAGTCACGCTCGTCACCCTGAACCGCCCCCAGGCGCTCAATGCCCTCAATTCCACCGTCCTCGCCGAATTGATCGCCGCCTTCGCCGCCTACGACGTCGACGACAGCCAGCGCTGCCTCGTCCTCACCGGCAGCGAGAAGGCCTTCGCCGCCGGCGCCGACATCAAGGAGATGGAGGCGCAGGGCTTTGCCGAGATGTACGGCAGCAACTTCTTCGCTGGCTGGGAGAAGGTCACGGCGACCCGCAAACCCTGGCTCGCGGCGGTCGCGGGCTTCGCGCTCGGCGGCGGCTGCGAGGTGGCGATGATGGCGGACTTCATCATCGCCGCGGACACAGCGAAGTTCGGCCAGCCCGAGATCAAGCTCGGCGTCGCCCCCGGCATGGGCGGCTCGCAGCGCCTCACCCGCGCGATCGGCAAGGCCAAGGCGATGGAGATGTGCCTGACCGGCCGGATGATGGGCGCCGAGGAAGCGGAGCGCGCCGGCCTCGTCGCCCGCGTCGTACCCGCCGCCGATTTGCTCGCCGAGGCGCTGAAGACCGCCGGGCAGATCGCCGCCATGGCCCCGCTCGCCGCCATCGCCAACAAGGAGATGGTCAACGCCGCCTTCGAGACCGGTCTCGCCCAGGGGATATTGTTCGAGCGCCGCCTGTTCCACGGCCTGTTCGGCACCGAGGACCAGAAGGAAGGCATGACCGCCTTCGTCGCCAAGCGTGCGGCGGAGTGGAAGGGGAAGTGATAGCCGTGCTCCGGCGAAGGCCGGAGCGGCGGATGCAGCGCGGAAGCGCGGGAGATACACCCCACAACGCTCCGGCCTACGCCGGAGCATCACGGAGAGAGTGAAATGGCACGCGTCGCATTTATCGGGCTCGGCAATATGGGCGGCGGCATGGCCGCGAACCTCGTCAAGGCGGGGCATGAGGTCGTCGCCTTCGACCTCAGCGCGGACGCCCTCGCCCGCGCCGAGGGCCGCGGCGCAACGCGCGCCGCCACCGCTGCCGAAGCGATGAAGGATGCCGAGGCCGTCGTCACCATGCTCCCCGCCGGCAGGCATGTCCGCGCCGTCTATGCCGAGAGCGTGCTCGGCCAGGCGCCGACGGGCGCGATCCTGATGGACTGCTCGACCATCGACGTGGCCTCCGCCCGCGCCGTGATCGCCGACGCCGCCGCCGCGGGCTACGACATGGTCGACGCCCCCGTCTCCGGCGGCATCGCCGCGGCCGAGGCGGGGACGCTCACCTTCATGGCCGGTGGCACCGACGCGGCCTTCGCGCGCGCCCGGCCGTTCCTCGAGCAGATGGGCAAGGCGGTGATCCATGCCGGCGAGGCGGGCGCCGGCCAGGCGGCCAAGATCTGCAACAACATGCTGCTGGGCGCCACCATGGTCGCGACCTGCGAGGCCTTCGCCATGGCGAAAAGGCTCGGTCTCGACCTGCAGACCTTCTACGACATCTCGTCAAAGGCCTCGGGCCAGTCCTGGTCGATGACCAGCTACTGCCCGGTCCCCGGCGTCGGCCCCGAGACGCCCGCCGACCGCGACTATGAAGGCGGCTTTGCGGCGGCCCTGATGCTGAAGGACCTGCGCCTCGCCATGGCGGCGGCCGAGAGCGTCGACGCCTACACGCCGATGGGTGCCGAGGCCGAGGAGCTCTACACGCGTTTCGCCGAGGCGCTCGGCGGCGGCGGCAAGGATTTCTCCGCGATCATCAAGATGATCGACGATTCATGGGTGCCGCCGGAGGGGACGGTGGCGCCGCCGCCGCCCCTCGGCGCGAAGGTTTAGCCCCTCAATTCCCCGCAGGGGCGGCCGCCGCCGGCTCCGGCGCGGGCCGGGCCGAGCCGATCTGGCCCTCGATGCCGATCATCGTCGCATCGGCGACATTGCGCGTCAGGATGATGCACGGCTCGCGGAAGCGCGGCCGCGCGCAGATCTGCCAGCGGTCGCCGGGATGCAGCGAAAGCGAGCGGATGTTCCACTCCGTGCGGACGGCCGAGTTCGCCTCGTCGACGATCATCTGCTCGCCGTTGAAATTGGCTTCCTTGTACAGGATCAGCTCGCCATGCACGGAGTGCATCTTGGGAGCGGCGGCCTGATTGCCCGACTGGGCGAGCAGCGGCATGCCGGCAACGCAGCCCGCGGCCGCCAGCGCGACGTAAATCTTCTTCATGATGAGCCCTTATGCAGTCTTGAGTGAGCGCGCGGAATTTACGCCCCGCGCCCTGCTTTGCAAGGGCTTAGCAAGAATCTGCTGAACGGACGCTGTCCGCCGGCTCAGGCGGAGAGGACGGAGTCGATCGCCTTGCGCCAGCCCGCCAGCCGCGCCGTCCGCACCGCCTCCTCCATGGCGGGAGCGAAGCGCCTGACTGCGCCGCGCATCGCCGCCGCTTCCTCCAGCGAACCGAACAGACCGGCTCCGACCCCGGCCAGCATCGCCGCGCCGAGCGCCGTCGTCTCGATGAAGGCCGGCCGCTCCACCTCCAGCGCCAGCACGTCCGCCAGGTCCTGCGCCAGCCAGTCGTTCGCGACCATGCCGCCGTCCACCTTCAGGCATTCCCAGGCGGCGCCGTCGCCGGCGAAGGCGGCCATCAGGTCGTGCGTCTGGTGCGCCATCGCCTCCAGCGCCGCGCGCACGACATGGGCCCGCCCGGCGGCGAAGCTGAGCCCGGTCAGCGCCCCGCGCGCGTCCGGCCGCCAGTGCGGCGCGCCGAGCCCAGCCAGAGCCGGCACCAGATAGACGCCCGCATTGTCCGCCACCGAGCGCGCCAGGGCCTCGCTCTCCGGCGCCGTCACCAGCATGCCGAGCGCGTCCCTCAGCCACTGGATCAGGCTGCCGGCGACGAACACCGAGCCTTCGAGCGCGTAGCGCCGCTCGCCGCCCAGCTGCCAGGCCAATGTGGTCAGCAGCCGGTGCCGCGAAACCGGCGCCGCTTCGCCTGTGTGGGTGAGCACGAACGCGCCCGTCCCGTAGGTCGCCTTGGTCTCGCCCGGCGCCAGGCAGCATTGCCCGATTGCCGCCGCCTGCTGGTCTCCCGCCATGCCGCAGATCGGGATCGAAGCGCCGAACAGGTCCGGATCGGTGTCGCCATATTGGCCGGCGCAATCGACGATCTCCGGCAGCGCCGCCGCCGGCGCGCCGAACAGGTCGCAAAGCCCCGCCTCCCAGCTGCCTCTGTGGATGTCCATCAGCGCCGTCCGCGACGCATTGGTCGCGTCGGTGACGTGCAGCCCGCCGGTCAGCCTGTAGACGAGCCAGGACTCCACCGTGCCAATGCACAGGTCGTCCCCGGCCGCCGCGACCTCGGGCCAGTGCGCCATCGCCCAGCCGATCTTGGAGGCCGAAAAATAGGGGTCGAGCAGCAGCCCGGTCTTCGCCTGCACCGCGCCCTCGTGCCCGGCCTCCTTCAGCGCCGCGCAGAGTTCGGCCGTCCGCCGGTCCTGCCAGACGATCGCCCGGGCCAGCGCCCGCCCCGAGGATCGTGACCAGAAGCATATCGTCTCACGCTGGTTGGTAATCCCGATCCCCGCGATATTCGCCGCTCCGCCCGCCTTCGCCACCACCGCCCGCGCGCAGGCCAGCGTCCGTTCCCAGATCTCCTCCGCATCATGCTCGACCCAGCCCGGCCGCGGATAATGCTGCGTCAGCTCCGCCTGCTCGGTGCCCAGGCACGCCCCGTCCGTCGCGAACAGCATCGCCCGCGTGCTGGTGGTGCCGGCGTCGATGACGAGGATGGTATCGCTCATAACCATGGTCTCCACTCGCCATCGTCATTCCCGCGACCACGGGAATCCAGCTTTTTCTTCCGATTCCCTGTGGGCGTCAGCGCTTCCGCGTGATCCGGTACACCGTCGCCGGTGGCAGATTGCGCAGGGTCCGGCCGATCCGCTTATGCTCCAGGCCGAGCCGCTCGCGGATCGGCTTGGGGACCGGGCAGCGCGGGCCGTAGGTGAACTGGTAGAAGGCGCCGTCCTCGCGCAGATAGTGGAAGGCGTCGATCAGCACGCTCATGATCTTGCGGGGCGACATGGACAGGAGCGGCAGGCCGCTGACCACCGCACCGACGCTGCCCGGCGCGTAAAGTTCGAGGCCGGCGATCCGCGCGGCGTCCGCCTTCACGACATGGGCGCGCGGAAAACGCTCGCGCAGCATCTTGAGGAAGTTCGGCCCGCTTTCGATGAGCGTCAGGTCGCCCTCGTCGACGCCGCGCGCAATCAGTGCCCGGCTGAACACGCCCGTGCCCGCGCCGAGTTCGATGACGGGGGCATGCCGGGCCCCGATCTCCCTGGTGATGAGCCTGGCCAGCGCATCGCCCGACGGCATCACGGCCCCGACCTTCTCGGGGTTCGCCCCACGCGAGCGGAGGAAGTGGAGAAGGTCGGACTTCGTCTGTTTCGCCGTCACAACGCCTGTCCCGCCCCGCTCAGCCGCGGCCAGGCCGCCCGGGTGCCGATCGCATAGGCCAGCCCATAGACCAGCACGATCGCCGAACTCCACCACCAGAAGGGGCTCATCATGCCGGGCCGCAGCAGCAGGATCGCGGCCGGGGCGAGCGCCCGCAGCAGATAGACCGCGCTGATCGCCACCAGCCCCGTCCGCAGCAGGGGCAGGCGCGGGATCAGCCCGGCGGCCGAAAAGGCGTAGGCGGCCCAGACGAACAGGATCGCCGCGATGCCGGCGGTGATAAGGGCCGGCCGCAGCTCGCCCCGCTCCGCCGCACGCGCCATCCCTTCGCCGGCGCCGAAGAAGCGGTACCAGTCCGGCCCGCCGGCGATCACCGCGAGATGGGCGAGCGCCGCGAGGGCGCTGAGCACGCCCGCGACGATGAGCCAGGTCCGGTCCTGCGTCACCTCAGCAAACCGCGTCCCGGATCGTGGCGACAAAGCTGCCCGGCGGAATGCTCTCGAATGGCGGCGGCACCGTGTCCCTGCGGACCACCGACCCGTCCGGGGCGTAGGTGATCGTCTCGATCACGCGCATCATCGCCGCGGCGCAGCGTATCTCCGCCCGCGAGATCGCCCGCGGCGAGCTTTCGGGCGACTGGATCGCCCGGGTTCTGAAGGTCACCGTGACCACCTCGGGCCCGCGCTGCACACTGGCCGCGTCCCAGGCCAGCTCAAACCGATCCCTGGCGGTCCCGAGCGGCCGCCAGTCCGGCGTCGCGGGAGCATTTGCAGGCTGCGCCGTCGCCAGCAGCAGGGCGATCATCGTGGACATGGCCTCCCCTTTCGTCATCCCGGACCTGATCCGGGAACTGTGAACTCCGTCTTCGCGAACCCGCACAATCCGCGTTCATGGATGCTGAATCAAGTTCGGCATGACGCTAAGGGTCCACCATGGACTCCTTCGATCTCCTCGTCATCGGCGGCGGCATCAACGGCACCGCGATCGCGCGCGACGCGGCGGGGCGCGGGCTCAGGGTGCTGCTCGTCGAGAAGGACGATCTTGCCAGCCATACCAGTTCGGCCTCCTCCAAATTGATCCACGGCGGCCTGCGCTATCTCGAGCAATATGAGTTCCGCCTGGTCCGCGAGAGCCTGAGGGAACGCCAAGCGATGCTCGCCACCGCGCCGCATATCGTCCGGCCGCTGCAATTCGTGCTGCCCGATCCGCCCGGCGGCCGCCCCTGGTGGATGATCCGGCTCGGCCTCCTGCTCTACGATTTCCTCTCCCGCGGCGACGAATTGCCGCGCTCCAGGGGCCTCGGCCGCAAGCCCAATGCTTTCCGCGCCCCGCTCAAGCCCGGCCGCTTCAAGCTCGGCACCTATTGGGACGCCTGGGTGGACGATGCCCGGCTCGTCGTCCTGAACGCGGTGGACGCTGCCGAGCGCGGCGCGGAGATCGCGACGCGCACCGAATTCCTCTCGGCCCGCCGCGACGGCGATGCCTGGGTCGCGCAGCTCGCCGGCGGCCGCGAGGTCCGCGCCACCATCATCGTCAACGCCGCCGGCCCCTGGGTGGCCGAGACGCTCAACCAGCGCCTCGAGACCGAGGCGGAGAGCCGCGCCCGGCTGGTCAAGGGCAGCCACATCCTCGTCCCGCGCCTTTACGAGGGAGACCACGCCTACATATTGCAGCAGCCGGACGGCCGCGTGGTCTTCGCGCTGCCTTATGGCGACCGCAACCTGGTCGGCACCACCGACGTGCCCGTCGCCGCGCCCGGGGACGCCATCGTCACTCCCGACGAGGTGACCTATCTCTGCGCCGCCACCAATGCCTATTTCACGACGCAGGTCGCGCCTGCCGAGGTGAGCTGGTCCTATGCGGGCGTCCGCGCGCTCTACGACGATGGCGAGAAGGAGGCTAAGGACGTCACCCGCGACTATCGCCTCGAGCTGGACGACACGCCCGGCCCGAAATTGCTCTCCGTCTTCGGCGGCAAGATCACCACTGCGCGCCACCTCGCCTCGGAGGCGCTGGACAAGGTTGGCATCGGTGGTTTCCGCTTCACCCGCACCGCGCCGCTCCCCGGCGGCGACATCGACACCGCCTTCAACGCGTCCCTGATCCCGCTCGCGCTCTGGATGCCGGAAGAGCTCGTCGTCCGCCTCGCCCGCGCCTATGGCACGCGCATCGCCCGGGTCGTCGGCCCTGCCGTCCACCTGCGCGATATGGGCCGCCATTTCGGCGCCGGCCTCTACGAGCGCGAGGTCCGCTATCTGATCGACCAGGAATTCGCGAGGACCGCCGAGGACATCCTCTGGCGCCGCACCAAGCTCGGCCTCCAGCTGACCGCGAAGGAAGCGAAGGAGCTGGCGGCGTGGGTCGCACGGAACGGTCCCTCCTGAGTCATCCCGGCGCAAGCCGGAACCCATGACCTCTGAATTTGAAGGGGACGCACGGGCGCAGGGCCCGCCTTCTGCTGCCGCCGTTCATGGGTCCCGGCCTTCGCCGGGATGACTCTTTGGGGTCGCCGCACCTACCCAAGCCCCCCGCCCGCGGCTAAACCTGCAGCATGAGCGGGCACGTCTTCATCAGCTATGCCTCGGAAAATGGCGACGAGGCGAACGAGATCGTCGCCTTGATCGAGTCGAAGGGCATGACCGCCTGGATCGCCCCGCGCGACGTCCGGCCGGGCTTCGATTATTCTGAGGAGCTGCAGCGCGCGCTCGAGACCTGCGCGGCCTTCGTCGTCCTCGTCACGCCCGACGCGAACACCTCGCCTTATGTCCGCGCCGAGACCGAGATGGCCTTCTCCAGCCAGAAGCCGATGCTCCCCGTCCGCCTCGGCGAGATCGCGCCGGCGCCGGGCCTCGCCTTCTTCCTGAAGATCCGCCACTGGACCGACGCCTACGGTGCGCGGCGCGAGGCGGCTTTGGCCCGGCTGGTGCTGGAGCTGCAGACCCTGACCGGCAAGGCGCCGAGCTGGGCGCCGAAGGCCGGCGGCGCCGCGCCGCCGCCCCTCGCCGAGGCCCCGGCCCCGCCCGCGCCGCCGCCGCCATCGCCGCCACCGCCCGCCCCGGCCGCCCCGCCGCCGCTCGCCGCGGGCAATCCGGCCCCGGTGCCCGCACCGGCGGCGAAGCCGCGCGGCCCGCTGCTGTTCGGGCTGATCGCGGGCGGCGCCGCGGTGATCGTGATCGCGCTCGTCCTGATCTTCGGCGCGCGCCAGCAACAGCCGCCGGGCCCGCTTCCCGGCCCTGACGTGAACAATCCCCAGCCCGCGCCGGAGCCGAACCCGCCCCCGGCCCAGCCCCGCGGCTATGCCGACGAGCTCACCGATTTCGGCGTCGCCCCCAAGGCCGAGCTCGAGACCAATGTCGGCACGCCGACGCCGCTGGCGATCAACGTCGGCGGGCGCGTCACCACCGAGGATCTGCAGCGCCTCGCCCAGGACAATCGCACGATCCTCGTCGACGTCCTCGCGCAGCCGCATCCGCAGACCATCGCCGGCGCGCTCTACATGCCCGACGGCGGCATGCCCGGCACCTTCGAGGACATCCACCAGGTCCGCTTCTCGCTGCAGCTGCTGCAGGCGACCGCCGGCGACACGTCGCGTCCGCTCGTCTTCTTCTGTCAGGGCGCCAGCTGCTGGGAATCCTACAATGCCATGCTGCGCGCCAATGCCGCGGGCTACGGCCAGATCTACTGGTACCGCGGCGGCCTCGCCGCCTGGCAGGAAGCGGGCCTGGCGATGGCGCCGCTGCCCGAACCCTTCAACATGTCGGCGCCGACCACGACCCCGGCCGACTGAGCCCGTTCAGTTCGGCAGATAATCGCAGTCCATCGCCCGGCTGATCGCCTCGCCCACCGCCGACCGCGCGGCGAGGGGCGCGCCCGCCTCCACGCTCACGATCGTGCGGGGCTGGGGCGCCATCGTCCTGACGATGTCCAGATATTGCCGCAGCCGCACTGCATCGACCGCGGCGCCGTTCCACCGGATCTCGCCGCTCTGCGCGATTTCGATCCGGTTGGTCTGCCGGCTATTGTCTTCGGGCAAGGCGCGCGCGTCCCGCTCGGAATAGACCTCGTTGCAGGTGAGCCCGTCCGGCGGCGGCGCCAGTTCCTCGGTGGCGAGCGCGGGCGGCGTCTCCTCGCTGGCCGGCGGCGCGGCGGTCGGCGCGGTCGTCTGCTCCGCCTGCCCGCCCGCCAGCCGGTCGAACACCCCGCCGAAATAAAGGATCGCGACCACCCCGGCGAGCAGGGCGACGACCAGGATGACGACCAGCAGCGGCGAGAGGAAGGGCCTGGCCGGCGCCGCGGCGGGCTGGGGCGGCATTGCAGGCGGCGGCGGCGGCATGGCGGGCGCCGGCGGCGGTGCCGCGGCAACCGGCGGCGGCGCCGCTTCGGCGGGCGCAGGGGGTGGCGCCTCCGCAGGCGCCGGTGGCGGCGCCTCGGCCAGCGGCGGGGGCGGTGCCTCGGCGAGCGGCGGGGGTGGCGTGTCGGCAAGCGGGGGCGGCTGCTGGCTGCCCGGATCGTTCTTGCCGTTCGGTTCGTCAGCCATGCAGCGTCCCCCCTGTCCAGGTCCCGACCCGCGGATTGCGCCCCGATCCGGCGCGAAAGTCAACCGCCTAGGGCCAGCGGGCCGGGACGAGCGTCACCGGCACCGCCTCGTCGAACTCCGCCCATCCTCGCGCCGCGATCACGTCATTGCTCTCCTTCGCCTCGCGCCCGGGGCCGAGCGACCAGGTGATGTGCCAGGTCGAGCCGTCGGGCCGGTCGGTCGTGCCGTCGAGCCGCACCACCATCGCCTCGACCCCCGCGCCGTCGTCCGCGCGCCCGACGATCAGCGCCTCGCCCGGCGCCGGCGGCAGTTCCTCGCCCGCCAAATCGGGCTTCAGCGTGACATGATCGGCGACCGCGCAGGCATAGCAAGGCGGGAAGCGCTCGAGCAGGACGGCGCGCGCCTGCGGCTCGAGCTTCCAGCCGGCCCTGCTCGCTTGCCCGGTCATGTCCGGACAACCGCCGCGCGGCCGCCCCGTTCCGCCGCCCAACCATGGGAACGGCGCCGCCCCGCGACCGTTGAACCTCCCCGGCACGAGGAAGAACTAACATGGGTGAGAAAATCCACGATACGCCGAGCGAGGTGGATGCGGCCGAAGGGCAGGTCCTCGTCAACGGCCCGAACGGCGTTTCCGTCTCCATGACCCCGGAGGCGGCGCTGGAAACTTCCGAGCGGCTGGAGAAAGGCGCGATCCTGGCCAAGGGCCAGATTGCCTCCCGCGAGGCCCGCAGGCGCCCGGTCTCGGAATAGGCGCCCGTCAGTCGACCAGCGCCACGGTCAGCACCCCCGCCGCGACCAGCACGGCGCCGCCGACGCGCTGCGACCAGAGCTTCACATCCGGCCCCTTGAGGAAGCCCGCGACCCAGCTCGCGGCGACCGCGTAGAAGCCGTCGCTCAGCGTCACCACCGCGCTGAACGTCACCAGCAGCACCGCCGCCTGCAGCCAATAGGCCCCGTCCGACGAGATGAATTGCGGGGTGAAGGCGACGAAGAAGATGATCGTCTTGGGGTTGATCGAGGTGATCGCGAACGTCCCCCAGAAGGCGGTGCGCGGCCTGATCGCCGGCCCGCCCTCCGCCGCCGCCAGGCTCCCGCGCTTCGCCGTCACGATCGACCAGCCGCCGAGCGCGACCAGATAGGCCGCCCCCGCCCATTTCAGCGCGGCGAAGGCGACCGGCGACTGTTCGAGCAGCACGCCGACCCCGAGCAGCGACAAGGTCATCGCCGTCGCATTGCCCAGGGTCGCCCCGAACACCGAGGCCAGGGCCGTGCTCCGCCCCGCGGTCAGCGCGTAGCCGACGATGCTGGTCACGCCGGGCCCCGGCAGCAGGCCCACGATCAAAGAGGCGAGGACGAAGCCCGCCCACAAGGTCCAGTCCATGGCTCCCCCCCCCCCACGAAACGGCC
>Ga0196977_1000410_pt1 | contig 22748 bp, 25 predicted proteins | sample S3v_1013CmetaG_FD_148634 | JGI IMG/M metagenome (GOLD analysis project Ga0196977, IMG submission 148634) | Soil microbial communities from Anza Borrego desert, Southern California, United States - S3+v_10-13C | ecosystem: Environmental > Terrestrial > Soil > Desert | place: USA: California...
CGGGCGGTCGCTGCCGCCGCGCGTCGCGGCGCCCGATCTGCCCGTGTAGGCGCGGGTCGGTAGACTGCGTCGCGAGGAGGCCGCCCCATGGAGCAGAGCCACGCCGCGACGCCCGAGCAGCAGCTCCGCACGATCCAGGTATTGGTGTGGGCGCTGATGGCGGGGCTTGTCGTGTTCGCGGCGACGGCCGTGGTGGTGGGGCCGGGCGGCCCCATGGCGCCGGCCCAGCCGTCAAGCGAACCGGTGCGCGCGGGGCCGCTGCTCCCCGTGCTCGGCGCGCTCATGGCCGGCTGTGCGGGGGCATTCTTCGCCTTCGGGGCCGCGGCCAAGAAGCAGGCGCGGAAGGCGTGGGAGGCCCGGGCCGACGAGGAGGACGGCAGGGCGAAGATCATCGCGGTGCTCTCGACGTCGAGCATCCTGAGGGCGGCGCTGGTCGAGGGGCCGGGCCTCTTCGCGTGCGTCGTCGTTCTGCTCAGCGGCGAGCCGCTCCCGCTGGCCGGTGCGGCGATCGCGGTCGGATTGATGGCGACCCTCCTCCCGGTCCGCTCGCGTCTGGCCCAACTGGAGGAGGCGGCGACTGGGATGCGCGCGATCAGATAGAGGTGCGGCGGCACGAGGTGGGTATGCTCGGGGCATGGCGACGGCCCTTGTGAACACCAAGACAGCGAAGGATCGGCGCGAGCTCCGCTACGGATCGATCGCGGACCTCCGGCGCGATATCGACCGTCTCGCCGAGGCGGATCGCGCCGGCACGCTCCGTCGGTGCGGCAACTGGACACTCGGGCAGGCGCTCGGCCATCTCTCGGCGTGGCTCGACTTCGCGTACGAAGGGTTTCCGGTCCGGCCGCCGCGAGTGGTCGGCTGGATCCTGAGGCTCCGGCGCGGGAAGTACCTGCGCGAGGGGCTGCCGGCGGGGGTGAGAATCCCCGGCATCGAGGGCGGTACGCTCGGCACCGAGCCGCGGACACTCGACGAGGGCCTCGGGCTGTTGCGGGCGTCGCTCGACCGGTTGGAACGGTCCGACCCGGCGCACCCGAGCCCGCTTTTCGGGCCGATGACGCGCGAAGAATGCGTCGAGGCGACGCTGCGCCACGCTGAGCTGCACCTGAGCTTCTTCCATCCGGAGAGGGAGTAGGAGCGAGCGCGGGACGAGCAACGGCCGGGGAGGGAGGGGAGTCGGTGAGCGATTCTCGCACGTACGGGGCGTTCCGACCGGAACGGGACATCGAGCCGGTCGCGCGGGCGATCGCGCTGGCGTTCGGCGGTACCGAGGCGGGCGCGCGGGAGTGGCTCGATGCGACCGGCCACCGGCACGGGCGGGTGCTGCGCGATGCCGGCGGCGGCGTCGCTGCCTCGCTCCTGGCGCTGCCGATGGGGCAGTACTTCGGGGGGCGGGTGGTGCCGATGCAGGGGATCGCGGGCGTCGCCGTGGCGCCGGAGCGACGCGGGCGCGGGCTGGCGCTGGAGATGATGCGCCGGCAGGTGCGCGAGGCCGCGGAGCAGGGCGTGGCCCTTTCATGCCTCTACGCCTCGACGCAGGCGCTGTACCGGCAGGCGGGGTACGAGCAGGCGGGGCTGCTGTTCCGGACGAGCATCCCGCTGCGGACGATCGGCGTGCGCGAGCGCGGCCTGGAGTTGCGGGAGCTGAGCGCCGACGACGACGGGGCGATCCGCGCGTGCTACGCCCAGTCCGCGGCGCGGGTGAACGGCGCGCTGGAGCGGGGGGCATACGAGTGGAGCCGGGTGCGCAAGATGCGCGACGAGGCGTACACGGGCTTCGGAGTGTTCGCGCCCGAGGCGCCGGGGCGGCTGGAGAGCTACCTCTTCATGACCCAGCGGCGCAAGCCGGAGACCGGGCGGCACGACGTGGGCCTCTCGGATCTCGTGTTCACGACGTCGCGGGCCGGGCGGCGCCTGCTGGGATTCCTGTCGGATCTCGCCACGGTCGGCGACGATGCGATCGTGTACGGCGGGCCGCTCCACCCGATCTGCGCGCTGATGCCGCAGCAGTATCACACCTCCCGTTTCGTGGACGTGTGGATGCTCCGGATCAATCTGGTCGAAGAGGCGTTGGTCCGAAGGGGGTACGGGCGCGGGGTCGACACTGGCCTGTCGCTGGAGATCACCGACGAGCTCGTGCCGGAGAACGCCGGACGCTGGACGCTCCGCGTGCGGGGCGGTGGCGCGGCCGTCGAGCGCGGCGGGAGCGGTCCGACGCTCCGCTGTAGCGTGCGAGGGCTCGCGCCGGTGTACGCGGGCTACTTGACAGCGGCACAGGCGGGCGCGGCCGGGCTGGTCGAGGGCGACGCGGAGGCGATCAGCGCGGCGGACGCGGTCTTCGCCGGGCCGACACCGTGGATGTCCGACCGGTTCTGACCGGCGGAGTCAGCGTGGGAGCGCGGCGCCCGTTGCAGCGCCGCCGCACTCGGGGCACGCGGAGCCTGCCGGGAGACCGGCGAGCGAGTAGCCGCACGCGGGGCAGGCCTGGACAGCGGGGGCGCGGCGCCGTTCTCGGGTCGCGAGCACAATCCCCGGCAGGAGCAGCAGCAGAGCGGCCGCCAGAGAGGGACAATCGTCGCGCGATGGCCCGTGTTGACGGGGCCCGCGTCCCAGATCTTGAACCACCACCTGAACCGGCCGGACATTGGACCGAGCGTCCATCGCCGGGGCATGCCGAAGTGATTGGTGGGGTGGTAGGTGAAGTAGAAGGCTCCGTGCGAGATGCCGGTCTGGAAGTCGGGCCCGCTTCCCTGCGCGGACAGGCGATGCTGGTAGCAGAAGCCCCAGCGGGCGCTGGCGATCCACGCCGCGGCCATGAGCACACCGAAGGCGATGAAGCGGATGGCCGCCCGGTGTCGGCTGTTCATCTCCGCACAGTAGACGATCCCGATTGGGCCCGGGAGGGGGGGTGATCATGCCCTGCTCCCCGTCCGGGACGCGATAGCATCCTCGCCGGGAAGGACGTCGTCATCCGCTCACCCGTCCGGTCGCGAGAACATCCCGCATGAAAGCAATCCTCCTCGCCGTCTGCGCAGGCCTGTGCTGGGGAATCGGAGAGCTGTGCACGAAGAGCGTGCTGCACACGGGCAAGGTCGGCCCGATCACGGCCATCGCGGTCCGCTCGACGGTGGCATTGCCGGTGCTGTGGCTGGCGTACCTGGTCGCCGTCAAGGTCGCGAAGGCCGAGCCGCAGGACTGGCTCAAGGCGGACACGCAGACGCTGGTCAAGCTCGTGCTGGGGTCCGGGCTTGTGGCGGGAGCGGCGGCGATGATCTTCTTCTACTCGTCCCTCCACGTGGGGGAGATCTCGCGGGTGAAGCCGGTGGCGTTCGCGCTGGCGCCGGCGGTGGCGAGCGTGCTCGCGTTCGTGCTGCTCCACGAGCCGCTCACGGCGAAAAAGGCCGCGGGCCTGGCGGCGATCCTGGGCGGGGTGATCCTGCTGACCGGGAAGTAGTCGAGGCTGTGAGGATCGGGGCGGACGCGGAGCTCTCCCGCGGCTCCCGCGCCATGGCGGCCGCATCGTGACGGCGGGATTGGCCGTCCGCGCCTGCTCGGGCCGTGGTAAGCTCGCGCGAGAGGTGCCCGATGCCGAGCCGGCGCGAGTTTCTCGGTGCGATGTATGCTCCCGCCGCGGCGTGCACGGCCGCGAGCGTCGGGCTGCCCATGCCCAGATGCGGGGCGGGCGCCCTTCTCGCGGAGCTCGGCGCGACGCCGGGCACGCCGGAGGAGATCGCGCGCGACGAGGACTTCTGGCGCTTCGCGCAGCAGGCGTTCACCGTCGATCGCTCGATGGTCAATCTCAACAACGGCGGCGTGAGCCCCTCCCCGCGTTGGGTGCAGGAGGCGATGAAGGACCATCTGGACCTCGCGAACAAGAGCCCGGCGTATTACCTCTGGCAGGTGCAGGAGCCGCGGAAGGAAGTGGCGCGGACGCGGCTGGCGGGGGCGTGGGGGGTGGACCCGGAGGAGATCGCGATCACCCGGAACGCGAGCGAGAGCCTGCAGATCTGTCAACTGGGGCTTGGCCTTGCCCCCGGCGACGAGGTGCTCTGCTGCACGCAGGACTACCCGCGGATGATCACGACCTTTCAGCAGCGGGCGCGGCGGGACGGGATCGTGCTGCGGCAGGTCAAGATCCCGAGCCCGGCGGAGGACACGGCGAAGATCCTGGCGATCTACCGCGACAGCATCACGGAAAGGACCAGGCTGCTCCTGGTGAGCCACGTGATCAACATCACCGGGCAGGTCATGCCGGTGCGGGAGATCGTGGCGCTGGCGCGCGAGCGGGGCGTCCCCACGGTGGTGGACGGCGCCCACTCCTTCGCGCACCTCGATTTCAAGCTCCCCGACCTCGGGTGCGACTACTTCGGAACGAGCCTCCACAAGTGGCTCTTCGCGCCGCACGGCACCGGCATGCTGTACGTGCGGCGCGACAGGATCCCCGGGCTGTGGCCGATGATGGCCGCGGCGCAGACGCAGGACGCGGACATCCGCAAGTTCGAGGAGATCGGCACGCACCCGGCGGCGAACCACCTCGCGATCGCGGAGGCCCTGACGTTCCACGAGAGCCTGGGAGCGGCGCGGAAGCAGGCGCGGATGATCTATCTGCGCGAGCGGTGGATGGAGCGGCTGTACGCGAGCGGCCGGGCGCGGCTGCACACGAGCCGCAAGCCGGGGTGCGCTGCCGGCATCGGGACGGTGCAGCTCGAGGGGCTCGACACGGCCGAGCTCGGCGCGTGGCTGTGGGAGAAGCACCGGATTCTCGTGGTGGCGATCAAGCACGCCGAGTTCGAGGGGCTCCGGATCTCGCCGAGCGTGTACTCGACACTGGAGGAAGTGGACCGGTTCTGCGGGGCGGTCGAGGCGGCGCTGCGGGATGGGATCGGCTGAGGGCGGAACGCTGAGCGGCGTCGATGACCGGTACGGCCCGTTCCGCACGGTCCATGGCTGCTCGGCGCCGGCACCATGACGGAATGGGACAAACGGCCCGTGATCTGCGGGATCTCAACAACCGGCACGGCGTGACGCGAACTCTCTCTCCGGAGCTCCGCGTCCCCTCCGCGCCTCCGCGTTCACCCGAAAAGCCCGAGTTGCCCGCCGAGCTCGGGGTGCTGGAACGAATCTGACGAGAGTGTGAGCCGGTCGTTCGTCATGCCGTGGCGCTTGCACGCGAGCTCGTGGAGCGCGGCTATCTGGGCGGCCCAGGGCCCCTCGCCGCGCTGGCGGATGCGCGCGCGGGCGTCGTAGAGCTTGCCGCCGCGCATGTCGCGAATGCGCGACTCGACCTTGCCGGCGCGATCCGGGAACTCGCGCCGGGCCCACTCGAGGAACACGTCCTTGATCTGCCAGGGCAGGCGGAGCAACACCCAGCCGGCCCGCGTCGCCCCGGCGCTCGCCGCGGCCTCGATCAGCGCGGGGATCTCCTGATCGGTCAGGCCGGGCACGATCGGCGCCGTCATCACACCGACCGGGATGCCGGCGGCGGAGAGCTCCTCCATCGCCTTCAGCCGGTCGCGCGGCGACGATGCCCGGGGCTCCATCTTCGCCGAGAGCTCCGGGTCGAGCGTGGTGAGGCTGATGAAGACCGCCGCGGCCCCGCGCGAGGCGAGGCTCCCGAGCAAGTCGATGTCGCGCGTCACGAGACGGTTCTTCGTGATGATCGACACCGGCTGCCCGCACTCGGCCATGATCCCGAGGCAGGCGCGGGTGATCCGCAGCTTGCGCTCGATCGGCTGGTAGGGGTCGGTGATGCCCGACATGGTGATGCCCTCTCCCCGCCACTTCGGGTTCGCGAGCTCGCGCCGGAGCAGCGCCGGCGCGTCGTGCTTGGCGAAGAGCTTGGTCTCGAAGTCGAGGCCGCAGGAAAGGCCGAAGGTCTCGTGCGTCGGGCGCGCGTAGCAATAGATGCACCCGTGCTCGCATCCGCGGTAGGGGTTGATCGTCCACTTCATCCCCACGTCGGGGCTGTCCACCGGGTTGATGATGGTGCGGGCGCGGTCGAAGAGCACGACCGTGCGGACCTGCTTGCCCTCGGGGTGCTCGCGTGCGGCGTCGTCCAGCGTTTCGCCCAGAACGCTCAGCCGCACCGGCTCGAACCGGTTGGGAGGATTGATCTGGGCGCCCCGACCACGGGCGTGGCCGATCGTCAGCGCGTCGGCGTATTCCGGGAGACCGTCAGGCTGAGCGGGAGCGGGCACACGCATCAATACCAAACATACACCGATTTTGCGCGTGCGTCAAGACAATCGCCCTGACGGCCGCCCGGGTGTTGTGCCGCGCCTACTCCTCGGGGGCCACGGCGGGCTCCGCGAACTCCACTCCGGGGATGAGCCGGTCGATGTTCTCGACCGTCTGGCGGATGCCCGCCAAGTGCTCCTCGAGCTGCTCGAGGGAGTGCTCCATGGCCCCGACGGTCGCGAGCTGGGCCTCGATCCGGCCCAGGCGCTGGTTTGCCTCGGCGAGCAGCTCGTTGGTTCTCGAGAGCGTCGCCTCCACCTCAGCGATGCGCTCGCTGGAGGTGGTGAGCTTCGCGTCGATCGAGTGCAGGTCGTCGGCGATCCTACCGACCACGCACCCGCTTTGCGCGGCGCACAGCAGCGATAGGAGGCCGAGGGTCAGGCGTCGCATCCGGCTCCCTCCGCCCCCGCAGCGCGGGCCGCGGGCGGAGGGACCCGCCCGCGCCGCGCGATGCATCCATACGGCGTCACTCGCCCCGGTTCCGCTGCGGCTTGTTGCCGGCGCGCCCGGCGCCGTTCTGACCCTTGCGCTCGTTGTTCTGGTTGTTCTGCCGGTCGTTCTGACGGCCGGTGTTCCTGTCGTTCCCGCCACGCTTCTGCTGCTCGTTGTTCGGCATCACGGATCTCCTTGCTCGGTCGATCACCCACGCACGAGCGCGGGCGATGCACCTGAATTGATCTTCCTGTGCGCGCGCGGCGGAAGCGGTGAACTCGCAGTGAATCAAGGCTCATTCCCCCCGGCGCGGGGGCGCAGGGCGTCCGCCGGCGCGCGGCGCACGCCGGTGTCGCACGGTCGCCACGGGCGCGATCCGGGTGCTAGGCGCTTTCCGCTACGCGCGTGATCCGTGCGCCGAGCGGCGCGAGGCGCTCTTCGAGCCGCTCGTAGCCGCGATCGAGGTGGTAGACGCGGTTGACCGTGGTCGTCCCCTCCGCGGCGAGGGCGGCGAGCACGAGGCAGGCGCTCGCGCGCAGGTCGCTCGCCATGACGGGCGCGCCCCGCAGCCGCTTGACCCCCGACACCACCACCGTGGGACCCGCCCGGAAGACGTGAGCCCCCATCCTCCCGAGCTCGGCGACGTGGAGGAAGCGCTCCGGGAAGATCCGCTCGGTGATCACGCTGTTGCCGTCCGCCAGGCAGGCGAGCGCCATGAACTGCGCCTGCAGGTCCGTCGGGAAGCCCGGGTGCGGCTGGGTCGTGATCTCGATGGGGCGAATCACCCGGTCAACAGTCACGCGGCAGGTCGCGTGGAAGGCGTCGTCGCACCGCGTGGTGTGCACGTGCACGCCCGCGGCGTCGAGCCGGTCGACGGCCGCGAGCAGCGCATCGATCGGGCAGTTCTCGATCGTGATGGCCCCGTTGGTGATCGCGCCGGCGCACATGAAGGTGCCCGCCTCGATACGGTCCGGGATCACCGCGTGGTCGGTCGCCCCCAGGCGGTCGACCCCCTGGATCGTAATCCGGGGCGAGCCGGCCCCGGTGATCCGCGCGCCCATCTTATTGAGCAAGCGCGCGAGGTCCACGATCTCGGGCTCACAGGCCGCGGACTCGATCACCGTGGTGCCGTCGGCCAGGGTCGCGGCGGACATGACGTTGGCGGTGCCGAGCACCGTCGATCCGAACGGACCTCCGAGAAACACGGTGGCGGCGCGGAGCCTCCCGCCCGGCGGGGTGGCGGCGATGATGTCTCCGCCGTCGAGCGTGATCTCCGCCCCGAGCGCCCGCAGGCCGCGCAGGTGGAGGTCCACCGGCCTGTCGCCGATGGCGCACCCGCCCGGCATGGACACCCGCGCCCGGCCGCGCCTGGCGAGCATCGGTCCGAGGGCGCAGATGCTGGCCCGCATGGTGCGCACGATCTCGTAGCGGGCGTGGCTCCGGCTCTCGTCCTCCGACCGGAGGGTGATGGAGGACCCAAGGGCGCCGCCCGGCCCCGGCTCGTCGGTGCGCTCGCACCCCAGCTCCGCGAGGAGGCGGAGCATGTTGCGAATGTCCGCCAGGTCCGGCACGTCGCGCAGGGTGATCGGCTTGTCCGTCAGCAGGGCCGCGGCCATGAGAGGCAGCGCGGCGTTCTTCGACCCGTTCACGCGGATCGTCCCTTCGAGCCGCCGCCCGCCCTCGATCACGAAGCTGTCCATGAGCGATCCCCTTCCGTGGTGCGCGTTCGGGATCCTATATCGGACCGTGGGCGGCGGCGGGACAAATAGGCTGTGCGGCCAGCGCCCCGGCGGCCCGACCGGCACAGGCGGCCCCGTGCCGGGCGCCGCGCCGATCTGCGCGTGGCAGATCGCTCCCGGCGAAGGCAGAGTTTCCCGTGCGTTCCCGGGGTCGCCGGGAGCGGCCCGTCCGAGGGCGGGGCCGGGCTGCGGAGGACCCGATGAGGCACACGAGCGTCCGCTGGGTCATGTGCATGCTTGTCGGCGCGGGCTGCGCCGCCCCCGCCCTTGCGCAGCAGGGCAACGGCAAGGGCAAGCAGGCCGGCGGCGACTCCTCCGGCGGCGGGGAGGACCCCTTCGACCATCTCCCGGACTCGATCGTCCTCGGCGGGACCGTGCGTGATTTCCGCGAGCGGCACATCCCCGGCGGGCACTCGGATTTCGAGCTCAAGCCCGCCCGCGGCTTCGGACACTACGTCGGCATGGTCGCCGAGGGGCTCGACGCCGAGGGCAGGCCGGCTTTCGCGAGCACGGGCCACAAGGTGCTGATCCCGTGGCAGGACGCGGAGGGCAGGCCCATCGCCCCCCTCCGCAGCTATATCGCGATGCGCACGGGCGACGTCCATGGCGCGGCGGAGTGGCAGGAGGGCGGGGCGATCACGACGTCCGGGAACTTCTCGCAGTGGTTCCGGGACGTGCCCGGCGTGAACATGAGCGACGCCTTCCCGATCACGCTCCATCGAGAGGCGGGAACGAACACGTACGTCTTCGACGACAGCCTGGACACCAGCCTCGCGAGCATGGAAGGGTTCTTCATCGTCAACGACAAGCTGGCCGGGAACTCCAAGGGCGGCAACAAGAATTATCACTTCACCTACGAGCTCCGGACCCGGTTTGTCTACGAGGCGGGCGCGGGGCAGACCTTCACGTTCCGCGGCGACGACGACGTCTGGGTGTTCATCGACGGCAGGCTGGTGATCGATCTTGGGGGCGTGCACACCGTCCTCGGGCAGTCGATCGACCTGGACCGGCTCGTGTGGCTTGAGGACGGCGAGACGTATCCGCTGGACTTCTTCTTCGCCGAGCGCCACCGCACGCAGTCGAACTGCCGCATCGAGACCAATCTCCACCTCGAGGAGCTCAACGTGCCGACCGCGTCGTCTCTGTACGACTAGCCCGGCCCGAGCGAAAGCGACGACCCCACCCCACGCCCGTCCGCACCTGTGCGGCGGGCGGTTTTTTTCGTCTGGGCAAGCGGCGCGTCCTCGGCCGGTCTGTGCGGGTAGGGAGGGCGCTCGGGGAAGTTCTCGCCGGGGAACAGGTGGCGTTTGGGTGGCACCCTGGGGCGGCGATTCTCATCCTGTGGACGTGCGGCGCGGCGGTCGGCCGCCGGGCCGGTGCTCAGGAGGATTCGCCATGCTTCGCAGCTCTCGCAGGTCGTGCTCGCCCCTCGGGCTTCTCCTCCTCGCGGGGGCCTGCGCCGCGCCCTCCGCGCTCGGGCAGACCATGTCCCTCACCGGCGTGGCGCGGGATTTCCGCGCGAGCAACCAGGTCGGCGGGCACCCCGACTTCGAGGTGGTGCCCTTCAACGGCAGCGGCCTCTACGCCGGCAACGTGTGGCTCCACCTCGACGCCGACGGCAAGCCGATGTACATCGGCACGGGGCATCTCGTCACCTCGCAGGCGCGCAACGTCAACGGGGCGTTCATCGCGCCGCACCTGGTCAACCGCGACTACCTGTGTGCGCCCGGCGGCGACGGGCTGCCCCAGTGCGACAAGATCGTGCTGCAGGACTCGGTCGGCGTGGACGCGGTCGAGATCCAGTTCCAGTCCGTCGTGTACAACGACAACGGCACCAGCAGCTGGACGTACCGGGTGCGCGAGCTCGACACCGGCAAGGACCTGAGCCACTGGAATCTCGCGATCGACGACTCACACGTCGTGCGCCCCGGCACGACGGCCGGCTACACCGTGGGCGTCGACGGCTCGACGGGCTTCTACGGCATCAAGTGGGACGTCACGGACGCGTTCGAGGTCGGCGAGTTCACCGTGGTGCTGGACAAGTGGTACCTGGGCGATTGCAACTCCGCCGGCGTTCTCATCAAGGCCGGCAAGCGCTCCGACACGGACGCGATCATCGCGCCCATGACCACGGTGAGCGCCGACGGCTATCCCTTCAGCACCGACGTGCTCCTGGGCGCCGCCCCCCGCAACGACCAGAGCGCCAGCTACGGGCCCGCCGACGACGGCGCCGTCACGAGCGCCGCGAGCTTCGACCAGTGGTACCGCGACGTGCCGGGCGTGAACCTCTCCACGGCCGTCACGATCGACCTGGTGTACGACCCGGCGATCGGCCGCTACGTCTTCGACAGCGCGACGGACCCGATCTACGCGCCGCTCGGCGGCTTCTTCCCGATCAACGGCGAGCTCTACGGCAACTACGGGGCGACCGGCAAGAACTTCCACTTCACCTTTGAGCTGGCGACCGAGTTCGAGTACCACGAGGGGGAGGGCCAGGTCTTCTCCTTCACCGGCGACGACGACGTGTGGGTGTTCATCAACGGGCAGCTCGTGATCGACCTGGGCGGCACGCACGGGCCGCTCCAGCAGCAGGTCAACCTCGACGACCTCGGCTGCCTCAATGACGGCGACATCTGCACCCTCGTGCTCTTCTTCGCCGAGCGCAAGACCCAGGGCTCGAACATCCGCATCGAGGCGTCGTTCGAGATGGAGGGGATCATGAATCCCACCGTCTCGGCCCTGTACGACTGACCCCGCGGCCGATCTAAGAAGTCATGGCGACGCCCGCTTCCCTCTCCGGGGAGCGGGCGTTCTCGTCGCGCGCCCCGCTCGTGCGCGGCGCAGGCGCTCCGGCCCGCACGATCGTGCGCCGCGCCCCGGGTCGTGAGGGAATGGGGGTGGCGAGAAGGGCGGGGGATTCGGAGAATCTAGGCAGGGGCGGGGAGGCACGGGCCGGAACGGTGGGGCCACGGCCGACGGAGAACCCCGCCATGGGACGCACGGACCGGATGAATCTCAAGGGCGCCGCGATGCTCCTGATGCTCGCGGGGACGGGCTCGGCGGCCGCGGCGCAGGACGCCGGCGATCAGCCGCCCACGGTGAAGCTCACCGGCACGCTGCGCGACTTCCGCCGCTTCGACGTGGAGCACGGCCATCCAGACTTCGAGCAGTACAACACCGGGCACCGAGTCGGTCTGGTCGCGCCGGAGCTGGACGCCGACGGGCGGCCGGTGCTCGCCTCGGCCTCGGGGCTGTCGGTCAAGACTCAGTTCAGGGACTCGACGGGGCGCAACATCAATCCCGCGCTGTACGACCCGAGCCGGGGGGACGTCGCAGGGTCGCTCGCCAGCGCCGGGGTGGCGATCAAGTCGGCGGACAGCTTCTCGCAGTGGTACCGGGACGTGCCGGGCGTGAACCTCTCCATGCCGCACACGATCGTGCTCGAATGGGACCAGAACGCCCAGAAATACATCTTCCACGAGCATGACGACGAGTCCACGAGCCGGCGCGAGGGCTTCTTCCCCGCCGACGGCGCGCTGTACAACGACGACGACCCGATCTACCACCACAACTACCACTTCACCTACGAGCTCAGGACGCGCTTCCGCTACGAGCGGGGGAGCTCGCAGGTGTTCACCTTCTTCGGCGACGACGACGTGTGGGTGTTCGTCGGCGGCAAGCTCGTCATCGACCTCGGCGGCGTGCACGGGGCCGTCAGCCAGACCGTCGACATGGACCGTCTCGACTGGCTCGAGGACGGCGGGACCTACGAACTGGCCTTCTTCTTCGCCGAGCGCCACCTCACGCGGTCGAACTTCCGAGTCGAGACCTCGATCTTCTTCGAGGACATCAACGTCCCCATGGCGTCCGCCCTCTTCGACTGAGCGGGCGATGCGCAATCTCAGAGCCCCACCCCACGCCCGTCCGCAGCGTTGCGGCGGGCGTCTCTTTGCGCCGTCACCAGCGGCGGAGGTACAGCTCCTGCCGGCGCTCGACGCGGTAATAGATGAATCCGTCGGCCGAGCGGATCACCCGGACGAAGCGCGGCCGCTCGAGCGAGGGCCGCCGGGGCTCCGGCCAGGACTCGGAGGCGAGGAGCGGCTCGATGGGCCTCGGGGTGAGCGAGGCGTCGCGCCGGACCTCTATCCAGTGCGGCGACTCTTCCGGCGCGAGCAGCCCGGAAACCACCGTGCCCGGGAGCACGGCCTGCCACGCCCCCCCCTGCGCCGGCTCGGCGGCCGGCGCCTGGCGTGGCGCAAGCGCGACCCGCGCGTCCCGCGGCCCGGGGGCGCAGCCGGCCAGCGCGATCATCGAGCACGTCACAAGTTGTGCCAAACGACTCGGCATCACCCCGTCAGGCTACAAGAGCCGCGCCACCCGGCCAAGGGGGATTCCCGGCATGCCGCGCAAGAATGTGCCGTGGCGTGGCGGCAACACGGTGCGTGCGGGCATCGCCCGGGGCGCGGGATTGTCGCCGCGCGCCCTCGTGAGGGCCTGAACCCTGGCCGATACGATCACGTACCCACCGACATTGGGCCGCGGCGCGGCGGAAGGGGTCGAGAGATGAAGGGCGTGATTCTCGCTGGCGGGCTTGGCACGCGGCTCCGACCGCTCACGCTGGTCACGAACAAACACCTGCTGCCGGTGTTCGACAAGCCGATGATCTATTACCCCATCGAGTGCCTGCTCAACGCCGGCATCGACGAGGTGCTGATCGTGACCGGGGGCGAGCACGCGGGCGACTTCCTCAAGCTGCTCAAGAACGGGAAGCACCTGGGCCTGCGCCACCTCGAGTACGCCTACCAGGAGGGCGAGGGCGGGATCGCCGACGCGCTCAAGCTCGCCGAGGACTTCGTGGACGGCGACAAGGTGTGCGTGGTGCTCGGCGACAACATCATCGAGCGCAACATCCGCCGCGCGGCGGGCGATTTCTTCACGCAGCGGTCGGGCGCGAAGCTCCTACTCAAGGAAGTGCCCGATCCCGAGCGCTTCGGCGTGGTCCGCTTCGAGGGCGACGGCGACTCGCGCCGCGTGGCCGAGATCATCGAGAAGCCCAAGACCCCGCCGAGCAACTGCGCGGTCGCGGGGATCTACTTCTACGACGCCGACGTCTTCGAGGTCTGCAAGGGGCTCAAGCCGAGCGGGCGCGGGGAGCTCGAGATCACCGACGTGAACAACTACTACCTGGAGCGCGGCGACCTGACGTACGAGCTGCTCGACGGCTGGTGGACGGACGCGGGCACCTTCGAGAGCCTCTTCAGGGCGTCCGAGTACATCGCGAGGGGCGGCGCGAACCACGTGGATCAGCTGATGCGCCGGGAGGTCGCCGGCGCGAGGTGACGGGCCCCGCCCCGCGCGGCGCCGGACGCCCGCTCGCCGGGCGCGCCGTCGCCCCCCTAAGGAGATGACCGGTGCAGCCCCATCCGCCCAAGCCGCCGCATCGCTTTGATGGACCGCTGCGCGAGGCGTTCGCGCGGGCGCAGGAGGTCGTCGAGCCGCTCTTCGTGCCGTCGCAGTTCTTCACCGACGACCGCGGGTGGTCGCTCATGAACCAGATGCAGGGCGTGATGCGGGCGGAAGGACAGATCAACTTCTCCGTGCAGTACCCAGGCGTGATCAAGGCCTGGCACCGCCACCGCAAACAGACGGACTTCTGGATGTGCGTCTCCGGGCACCTCAAGGTCGGCGTGCACCGCGACGCGGACGGGACGAGCTGGTCGCTGGTCATCGGCGAGAAGAGGCCCGGGACGGTGGTGATCCCGCCGCCGCTCTGGCACGGCGCGGCGACGGTCGGGCCCGCGCCCGCGGGATTGCTGTACTACGTCACGCACGCGTTCGACGCGGCCGACCCGGACGAGGAGCGCCGGGCGCACGACTCCGTCGCGGCGTTCTCCTGGGCGGTCGAGCACAAGTGATCCGCGGGGCGCGGGAGGGCGGCGCCGGCGCGCACGGAGGTTCGGTGACGATCGAGCGAGTGCTGATCATCGGCGCGGGCGGCATGCTTGGCAGGGCCTGGTGCGGCCTGCTCCGCGCGCACGGGATCCCCTTCGAGCCGCTCGGGCGAGAAGGCCTGGATCTCGAAGACCTCGCCGCCGTCGGCGCCCTGCGTCTCTCCGGCTATTCCCACGTGATCAACTGCGCGGCGTGGACGGCGGTGGACGACGCCGAGGCCGCCGAGGCGCGGGCGCACACGGTGAACGGCGCGGCGGTGGGGACGCTGGCGCGGCGGTGCGCCGAATCCGGCGCCCGCTTCGTGACGTATTCCACCGATTACGTCTTCGACGGGCTCGCGTCGCGGCCGTACCCGGCGGACGCCCCGCACCGGCCCGTGAACGCCTACGGCCGGAGCAAGGCGGCCGGCGAGGCGCTGCTCCGTCAGGTCGACGGCCCATGGCTGTGCGTGCGCACGAGCTGGGTGTACGCCCCGTGGGGGAGGAACTTCGTTCGCACCATCGCCGGCGCGGCGCGCCCGGTGCTGCGCGTCGTGCACGACCAGCGCGGCCGCCCCACGTCGGCCGAGGGGCTGGCCAGGACGAGCCTCGGCCTTGTGCTCCGCGGCGCGAGCGGCATCTGGCACGCGACCGACGGCGGCGAGTGCACGTGGTTCGAGCTCGCCCGGGAGATCGTGCGGCTGGCCGGCGCCCCGTGCGCGGTCGAGCCGTGCACGTCCGCCGAGTTCCCGCGCCCCGCGCCGCGTCCGGCCTACAGCGTGCTCGATATTGGGGAGACCGAGCGTGCGGTCGGTCCGATGATCCCGTGGCAGAGCGCCGTCGCCGACGTGGTCCGGCGGCTCCGGGCCGGCGCCTAGGCTGGGCCGGCGAGAGGTGTCAAGGGGAAGCGACGCATGAGGACCATGCTGGTGACAGGCGGGGCGGGCTTCATCGGGGCGAACTTCGTCCGCTTCGTGCTCCGTCATCGGGAGGACTGGCGCATCGTCAACCTCGACGCGCTGACCTATTCCGGAAACCTCGAGAACCTCGCGGATGTGCAGGAGAACTCCCGCTACCGGTTCGTGCGCGGCGACATACGCGACGCCGACCTCACGGGGCGCCTCGCGTCGGAAGCCGACCTGGTGGTGCATATGGCCGCGGAAAGCCACGTGGACCGCTCCATCATGGATTCGGCGCCCTTCATCCAGACGAACGTCGGCGGGACGCAAGCGCTGCTGGACGCGGTGCGCAGGGCGGGGCGGGCGAGCCGATTCCTCTATGTCTCGACCGACGAGGTGTACGGCTCGCTCGCGCTGGAGGACCGGGACGCGCGCTTTACGGAGGAGACGCCGCTCGCGCCCAACAGCCCGTACGCCGCGAGCAAGGCCGGCGGCGACCTGCTCTGCCGGGCATACCACCACACGTTCGGCATGGACGTGGTGACGACGCGCTGCAGCAACAACTTCGGGCCTTACCAATTCCCCGAGAAGGTCATCCCGCTCTTCGTCACCAACCTGCTCGAGGGCAAGAGGGTGCCGCTGTACGGCGACGGACTCAACGTGCGCGACTGGCTCCACGTGGACGACCATTGCGAGGCGATCCTCGCCGTGGCGGAGCGGGGCCGCTCGGGCGAGGTCTACAACGTCGGCGGCAACAACGAGCGCTCGAACCTGGAGCTCACGCGGTCGATCCTCGGGCTTATGGGGTGCGGCCACGAGATGATCCAGCACGTCGCCGACCGCCCCGGCCACGACCGGCGCTACGCCATCGACGCCGGCAAGATCGAGCGCGAGCTGGGCTGGCGCCCGAGCCGCTCCGCCTGGCCCGGGGCTCTCCGGGACACGGTCGAGTGGTACAGGACGAACCGGGCATGGTGGCAGCGGGTGCGCAGCGGCGAGTACCGCGAGTATTACGAGCGCCAGTACGGCGCCCGGTGAGCCGGGGCGCGCCCTCGCACGGGGCTCCCGAAGCGAAGCCCCCGTCGCCCGGTCAGGGGCGGCGGGGTGTGTGGGTGATCAGGAGCAAGGATCGAGGTGCACGCCGTCGGCGGCCCCGGTGAACGTGCGGTACGTCATCGGGTCGGCGATGCTGCCGTCGTCCGCGGCGGGGGTGAAGAAGTCGCCGGAGAGGCTGAAGCAGAGCTCCTCGCCGGTGTCGATATCGGCGCGGATGCCCTTGAAGACCAGCTCGGTGCCGATGCGCCACGTCGCCGGATCCGTGTCGGCGATCAGCTCGGTGTCGAGGCAGGTCTCGCAGTCGCGCTGGTGGAGCGTGTGGCACGCGATCTTGCGGTGCGTGCCGACGCCGAGCGTGCCCGTGATGGTGCCGCGGAACACCGCCCCCGAGACGGTGGTGAAGGATGCGTCGCCGTCCAGGCAGCCCCGGTACGGGCAGGGTCGGTTCAGGCGCAGGTCATAGTTCACGAGGCCCACCAGCGTGCCGTCGAGCTTGGGCGACTCGTCGCACCGCCCGCAGTCGCCGAAGGTGCTGCAATCGCAGAGCTCCGAATTGCTCTTGAGGGAGAGCTTCAGCGTGGCGCCCTCCACGTGGAGCGAGGCGCAGTCGGTCGTGCCGGTCGAGCAGGTGTAGCTGTAGCCGAATCCGTCCATCAGGTACCCGTCGCAGATGTCCTTGCTGAAGGCCATCAGGCAATACGCGGGTTTGACCGACTCTCCCGTCGGGGCGTTCGGCGCGACCGGGTTGGCCGCCAGCGTTGTGGCGACCGCCCCAATCGCGATGGCGGAGGCGCACGCGGCGAGGGCGCAGAGGTACTTCCTGGCGAGCATTGGTTCATCTCCTTCCGTTGGCACACCACGATGGCCCGGGCGACACACCCGGACATGGGCTGTCACCGTACAGCGCGGATGAAGCGGGTACCATGGGTAATCCGGGCTAGGCGGGCTGCGCGGCGCACGGGCGCGCGAAGCTAAGAAATCGGTAGATAACGGCTTGCGACCGACTCGCCTCGATCGAAAAAATTCTTAGAATCCGCGATGGAGATGAGAAGTCGCAACGCTCATGTGGCGGCACCCACAGCGGTGTGCGGCGCGCGCCGCGGGAGCGAGGCTCCCGGTCGGGCACACCGGTCGGCGCCGTGCGCGGCGTGCACCAGAGTTGCGGCCGACGGCGCGCCGCTCTGCGGGCGCGCGCAGCAAAGAAGGAGGGGGACGGCCTCGGCCGTCCCCCCCGGGGAGCTGCTGCGTTCTTCCGGATCCGATTACGCCTCGCGCCGCCTGCGCGCGGCGAGCCCGCCCAAGCCGAGCCCCGCCATCGCCGCGGCACCGGGCAGCGGCACGATGCGCGTGCCCAGCTGGTCCTGCCGGTCATCGTTGGTGAAGGCGATCACGCTCGGTGCGGCGTCGCCGTTCGCGGCCGTGGCATACCCCTTGTACAGGCTGAAGAGCCCGGAGGAGATGCCGCTGATGCTGACATGACCGCCCGAGATGTTGATCCCGCCGTCGAGGTCGTACACGATCTCCCAGATCACCGCCTGGAACGCCGCGGCCTCGCTGTTGGTGTCCACATCGGCGGCGCCGCCGGTGGCGTTGAACAGCCGGTAGATCGCGTCGGCCTTGTCCTGGCCCATCGGCCCGCTCGAGGGCGCGTCCTCCACCTCGACGATGTCATACACCCCCGAGCCGGCCCACTGATTGAGCTCGGTGCAGAAGGTCTTGACCGCGTCGCCATCGATGGAGTGGCTGAGCTGACCGGCCCAGATGCTCTTGCTGGAGGCGCCGTCGGCGAACGTCAGGCCGTTCGCGAGGGCGACGCTCACGTTCTGACCGAAGTTCCCGCCCACCCCGTCGAACGTGACCGCGACGGAGTCGGCGGAGGCGGAGGCGGCCAGGCCGGCGGCGAGCGCGCCGGCTGCGACAACATACTTCTTCACGGCTGATCCCTTCTCTTCTCTTGGGCGCGCCCCTCGGGGGACACACCATTTCTGTCGCGGCAGACAGTACACCATGCCGCCGCTGAATCGAGGCGATCGGGCTCACCCCGGCGCGGATTCCGGTTCTCGGAACGGCGGTCGGGTCTGATAGCCCGGCGGACATATGCGGCACGGGCAGTCGCGCCCGTGCCGCTCCGGTTTCAACAACTCGCGTCTCGGCGGTTCAGCCGCGCCGGCGTGCCCCGGCGAGCCCCGCGAGCGCCAGGCCCGCCATCGCGGCGGCGCCGGGCAGCGGCACGATCCGCATCTGGTCCTGGCGGCTCTGGTTGACCAGCGCGGTCACCACCGCGGACTTGTCGCCGTCGGAATCCGCGGCCAGACCCTTGTACAGGTCGAAGAGGGCGCTGTTCACGCCGCTCATCCGGACCCGCCCGGCCCCGAGGGCGAGGTCCGACGCCTGCCCCTCGTACTCGTACACGATCTCCCACAGCGTCGCCTGGAACGCGGCGGCCTCGGCGGAGGTGTCGATGTCCGAGCCGCGGTTCGTGGCGTTGAAGAGCTGATACACCGCCTCGGCCTTGAGCTGCCCTATGCCGGGCCCGGGGTTGGGGGCCTGATCGAGTGAGACCACGTCGAACTCGCCCGAGCCGGCCCACTGCGTCAGCTCGGTGCAGTACGTCTTGACGGCGGCGCCGTCGATCGACTGGCTGTACTGCCCGGCCCAGACGTTGTTGTTGGACCCGCCGTCCTGGAAGAACAGGCCGCCGGAAAGGCTGACGGTGATCTCCTGCCCGAGGTTACCGGACGTGCCCTGGTAAACCACGCTGACAGTGTCGCCCGAAGCGGCAACGGAGATGCCCGCAGCCACGGCTGCGCCGGCCAGAACAAATCTCGCAGACATGTTTTCGCTCCCCTCTTTGCCCCGGATTTCCAGGCCCGAGACAGGTTCTCTCCTCTTCGACTCGACCGACGCTGCAGCCGGCGCGAGGCAGGCGGCAGCGGCAGCGAAGTTATACCAGGAGAGCCCCGGGCGGTCCAGAGCGACCCCTGGATTTTCCGCTATGGCGTGGGGAAACGCGCCTTATCGGAATGGGCCCCGGAAGGCGTGCCGCGCGACGCCTTTCGGGGCCCGGAGAGAGAGTCCAGGTCGAACTTAGATCCGCCGCCGCGCCGCGACCAGGGCGAGGACGCCGGCGGTCGCCAGACCAGCCGCGGACGGGAGCGGGATGATCACGAGCACGTCCTGCTTGCCGTGGCCCTGCTCCCCGACGTGGCCGGGATTCCACACACCCATGACGCGGACGAGCCCGAGGCCGCTCCACTCGCCGTTCGCGATGGCGTCGGCGGCGGCCTGGATGAGCGCCAGGGCATCCTGGTTGTTGGTCGCGTTGTCCCACTCGATGTTCCACAGCGCCAGCTGGACCGCGTCCGCCAGCGCCGCTTCGGGCAGGTTGGGCTTGCCGAGGATGTCGCGGATCCGATCCTCGCGGAACATCGTGTAGAGGAATGCGGACTCCGAGTCCAGAGGATTGACCGTGTTGTTGCCGTTGAACTTGATGTCGGTGCCGATCGTGTACTCGAAGGGCACATCGAACGTCATGCCCTCGCCCATCTCGAGACAGAAGGTCTCGAAGTTGCCGTGGTCGCTGGAGAAGGCCCGATAGATCCCGCCCTGGGTCGTGCCCGGGCCGTCCTGGAAAACCACCGTCGGCTCGGCGATCGCTGTGGCCGCCAGGCCGGTAACCGTCGCGACGAATGCTACAAATGTCGTGCGAACCATGCTCTATACTCCCACTCTGCGGAAGAAGTTCCGTGCCTCCATGTGGTGCTCTATCACCGCTCCTCGAAGCTACCGCACTGTCTTAGCACGCTGATGTAATCCGCGTGAATTGCGCCACATCTTCGTGCAGGCCCTGCATTTAGGTTGGGCGCGCGATCATCCGTCCGGCGCCGGAAGCTCTCTCGGAGGTCAGCCACTGCGGGGCAGCTTCGTAAAGAACATCCCCCGTGGGGCCTTCTGGCCCCACGGGGTGATGGTCGGGAGTAACACGCGGGTTGGCTCAGGCCCGACGGCGCCGGGCGCCGAGGGCGAGCAGGCCGGCCCCGGTCAGCGCCGCGGCCGAGGGGAGCGGGATGATCCGCGGGTCGCCGCCGAAGCGGAAGTGGTCGCCGAAGACCTCGCTGGAGATGACGGCGAGCTGCGGGTCGGACCCGCCGCGCATGCCGAGCGACGCCTTGAGGGCCTCGAACACCGACTCGTCCACCATGCCGAAGGCGACGCGCCCGCTGTGGAGGTCCACGCTCTCGGAGCTGCCGTCGTAGTCGTAGAGCACCTCCCAGAGGAGGGCCTGGAACGCGACGGCCTCCTCGGCCGAGACGAATGCCCCGCCGTCGGTGGCCGCGAAGAGGTTGTCGATGGCGCTGGCCTTCATGCCGCCGAGAGCCTCGTTGGCCTGCATCTCGTCGTGCCAGCCGGTGCCGGCGCGGTCGGTGAGCTCGGCCGAATAGGCCTTCACGAGCTCTCCGTTCACCTCGATGGACCGCTGGCCGGCCCACAGGGTCTTGCTCGTGCTGCCATCCCAGAACGTCAGGCCGCCAGACAGGGAGACGGCGACGCCGTTGCCCATGTTGTCGGTCGTGCCCATGTAGTCGACATACACCTGATCCGCGTGCGCGGAACCCACGACCCCGGCGACCACGCCGCAGACCGTGAGAGTTGCCAGTGATCGCTTCACTTCGATCCTCCTATTCATTCAACGGCCGGCGTGCGGCTCGGCCTTGTGCCTGCGGGCGGGCGAAGGGCCCGGCCTGATCTACGAACGGCGACGCGAGACGCCGAGAATTCCGAGCGCTGCGAGGGCGAGTGCCGAGGGGGCGGGGATGAGCACGAGCACGTCCTGCTTGGCGTGGTCCTCTTCGCCCACGTGCCCCGGGTCCCACACGTTCATCACGCGAACGTCGCCGAGGCCGTCCCACTGCCCGCTGTTCACCGCGTCCTGGGCGATCTGCACGAGCTCGAGCGCGTTGGCGTCGTCGGTCGCCCTCGACTCCTCGATGAACCAGATCGCCAGCTGAATCGCGTTCGCGAGGTCCACGATGTCGATACCGGGATCGCCGAGCAGGTCGGGGATGTCCCCCTCCCGGAACTCGGTGTAGAGGAACGCGGTCTCCTCGTTCAGAGGATCGACGATCCCCTGCCCCTTGAACATGATGTCGGTGCTGATGGTGTACTCGTAGGTGAAGCCCGTCGTGAGGCCCTCACCGGTCTCGAGGCAGAACGTGTCGAACACCCCGAACTCGTCGGTGGTGGCGATGTAGATCCCGCCTTGTGTGGTCCCCGGTCCGTCGGCGAAGGTGACGACGGGTTCCGCCCATGCCAGGCCGCCCGCTGCGCTGACCGCTGCCGCGGCCGCCACGAGTTCAGAAAGACGCATAGCGATTACTCCCGCTCTCTAGGGTCCGAGGACCGACCGTCACTCCGATGGTGTTTCCAGCACCACTCGGGGGAAAGATGAGCCACGACGCCCATGCCGGTGTGAATCTCGCGTGAAAGCTTCTTCATCCGCGGAATTTGTTGCGCTCGGTGGCCAATTGTGCATCGGCCCGTGCTTAATCCATCCGGGGCGCAAAAAGCAACGCCGGGCGGCATGCCGCCCGGCGCGCGGAAAGGTTCTTGGCCAGATTACCGCCGGCGGCGGGCGCCGAGGATCAGAAGCCCGCACCCAGCGATCGCTCCGCTGGAAGGCAGCGGCACGATCACGAGGGTGTCCTGCTTGGCATGCGCCGGGTCGCCGATGTGCCCCGGGTTCCAGTTGCTCATCACCCGGACGGAGCCCAGGCCGCTCCATTGCCCGCCGCCGATCGCGTCATCGGCCGCCTGCACGAGCTTGAGGGCGTCGGCGTTGTTGGTCGCGAGGCCCTCCTCGATGTTCCAGATCGCCAGCTGCACGGCGTTGGCGAGATCCTGGTCGGGCAGATTGGGCTTGCCGAGAATGTCGCGGATCTCTCCATCGCGGAAGCGGGTGTAGACGAACGCGGTCTCGGCATCGAGGGGATTGACCTGGCCCTGCCCCTGGAACTGGATGTCCGTCCCAAGCGTGTACTCGAACACGAACCCGAACGACAGGCCCTCGCCGGTCTCAAGGCAGAAGGTGTCGAACGAGCCGTGGGCCGTGGTCGCGGCTCGATAGATCCCGCCCTGGGTGCTTCCCGGGCCGTCGCTGAAAACCACGGTGGGCTCCGCGCCGGCCATCGCGGCCGTCGCGGCGAGGAGCGTGCAACTCAGTGTCTTGCTGTTCTTGAACATGACTATCTTCCTTTGCGCGCCGCATGGCGCACTGCGGGCGCCGTCCCGAGGCCGCGGATCACCGGTCGTTTCCGGTTTACCTGTCCCTCGACACCGGATCGCGCGGGCGCTGAGCCAGCGCACGTCGATCGGGGTGGGGGGTCTGCGGCGCAGAGAGGGCGACCGACAGGGTGACTGGAGAATCAGACGCGATTCCGACGGAACGACAGGCCGAA
>Ga0196977_1000411_pt1 | contig 22740 bp, 9 predicted proteins | sample S3v_1013CmetaG_FD_148634 | JGI IMG/M metagenome (GOLD analysis project Ga0196977, IMG submission 148634) | Soil microbial communities from Anza Borrego desert, Southern California, United States - S3+v_10-13C | ecosystem: Environmental > Terrestrial > Soil > Desert | place: USA: California...
GCGGCAGCCCCCGGCCCGCGAAAGAAGACCGAACATGAAAGAACATCGCCATGCCCCACCGAGAGACGAAAACAGGAAAGCCGCTCAGGCCGCGTCGCCGCGCGCGCGGGCGCGTCTTCGTCGCCGTGTTGACGCTGCTCGCGCTCGCGTGCTCGGGCGCGCGCGGGCCGAGGGCCGCGGCCGCGGCCGAGACGGCGCCGCCCCCCGAACTCGTCCTCCAAACCGGACACGCCTACCGCGTTGACGCGCTGGCCTTCAGCCCCGACGGGCGGCTCCTCGCTTCGGGCAGCGCCGACCACACGGTGCGCCTGTGGGAGACGGCCACGGGGCGCGAGCTGCGCAGCCTCGCCGGCCACACGCTCTACGTGAGGGCTCTGGCCTTCAGCCCCGACGGGCGGCTCCTCGCCTCCGCGGGCGCCGACGCGACCGTCAAACTGTGGGACGTGGCGACGGGGCGCGAGGCGCGCGGCCTCGGGGCCGGCGTCGCGGTGACGAGTTTATCGTTCAGCGAGGACGGGCGGCGGCTCGCCTCGGGCGACGCCGAGGGCGCGGTCAAAGTCTGGGACGTGGAAGCGGGCCGCGAGTTGTCGTCTGTGGCGGCGGCGCGCGGCGTCGCGGTGACGGCGCTCGCCTTCGCGCCCGGCAGTCGTCTGCTCGCGTCGGGCGGCAAGGACGGCGCGGTCAGGCTCTGGGAGGTCGCGTCGGGGCGCGAGGCCGCGAAGCCGGCCACGCCGGGCGGGCCGGTCAGGTCTTTAGCTTTCGACCCGAGCGGCGGGCGGCTGGCCGCGGCCGGCGCAGACCAGACGGTGAGAGTCTGGAACGTCGAGACGGGCGCGGAGGAGCGCGCGCTGGCGGGCCGCTCGCGCAAGGTCGTGGCCGTCGCCTTCGGCCCCGGCGGCGGCGAGTTGTTCGCGGCGGGCAGCGACCGGGCCGTGACCGTCTGGGAGACGAAAACGGGGCGCGAGGCGCGCTTCGTCCGAAGCCCCGCGGCCGAGGGCGAGGCCCCTTCGGAGACGGCCGCCTTCAGCCGGGACGCGGCGCTGCTGGCGACGAGCAACGGCAACAAGGCGGTGCTCCTGCGCGAGACGCGCGGCGGCGCGCCCGAACGCCTCTTCGAGAGTTCGACGGGCGGCGTCTACGCCGTCGCCTTCAGCCCCGACGGCCGCTGGTTCGCGACCGGCGGCAAAGACCGCGCGGTGCGCGTCTGGGAAGTCTCGACGGGGCGCAAGGTGCGCGTGCTCGAAGGTCACACGGGTTGGGTGACGTGCCTCGCCTTCAGCCCCGACGGGCGCTGGCTCGCCGCGGGGAGTTTGAGCGGCGCGGCGCGCCTGTGGGACGCGCGGACGGGCGCGGCGGCGCGCGCGCTCGAAGGCCACGCGGCGAGCGTCAACGGCGTCGCCTTCAGCCCCGACGCCCGGCGCCTCTTCACGGCCGGCGGCGACCGGACGTTGAAGGTCTGGGACGCCGAGACGGGGCGCGAGTTGCAGACCTTCAGGGGGCACGCGGCCGAGGTCAACGCCGTCGCCGTCAGCCCCGACGGCCGCCTGCTCGCGTCGGGCGGCGCGGACAAGACCGTCAGGCTGTGGGACGCCGGGGCCGGGGGCGAGACGCGGCGGCTCGCCGGCCACGACAGCGAGGTCTACGCCTTAGCCTTCAGCCCCGACGGGAAGAGTCTGGCGGCGGGCAGCAAGGACGGCACGCTGAAAGTCTGGCAGGTCGGCGCGGGCGCGGACGAGGCGCGCCTGCTCGGGCGACACGGCGGCGGCGTCCGCTCGGTCGCCTTCAGCCCCGACGGCGGGCGGCTCGCCTCGGGCGCGGCGGACGCGAGCGTCAAGCTTTGGGACGCGCGCGCGGGGCGCGAGGCCGCGTCGGCCGCGGGCCACACCGACGGCGTCAACGGCGTCGCCTTCAGCCCCGACGGGCGCTGGCTCGCGTCGGGCGGCGAGGACGGCAGCACGCGTCTGTGGGACGCCGCGACGGCCGGGCTGCGCGCGACGCTCGTCTCTCTGGCCGACGCGGCCGACTGGCTCGTCGTCACCCCGGACGGCCTCTTCGACGGCTCGCCCGCCGCGTGGGACCGAATCCTCTGGCGCTTCGCCGGCACGACGCTCAACGTCGCGCCGGTCGAGTCGTTCTTCAACGAGTTCTTCTACCCCGACCTGCTCTCCGACATCCTCGCCGGCAAGCGGCCGCGCGCCGCCCACGACATCGCGCGCCTCGACCGCCGCCAGCCGACGGTCAGCCTCTCGCTCGCGGGCGACGGCCCGGCGGCCGGCGGCGCGGCCGCGGGCGCGCGCAGCGTCAACGTGAGGGTCGAAGTCGCCGACGCGCCGGCCGGCGCGCGCGACCTGCGCCTGTTCCGCAACGGCTCGCTCGTCAAGGTCTGGCGCGGCGAGGTGGCGGACGCGCGCGGCCGCGCGGCCTTCGAGACGACGCTGCCGCTCGTCGCCGGCGAGAACCATTTGACGGCCTACGCCTTCAACCGCGACAACGTCAAGAGTCAGAACGCCTCGCTCTCCGTCCGCGGCGCGGAGAGCCTCAGGCGCGCGGGCACCACCTACGTCCTCGCCGTCGGCGTCAACGCCTACGCCGACCCGCGCTACGACCTGCGCTACGCCGTCGCCGACGCGCGCGACTTCGCCGAGGAGGTGCGCCGCCAGCGCGCCCACGTCGAGCCGCGGGCGAAGTCCGAGACCCTCTTCCTGCTCGACGGCGAGGCGACGAAGGCCAACGTGCTGGCGGCGCTCAGGCGGCTCGCGGGGGCCGAGCAGCCCCTCCCGCCCGGCGCGCCGGCCGCGCTCGCGGCGCTCGGGCCGGCGCAGCCCGAGGACGCCGTCGTCATCTTCTTCGCCGGCCACGGGACGGCCCGCGGCCAGCGCTTCTACCTCCTGCCGCACGACTTCAAGACCGCGCCGGCCGCGGGCGCGGGGTTCGAGGGCGCCATCTCCGATCAGGAGCTGGAGGCCGCGCTCGAACCGCTCGCCGCCGCGCAACTCGCCTTCGTCATCGACGCCTGCCACTCCGGTCAGGCGCTCGACGCGGCCGAGAAGCGGCGCGGGCCGATGAACTCGAAGGGGCTGGCGCAGCTCGCTTACGAGAAGGGCATGTACGTGCTGACGGCCGCGCAGAGCCATCAGGCGGCGCTCGAAGCGGCCGAGTTGGGCCACGGCTTCCTGACCTACGCGCTCGTCGAGGAGGGGTTGCGGCGGGGCGAGGCCGACGCGCCGGCCACGCGCGACGGGAGCATCGTCGTGCGCGAGTGGTTCGACTACGCGACCGAGCGCGTCCCGCAGATGCAGGCCGGGCGGTTGCGGCAGGCGCGCGGCCTCGAACTCCCCGTGACGTTCGCGGCCGACGGCGACGCGCAAAGGCCCCGCGTCTTCTACCGCCGCGAGATCGACCAGCGCCCGCTCGTCGTCGCGCGCGTGGACTTGGCGCGGGCGAAGAAGTAAGGGCGGCCGAGTCGGGCGGGCGCTCATTCCGGCGCGGGCGCGCGGAGGCGCGGCGAAGAAGTTATCTTCGCCGCGCCTTTGTCGTTAACCCCGGCCCGCCCGCTCTCCTCAGAAAGAATACTTCAACTGAAACTGGACGCGGCGGCCGGGCGTGACGGTGTTGGTGGCGCGGCCGAAGCCCGGCGCTTCGAGGAAGCGGACGGGCACGCCGTAGTTGGCGCGGTTGATGAAGTTGAAGACCTCGGCGCGCAGGACGAGGCTCCGGCGCTCGTCGAAGCGCAGCGTTTTGGTGGCGGCCAGATTCAGGTCGAGGACGCTGCCCGCGCGGAAGGTGTTGCGGCCGACGCGCCCGTCGCGCCCCGTGCGCGCGCGCAGCGTCGCGAGGTCGCCGGTCGCGAGCCGGAGCGGCCGGCCCCGGTCGCCGGTCGCGACGATCCCCCGCGTGGTGTCGAGGCGGTCGGTCAAGTTGCCGTCCATGTTCACGTCGAAGATGGTGTTGACGGTGAAGGGCTGGCCCGACTGGAACTGGCCGGCGCTGGCGAGCCGCACGTCGCCGAAGACGAGCCGCAGGGCGCGCGCCCGGAGGCGCGGCAGGTCGTAGACGGCGTGGTAGGCGAAGCGGTGCGGCGCGTCGAAGTTGGCCGGGCCGCGCTCGCCCTCGAACGTCAGGCTGTTCTGCGGCAGCGCGGGCGCCCCGGCCAGATCGAACACGTCCGACACGTCGTCGGTGGCCTTCGAGAAGGTGTAGCCGGCGCGGAATTGCAGCGAGCGCAGGAGGCGGCCGCGCAGTTGGAGTTGCAGCGCGTCGTAGCGCGAGGAGGCGTTCGTCTCGTAGATGTTCGCGCCGCCGACGCCGGGGATGGGGCGGCCGCCCGCGAAGGTCTCGCCGTCGAAGGTCGTGCCCGGCGCGACGGCGATGCCGAAGAACTTCGGCTCGAAGGGCTGGCTGCCTTCGAGGTCGACGCGGAAGTCGTCGAGCAGCTGCACGGCGTTCGTGCCGAGGTTCGGCGTCGTCGGCCGGATGAGGTTGCGCCCCTGCGTGCCGACGTAGGCGACGGAGGCGACGAGGTCTGTGCCGAAGCGGTGCTCGAGGCTGACGGAGTAGTGGTGCGCGCTCGGCGTCTTCAGGCGCCGCGCGGGGAGCGTGACCTCGACGCCGCTGGCGCTCGGCAGCACGCCGCCGGCGCTGGCGAGCAGGTTGATGACCGCGACGTAGTCGGCCAGCGCGTTGGCCGGGTCGAGGCGGTTGAGCGTGCCGGGCAGGACGAGGCCGAGGTCGGGGTCGGACGGGTTGAGCAGGCTTAGGGGGAGTTCGGGGAAGAGCAGGTTGCCGAGGCCGCCGGCCGTGTTGACGGTGAGGAAGGTGGGGAAGACGTTGCGCGACTGGCTGACGACCGCGCCGAGGACAAGGTCGTTGTAGTGGCCGTAGCCGGCGCGGACGAGCGTCGCGCCCGGGCGCCCGAGCCAGCCGGGCGCGTAGGCGACGCCGACGCGCGGGCTGAGGTTGTTGAGGTCGGGGTCGAAGATGCGCCGCCGTTCGTCGAGGAGGGTTTCCAAGCCGGGCACGAGCGCGAGCGCGGGGTCGCCGAAGGTCTCCTCGATGCGGCGGTTCACCTCGCGCGCGGGCGAGTTGTACTCGTAGCGCAGGCCGTAGGAGAGCGAGAGGTTGGGCCGAATCCTCCACTCGTCCTGACCGTAGAAGTTGAACTGGTAGAAGCGGAGGTTGATGCCGGAGTCGCTCCCGGTGGTGAGCGTCTGGAAGAAGCCGGTGGCGGCCGAGGCCGCGGCGAGGTCAACGGGCGCGACGAAGTCTTCGGTCAGCTCGCCCTCGGTCGTCACGCCGGCCGCGCCGTAGAAGGTGACGAGCGGGCGGAAGTTTCTGGGCAGCACGCTGTTGAGTTCGGTGCGCCGGTTGTCCGTGCCGAAGATGAGCGAGTGGTCGGAGGCGCGCAGCGTGAACTGATCGGCGAATTGGTAAGTGTTGTTGACGCGCTGCTGCGGGAAGTTGAAAACGTCGACGCCGATGGGGCTGAAGCCGGCGACGACGACCTGCCCGACGGGGCCGAGGATGTCTTCGACGGTCTGGCCCGCCCGGCGGTAGAGCACCGGGCCCGCGTTCGGCACGAAGCCCGCGCCCTCGGGGCCGATCTGCGGCAGCGTGAAGTTGCCAAGCAGCGGGGCGTTCAGGAGGAAAGGCTCGCCGGGGAAGAGCCCGCTTTGAAGCTGAAAAGTCCGGTCGCGGCGCTCGTCGAACTTGAGGCGCGTGCGGCCGTAGGAGAGGCGCACCTGATTGAAGGCGAGCGTCCCCGACTGCCGGCCGCTCACCTCGCTGTTGAGGAAGAAGGAGAAGTTCTGCGTGCGGACGCGCGGCCGCAAAGAAGAGAAGAGCGCGCCGCCGGTGACGGGCAGGTCGCGCCAGTCGTCGGTGAAGTTGTAGCGGCCGGTGGCCGACTGCGGGCGGTCGGCGAGGCGGAAGTGGTAGTCGAGCTTGCCGGAGAAGATCGCGCCGCGCGCGCCCGCGGGCAGTTCCTGCGTGAAGGTGTTCTCGCCGTAAATACCCGCCGGGTCGTTGGGGAAGGGGAAGAGGCTGAAGACGGCGTCGCCGCCCTCGGTGGTCGGCAGCGCGAAGGTGGGCGTGCCGCGCAGGGGGTCAAGGAAGATGCCGGTCGCGCCCGTCCCGAAGGCGCCGCGCTGCTCGACGGTGGGGACGACGAAGCTCGACTCGCGGGCGGCGTTCAAGACCTGCCCTTCGGCCGAGACGAAGTAGAAGAGGCGGTCGCGGCGCAGGGGGCCGCCGAGGACGAAGCCGCCCTCGCCGAGCGTGAAGGAGTCGCGGCCCGCGCCGCCGCGGCTGACCGTGACGGGCGAGCCGCCGACCGGCTCGAAGTTGAGCGTGTCGAAGTTGAAGTTGAAGTCGGGGGCGACGATGACGGGGCGGCCCCCGGCGAGCAGCGGGGCGGGGCCGGGCTCGCCGCCGCCGTCGAACGGGTCGCGCGCGTTCAGTCGGCTCGCGTTGAGGATGCCGTAGACGGTTCCGTGCGTCGCGCGCCCGCCCGAGCGCGAGATGGCGTTGACCTGCCCGCCGACGTTGCGGCCGAACTGGGCGGGGGCGAGCAGCGTGACGATCTGGAACTCGCTGACGGACTCGACGGGCTGCGGCACGAGGGCGAAGAGGCCCTGACGGCGGACGCCGATGTCCTCGTCGTTGTTGTCCGAGCCGTCCACGGTGAAGTTGTTGGCGCGCGAGCGCATGCCGTTGACGGAGAACTGGCCGGAAGTGCCGACGCCCGCGCCGACGCCGGGGCCGGAGCCGCCGCCCACCGTCTGCGGCGGCAGCGCCACGTCGTTGAGGAAGAGGGCCAACTCGTCGAAGGTGCGCGTCAGCGTCGTCGAGCCGAGCGGGAGGCCGCCGACCTCCTCCTCGGTGAAGGCCGCGCCGCGCCGCGCGTCCTTCGTGTAGGTCGCGCCGCGCACGTCGGTCGCGGCCGAGGCGCCCGCCTGCGCGGCGGCGGGCGTCGGGGGCGCGGGAGTTGTCGCCGTCGTCGTCGGGCCGGCGGTTGTTGTCGTCGTGGTGGTTGTCGTCGTCGTGGCCGGCGTCGCGGTCGTCGCGGCCGGGCCGGCGGGGTCGAGGTTGATGGGCACGGGGACGACTTCGCCGGTGCGCGTGGCGAGCAGTCGCTGCACGGTCTCGCCGGGTTCGTATCCGTCGGCCGTGGCGCGGATGGTGTAGGTTCCGGGCGGCAGCAGGCCCTGAAAGAAGCGGCCCTGCGAGTCGGAGAGCTTGACGACGCTGAGGCCGGTCTGCTGGTTGACGAACCGGACGGCCGCCCCGGCGATGGGGGCGCCCGTGCGGCCGTCCCTGACCGTGCCTTCGAACGCGCCGGTCACGGTGTCCTGCGCGGGCGGCGGGGCGGGCGGGCGCGGGGCGGCGACGGCCGGGGCCGGCAGCGGGCGGAGCAAGGCCAGAACGAAGACGAGCAGGAGCGAGGGGGCGAAGCGCATTTTGGGCATCAGCGTGGCGACGCGAACGGGCGAACGATAAGGATGAGCATGACTGCCGGCGGCGCGATTATATAGAAAGGAGGCCCCGGCTTTCATCCGGGCCTTTGAAATCTTGCCGGGGCCGGGCTCAGTCGAAGACGACGAAGAACTCGGCGGCCACCGTCTGATCGTCGTCGGAGGCGTAGTTGTCGAAGACGAGGTAGTAGTCGCCGGCCGCGAGGCGCTCGCCGACGCGCGCGTTCCACTGCTCCTCGCGGTAGACGACGCTGGTCACGTCCGGCTCGCCGCCCGCCGCGAAGCGCTCGTACTGCCCCTGACTCATCAGGTAGAAGTTCACCGCGCCGCCGCTCGTCACGCGGAAGCCGCCCGAGAGGCGTGCCGGCGCGAGCCCCGCCGGCACGCTGAACCTGACGGCGCGGTGTGAACCCTCTTCGAGTTGGAAGGCCTCGTCGAAGACGCGCAGCGTGACCGGCGTCGGAGTCGGCGTGGCGGGCGTCGGCGTGGGCGCGGCGGCGACCTCGGGCCGGGCCTCCGGCGCCGGCGAGGCCAGACGGCGCGCGAGCAGGGCGGCGGCTACCGCGACGAGCGCGGCCACGCAGACGAGGCCGACGACGAGCGCGAGCCGCCGCGGCGGCGCGCCGGCGACGGCCGTCGCCTCCGCGCGCGGCGCCGCGGGCGCGAGCGGCTGCACCTGCGCCGGCGTGTGGGTCTGGTCGTCGAAGAGCGGCGGCGGCGGGGCCACCAGCGTCACCTCCTCGTCCGCCGCGCCGACGCCGGGCCGGAGGGTGTGGCTCTGGAGCGCCTGCCACACGTCCCTGATGGTTGAGGGCGCGCCGGTCAGCGAGAGCGGGCCGCTCGGCAGGCTGATGTCGAGCCGGCCGCGGGTCGAGAGCCGGCCGCCCTCCGAGTATCGCATCAGGTCGATGCCGGAGAGCGGCTCGGCGACGACGCGCTCGCCCCGCGCGGCCGCGGCGTGCAGCAGCAGGCGCCCGCCCGTGACGTAGAGGGCGTAAGGCTTGCGCCGGTGGTAGACCTCGCCCGGCGACTCGTAGAGGACGGCCTCGCCGGGCAGAAGGAATTGAGCCAAGGTCAAAGCAAGTCTCCCGAAATTTAAGCAGGGGGTTCGCCGCCTATAATATCGCCCAGAGGGCTTCGGGAGGAAACGCGGGCGGGGCCGCGGCGGGGGGAGCCCGCAAAAAGGAAACGGCCCCGGAGGGCCGTTTCCTCAAAGCCGGCGGGCGGCGAGCCGCCGCCGGCGTCAGGGCGTCCGTTTACTGGCCGAAGCGCTGGCGGTACTCGATGGAGACGAGGAACGCCTTGACCATTTCGGCGGCGCGGAAGTCGCCGTTGAACTGGTTGAGCTTGTTGAGCCAGAAGTTGAACCCCGGCTCGTCCGGGTCGCGCCGGAGGTAGCCGAAGTACTGCATGAGGACGAAGGCGCGGTTGAACTCGCTGGCGGCGAAGGTCGCGTCCTCGACCACCGAGCGCACCGCCTGCGCGCGCGTCCGCGTGTTGGCGTTGAGGGCCGCCACCAGCGCGTCGCGCTCGGCCTGCGAGAGCGCGCCGCCCGTGTTGGCGTTGAGCGCGTCGACGAACTGCGCGTTCGTGAGCGCGCCGTAGGCGGCCGTGAACTCGGGCCGCGCGACGAAGGCGTCGAAGAAGGTCTGCTTGTTGGCTTCGAGCCTCTCGGGCCAGCCGGGCTGGCCGACGACGACGCCGCGGCCGAGCCGCTGCGTGTCGGGCAGGAACTCGCCGATGAGCACGCGGCGGTTGAAGGCCGCGCGGTAGGCGCGCTCGACGAGGTAGCCGGTCTCCTGAAACTCGATGGAGAGGAAGAAGGCGGCCGACGTGTCCACGCGCTTGTTCTCGCGGCACACGGCGTCGTTGCCGCACGACTCGATGTTGTTCGTCCAGAAGTTGAGGCCGGCGGCGTCCGGCTCGCGGTTGAGGAAGTCGTGGTAGTGCTGGCAGACGAACGTCTCCGACTCGTCAATCGGGTTGGTCGCCGGCTCCGCGGCGTCGTCGATGATGACGACGGTGGCCGTGGACTGGCTGCCGAGGCCGCCGCCGCCGCCCGGGTTCGAGAGCGTGACGGTCAGAGACTCCGTGCCCTCGACGTGCGAGTCCTCGCTGATGAGGACGGGGAAGGTCTTCGAGGTCTCGCCGGCCGCGAACTCCAGCGTGCCGGTGGCGAAGGTGTAGTCGCTGCGGTCGGAGGCCGTGCCGTTCGAGGTGACGAAGTCGACCGTCATCGCGCCCGAGGTGTCGCCCGTGCGGTTGACCGTGACGACGATCTCGCCGCAGTGCTCGGTGTCGGCGAAGGTGGCCGAGCCGAAGGCGAAGCTGGCCGTCGGCGCGTCGTCGTCGGTGATGGTGCCCTGCGCCTGCGCGTCGGCGATGACGGCGTTGTTCGGGTTCGAGAGGTTGACGAAGAAGGTCTCGTTCGGCTCGGTCGAGTCGTCGCCGTTGATGGGGACGGTGATGGTGCGGGTGGTCTGCCCCGGCGAGAAGATGACCGTGCCGGAGACGGCCGTGAAGTCGGCGCCGGCCGCGGCCGTCCCGTTCGAGGTGATGTACTGGGCCGAGGCGGTGAATGGCGCCGCCTCCGACAGCGTCACGTCGAAGACGGCGATCGTCCCCGCGTCGGTCTCCTCGACCGTCACGTCCGCGACGGAGATGCTCAGTTGGCCCGGCGGCGCGCCGCCGTCGTTGTCGGTGATGTTGACGGTCGCGGCGCTCGGGTTGCCCAGCGCCGCGCCGCCGGTCGGGCCGCTCAGCATGAGCAGGAACTGCTCGGCGAACTCGTCCTCGTCGTCGTCGAGGATGGGGACGGTGATCTCCTTCGAGGTCTCGCCGGGGCCGAAGGTGAGCGTCCCGCCGACCGGCGTGAAGTCCTCGCCCGGCGTCGCGTTGTTGCCGAAGCCGGTGTTGGTCGAGAAGTTGACCGAGACCGTGCCGCTGCTGCCGCCGGTGCGGACGACCGTGGCCGTCAGCGTTCCGTCACCCTCGCTCACGGTGTAGCTGCTCTGGTCGAATTCGAGGGCGCCGAGCGTGCCGGGGGCGACGGCGATGTCGCGCACCACGTCGGGGAAGTCGATCTGGCTGAAGCCGAACCCGCTGGCCGCGCCGGTCGCGAGGTCGATCCTGAGGAAGAAGTTGTTCTCGCCCGGCCGGTTGAGCGAGGCGTAGCCCGTGTTGTCGGGCGCGATGTCGAAGCCGACGCGCCCGCTGAACTCGTTGAGGGTCGGGCCGACGACGTTAAGCGTCCCGTTGTTCGGCGGGTTCTGCGTCACGAGCATGTCGTTGGCCGCCTCGATGACGTAGAGCGTGGTGCCGGTCGAAGGGTCGGTGTCCGGGTTGCTGTAGGCGGCGGCGACCGCGGCCGGGTTGCGGCCCGCGTTCGGGTCGCCGGCCGCGTAGGCGAGCGGCCCGTCGGTGATGACGGTGCCGTCGTCGGGGTTGACGCGCAGGTTCTGGTCGGCGTCGGAGACGATGCGGATGCGGTCGGCGGCCGGGTTGAAGTCGAAGCCGAACTCGACGCCGACGAGGCCGGCGAAGGGGCTGGAGCCGTCGGCCGGGTCGGCCGTGAGGGCGGCGACGAGGGTGGCCGCGCCGGTGGTGGTGTTGAGCGTGTAGAGGCGGCTGCTGCTGCCGAGCGCGTAGAGCTGGTCGTTCGAGGGGCGCACGTCGATGTTGAGGAGCGTCTCGTCGGGCTGGAGGCCCGTGATCGCCACCGAGTAGTCGATGGTGTTGGGGCTGGTGCTCCTGAAGGAGAAGAGGCGGTTGCCGAGGCTGACGCCGAAGATGGTCACCGGCTCGGGGTCGCCCGGCGGGGGCGGCCCGCCCTCGGTGATGGTGACCGTCGCCCGGCGCGGCGTGTCGAGGGTGACGGGGCTGCTGAAGCTGCTGGGGTCGCTGAGGGCCACGATGAAGTTCTCGTCGCCCTCGGGGATGGCGTTGTTGACGATGGAGATGGTGGCGATGCGCACCGTCTCGCCGGCTTCGAACCGCAGCTCGAAGTTTGAGGCGAAGTAGTCGAAGGGGGCGAGGGCCGTGCCGTCCTCAGTCCTGACGCGCACCTCGGCGACCGACGAGGTGTCGCCGAAGCGGAAGACGGGGATCGCGACGGTGCCCGCCGCCTCGTCCACGACGTAGTTGGCCGCGCTCAGGCGGAAGAAGCTGGTCGCCTGCACGGTGATGCCGCGCACGCGGGCGCCGCCGCCGATGTTGGGGAAGAACGAGGACGGGCAGCAGAAGCCGGGCGGGATGCTGAAGAGGGTCGAGGTCGTCTCGCCCGCGAGGGTGACGGCCCCGAAGCCGGAGTTGCTGCCGGGCGGGAAGTCGAGGCCGTTGACCTCTTCGATGTCCTGAAAGAAGGTGGTGCTGGTGGTCGTCAGCGTCCCGTCGTTCGGCAAGTCCTGAAGCACGACGAGGTTGTTGGTGGCGTCGATGCCGTAGAGGTTCGTCGTGGACGTGTCGGGGAAGTTGTTGTGGTGGCCGATGGCGGTGACGGTCGGGTCGTCGCCGTCGTTCTCGTCGCCGCCGGCGAAGGCCAGCGGGCCGTCGGTGATGACGGTGCCGTTGTCGGGGTTGATGCGCAGGTTCTGCTCGGCGTCGGAGACGAGGCGGATGCGGTCGGTGGCCGGGTTGAAGTCGAAGCCGAACTCGCTGCCGACGAGGCCGGCGAAGGGGCTGGAGGCGTCGGCCGGGTCGGCCGTGAGGGCGGCGACGAAGGTGGCCGCGCCGGTGGCCGGGTTCAGGCGGTAGAGCCGGCCGTTGCCGCCGAGGGCGTAGAGCAGCCGGTTGGACGGGCGGAAGTCGATGCCGACGACCTGCTCGCCGGGCTGGACGCCGGTGATCGCCACGTTCAGCGTGAGCGTGCCGGGTTCGTTGCTGTCGAAGCGGATCAGACGGTTGTCGGTGTTGACGCCGTAGATGGTGACGGCCGAAGCCTCGACGGCGAAGACGAAAAGCAGGAGGCAGGCGGACAGGATTGTTCGTCGCATGAGGGATTCCTTATGGGTGAAGGGGCGTCACAAGTTACGCACGTTCGCCCGCGCGGGCCGGCGGACGGGAGAACGCATCCGGTTCAGGGAGTCGGGGAGGACTTTTGGGAGTCCGGAGTCTCTTGGCTGAGGCGCGTGAGGGGTGGACTTGCGGCCCGTGCGCGCCGGTTGAGAGCCGGGCGATTATGCTGTGACGGTCGAGGTCTGTCAACAGTCTTTTCGCCGGGCCGGCGGCGGTAGACGCGGACGTAATCGACGCGCATGGTCTGGGGGAAGACGGTGGTCGCGTCGGGGCCGCCGGGCCACCGGCCGCCGACCGCCACGTTGAGGATGATGAAGAAGGGGTGGTCGAAGACCCAGCGCGCGCCGGCCGGCAGGTCGCCGGGCGTGCGCGTCTGGTAGAGCCGGCCGTCGACGTACCAGCGGACGGCGTTCGGCTCCCACTCGACGGCGAAGGTGTGGAAGTCGTCGGCGAAGCGCCGGCCCGCGGGCAGCGTGTAGCCAGCGCCGACGCCGCCCGCGCCCGAGTAGCCGGGGCCGTGCAGCGTGCCGTGGACGGTCGAAGGCTCGCGCCCGATGTTCTCCATGATGTCGATCTCGCCGCACGAGGGCCAGCCGGCCGCGTCGATGTTTGCGCCGAGCATCCAGAAGGCGGGCCAGATGCCCTGCCCGTAAGGCACTTTCAGGCGCGCCTCGAAGCGGCCGTAGGCCTGCGCGAACTTATGCTTCGTGACGAGGCGGGCCGAGGTGTAGCGGCACGGCCCGTACCAGCAGCGCGCGGACTCGCGCGGCGGGGTTTCCCTGACGGCCTTGATGACGAGCGAGCCGGCCCCGTCGGTGAAGGCGTTCTTGGTAGTGTCGGTGTAGAACTGAAGCTCCTGATTGCCCCAGCCCCCGCCGCCCGTCTCGGCCGTCCACTTCGCCGCGTCCGCGCGCGCGCCGGCCGGCCCGTCGAACTCGTCGGCCCACGCGAGCGTCCACGTCTGCGCGCGGGCCGGGGCGGCCAGCGCCAGCAGCAGGGCCGACGCGAAGAGCAGCGCGGCGGGCCCCGGCCCCCGGCCCTTCGGGCGCGTCGGACTCGTCAGGCGCATCGTTTGAGACATGGACTCCTCCCCCGCGTTCGCGTTCGCGCGAAGGCCGGCAATGTAGCCCCGGCGGCCGCGCGATGACAAGCGCCCCGACGCCTGTTTGTTGAGTCGGAATCGCCGGTGCTATATTACGGCGCGCGTTTGAGAGGCAGGTGTCTCCCGCGGCCGCCCGGCCGCGCAGGTCTCGAAATCCACAAGCATCGTCGGCCGCCCTTCGTAAGCGTTCTATGCTGGCAAGTCTGCTCCTAGCCTTCGCGCTGGCCCAGCCCGCCCCGGCGCGCGTCACCTTCACCGAAGTGCCCGCGAGGCAGAGCGGCATCAACTGGACGCACACCAACGCCCACTCGCCCGAGCGCTACCTGCCGGAGACGGTCGGGGCCGGCTGCGCCTTCTTCGACTTCGACAACGACGGGTGGGTGGACATCTACCTCGTCAACAGCGGCCCCTCCGACTTCTACACGCCGAAGACGCCCATCCGCAACGCCCTCTACCGCAACAACCGCGACGGCACCTTCGCGGACGTGACCGAGCGGGCCGGCGTCGCCGGCGGAACCTTCGGCATGGGCGCGGCCGCCGCCGACTACGACGGCGACGGCTGGCAAGACCTCCTCGTCACCAGCTACGGCCGCAACATCCTCTACCGCAACCGCGGCGACGGCACCTTCGCGGACGTGACCGACAAGGCCGGCGTCACCTCGCCGGGGTGGTCGACGTGCGCGGCGTGGCTCGACTTCGACGCGGACGGGCGCCTCGACCTCTTCGTCTCCAGCTTCGTCCAGTACACGAAGGAGACGAGCTGCGGCAACAACCGCCTCGGCCACCGCTACTACTGCATCCCGCGCGTCTTCAAGCCCACCCCCTCGCGCCTCTTCCGCAACGAGGGCGGCGGCGCGTTCGCCGACGTGAGCGCCGCGTCCGGCATCGCCGCCTCGCCGGGCAAGTCCTTCGGCGCGGTCGCCACCGACGTGAACAACGACGGCCTGACGGACCTCTTCGTCGCCAACGACACGATGCCCAACTTCCTCTTCGTCAACAAGGGCGCGGGCCGGTTCGAGGAGGCGGGCCTCGTCTCGGGCGTCGGCTACGGCGAGGGCGGCAACCCGCGCTCCGGGATGGGCGTGGACGCGGCCGACTTCGACGGCGACGGCTGGCAGGACTTGTTCGTCGCCAACATCGATCAGGAACTCTTCAGCCTCTACCGCAACCAGAAGGATTTGACCTTCACGGACGAGCCGGGCGAGATCGCGCCGGCCACGCGGCTCCTGTCGGGCTGGGGGCTGCGCTTCTTCGACTACGACAACGACGGCGACCCCGACCTGCTCCTCGCCAACGGCCACCCGGACGACATGGTCGAGCGGCTGACGGCGCGGGTCAGGTACAGGGAGCCGCTGCTGATGTTCGAGAATGTCGGCGGCCGGTACAGGGACGTGAGCCGCGCGTCGGGCGCGGTCTTCGCGAAGGAGTTCCCGGCGCGCGGCATGGCGGCCGGCGACTACGACAACGACGGCGACATCGACCTCCTCGTCTCGAACAACGGCGAGGCCCCGGCGCTGCTGCGTAACGACGGCGGGAGCCGCAACCACTGGCTCGGCCTCCACCTCGTCGCCACGAAGAGCAACCCGGCCGCCGTCGGCGCGCGCATCACGTGGCGGGCCGGCGGCGTCACGCGCAGCCGCCTGAAGACCTCGGGGGGCAGCTACCTCGCCTCGCACGACCCGCGCGAGGTGCTCGGCGCGGGGCCGGGCGGGAAGGTCGAGAGCGTCGAGATCAGGTGGCCGAGCGGCCGCGTGGACAAGCTGACCGACCTGCCCATCAACGCTTACGTCAAGGTCGTCGAGGGCGAGGGGCTGGCGAAGGGCGCGAAGTGAAGCGAAACCCCCGGCCCGCCCGCTAAACACGCGAGTCCGCGGCCCCTGCCGAAAACCTATGCGAGTCCACCTTTCACTGGCGCTGTGGGCCTTCGCCGCCGCCTGCGCCCTCGGCCTCGGGCCGGCGGCCGCGGCCGAGGCGCGCGAGGCGAAAGCGGCCGTCGAACTCCACGCCGGGTGGCGGTTCCGCGAGGCGGGCAAGGCCGGGTGGCACCCGGCCGCGGTGCCCGGCTGCGTCCACACAGACCTGCTCAAGAACGGCCTGATCGAAGACCCCTTCTACCGCGACAACGAGAAGCGGCTCCAGTGGATCGGCAAGACCGACTGGGAGTACGAGACGACCTTCCGCGTCGCGCCCGAACTGCTCGCGCGCCGCCACGTCGAGCTCGTCTTCGAGGGCCTCGACACCTACGCGACCGTCACGCTCAACGGCGCGCCGCTGCTTTCGGCCGACAACATGTTCCGCACGTGGCGCGCGGACGCGAAGGGCGCGCTGCGGGCCGGCGACAACACCCTGCGCGTCGTCTTCCGCTCGCCGATCAACGAGGTGCTGCCGCGGATGAAGGCGCTCGGCTACGAGCTGCCCGCCCCGAACGATCAGGGCGAGAAGACCAGCCCGCACACGCGCAAGGCCCCCTACCATTACGGCTGGGACTGGGGGCCGCGCTTCGTCACGAGCGGCATCTGGCGGCCCGTCCGCCTTGAGGCTTGGGACGCGGCGCGGCTCGACGGCGTGCGCTTCGTCCAGCGGCGGCTGGCGGACGACGCGGCCGAGCTGACGGCCGAGGCCGAGGTCGTCTCGCCCGGCGGCGCGGAGGCGACCGTCGTCGTCGAGGACGTGACGGACGGCCGCCCCGCGGCGCTCGCGCGCCGCCGCGTCCGGCTCGCGCCCGGCGCGTCGAAGGTCGCCGTCGGCTTCCGCATCCCGCGGCCGCGCCGCTGGTGGCCGAACGGACTCGGGGCGCAAAACCTCTACCGCCTGCGCGCGCGGCTCGTCGTCTCGGGCGCGGTCTCCGACGAGGCCGCCTCGCGCGTCGGCCTCCGCACGGTCGAGCTGCGGCAGAAGCGGGACGCGTGGGGCAAGAGCTTCGAGTTCGTCGTCAACGGCGTCCCCGTCTTCGCCAAAGGCGGCAACTGGATTCCGGCCGACAGCTTCCCCACGCGCGTCACGCGCGAGCGCTACCGGCGGCTGCTCGGCTCGGCGCGCGACGCCAACATGAACATGCTGCGCGTCTGGGGCGGCGGCATCTACGAGGCGGACGACTTCTACGAGCTGTGCGACGAGCTGGGGCTGATGGTCTGGCAGGACTTCATGTTCGCGTGCAGCATGTACCCCGGCGACCCCGCGTTCCTCGAAAGCGTCAGGCGGGAGGCGGCCGACAACGTGCGCCGCCTGCGCAACCACCCGAGCATCGTCCTCTGGTGCGGCAACAACGAGGTCGAGACCGCGTGGCTCCACTGGGGCTGGAAGCAGAACCTCCCCGCGAAGCTCTGGGACGACTACCGGAAACTCTTCCACGGCGTGCTGCCGGAGGTGGTCGCCGAGCACGACCCGGCGCGCGCCTACTGGCCCAGCTCGCCCAGCTCGAACCTCGAAGAAGACCCCGACTCGCAGCGCGCGGGCGACGTACACTACTGGGAGGTCTGGCACGCCTCGAAGCCCTTCGGCGAGTACGAGCGGCAGTTCCCGCGCTTCATGAGCGAGTACGGCTTCCAGTCGTTCCCCTCCATCGAGACGGTGAACGCCTACACCGTCCCGTCAGACCACGACATCCAGTCGCCCGTCATGCTCGCGCACCAGCGCCACCCGCGCGGCAACCAGCTCATCCGCGAGTACATGCTGCGCGAGTACCCCGAGCCGAAGGACTTCGAGTCGTTCCTCTACGTCAGCCAGATACTTCAGGCCGAGGGCATCCGCACGGGCGCGGAGCACTTCCGGCGCTCCATGCCGCGCAACATGGGTTCGCTCTACTGGCAGGTCAACGACTGCTGGCCCGTCGCCTCGTGGTCGGGGATGGACTACTTCGGCCGCTGGAAGGCGCTGCACCACTACGCCGCGCGCTTCTACAAAGACCTCCTCGTGAGCCCGCGCGAGGAGGACGGCCGCATCGAGTTCCACGTCGTCTCCGACCGCACGGCGGCGACGGCCGCGGCGCTCAGCGTCTCCGTGCTGGACTTCGACGGGCGGAGGCTTTACGAGAGGCGGCTGCCCGTCGAGGTCAAGCCGCTGGCGAGCGCCGTCTACCTGAGCGTCCCGAAAAAGGAGTTGCTCGCCGGGGCCGACCCGCGCGCGGTCTTCATCCACTGCGAGCTGACCTCCGGCGCGCGGACGCTCGCCGACAACCGCCTCTTCTTCGAGCCGTACAAGAACCTGCGGCTGCCGCGCCCGCGAATCTCGGCGCGCGTCGCGGGCGGCGGCCGCGCCCTCGCCGTCACGGTCGAGTCCGACAAACTCGCGCGCGGCGTCCGCCTCTCGGCGGGCGGGCTCGAAGGGGCTTTCGGCGACAACTTCTTCGACCTGCTGCCGGGGCGCGCCGTCACCGTCGAGTTCCGCCCGCGCGGCCCCGTCTCGGCCGCCGAGCTGCGCCGCCGGCTGAAGGTGCGCTCGCTGGCCGACGCGTTTTAAGAACCGGCCGGCGGCGCCCGGCGGCCCCGGCCCCATCCCCAGAGGTTGACGATGAAAAGGACGGTGGCGCTCCTCGCCGTCGCGCTCGCCTGCCCGGCCGCGGTCGCGCGGCGGCAGGCGGCCGCGCCCGACTACAAGAACCCGCGGCTCGCCGTCGAGCGGCGCGTGGCCGACCTGCTCTCGCGCATGACGCTCGAAGAGAAGGTGGCGCAGCTCGTCTGCCTCTGGGCCGCGCGGCCGCAGGCGCGCCCGCAGACCGACTTCTCGGTCGACCGCGGCGACTTCTCGCCCGAGCGGGCGCGCGAGGTGATGCCGCACGGCGTCGGGCAGATCGCGCGCCAGCGCGAGCGCAAAGGGCCGCGCGAGGGCGCGCTCTTCGCCAACGCCGTACAGAAGTGGCTCGTCGAGCGGACGCGCCTCGGCATCCCCGCCCTCTTCCACGACGAGGCGCTGCACGGCCTGATGGCGCAGGGCGGCACGCACTTCCCGCAGCCGCTCGCGCTCGCCAGCACGTGGGACACCGACCTCGTCACGCGCGTCTTCACGGCCGCCGCCCTAGAGACGCGCGCCCGCGGCAGCCATCAGGTGCTCGGCCCCAACCTTGACCTCGGCCGCGACCCGCGCTGGGGCCGCACCGACGAGACCTACGGCGAAGACCCCTACCTCGTCTCGCGCATGGGCGTGGCCGTCATCAAAGCCCTGCAAGGCGAGGGGCCGAACGTCGACGGCGAGCACGTCATGGCGACGGCCAAGCACTACGCCGCGCACGGCCAGCCCGAGGGCGGCACCAACATCGCGCCGGCCAACTACTCCGAGCGCGTCATCCGCGAAGTCTTCCTGCCGAGCTTCGAGGCGGCCGTCAAAGAGGCCGGCGTCCACAGCGTGATGGCCTCCTACAACGAGATCGACGGCGTGCCGTCGCACGCGAGCGGGTGGCTTTTAGGGCGCGTGCTCCGCGAGGAGTGGGGCTTCCGCGGCCACGTCGTCTCCGACTACTACGGCATCCCGCAGTTGGAGAGCCTGCACCACGTCGCGGTCGACAAGCCCGAGGCGGCCCGCATCGCTTTGGAGGCGGGCGTGGACGTGGAGCTGCCCGACCCCGACAGCTTCCCCTCGCTCGTCGCGCTCGTCCGCGAGGGCAAAGTCTCCGAGGCCGTGTTAGACCGGGCCGTGGCGCGCCACCTCCGCGCCAAGTTCCTGCTCGGCCTCTTCGAGAACCCTTACGTTGACCCGGAGCGCGCCGCGCGCGTCACCAACTCGCAGGCCCACCGCGAGCTGGCGGCCGAGGCGGCGCGCCGCTCCATCACGCTGCTGAAGAACGAAGGGAGCCTCCTGCCGCTCGACCGCAATCGGTTGAAGTCAATCGCCGTCATCGGGCCGAACGCCGACCGCGCGCACCTCGGCGGCTACAGCGACGACCCCGGCCGCGGCGTCAGCGTCCTCGACGGCGTCAGGGCGAAGCTGGGCGGCCGCGTCAGGGTCAACTACGCGCGGGGAGTTAAGATCACCGAAGAGGGCGGCGACTGGTGGGCCGACACCTCGCGCCTGAGCAGGCCGGAGGAGGACGAGAAGCTCATTGCCGAGGCGGTCGCCGCGGCGCGCGCCTCCGACGCGGCCGTGCTCGTCATCGGCGGCAACGAGGACACGAACAAGGAGGCTTGGGCCGACAACCACCTCGGCGACCGCGACTCGCTCGAACTCGTCGGCCGGCAGAACGACCTCGTGCGCGCCGTGCTGGAGACGGGTAGGCCCACGGTCGTCATGCTGATTAACGCCGGGCCGCTCTCGATCAACTACGTCGCCGAGCGCGTGCCCGCCATCCTCGAAGGTTTTTATCTGGGTCAGGAGACGGGCACGGGCGTGGCCGACGTGCTCTTCGGCGACTACAACCCTTCGGGCAAACTGCCCATCAGCTTCCCGCGCTCGGTCGGGCAGCTCCCCATCTACTACAACCACAAGCCGACGGCGCGGCGCGGCTACCTCTTCACGAGCAAGGAGCCGCTCTTCGCCTTCGGCCACGGGCTGAGTTACACGACCTTCGCCTACACGGCCCCGCGCGTGTCGCCCGCGAAGATCGGCCCCGGCGGGCGGGCCGAGGTCAGCGTGACCGTGACCAACACGGGCAGCCGCGCGGGCGAAGAGGTGGTGCAGCTCTACGTGCGCGACCTCGTCAGCTCCGTGACGCGGCCCGTCAAAGAGCTGAAGGACTTCCGCCGCGTCTCGCTCGCGCCCGGCGAGAGTAAGACCGTGACCTTCAACCTCACGCCCGACAAGCTCTCCTTCCTCGGCCCCGGCATGGAGCGCGTCGTCGAGCCGGGCTGGTTCGACCTCATGGTCGGCACCAGCTCCGTCACGCACCAGACGGCCAAGCTCGAAGTGCTCGCGCGTTAAGCTCGGGGTCGGAGGCCCGGCCGTCAGGGAGGGCGGGGCGGGGAAGGCAACGGGCGAAGCTCAAAGGGCGGAGGCGAGAGACGAAGACGAGGGTGGCTCGCGTCTTCGTCCCTCGCCTTCGCCCTTTGAGCTTCGCCTTCTTCCCGGTCGTGACTCGCGTCAGAACTCAAGCCGCTTGAGGTAGTCGAGGCTGACGCGGATGCTGTCGAAGGGCGAGGCGGGCGTCTCGTCCTGCTCGACGAAGTAGTGCTTGACGCCGGCCCGGCGCGCGGCGGCGAGGATGCTTTTGAAATCAATCACGCCGCGCCCGACCTCCGTGAAGGAGCGGCGCGGCGTGGCGTCCATGTCCTTGACGTGCAGCAGCGGGAAGCGGCCCGGATGTTTTGAGAGGTAGTCGAGCGGGCTGCGGCCCGCCTTCGTGATCCAGTACAAGTCCAGCTCCATCCGCACCAGTCGCGCGTCCGTCCGCGCGAGCAGCAGGTCGTAAGGCACCTGCCCGCCCGACTGCTCGAACTCGAAATCGTGGTTGTGGTAGCCGAGCCGCAGGCCGGCCCGCGCGGCCCTCTCGCCCGCGCCGTTGAGCAGGTCGGCGAGCCGCCTGTAGTCGTCCGGCGAGCGGCGCTCCCCGGCGGGCACGTAGCCGCAGACGAGGTACTCGTGCCCGACGGTCTTCGCCTCCTCGATGGCCCGCTCAAGCCCGCCGCGCAGCGCCGCGGTCGTGACGTGCGCCGCGGGCGCGGAGAGTTTGTGGCGTCTCAAAGCGGCCCTCACCTCGCGCGCGGCGCGGCCGTGGTAGCCCGCGAACTCGACCTCGCGCACGCCGAGGGCCGCGACCCTCGCCAGCGTCCCCTCGAAGTCGGCCGCCAACTGCTCCCGCACCGTGTAAAGCTGAAGGCCGACCCGCGACAGCCCGCGCCCGCCGCGCGAGGCCGCCGCCCCCCGCGACGCGCGCGCCCCGCCGCACGCGGCGCAGACGGCGAGACTCAGGAACGAGCGACGGTTCATGGAAGTAAAAGCCGTGGATCGAAGTCATCAGTCATCAGTCATCAGTCGTCGGTCATCAGTCATCAGTTCTTTGTCTTTACTGACGACTGACGACCGACGACTGATAACTCCTCTTCCCCTACCTCCCTTGATAGGAGACGCGCCAGACGGTGTGCGAGCCGTCGTCGGTGACGAGCAGGGCGCCGTCGCGCGCCGTGGCGACGCCGACGGGGCGGCCCCACACGTCGCCGCCCGGCGTGACGAAGCCCGTCAGAAAGTCTTCGTACTCGCCCGTCGGCGCGCCGCCCTTCAGGGGCACGCGGATCACCTTGTAGCCCGTGCGCCGCGCGCGGTTCCAAGAGCCGTGGAGCGACGCGAAGGCTTCGCCCCGGTACCCCTCGGGGAACTGCGCGCCGGTGTAGAACTCCATCTGCAAAGAGGCCGAGTGCGACTGGATGAGCACGTCGGGGACGAGCGACTTGTCGCGCAACTCGGGCCGCGCGCCCTTGTGACGCGGGTCTTGGTTCGGCCCGAGGTAGTACCACGGCCAGCCGTAGAAGCCGCCCTCGCGCACCCGCGTGATGTAGTCGGGCACGAGGTCGTCGCCGAGGCCGTCGCGCTCGTTGACCGAGGCCCACAGGTCGCCCGTCTGCGGGTGGACGGCGAGGCCGACGGCGTTGCGTATGCCGGAGACGTAGACGCGCCCGCCCGTCCCGTCCGGGTTGTATTCGAGGATGGTGGCCCGCCGCTCCTCGTTGGCCGAGGGCTCCTCCCAGACGTTCGTCAGCGACCCGACCGAGACGTACATCTTGCGGCCGTCCTTCGAGAAGACCACGTCGCGCGTCCAGTGGCCGCCGCCGCGCAGTTGCCCGCCGCCGGGCAGGTCGGGCACGACCGTCTCGGGCGCGGCGCGCGCCTTGAGGTCGCCGGCGCGGTAGGGGAAGCGCACGACCGAGTCGGTGTTGGCGACGTAGACGTATCGCGGGTCGGGGCCGGGCGGGTAGAAGGCGATGCCGAACGGGCGGTTGAGGCCGGAGGCGAAGACCTCGTTGACCTCGGCCTTGCCCGCGCCCGCCGGCGCGCGCAGGACGCGGACGCGCCCCGCGTAGCTCTCGGCCACGAAGACATCGCCGTTGGGCGCGACGCGCAGGAGGCGCGGGGTCTGGAGGCCGGCGGCGAACTCCTCGACCTTAAAGCCGGCCGGGGCCTTCGGCCACGCGCCCTCGGGGCGCGGGACGAGGCGCGGGACGTTGTCCACGGACTCGGTGGCGTAGGGCGCCGGCAGGTCTGCGACCGTGATGCGGCGGCGCACGCCGGGCGCGT